>Ga0187864_10000084_pt1 | contig 105928 bp, 117 predicted proteins | sample June2016WEW_11_4_FD_132985 | JGI IMG/M metagenome (GOLD analysis project Ga0187864, IMG submission 132985) | Peatland microbial communities from SPRUCE experiment site at the Marcell Experimental Forest, Minnesota, USA - June2016WEW_11_40 | ecosystem: Environmental > Terrestrial > Soil >... | reverse complement strand
TGAAAAGAAGGCTGTTGTCGAAACGACCCTTGAGGTCGAGGGGAAGGTGACCGCGAGCTTCAAGGGAACTTTCGTTGCAGTTAAAGAGGGACACCCGGCCTACGGACGCTGGCTATGATCTCATCAACATCCTAGCTACCCACGCCACGATTGGATTGCACCGTGACATGATCCTCGAAGGCGACCGTTCAGTCGAGAGTCCTCTAGTTAGCCTAGCCTTTCGAGCTTTGCGCTACATGGTCTCTAGCCGCCGGCAGTTTTCCATACATTTTGTGGAGCCTGCCAAACCGTTTCCATCGTTCACTAGCTGTGTCCACGCTTTTCTTTCGTAGGTTCTGATAGCCTGCAGCGTTCCAGTTCCACAGGCAAGGTCGCCTATCTCCAGCTCTTCAGCATACTCACACTTCTAGAAGTTCTTCTTTCTTGAAAACCGCTGGCCCTTGAATCGAATTGCCGGTCGGGTACGAAGGTATTAACAGTCGGATACGAGTTTTATTAACGCATGACACCGTGGTCGTTTATGCCAACACTCGATGAGCTAGCACCGGATTTTGTCGCAGATGCAAACAATGGCAAAATCTCACTCTCGAATTTTCGTGGGAAGTGGGTGGTCCTGTTCGCTTATCCTGCGGATTTCACGCCCATATGCGAGATGGATATTATCGGTTTCGCGAGGAACAAACCCACGTTCGATAATTTGGGAGTTCAGATCATAGGATGGAGCGTCGACAGCGCCGAGTCCCATGAAAAATGGATTAAAGAAGTAAAGATAGGGACTGGGGTTGAGATTGATTATCCACTGATTGCCGACGTCGATAAGAAGCTGGCTGAGAGATACGGCATACTACACAAGACCAAGGGTGTCACATACCGAGCTGTCTTCATTATAGACCTGGAAGGAATCCTGAGGTTCAGCGCTGTCTATCCGCTCGATGTTGGAAGAAGCGTCAGAGAAGTTGAAAGGATCATCAAGGTCCTCCAGAGAGCCAGAGAACTAAGCCATATCGAAGAGTTAGACCGCGCAAAAGAACTTGGGAGGTATGGTTCACTAGGTCTTGTAGATGAAGTGGAAGAAGCAAAGAGGATCGTCGAAGAAGGGGAGAAGAATGGAATTGTCCTCAGATTAATCGGAGGGTTGGCTATCAGGTTCCATTGCCACGGAAGACACTCTGCGCATCTACGAGATTATCGCGATATAGACCTGTTTGGATTGAGTAGAGAAAAAAAGGCTATCGAAAAGCTCATGAAGAAGCTGGGCTACTCTCCTAACGTGGAGTTCAATTCGCTCTACGGCGCAACCCGGCTGCAGTTTGTAAGTAGCGAACGTCTGAAAAAGATTGACGTGTTTCTCGACAAGTTCCGTATGCAGCATACGCTAGACTTCAGGCACCGTATTCGATTAGATAACTTCACGATTCCAATTACCGACCTACTGTTAACCAAACTTCAAATGGTGGGGAGAATCGAGGGAAAGGACACAACAGACATTGTGGCAATTCTAGAAGATCATGAAGTAGGAAACAGAGATGATGAAGAGACCCTGAACGTGGACTACATTTCGGACTTATGCTCTCGTGAGTGGGGCCTGTACAAGACAGTCACGGGTACGTTGCAGAAAGTTAGGCAGTCCATTGAGGATGAAGTATGGGTGCAGTGTGTCGGGACCGAGGCTGGCGAGTTATCGCGAAAACTCGATATGATTCGTGACTCTGTCAATTCCTGTGAGAAGGGGCTGACATGGAGGATTCGAGACATCGTCGGTGAGAGAATGAACTGGTACAATGACCAGGTTATGACCGGCCAAGCTGAAGCGTAATGAGTCTGCTTTCCCAGTCCCGCCTGTTGAATGCTTGTTTCGGAAGGAACTCAAACGTGAGTCTGTGTCGGTGTTGTCTGACAGCATGGATTCGAGCAGTCTAGCGCACATGGGTTCTCAATACATTACCCAAGAGAGCGTCGCCTCGAATTCAACTACAAGAACATATCGAAAATGCGATCTTAAGGACACTTATAGTCGCTCGTTTCGAGTGGGACAGGTGAAATTCGCGATTGGGTATTTCTGGACCTGATCAGATTGTCGATTATAGAGGTAGTCGGGGTCTTTTTGGTTACGAATTGAGGTTAAGTATGTTGCACTTGCCGAAGTGGCTGCAGCCGCTGAACTCGTGATGGGACAGGGGTCTGAGAGAGTTCCAGCCGTGATTGCCAGAGGTCTGACGCGAATGAGAAGAAACGAAATTGGATTTGTTCAGGAGAATGCCGTAGTGAATATGTTCGGTCTAAGGTAATGTGCCAGTTATGCCTCGAACTAAGTCCAGGAAACGAGTGAGGTACTACTTTAACAACTCCAGCAGTTTCTTGTATTCTTCGTCGGGCATAGTGAAGTAGTTTTCAGGCTGAGGAAATACATGGGTGGTCACTTCCTGCACGTATTTCTTAAGTCCGTTCAGGATGACTTCTCCGGCATTGCCAAAGACTTTAGCCATACGCGGTTTGAATTTTGGATAGAGGCCAAACATATCGTGATAGATGAGAACTTGGCCGTGTGCATTAGGGCCTGACCCTAGACCCATTATGATGCAGTTTTCAGCCCGCTCGGTGATTAGCTTGCATAATCGGTCCGGGACCATTTCGAGTAGAATCATGAAGACTCCTGCTTGCTCGAGGGCCTTGGCGCTATCCACGATGCGTTTAGCCTGTTCGGCACCTTTGCCTTGGACGCGGAAGCCGCCTAACGCACTGGAGCTCTGAGGAGTTAACCCAAGGTGGCCCACCGCGGGGATCCCTGCTTCTACGATGCCGCGAATGCGACTGCACATCTCGACACCCCCCTCGAGTTTGATTGCGTCACAGCCAGCCTCGGCCATGAAGCGGCCGGCGTTACGAATTGCAGTCTCGACGCTAGGTTGATAACTCATGTAGGGCATATCGCCGATGAGGAAGGTGTTCGGTGCGCCTCGACGGACCGCTTGAGAGTGGCGGATCATGTCGTCCATAGTCACTGGCAGAGTACCCTCGTAGCCTAGCATGGTCATTCCCAAGCTATCGCCCACTAGAATCATGTCGATACCGGCCTGTTCCTCCAGGTAGGCAGTCGTGTAGTCGTAGCCGGTCAGCCAGGTTATTTGTTCTCCGTCGGCAACTTTTTTGAATAAACCCTGCAAAGTGAGTTTCTTGCGCGAAGTTGGTTTCGATTCAGCCAATCTCATATTTCTCCACAAGTTAGTAAGATTGCGTTTCAACGTCTTAATAGAACAAGTTAAACTCGATGTCCTCTTATCATCGATTGTTTTGACTGCTGAAAATCCGTTGATTCCGAGTTGTCCCACATGCCCGCGATTATCTATTTCCTATTGGGTTATCCACCCACCGTCGACGAAAAAGCTCTGTCCAGTAACGTACTGAGCCAGGTCTGACGTTATGAATACCACAAAGTTAGCGATGTCACTCGGTTGCCCAAATCGTTTCAACGGGATCCTTTCGAAAAGAAATTTCCTAGTCTCTGCAACTGCGAAGAATTTCTCAGTCAGCTCTGTCTCAATCCATCCTGGAGATACTGCATTAGCCGTTATCCCATGCTCCGCCCACTCTGTGGCAAGTTCCTTAGTGAGCATGATTATCCCTCCTTTGCTCGCGCAATAAGACGCTCGGGGGGGCAATGCGAATGCACCCATAATAGAGCCGATGTTGACTATCCTCCCAAATTTCTGAGCTACCATATGCTTCCCGACAGCACGACAGAAGTAGTATGTTCCCATCAAGTTGACATTGAGTACTCTATTCCAGTCATCATCAGTAAATTCCAACATAGGTTTGCGAACAATAGTGCCTGCATTATTCACCAGGATGTCTACATGCCCGAATTCTGCAATGGCTTGCTCCGTTACTTTCTCAACTTCCTCCTTTCGCGAGACGTCAACTCGGAACGCAACGGCCTTTCTGCCCATAGCAGAAATCTCCTTAGCCGTTCTTTCGGCGGACGGCAGATCCAAGTCGACCACAACAATATCAGCGCCCGCGCGAGCGAAAGTCGTTGCAATTACTTTTCCAATTCCTCGACCTGAACCAGTGACCAACGCAACTTTTTTGGCATGATCTATCGTAAGTGTGCTCAAGAATACCACGGACTCGACCAGCTGAGCTGCGGAGATTAGCGTCTTTCGGTCAATTCTCATGTCCGCAAAGATCAGAGCTGAAATTTGACATCAGCAAAGTGCGCGAACGAGAACAACAAACAATCGAACTTGGCTATTGCAAGAAACAATTTTATATTGTCAATCGAGTTTGCGCCCTATGTTCTTTGTAGAGATTCTGAAGTATCCGGCGCCTGCAACTCCAGAGTTGAGGAGCCGGCATCAATCGTATGTTCGTGAGCAGGGGCAAAAGGGTCGACTGGTCCTAGCTGGCAGATTCACCGACGTTAGTGGTGGTCTGATAATTTGGAAGCCGAACTCGAAAGAAGAGGCTGAGAGCATTGCTGCACACGATCCGTATGTACTAGAGAAATACGCTACGTACCAGTTGAAGGAATGGTCTTACGTTTCCGAATTCGATTTTACGAAAACAAATCTCTTGGAGAAATAATTGGTGGATTATCTATGAAGCAACCATGGAAAACTAGTGGTTGGCATGTGAGTCACTACAATTTCAACCCTGAAGCGATGAAGGGCAGGAAATATCCTAAGAAGATACAGTTCCACGACGTCACCTTGCGGGATGGGGAGCAAGAAGCTGGATTAGTATTTCGAAAGGAGGACAAAATCGAGATCGCGAAACTCTTGGATGAGACGGGAGTGGACCGAATAGAGGCTGGCACACCTGCTGTACACCCGGATGATGCGGAAGCAATTAAGACAATCGCGAACATGGGGCTTTCTGCTAAGATCTTCTGTCTATCTCGTTGCATGACACAGGACGTTGATATGGCCCGCAAGTGCGACGTTGACGGAGTTCAGATGGAAATCCCGACAAGTGAAGCACTGCTCAAGAACGCGTATGGATGGACAGTTCAGAAAGCACTCGAACTGACGGTAAAGAGCACGGAATACGCACATGAACATGGGCTTCACGTATCGTTCTTCACGTTAGACTCAACGAGATCTCCATTCAACACTTTCTGGAAGATCGTAAACACGGTAGCTACGAAGGGGCATATGGACGCGTTAACTATCGTTGACACATTCGGGGTCACTTCCCCAATCGGAATTTACTATTTTGTGAAGAAGGTTAGGGAAAAAGTGCGCAAACCGATTGAGATCCATTGCCACAATACTTTCGGATTAGCTGTAGCAAATTCGATTGCAGGCCTTGAGGCTGGTGCGCAAATAGTTCATACGACCGTTAACGGAATAAGCGAGGATTCCGGTGCAGCCCCGCTAGAGGAGGTTGCTATGACCACAAGATGTCTGTACGGAATAGATAGCAAGGTTAAGCTTGAAAAACTCACACCACTCTCGAAGCTCGTGCAAGAGCGATCAGGCGTTCGCATGCCTCCGCACAAAGCCATCGTTGGCGACGGAGTCTTCACTGCGGAGTCAGGAATGGTAGTAGGATGGTGGGCGCACGCGAAATCCATGAACAAGTCTGCGCTGGAGATTTCTGCATACACGCCCGAGCTGGTTGGCGCCGACATTCCCACATGGCAGATCGTTCTAGGGAAGAAAAGCGGGCGTGACTCTATCGGATACAAACTCAAAGAGCTCGGTCTATCGGCTCCAGAAGACCAGCATAATGAGATACTTAGGAGGGTAAAGAATGCGGGAATCGAACGCAAAAGAGCCCTAACTGACGAGGAGTTCAAACAGATACTGCAAGAAGTAAAAGGAGTATAACCACCTCATTCTATGATACTCTGCTCTACCCGCTAGATAGAATGACTTGCTGACACGCTGCACCGACATTCTCCCGATAAAGGAGGAGAATGTCATGCGCGCTGCGCGCTAAGAACGTGAGGGACTTACATGTTTGATGTATGATCTCTTATGAAATCGCGAAATCTCTCAAGTCCGACCTTCAACTTGTCCTCTGGAGCTGCAAACGATATTCTGATGTGTCCTTCGCCTTGTTTTCCGAAGAGTGGCCCTGGCATAACACCGACTTTCTGTTCTTCGGCAAGCTTCTTCGTGAACTTCATGCTTGGCATTCCGGTTCCTTTGATATCAATCCACGCGTAAAATGTTCCTTGTGGGGGATGCATCGAGATTCCTCGAACGCCAGTAAGCATATCCAACACTATCTTTCTCCTCTTCGTGTATTGTACTAACGTTTCCTTGATGAATGGTTCCATCCTTGGGTCGGTCAAAGCAACCAGGGCAGCACGCTGTGAGATCGAACTCGCGCATACTAACATGTAGCCCATTAGTGCTCCGACTCTTTCGAGGATATCTGACGGACCAGCAAGATAGCCAATTCGAAAACCTGGCAGGACGTAGCCTTTTGACATTCCATTACTTGTTAGCGTTCGTTCCTTCAATCCTAGGAGTGTTGCAGGACTTATGTGCTTGTTGGGAGGATAGACAATCTTCTCGTACACTTCATCCGAGATGATCCAGAGGTTGTGTCTTTCAGCGAATTCGCCGACCTCTTCGAGGACGTCTCGCGAAAAAGATGTTCCCATGGGGTTCATTGGGTTGTTCAAGATTATTGCCTTGGTTTTCTTGGTAACGAGGCGTTCTGTCGCCTCCAAGTCCAACGATGGAATGTCACCCTCGAACTTCACTGGAGAACGCACGGGTTCGGCACCGCATAGGTTTGCGAGTACATCGTAATGGAACCAAGCAGGGTCTGTGATCAGGATCTGGTCTCCGGGATCAAGCAAAGTGAGCATTGCCTGGTATACGCCTATGGCTGACCCAGGAGTTACGACGATCTCCTTTTCAGGGTCGTAAGTAAGGGAATTATCGCGGCGAAGCTTATCTGCGATAGCTTTTCTTAGATCAGCATATCCCGTTACTGGCGTATAATGGGTGTACAAGTCGTCAATTGCTTTTTTAGCTGCCTCGCGAACAAACTCAGGAGTCTCAAAGCCGGGCTCCCCAACGCTTAAGCTAATTACATCCTTTGGAAGATCTAACGCGAGTTTGAAAGGTTCTAGCGCTATCTCCCTTGCGCGGGTGGACATCTCTCTCATGGCAACAAGCTTACTCACTAATGTGACACCGAAATCGGAGTTGAGCTGCGTCGCTTTTATGCTTCCGCAAGTAGACTATAAACTATAAAGTCGGATGTAGATACCTACATACGAAATCTTCGAAATCTGTGTAGGCAGCGTCTCAGCGAAGTGGATATGCCTACTACTCTAATCGGAGATTTCATTGTCTGCAGAAAAAACCTCCTGTTTCAGTTTGTGCCAGAAAGAGTTCAGGTCACGTACGGTCTATAAAGTACTGTGCAAATATTGACTATATATTCGCAAGCGTTAAGTGGCGAATGGAACTCACTCGTCGAAGATCTTAATGTCCACAGAAAAGCCTCCTAGCGCACAAGTATATGTCAGAAAAAGCTCAGGCCTCATAAGAGCAATAAACCCACGCGAAGCACTGATCTCCAACTTGATCGGCATGGGCATAGTTGTCAACTTCTTATGGATGTGCTTTGCTTATCTACTATATCCGAGCGCGGATCTACCGCTTACCGTCCCGCTCGCATTTGTGGTCTGCGCCTTCGTAGCCTACGTGTATTGGATGCTATCATCGGCGATGCCGAGGACCGGCGGCGACTACATCTACGTTGGAAGGATACTGCACCCAGCGATTGGATTCATGGTAAACTTCGTGCTCGTGACGATCATGGTAACCTGGGTCGGGACATTCGGTCTATATTTCAGCGCGTACTTCGCGCCAATGACGCTAGGCGCCATATCTCAGGCAACTGGAAATCCTGCTTATAGTAATCTTGGCACCTATTTGAGCACAGTCAACGGCGAGTTCGTAGGCGGCTTCGTGTTAGCAACGATAGCATTTGCAATCCTGTTCCTACCAGCGAAATGGATTATGAGAACCTTGATGGTTATATTTGCAGCGCAATTGATCATATACCTTTGGATGATGGCCGTCCTGATACCAGTATCCCACAGTACCTTCGTTAATGGTTTCAATGCTCAGTCAGGCACGACAGTGCAGGCGATCTTGGACGCGGCCCAGAAGTCAGGGGTCAATTGGACAATGACTAGCTTCGGTACCTCTATAGGAATAGTATACACGATTCTCAGCTTCATAGGATACAACAACAGCGCCTACTTCGCCGGAGAGATCAGCGGAGAGCCGAGGAAGTCTCAAGGTTATGCAATATTCCTATCACCAATGATCTTCGCAGTTGTTATCTACATCCTCTATGCGGTCAGCTTCAATGTGTTCGGACACGATTTCCTGGTCGCCTCAAATACGTTAGCCTTAACTGGGAACGCGGCGTGGTCTTTGCCTTATTTACCTTCACCCGTCTATCTCATCTCGTTCGTAACCGACAACCCGTTGCTGAAGATTCTGGCACCATTTAGTCTAGTGCTCACATGTTTCGGATTCATGATAGAGTGGACGTTTGTCCCGATCAGAAATGTTTTTGCATGGTCGTTTGATAGAATTCTACCAATGAAGTTCGCGGAAGTGGACAGAAGAGGCGTCCCATGGGCGTCTACAATCTTATACATCATCCTTGGGTATATCTCGCTCTACCTAGCGGTCTATACTACTGTATTCAGCTATATGGCGTACACGAACTTTGCATACAGCCTCGCATTTGCGATAGTATGTTTCTCGGCAGCGGTGTTTCCATTTCTGAAGAAGACAAGAGATATCTGGGACAACTCTCCAATCATCGTTAGGGCCAAGATCGGACCACTTCCGATTCTAACACTGACGGGCGTGATCGGAGGCATACTGTCGCTCTGGGTTTCCTTCTCTAGTATGCTCCCTGCGTTTACAGGCACGTCCATATCCCCAATGTACACGGCCAGCATGCTAGTTGTCTTCGCAGCCGCACTAGTGATATATGCAATCTCGTACTTCTACCAAAAGTCCAAGGGTGTACCAATCGACCTAGTTGCAAAAGAACTCCCACCGCTCTGAGCACTCGAAAAGCCAGTCTGACGTCAACTACCTTTTCTTTTCTTCCCTGTTTTTCAACTAGACTTATGAGTTACCCTCAGTCGTTCGAGCGTCAACTTGTTTAGCTAATTTCCAGTTTGCACCCTATATAAGAAAAAACAGCGGCCGACCTACGAAAAAGGCCCTTAACAGAATTAGCCTACGGATTTCGCTTCAGGCGGCGGTCATTATGTGGCCTTGCAGCTTGTTATCACCGAAGTCCAATATGGCTCCCCTCAGGACACCAGCGCTATAATCGCTGCCCGGATTGAAACAGTAAGTTCTCCCTATCTTCACGAAGCCCCTGGATTCATGAATGTGTCCGTGAAGACCTACCAATGGTTGATATTTCTCGATAATTCGCCTAACCGCTTGGCTGCCCACATGAGTCATCTCAGGCTGACCACCAGACCCAAGGACCGGTTTTAGATCCTTATCCAGTAATGGAGCTACGTCCAGATGAGTGTCGTAAGGCGGAACGTGAATATTGAATATGCTATTCTTCGGGTCCTTCACCTGAGACGCCAAATCCTCCAACTTCTTCTCAAGTTCCTCCTCAGGCAAGTCTCCCGGCAACTTCCAAGGGGTCATATTAGCGTAGCCAAGGCTCATCATTTCATGCCCGCCCACATCAAGAATCTTTTCGTTAGGCCATTCAACAAAACCAGACCGAAGCACGATCTCCTGTACCACCAGCGGATCGTCGTTCCCCTTGTTTAGGATGACCCTTACACCGGAGCCCTTAAGCCTCTGCTCGGCCGTCTTACACCAGGTTTCAATACTTTCACCGATCAACGTATCGAACAATTTATCCATCCTCGCCGGATCAGAAGTAATATCGCGCCACGCACTATCCGTCGTTACGTAGGGATAATTTCCGAATGCCCTAATGTCTCTCTTGATCGCTTCTAACTCGTCCTTGTTTGTCGCCGTTCTGTCAGCTCCCCGCACTCGCACATTGTAGGAGTTGTCCGTTTGAATTATTGGAGTGATACCCTTTCCCGCTATGTCACCACCACATATCAGGATCTGCGCCTTGTAAATGGGGGCTGCGTTGACGAACTTGTAGAACATTGTATCAGAGCCGTGAATATCGGTGATGTAGAACACCCTTGTCTTCGCCAATCTTACCGCACTATCTCCTCAACTTCTGTGTACCAACGCTTGTCTGTGCCAGTCTTAGCCCTCTTCTCCCAAGCTTTGGACTTAGGCGTCTTGTTGATAAGGTTAAGGAGTTTCTCAACTCTCTCCATCACTGTCTGGCTCTGCGCCGCTGTAATTCTACCTTCCCTCGAGAAATCATCAACCAGAGGCTTCAGTTTGCCGAGATTCGCCGTCGCGTCGTACCAGAATCCCCAATCGCCAGAGAGCATCTTACCTATGTGCCCTCCATCCACCACATTCTTGTTAAACTGTTCCTGAACATCATGAACTAAGAAGAGCGCTATCAGATCGATCAAATCTTTCCGATTGATTTCATGGATCTGAAGCTTCTCCAATACTATGTCTGTAGCACTAATCGTGGGATAATCAAGCTCCAATCTCCCTGAGCCCGGCTTATCGCCGAAGTCCACAATGTGACTGAATTCCAGTTTGTTCAAGAACACGTCGACATGATACTTGTTATCAGGATGATAGAATACCAACCTCTTGTTCCCGAACATAGCATTCACGAGTGGGTCGGGCTTAAAATTCAACTCGCGCAAGAACTTGGTTATGTCACCCTTCTGTTTGTTGTACCCCATAAGATCTAGATCAGTAAAGAGTGGCTTTCCGCCCCCAAACCTTTCCAGGGATCTAAACACGTCAGCATGGCCATTATTGAGCGAGCGAACGTAAGCCCCAAGTGAACCCAAGATCCTTAGGTGAACACCGCGCGACTGGGCTTTCTCAACTAGCCCGATGGCCTCTTTGGCAAACTCGTCTTCTTTCATTTCGACGAAGTGATTGACGGACGTCAATTAAACTAGATCTTCCCTCTAAGCATGACGTGATTCGCCACTGTCATTTAGTCCACTCATATATCTTTGCCCGAATGTGTTCAAATCTGAGCTTTCATCCCCGCACTGTAACTAGACGAGTGAGCTAGACGGTTATCCGTACACATGGTAATAGGCGTAAACTCAAATCGTCAGACTCCTATCCATGCTTTCTCGGACTTCTTAGTCTAAGTAATGAAGAATGAGTTCAACAAGGAATTTTCTAAACCCGACATCGCAGTTCTACTCATCGCCATAATCGTGGTGCTCGGAGGTGGCAGTTACTACTACACAACGCTCCATCCTTCTGCCCCATCGACCGCGCCTATAACACTCATAGTTGACAGGCATCCGAGTTACAGAGCCTCGACCCGGGATTCGATTTCGAATATGTTGGATGGGAGATAATTGAGGGCGTATACCAAACCTTGGGGTGGTCGAACGGCACAGGCACAACCAGCTTCAAAGTGGTCCTAGCGGAATCATGGACTACCAGCCTCGACGGCCGGGTATACACATTCAAGCTAAGCCAAGGGGTGAAGTTCAACAATGGATATCCATATGACGCGCCCGTCGTCAAGTATTCAATCAACTGATTATTCAAGATGAATCAGCCGCCTTCGTGGATCCTCGCTAAGACTTGGACTTGAACAGAGTCAGAGTGATTGATCCGTATATTGTTGCGATCAACCTGACTCAACCATACACAGCCTGCTTGGACACGCTATCATGCGCGGTTGCCTCGATTGTTGACGCTTCCAAAGCGTCGCGGAAGCTCACAGAAAACGATCACGAACAGCTTGTAACCAAAAATGTCTGTATACCATTCCGATGAATTGTTCATGAGGCATGCCACCTCGGATCTTTAATAATGTCACATCGACCCTCTCAAATGCTGGTCCTAGCATTGCACCTCCTACCTTTGTTGCTTACTAGGGCTCTTGGAGATACTAAGAGCTTCCAGAATCTCTAGCCCTCTTTGAAGAAGGTTTTCACTTTGTCCATTCCATTTTCGATAGTCTCAGGGGACATGGAGAATGAGAATCTGAGATGGTTTTCGCCTGCATGACCGAAGCTTGCGCCCGCCAAGACAGCGATACCATATTTGTCAAGCAACACTTTGACGAGTTCACGGGACCGCATTTTCTTTGTGTATCGAGGGAATGCGTAGAATGCCCCTTCAGTCTTGTAGGGCTCCAATGCGTCTATCTCTTCAATCTTACTTGCTAGGAGTTTCTTCCTATTCTCTAGTTCTGTTCGGAATTTCGCGATGTATTTGTCACCGTTGTCCAGTGCGTATGCAGAGGCCTTTTGGATGAAAGGTGGAAAACACGTAACCGTATTTTCGAGGAATTTGTTGATCAGGTAGATAATGCGTTCGCTCGCCACGACATAGCCTGCACGCCAACCCGTCATTGCATAACTCTTGGACAAACTGAATAGAGATATTACGAATTCCGGTTTCGGTTCGAGTGATCCGACGCAGAAGTGTTGTCCGTCGTAGACAAGATCCTCATAAGCTTCGTCGCTTATGATGAAGATCTTTCGATCCCTGCAGAACTCATAGAGTTCCTTGAGCTCAGTTCGCTTGAGCACCTTGCCAGTCGGGTTAGAGGGCGAGTTTACCAATATCACCTTGGTTCTTCGCGTAGTCTTCTTCTTGATGTCGTCAATGTCGAGCGAGAAATCCTTATTCAGAGTGTAGAAGACGGGTCGTCCCCCGGAAAGAACCACGGGCTCCCAGTAGAAGTACCCCGGGTCAGGTAGCAGTGCGTCATACGCTTTGTTGGATGCGGCTGCCAGGGCAGCGTAAACTGAATATTTGGTCGTGCAGAATATTGTATTAGGAATCTCGGCGTGAATCCCGTTTTTCTTGGCAGTTTTTCTCTTGATCGCTTCCCTGACTTCCGAGGTGCCGTAGGAAGAAGTGTAGTGAACATCTCCGGATCGCATGGCTTCACAAGCAACTTCGACTATCTCGGTTGGAGTGTTGAACGATGGTTCTCCTATTGCGAGACTAACTACTTTCTCGCCTTTCGCGACTTTTGCTAGTACTAGGTTGACCATTTCAAGGGATGGTGAATTTTCGACTTCCTCAAGGAACATGAGATCTCATCTAACGTTGCGTGGGTGTGATGATGAGATGTGAGTTCTTTTACTCCTCTATTTATGATGAGATGTGAAAATTATAGTGAAAGTCCTTAACTGACCTATTTCAAGGAGAAAAAAAGGAATGACTACGCGATGCCCGCCAAAATATCTCTCTTAGAAATTTACGACGTTCTTAAGACGAAGCAGTGGGTCGATCTAACGCATTCATTTGCGCCCGGAATTCCTCATTGGTACGGCTTTCCAAACGAAGAGCGCGAAACGCTCTATTATTACGATGAAGGAGTAGGGAGCATCGGTTCACTCGGGGTCTTTATCCAGCGGTTCTGCCACGTGGGACAATGGGGCACTCACGTAGACCCCCCGGCGCACTTCATCAAGGGTAAGAGAACCGTAGATCAGATTGAAGTCAAAGAAATGCTTCTGCCTTTGGTCGTCTTGGACACTCATGATGAGGTGGCCAAGAAGCCGGATTATGCGATCACAATGGACGACGTGAAAGCATGGGAAGTCAAACATGGTAAGATTCCTGAAGGCTGCTTCGTCGCGTTACGCACAGACTGGTCAAAACGATGGCCTGACGACGCTGCCATGCAGAATGAAGATTCAGCTGGCGTAAAACATTTTCCTGGATGGAGCATGCCAGTTTTGAAGTACATCTACGGAGAACGAAAGATCACAGCTTCGGGTCATGAGACTACAGATAATGGCCCCGGAGACTGGGATATGGAGAAATACGTTCTAGACACGAACCATTATCAGATCGAGTTACTTACTAACTTAGACCAAGTTCCCGAGTTCGGCGCATTAATCGTTGCGACTTTCCCCAAACCCAAGAATGCCAGCGGCTTTCCAGCACGTGCATTCGCTATTTTGCCTTAGCGCTTGACCTCATAGTAATAGAGAGACGCGAGCTCCAGCAAGTTATTCGATAGGTGAACAAGCATAGCTATGTCGAGTTCTGGGACAGACAAAAGATGTTTTTCCAGGTTATCCGTAACCTCTCAAGTCCACTTTCACCACGGTTCCCGAGAATGGTTATCGTTCCTATGTTTGTTAGTTGGTTGAACACACTAGCACACACGATTCTCCCGCTCATTTCCTCACGATGGCCCGACTATTGATAAAATCCCTATTTCCAGATATGTGAACAACGGAGTTGTGCTTGATTTCTCGCGGAAACCAGCAAACTATGCAATCACCAAAGACGACATTGGCAAGGCGCTTCAAGCAGTCGGAAAGAAGGATATCGGCCCTGGTTGGGCGTTGCTGTTCTACAGGATATACAGCTAAGGCAGGGTCACCCGAATGGTTGAAGCTTGACGATGGCGCGCCCAAATTCATTGCGGAAAAGAATGTAAACACGATTGGCTTCGACGCCCCTAGCCTCGATCACGGTGAAATATCCGCCTCTGGTAAACTATCTGGCTTCGCGGCTCACAGAATTCTGCTTCCCAAATCTGAACAACCTTGACAAGCTGCTGGGCAAGGAATTTCTGTTCGTTGGCGCTCCGCTCCTATTGGTGGGCGGTTCAGCTAGTCCAGTAAGAGCATTGGGAGTGATACTGTCCTAGTGCCATTCTACTGGTTCGATCTGTTTTCATAAAGATCGAATCCATTCTCTCTATTATCAGATGTGCCTTAACGCGAGTGGATTCACTCACTATTTGTGGAGATTCTTGGCAGCGACGAATGAGAGCCCATGTTTAGTTAACTCTTCAGCTGTATGGTTGAGCGCAGCGTGTTTGTCCATATAGTTTGCAAGCAGCTTCGGCATGAGCCCGTCGGACTCCACTTTCGCTTTGGGAAGAAAATACTCTAGAATATCCGACGGATGCTCACGCGTCACCTCCACTTCGGGGTCGCCGCCCTCATGCTTTGCTGAAATATTCTTAATGTGATCAGCGAGTTCCATTAGCTCTCCACGTCGGTCGTATGGTTGACGGACAATGTGCTTGTAGCATTCGGTAATGTGATGTTCTATACGCACCACATTTTCGAACCCGAAGGCTTTGCGGATGGTCGCAGCATCCTCAATTGTATTCTTGTCCACAGAGTTACTCAGGTTGAAGCCGATTAACGGCGTCGTGCCGTCCGGACGCGCAAATAACTTCGCCATCATGAGTGTCCAAAGGATGAAATATGAATTGTCGGTCCCGACAAATACGGAGATCTTGAATTCGTTATTGATTCCGAGTCGGTGAATTAAGTAGCCGATGAGAATCGTGCCGGCGTTGATATTGAGCACTTGGTATATCCCATAGTTAGTGTAATAGTACAGAAACTCGTCGAGCCATTTGATTGCATAATCGTTGGGTTCACCAATCCCGCCAAAATAGCCTGTGATTGTGTCAGGTCCACCCAGGTGAACATTGGAACCATCTGTGCCTTTGGTGTCGAGTGTGTCTACGTAAGAGGCACCGATAATCTGCATGGCTGCCATTCCCGCGAGCAGGTCTCCTTGGTCGGATTCTGATTCCTTCATGTTTCGGACGCGAATGAATCGACCGGGCATAAGTTCACCCTTATCGATTGATTGCTTGGCTTGCGTTATGATCCACGGGAAATACTGAAATGCGCTGATTTCCAGCGTAACTGCGTTTGCTTTCTTGAAGTTCATTCTGTCAACGCGGTCTCCCAGTACCTTGCGGCGATAATCAGCGATGCTGATGAATGCGCCTTGGTCACGCTGCTTCAACAACCATTCCAAATCAGGGAGGTATGGCGAATTCATCGCTCTGAGTCTCGCTAGCAGATTGGGCAGTCTACGCGCTTGCTCTGACTTGCGATTTATCTCTTCGATAGTGCCGTGTTTAGCAATCACTGCGAGGACATCGTTCACTAGTCGGTTATTGGGGTCGAGCAATAGCTTGTTGACTAAAGCCACATTGGCTGCCGGAATCTTGAGTTGCCTTCGAAGCTTGCTATCCATGACCTCCAAATTGAGTAGATGAATGACTTTAATTTGACTTCCAAAAGTCGTTCTGAGAATTCAGCCAAATCATGCCCGATCGTGCCCTCGGGTTACTTGGTTTCGTATCATGAATAATGTCGGGACTAGTCGGAGGATGTTCGGTACCTTGAAATTCTGTATTCTGGTTGCCCTGAATTCATAGAGCGATTATGTGTGAACATTGACCGCAACATCTTAGAGAGTCGGCGCGTGAGCGTTGATGAAGCGGTTTAATTTGTCCTCACCAAAAGAGTCTCACGATCAGGTTCTGAGCCTTCTGCAGGCGCATCACAAATGGTTTTCTGAATCGATCCCTCTAATAGCGTCGGAGAACGTTCCAAGCCCGGCCGTTCGCGAAGCCATTGTTTCAGACTTCGGTAATCGATACGCTGAAGGATGGGTCGGGGAACGTGTGTACGCCGGCTGTGTGTACATCGACCAAGTTGAAAGGCTCTGCATCGATTTAGCGAAGCAACTTTTCCGTGCTGAGTTTGCCGACGTCAGACCTGTATCAGGGGTTTGTGCTAACCTGGTAGTTTACACGGCCTTCACGAACCCAGGTGACCGCATACTCACGCTTGCCATCCCAAATGGGGGGCACATCTCCTCAGGGCGCAAGGACTTCAATGGGACTGCTGGATCCGTTCACGGGTTGGACGTGGACTACTTCCCCTTCGACCGTGAACAAATGAACATTGACGTTGATAAGACGAAGCAGAAAGTCGAGAAGATGGTGGAAGAGGGTAAACCGCCGAAACTAGCAATGTTCGGAGCCAGCCTCTTCCTTTTCCCACAACCCATGAAGCAGTTAGCAGAAACCTTTCGGAACATTGGGGCAAAAGTTGTTTATGATGCAGCACACGTGGCGGGACTAATTGCAGGCGGAAAGTTTCAGGACCCATTGCGTGAAGGCGCAGACGCGGTCTGCCTGAGCACGCACAAAACGCTCTTCGGACCGCAGGGGGGTGCCGTCCTCTCGTGGGAAAAGTATGGGGAGGACATCAAGAAAGCAACCTTTCCTTCGAACACCAGCAACCACCATCTCCACCATTTGGCAGGTAAGGCAGTAGCGTTCGCTGAAATGCTTGAGTTCGGAAAGAGTTATGCTGAGCAGGTCATAATGAACGCGAAGGCACTTGGACAGGCATTGCATGAGGGCGGCCTAACAGTGACTGCTGAGGACAAAGGGTTCACGGAATCGCATCAAATCGTCGTCGACGTATCAAAGTATGGATTGGGAGGCGACATGGAGAAGGCCCTGGAAGCGGCGAACATAATTGCTAACCGACAGCTGATTCCAGGCGACATTCAATCCGGAAGGCACTACCAGAATCCAGGTGGCCTACGCATCGGGACCTCAGAGATCACACGGTTGGGCATGAAGAAAAATGACATGGTAGACGTGGCGGACTTCATCAAACGAATTGTCGTCGACAAGGAAGACCCCAAGAAAGTCAAACAAGAAGTAGCAACGTTCAGACAAAACTTCCAAAATGTACACTACTGCTTTGAAAGCGCAAAGAAAGCATACGAATACATCAAACTGCGATGACAAGTGCGATTCGAGGTAGGGATTGTCAAGACCCGAAACGAGCTTATTTAATTTCCATTGTTCCCGTGTATGATACTCAAATAGACGTTGCTCCGAAGCTCGACGCAAATTTCGCGCGTGCCCTCACACCTGGAGGAGAGCCGGAGATGGCTCAAGTGGGCAGCCGAGCGGTTAGGCGAATGATTGAGAAATATGCCTACTCGCGAGGATTTTCCCCGCAAATCCACATCTGTCTACCAGGCTGAAGATTAAAAGAGCTTTCATGCCCGCTTTTCTTCGTACTATTACGGATGACAATGGTCGTCAAACATGAGAGAAGTTAAACTGATATTCGTCGGCTTCGGCGGTGTGGCACAAGGCTGCGCTAAACATCTCGCTTCACATAAAGAAGAGCTCGCACGCGATTACGGCTTTCAATTCAAAGTTGTAGCCATTACAGATACGGTGAAAGGATCGATACTGAACAGCGATCAAGGGATCAATCTCCCAGATGCCTTGAGGATTTCACAAAGCGGAAAGAAACTGGACGCCGGCGAACTGAAAGGAAAGACCGGACTCTCCACCATTGAAACGATAAGGGACACAGACGCTGAGATCGTAATAGAGGCAACTTGGACGAACTTGAAGGACGCTGAACCAGGCCTTACTCATCTCGTCACAGCGCTGGAGAATGGGAAGGATGTCGCGACCTCGAACAAAGGCCCCATTGCGTTAGCCTACAAGAAGCTCACTGAGTTAGCCAAGTCGAAAAGACGACAGTTGAGATTCGAATCAACAGTCATGAGTGGTACCCCTGTCTTCAATATGCACGAATTCGCGCTTCAGGGCGCGACGATTACCGCTTTGAAGGGTATACTGAACGGAACAAGCAATTACGTTCTCACGGAGATGGCTACTGGCAAGAATTATAACGAGGTCTTGAAGCGAGCCCAGGAACTCGGGTATGCCGAGGTTGATCCGAGCGGAGATATCGAAGCTTACGACCCAACTGCGAAAATAACAATTCTCACAAACGCGCTGATGAATGCAGACGTGAACTACCGCGATGTCGAAAGGCAGGGAATAACACACATAACCCTTGACGACATAAACAAGGCTGCTAAAGAATCGAAACGAATCAAACTAATCGCTTCGGCCTCCAAGGACGCGGAAGGAAAATGGGCCGTGAGTTGCAAACCAACTCTACTGCCTACGGCGGATATCTTGGCTCATGTTGATGGAATTATGAACGCGCTGAAAATCTCGATGGACGTCCAACCAGACGTGACAATAATCGGACCAGGCGCAGGCGGGGACTCTGCAGGCTATGGCCTATTGAGTGACGTACTCACAATCCACCGGCTAAGAAACCTAAACGCCTGCTGAACGTGTGCAATGCTTGAAATCATAGATCACAAAAAATTGAGTCCAGAAATCAGCGAAGATAGCAGGAGTGTGATATCGGGCAGGGCTCGCCTCTCGGGAAACTATTTGAATCTTCAAATGCAATTACATGGATTTACCGGGAAATGTTGGAGGAGTGGGTGCGACTGCCTAGAACCACACGTGAGAAGAAGAAAATTCGGGTACGGGACCGACCCAAAGCGGTACGTAAACAAGAGCGACTGGGCAATCATGGTCTTTGTGTCGTAGTCGTCTTACTTGTTGTCGTTGCAGCTCCTGTAGTTGTTGCTTGGTATGGGTTGACCTACGCGGCGGTAGTAGATTTTACCTTCGGAGGAACAACTGACGTTCGTCGTTCTTATCGACTCACTGCGATGTCTCCGTCTCAACCGCCGACGATTGACATCACCCACATATTCGTAAGGAATACCGGGAACACAGACATTACAGTTATCGTCACTCTACACGCCGTAAACGCTGTCGTCGCTCCAGCTCCGGGCAGCTATTATGGGCCCTACACTGACACGGCCAACGTCCAAATTCACTTACCAGTCGCCAGCGGGTATCAAATCATCACATTCTACCTTGCGTTACCTGTTCAAGTTCCTCTTTTCACCCTTCGCGTCAGCGTAGCTAGAGTACTAGGCTTTTCCAGTTTCACGTCTCTAGTGACATCAGGTTTTGCATCAATCCAACCAACCTCGCCTACGACGTTAGTGTATACGAACACAATCGTGAACCCATACGACTACGAGCTATCCCAACAATATTGAAAAGCAGAATTCGAAGGGAACCATGCTGGCTCTCAGCCTCTCGCGTCTTCATAATGCCTTACGTAGTAAGGCAAACCGAACCGAATCTGATCGAGCTAAGTTGAGTCACGCGCGGAGTGGGTTAGCAGTAGCAGACTATTACTCCGAATGATGCTGAGTGTGTGGCCGAACTGTTTACTCGACGGTGTGATTGAGGAATGGCCTAAGAATTAACAGGCTTTGACCTCATTCGGGCGAAACTGGATTTCGATCTGTTTATAGCCCCACTTTCCGAACGGCAGCCCCTTCAATCAACAATACCATATGGCCGTCAGGCGACACAGCCGTAAAATTGACGAGAACGATGTGGAAACGTAAATAGAGTGTTCATGAGCTGACTATTTGGAAGGCCAATCCATGTCCTCCCGCGTTATTCTGATACCAATCATCATATTTCTCGCGGTCCTCCCCCCCGGTCTCGCACAAACTGCAAATCAACTTACTCTCACTTTGATCGGTAACGGCGCTGGACCATACATTACTCCAGCCGGACAGACAACCCAGTTGAAGATGGAAATTCTAAACGAGGCACCGTCCGATGTGTACCTGTTGGAAGGGAACGTATACCTAGACCCTGGACTAACCGGAAGCTGGGAACTGGTTCATTCTGAGGGTCTGGGCAATTTCCATCTCAGTTACCTGCGATCCGCAATCTGGACATTCGATCTTGCGATGCCGGCGGAGATTCAAGCCGCAAACCTGACAAACGGTTCGCCAGAGGTCGCTCTCTTAATCAAAATTACATTCCTGACTTCAAGCAACCTACAACGTGAGGAACAGGACGAATTCGCATTAAACGTCCCAGGCGCCACTGTACAACAACAAAACAGTTGGATTTGGTTGGCGATCGCAGGACTGATTGCGGTGATGTGTGGGGGGGCAGTTGTCTACAGGATGGAGAGAAGAAAGCGTCGGACGCGTTAGTCGAATGGTCATCTTTATGCTAATCGACTGGCCATCCTTATAGCTCAAGATTCCGAAAATAGATTCGGGAAGCTCGCATGCGGAGAATTAGTTGGCCACTATTTGTACTGGGCGTACTCGTTCTAGTTATCTCGTCAACAGGTCTCCCTTTCGCAAGCGCTCAATCTAGAATGCTCTATGGAATGGTCTACAGCGCAACTACTGGCGGTCCTCTTGCAGCAACGATCAAGTTGAGCAGGTGCTTTAACGCACAAACCACTACGACCACACTGGACGGTTCTTGGCAACTCTCCTACCCATATGGGACACTTGGGACGATCACGTTTTCAGCGGCCGGGTATGCAAGTCAAAGCTTCCAGGTCAACCTGAACGCTCAATGGTATGACGCCGGGGGCGTCGTTTCGCTTCGGCCAAGCTAGAACTGTGCCCCTAAGAAGACGCTTTGTTTTGAGGGAGATGCCGTGAAGACTGGTTCGGTTGCCGTTATGTTAGCGGTGTTCGCGACTCTTTCGCTTACGCCTCCAATTTTGGCTCAAGGCGTAATTGCTAACTACACTATTCATATTGACTTCTTCGACTATGCCTGTAGCTTAGATATAACGCAGGTTTCACTTTATGACTCCTCAGGTCAACTGGTTGCCGTGGCGTCAAGCCCATACGGTGGAGAGATTGCGGTTTCGGTAAACACAGCGACACCCATTCTCGCGCTTACTGCAACTGCCTACGGTCAAGCTACGTGGAGTTCATACTATAGTTGGGAGGTAAGCGGGAGCCGCACGATTAGTCTAGGCAGCAGTGGAGATTACTGGATTACCATCAGAATGAGTTGATCAACTACCTTCTGCCTAGTTCCGCCCGTTTCTGTATAATGTCGGCTAGGGCTGAGATGAAGGTCGGGTTTGAGTTCAGGGATTCAGTTCTTTCAAGGTTGAGACCATTGCTACGAGCAAACTCCTGAGCTTTTACATCAATGTCGAAGAGTATCTCGAGATGATCGGCTACGAAACCTATGGGCACTACGAGAACGTCGGTAAGGTTTCTGCGATGCACGAGTTCACGTAAGAAGTCTATTAGGTCTGGCCCGAGCCATTTTTCCTTAGTTTGCCCTGCGCTTTGGTACGCGAATGACCAGTCTTTACGCTGCAAGAGATTTGCGACTGATTGACAGGAGCTTTGAAGTTGTGTTGGGTACGGATCGTTTGATTGAAGTATTCGCTCTGGTAAACTGTGCGCGGTAAATAGCAATTGAACTTTTTCTGGCGTTGAGAACTGGTTGAGGGCGATCTGAATTTTCTCTTGGAGCGCTCGGTGGAAGAGCGGATGGTCGTACCAGCTCTCAACAAAATTCACCCTTAACCGGCCTGAGTCAGTAACCGCCTCACCTAACGCCTGCTTGTATCCTCCAATGCTCATTTGTGAGTAATGAGGAGCTAGAACGAGTGCGATTATTCTTTCGAAGCCATCGTTAACAATTTGCGGGACGACTTCCCGGATGTAGGGATGCCAATGCTTCATCCCAATGTAGACCTGAGTGTTCAAACCCTCCGAGTTCAATTTCTGTCTGAGAGCCGACGCCTGTGCTCTGGTTATATCGAGTAACGGCGAACGTCCTCCTATTCTGCGGTATCGACTCTTCAAATCTTCAACGGCGTCTAATGTTGGTTTGTGGCCTCTCCTGATGTCGGTGAGGTAGGGCTCGATATCTTCCATTGAACTTGGTGTACCGTATGCCATCAGGAGAACAGCCAACCCTGCCACGACTGTCACCTACGCTGCGTTGGGTGCGGAGTTTGAGGTTGCGTCATGAACGAAATTGACGAGTTCAGCAACATTCTCGGTCGAAGCTTCGGGCGGCATCCCATGGCCCAAGTTGAAGATGTGACCTTCTCTGCCTGCTACTCTTCTGAGAATGTCAGCCGACGCTGATTTTACTAGTTCCATGGTGCCTAGCAACGTCGCGGGATCGAGGTTTCCTTGAATGGCAACATCGTAACCCAATCTTTCCCAAGCGATATCGATTGGGATCCTCCAGTCGATGCCGAAGACGTCTCCTCCAGCGATCTTCATTTCTTCAAGAAGATTTGCCGTGCCCGTTCCGAAATGAATCCTCGGCACGCCAGTATCCTCCAGTCTCTTGAAGATGCGCTGTGAGTATGGGAGTACGTAGTTGTGATAGTCTTGGGGACTGAGACATCCAACCCAGCTGTCAAAAAGCTGAACTAACTCAACTCCAGCCTTCACTTGTGCTAGGAGATAGGCCGCCATTGAGTCTGAGAGTTTCTCCATAAGCGCGTGCCAAGTCTTTGGGTCACGATACATGAGCGTCTTCACCTTGATGAAATCCCTGGTCGGTCGTCCCTCAATTAGATAACTTGCGAGCGTGAAGGGTGCGCCGCAGAACCCGATCAAAGGTACCTTTGCGTCGAGCATTTTCTTCGCTAACCCTATTGCCTCTAGAATAAATGGTACATCACTTTCAGGATCAAGAGTTTCCAGGGATGACGCGGATCGGGTGTCAGAGATTGGTTGTTTGATGATTGGACCGATACCGTCCTCAATCTTGAATCTAACTCCCATGCCTTCGATTGGTAGCATGATGTCGGCGAACATTATTGCGGCGTCGACGCCCAAAATCTCGACAGGCAATGTCGTGACCTTAGCGCACAATTCGGGGTTCTTGCAGATTGAAATGATGTCGTGTTTCTCTCTGATCTTTCTGTATTCGGGTAGAAAACGGCCTGCCTGCCGCATGAACCAGACAGGTGTCATGTCGACTGATTGACGCCTGCAAGCCCTAATGAGTCGATGATCCATGTTTCGAAACGACGCTCCGTGGCCTTAACTGTTGAAATGCCTGCTTAGCAGCGTCAATCGTTTTCGCGATATCTCGTTGAGAGTGAGCTGCTGAAACAAAAATCGTCTCAAATGGAGAGGGAGGAAGATAGACACCGTGCTCTAGCATAGAATTGAAAACGCTCTTGTAGATGGATGTATTGCTGGATTTTGCCGAACTGTAATCCTTGACCTCAACGTCTGTGAAGAACAAGCCTAGCATCGACCCAACCCTATTCGACGATACTTCGCAATCGGTTTCTCCCGCGGTTTCCAGTAGCCCTCGTTCCAACCGGGCTGAAGCTTTTTCTAGTTTCTTGTAGAAGCCTTGCCTATTGATCTCCTTTAGCGTAACAATTCCAGCGGTCATGGCTAGTGGGTTTCCAGACAAAGTTCCCGCTTGGTAGACGGGGCCGGTTGGGGCTACAAGGTCCATAATCTTCCGAGAGCCGCCGTATGCGCCGACGGGGAGGCCGCCCCCGATTATTTTTCCTAGGCATGTGAGGTCTGGTTGGATTCCGTAGAGCTTCTGAGCTCCGCCGAGAGAGGCTCGGAATCCGGTAACGACCTCATCAAAGATGAGAAGGCCTCCATATTTCCCGGTAATTGCTCTGAGGCCTGAGAGGTAGCCCGGTTCGGGTGGGACAAGTCCCATATTTGCAGCAATTGGCTCAACGATAACCGCCGCGATCTCTTCCCCGTGCTCTTGGAAGATTGCTTCCACGGTCTTCAGGTCGTTGTAAGGTGCTACAATTGTGTCTGATCTTGCGCCGATCGTGACTCCCGCCGAGTCTGGGATACCGAACGTTGCCATGCCCGAACCGCCCTTCACGAGCATCGCATCAGAATGCCCATGGTAGCAACCTTCGAACTTCAAAATCTTGTTGCGTTTCGTGTATGCACGAGCAACCCTGAGCGCCGACATCACTGCTTCCGTCCCGGAATTCACAAAACGCAACTTTTCGACTGATGGAAAGGCATTCATAATTAGGTCTGCAAGCTCAGTCTCAAGTCGAGTCGGAGCTCCGTAGCTGGTTCCTCGACTTAACGCAATACGCAGGGCTCCTACGACCCTTGGGTGCGCAGATCCTAAAATTAGCGCTCCCCAAGAACAGACATAGTCGATGTAGCTGTTGCCGTCTTCGTCTTGTATCTTTGAGCCTCGCGCGCTCTTAATGAAGCGCGGAGTGCCGCCCACGGCCGTGAAGGCTCGGACTGGACTGTTCACGCCACCAACGAGAACCATACTGGCTTGCTCGTAGAGGGTTCTCGATGCTTTAACCTTCAACGGAGTTCACGAGGAATTGCGCTGGCTTATCCAAGAAGAGTTAGAATTTCGTCGATTGGTGTAGCTATGCATGTGAAGATGGGAGTTTCTAGTTCTGTGTAGCGACTCGCTTCACTGCTCCTTAACTCCATTACCAGGTCTGAGAAGTCGGCAGGTTGATCTGTTTCAAAGGCGAGAACGAATTCTTGATCGTCGAGGCCAAAGGAATACCCTGTGTGAATTTGGACTGAAGGGTACTTGTGTCCGATTTTGAAGTGTTGTGCCATCATCTTGGTTCTATTCTCGTGTGGCAAGAAATACCATTCACGCTTCTTGATGAATGGGTAGACGAAGAGGTACCTGGAGTTGCTTGATGAGCTGATCAGAGAGTTGCCTTCCTGTCCTTCATGATGGTGGCCGCCCAGGTACTCGGATTTCTTGGTCATGGCTAGGTAGGAGTATGGTATCTCTAGATACTTTCCAAGATTAGATGATAGCAAGTCTGAGGTGAGGTCTTGGAATTGTTGAAGCTGTCCTGCAATCGTCCATAGCATGAAGTCGGTGTCGCCACGAATTCCCACAAGAGAATAACTCTTGAGGACGTTATCTTTCGCAAAGCCTTCTACTATGGACGCGAATTCGTGCTTCGATGACGATTTTTCTTCATTGCTGAGCCGTCTCCATTGCGGGTCCACCTTGAAGAAAGTATACTTGATGAATTGTCGTTCCGTAGTTTGAACTGACTCGACACCTGTAGAGATCTGTGCCTTCACTAGTTAGCCTCCCGTAACCATTTGGCCGCGTCTTTCGCGAAGTATGTGATTATGACGTTTGCGCCAGCTCGTTTTATGGCTGTCAGTGTCTCTAGCGCCACCTGCTTGTCATCGAGCCAGCCGTTCTGTCCAGCGGCTTTGATCATGGCATACTCTCCACTCACGTTGTAGGCAGCTAGTGGGTGACGGAATCGGTTTCTCACGTCCCTAATTATGTCTAGGTAGCTGAGTGCTGGTTTGACCATTACAATGTCCGCTCCTTCCTTGATGTCCATTTCAATCTCACGCATTGCCTCCCTGCGGTTCGGCGGGTCCATTTGGTAACTGCGTCTGTCTCCCCACAGCGGAGATGAATCGGCCGCTTCACGGAAGGGTCCATAGAAGGCGGAAGCGAACTTAGCGGAATATGCCATGATTGCTGTTTCTTGGAAGCCTCGTCTGTCTAAGGCCTGCCTAATCGCTTGAACTTGGCCGTCCATCATCGCACTCGGTCCGACGATGTCCGCGCCTGCTTCCGCGTGGGAGATTGCGATTCGTGACAATAATTCTAACGTCTCATCGTTCTCTACAGTACGATTGCGAATTACACCACAATGTCCGTGATCGGTGTACTGGCAAAGACACACATCAGTGGCGACGACAAGTTGCGGGGCTGACTTCTTGATGGCCCGTACGGCTTGTTGGACTATACCATCGGTTGCGTAGGCCTGGCTCCCGGAGCTGTCTTTATGCTTGGGAAGACCGAACAGCAACACGGCAGGTATCTTCAAGCCTGTGACTTCGGCGATTTCCTCATTCAGTTCTGCCATTGAAAATCGATAGATACCTGGCATTGATGGTATTTCTTCTCGCAACGAGAGACGTTGGTCCACAAATATGGGATATATGAAATCGGAACTGGACAGCCGAGTCTCCCTCATCAGGATCCGCAGAGACCCCTGTTTCCTTAATCTCCTGAACCGATTAGTAAGGCGTGTTCTCTCTGCGACCTCATACAGTTCTGATGTCATTCTCTATCGCCTCTACGAGATCGTCAATCGTGTGAGTCCTCGCAACGATATCGGCATGAATTCCTAGTTTCTTCGTCGCCTCAGCCGTGACGGGGCCTATGCATGCGACCTTAACTCCCTTCAACAAAACTTTCAACTCATTTGCACCCACGATTTGAGCGAGATTTCGTACCGTCGATGGGCTCGTGAAGGTCACCATGTCTATACTTTGATTCAAAACAGATTTCAACCGATCAGCTGACAAATCTGCTGGAACAACCGTTCTATATGCCACAACCTCTTCCACTTTCGCTCCACGATGTCTCAAAAGTTCGGGCAGCTTCTTCGATGCAATATCGGCTCGCGGCAAAAGGATTCGCTTCCCCTGGACGTCACCTAATCCATCGGCTACCTTCTCAGACAGATATTGGGTTGGCACATAATCAGGTTCCTTACCCAGTTCTTCCAAGGCAGCCGCTGTCGCTGGCCCTATCGCGGCGACCTTAACTTTTTTCAACTTATCAGAGAGCTCTCCGAGTGCTTTCAGGCGTTGGTTGAAAAATCGCACTCCGTGGACGCTGGTGAATATCACCCAATCGTACTCGAAAATTCTGAGAATTGACTTGTCTAATCGATCTGCAGTATTAGGAGGAAGAATTGTGATTGTTGGTAGTTCTATGGTTGTTGCCCCTAGGTTGTGGAGTTTCGCTGAGAGAAGGTGATTCTGCTCTTTAGGACGCGTAATGAGAATCCTGACTCCTTCGAGGCATTTCAGCGAAGTTTCCATCAGGCTGCCTCCAATACTAGCTGCGCGCCCTTACTGAGGAGGGATTCCGCTAATTCTTCCCCAACCTTCTTCGGATCTGATTTGTCTGAAATGAGTTGGGTGCGCAATAGTATTCTTCCATCCGACGACGCAACCATACCGTCTATCCTCAATTTTGTATCGCGCACCGTCGCGAATGCGGCGATCGGTGTTCTACAATTGGCCCCGAGTTTTCTCGCAAATGCTCTCTCAGCCTCAACGGCTCTGTGTGTGGGTTCATGATTTATGCGGGAAAGTAGTTCCACCATTTCTTCATCGTCCTCCCTGGTTTCAACTGCAAGCGCTCCTTGACCGACTGCCGGAAGCATAACACGAGTTGAGAGTAGTTCAGTAGCACGCTTTTCCATGCCCAACCTCTCAAGACCTGCTGCCGCGACAATTACTGCATCGTATTCTCCCGCCTCAAGTTTGCGTAGACGCGTGTCAACATTTCCGTGCATGTCCAGAACATGTAGATCATTGCGTGCAGCTAACAGTTGCGTCCTGCGACGAGGACTGCTTGTGCCAACTCGGGCTCCACCAGATAGCTGCTCAAACTTCCGTTTGTCACGCGAAATCAGGGCGTCTCTATGGTCGGCGCGTTGCGGGACAGCTGCTATCTTCAAGCCTCTTGGTAGCTCAGTTGTTAGGTCCTTCATACTGTGAATTGCGATACGAGTTTCCTTATTGATTAGTGATTCCTCGATCTCTTTTGTGAATAATCGTTTACTGTCAAAAGCGCTCTCTGCGAAGTCCCGCATATTGTCGCCCTTCGTCTTGATTACGGCCACTTCGAAGCGGAGGTTGGGTTCTAGTTCAATTAATATCTGGATTATTTGTTTTGTCTGAGCAAGAGCGAGGGCGCTCCCTCTGGTGCCAACGGTAATGGGGTTTCTCACTCTTCGCCTTGCCGTCCTATACCGAAGAGTTCTCGGATTATGGCTTCGAAGTTTTTGCCATCACCGTTCGACGCATGTTCCTTTAACCGAACGGTCGGTTCGTGCAAGAGCTTGTTTACGATTCTACGTGTCAGTAGATCAACAATCGTTTTCTCCCGACTTGAGATATCGCCAAGCTTTCTTAGCGCTCTCGATAGCTCCTCTTCACGAATATCCTCGGCGATTCTCCTTAGATCCTTTAGAGTATCGTTGGCTTCGAGGGCTCGCATATGAGTTTCGAAATTCTGAACTTGTTCGCGCGCAAGCCGCTCAGCATCCGCAATCTTTGGTTGGTATAGTTTCTTCTGATACTCCATGAACGGTACTAGATCATCGATGTTGTAGACCTGCAGCCCAGGGATGGAACTCGAAGTTGGGTTTACGTTGCGTGGTACACCGACATCGATAACGATAAGGTCCTTGCCTTTGCGTTCGGCTGTGGCTTTGCAAAGTTCCTCCGTGCCTATCACGTAATCGGCAGAGGATATGCAGGTGAGAACGACATCAGCCTTCTCAAGCGCATTAGGAATGTCCTCTAGTCCGATGGCTTTACCTGAAATCTGCGCTGCAAGATCTTGAGCCCGTTGTCTGGTCCTGTTCGCAACCCAAACCTCGGTCCCTGGAAACGCGGACAAATCTTCGGCTGCGAGAGAAATCATTTTGCCAGCGCCGACTAATAGGATGGTTTGAATGCGATGAATTCTCGATAATTCCTTCAACATCAGAGTGACAGCGGAACTCACTGACACTCGTTCTGAAACTAGGCCGCTCTGTTTTCTGATGCTGTTTGCAGCTCTATAGGCGTGTCGGAAGAGTTCCGACAGGTAAGGCCCGCTAGTTTGCGTCTGATTCGCAATTCTGGAAGCTTGCTTTACCTGCTCCTGGATCTGCTGCTCTCCTACAGCTAAAGAGTCGAGACCTGAGGCTACGGAGATCAAATGAAGTACGGCGTCTTCTCCGGTTACTGCATAGGTGTACTGTTCGATATCGGCAGGTTGGATGCCACTCCACTCACTCATCGTTTTCTTTATGTCCTTTGAGACGTCACCGTCTAGAGTAGAGACAGCGTAAACTTCTGTTCTATTGCACGTTGAAAGTATCACAACCTCCCCGATATTGGCTTCGTTAATAGTTGACTTGAGCCGGTCTGGTAACTTCTCCGGGGGACACCAGAAGCGTTCCCGCACACCTACGGGTGCGTGTTTGTGGTTGATGCCTACCATTGTAAGCTGGCGATTCGACGAGTTCGACAGTGTGCTCACCCTATTGACCAATCATGTCGGTTTCATAGCTAGGAGAAAGAATTCGGATAGGTACGACGCAGCTTCTGACGGTTTGTAGTTGCGTCTGAAATGTATTTGTTGAAAAACAAAACGGTTCATCATGCCTAGAAGACATTCAGCTGCCATTCTCGGATCGGTTTCACGAAATTCTCCTAATTCGATCCCTTTCTCAATGATAGCGTTGAGGACGGATTGAATTCGAGCTAGATCGGCAGCCAAAGTCTTTCGTCCGACTGAATCAAGTTCCTCCGTCGAGTGCCGAACGTACAGTCCGACGTTGAGGTGATCCTTAGGAAAGTTTGCAAGGTAATTGCGTGCAAAGGTTTGTATCTGCGCCTTCGGCTCTGTTTCTTTCTCGCATTCTTCGCTTAGTTTCGTGATGAAACCCGCCATGCTTACGCTCTCGCGTACAACCGCATCAAACAGGGCTTCTTTGTTCTTGAAGTAGTAGTAGACTGTAGGGGGGGTGACGTCGGCAGCTCTGCATATGTCACGCATAGCGACATTTGAGAACCCACGCTGAGTGAAGAGTCCCTTCGCGACCTCAAGTATCCGTTGCTCCTGAGTAACGGTAGACATCGCAACGTCAACTCAGAATGGTGGTTCGGGTGACGCCAACCCTTCCGCTTCCGCACGTGGAATGTAAGGGCAAGCGGGATCTTCTTCGAACGGGTCACCAAACTCAGCGAATGCCCTAGACCGTGAACCGCCACAAATCTCCCTGTAATCGCAAACGCCACAGCGTCCTTTCAGCTTCGAAGAATCCCTCAGGGCGATGAATAGGGGATTGGATCGGTAGATTGATCTGAGGCTGTTGCTCGGGACCCTGCCAGTATTTAGGGGTAGAAAACCGCTTGGATAAACATCTCCGTCGTAGGTTACAAAGAGAATTCCCCTTCCATCTCTGGTAGGAGTAGACTTCAAAGAGGGCGAACTCATTGGTTCTCCTTCAAGTGTTCGTAATTTGACCGCTAGACGCTCGTAAATGTCACCACCTGGCTGGGCGTGACCGTTCTCTCGCTCAGAACGCACTCTTCTAAAGTGAGGACCCTCCGCGGTTCGCACAGGCACGCCATAGTGCGCGGCGTCAAACAGGAAGTGCATTACTTCTTCGCATTCCCCCGCGTCAAGACTTTCAAGAGACGCTCCGCGACCTGTTCGAATTAAGAAGAACACTTCCCATGCGACCGCTTCTCTCTGCCTAACAAAGTGAAAGATTTCAGGTAGCTCGTTGATGTTGCTTCTCATGACGGTGGTATTGATTTGCGTCCTCAATCCTGCCTCGTTCGCCAACTGCAACGCGTGAATCGTCTTTTCCCAAGTGCCCTTGACCCCTCGGAGCTTGTCATGGGTTTCCGGCAATGCCCCGTCAAGGCTAAGAGACATAATGTCGACGCCCATCTCTTTCATTCTTGAAATTGTCGTCTCGTTTAGTTTCGGCGTGACGCTAGCCGCCACAGCCACATATACCCCCTTTTCCTTCGCGTATTCGATTAGGTCGAAGAAGTCGTCCCGCATGAGTGGGTCACCGCCCGTAAGAAGAAGCGCAGGGTAGGGTTCGCCGAATTCCAGGAGTTGATCGATCAGTTCTAGGCTCTTTTGATGGTCCAGTTCACCTGGCATCGGACTTCTGATCGCTTTTGCCCTACAATGCCTACAGGAGAGGAGGCATGCCTTGGTCGTCTCCCAGCAAACGAATACAGGCGCCTCAGAAAGATCGCCTCTCAATGTCCAAGGAGGTCGTGTGGAACTCAAATCGAAGATTCACACTCGCTTTCAAGCCACTAACTTTTCCTGCTTGTTTTGGCGCTCTATTTAACGTTCGTTATATAGCCGCTATAGATTATTTGAAATAGCCATTCAGTTTCAGATTAACTGGGTTCGGATTGCGAAGCCGTAGATGCATGTATTCGTGAAGCTTAAGTTTAGACATTATACGTCATGGTCTGGGATGCGTTTTGAGTTACCAGAACCTATTGGTCACGAAGGAAGGCGCTATCGGCATAGTCCAGTTGAATCGTCCGAAAGTTTTGAACGCGCTCAATTTTGAGATTATGTCAGAACTGGTAAGCGGCCTTGAGGAATTGGATAGAGACGCGGCCGTTAATGTGATAATTCTGACGGGCGGTGAAAGAGCCTTCGCAGCCGGAGCCGACCTCGCAGAGATGTCGCAGGCCACACCCGTTGACCTATTGCTTGGCCGAAGGTTTGAGTTGTGGGATCGGATCAGGAAGATCTCGAAGCCCATTATAGCAGCTGTTAGCGGTTACTGCCTAGGGGGCGGAAATGAATTGGCTATGAACTGTGACATCGTCGTCGCGTCGGAGAGTGCGTCGTTCGGTCAACCAGAAGTAAACGTTGGGATTATTCCGGGCGCCGGTGGGACGCAACGTCTACCGCGCGCTGTTGGAAAATACAAGGCGATGGAAATGATTCTGACGGGCAAATCTATTTCGGCGGACGAAGCGTACAGGGTTGGTTTAGTTAATCATGTAGTTCCTCCTGAAAGCTTGATGGAGGAAGCTAAGAAGATCGCCACCGATATCGCATCAAAACCTCCAATCTCAATCCGATCCGCCAAAGAAGCAATCTTGAAGGCGCAGGACACGACACTTGAAGTTGGGCTGGAGTTTGAACGAAAGGCGTTCTACATGCTATTCGCCACTGAGGATGGAAAAGAAGGCATGAAGGCCTTTCTTGAGAAGAGAAAACCCACTTTCAAAGGGAAATAGAATGACTCGCCGGATTTTTGAAATTGCCTTTATTTGCTCAGCGATTGCTCTAGTCGGTTTGGTTGGCCTGTTGAATTGCCTTCAAGGCACTCCCTTTCTGGGCGGTCTGAAATGCAACTATGCTCTCACATCAAATGATTTAGTGATAAAGTTAGGCGCTACTGCTGTTTTTCTTCTCTTCCTCGCGCTGCTGCTTGGACCAGTACTCGCCACACTTATTCAACCACGCCTCAACAGGCGCCAGAACCGTTCCTGACCTCAAGATTTGGGGGATCAAGGACGAGCCAACCTTACCAGACAATCATTTACGAAAAATCTGACAACATCGCTACAATAACGCTCAACAGGCCTGAAGTGCTCAACGCTGTAAACGAAAGAATGGGACGAGAACTCTAAGAGGTCCTGAAAGAGACCACCCAAGACAATGAGATACGTTCAGTCATCATTACAGGTAGAGGCAGGGCCTTCTGCGCCGGAGAGGACATTCAAGACCTGCGAGGGCAGTACGAGAGAGGAGAGAATCCTAGGCTAGGTGAGAGGCTTCATTACAAATATTGGGTTCTGCAGGCGTCTTTGACATAGAAGCCGTTCTACCGTGAAAGGAAATGCTCCTTTAAGGATTCCGAAGTCACGCGCACACGATCTCATCGAGGTGATGCATTGTCAGTTGTTTTGTGAACAAGAGTATGGGAACTAGTGAAGTATACTGCCGCCGTCCAGCACGATCGTTTGTCCGTTTATGAATGTCGAATCGTCTGAACAAAGGAAACAAAGAATCTTAGCGATTTCTTCAGGTTTACCGAATCGTTTTATGAGATTCTCGCCCTTTTCCCTCTCCAACTCTTCCCCTGTCAACTCTTCCACCCATTCGGTTTCAACGTTCCCAAGTGCTACCGTATTTACCCGAACGTAAGGCGCGAGTTCTACAGCGAGGGCTTTCGTCAAACCAATAACGCCTGCTTTAGCTACTGTAAATGCAAATCCCCTATCGTGTCCACCCAAAGCGGGCGTTGAGCTAACGTTCACGATCACTCCCTTCTTTTGTTTCAGAAATTGCGGCGCAACGGCCCGGGCACAGAGGAAGGACCCGAACAGGTCCACGTTGATGGGTTTGAAGAAATCGTCCGGTGACAGCTCCAAGAAACGCCGATTCCACTCACCCTTTGCAGAGTAACCGGCTAAGTTTAACAGAAAATCCACCTTTCCGAACTTGCTAACCGCAGTTTCAACCATACTCTGAACCTGGCGAGGGGATTCCTTCACGTCCGAGAAGTTGACTTGCGCCAGCAAAGCCTCGTGGCCGAGGGAGTTTATTTCACGTGCAACCTTCTCTGCCGCCACCCTATTGGAATGGTACTGGAGGATTAGGTCTGCACCGTCTCTTGCGAACTCCAGTGCGGTGGCACGTCCAATGCCGCCGCTCGCTCCAGTAACTATGACAAGCTTACTCGACATACTTGACATCTAGGTAGACCACCCACCCATCCGGGCTTACAGAGCTATATGTTACAAGCAACGGCGGATGTCAGATGACATACAACTTTCGATGCGGCTTACAGACCTGTATGCGAGAAGCCAAGGGCTACTGTATTGAGTAGACTTTATTTCCTACAGAACCTAAATAATGGTTAGAGTGGAAACTCAGTCGCCCACTTTTGAGCAACTGACCCGCTTCGATAAGCGCATGCCCGTCTTGGTCTATGAGAAAATCAAGACCGGACGATTTCTGCTTATAAAACGCTACAAGGATAGGCTGGTTTTTGTCGGCAAATTGAATGTCTTGGGCATCCTCCTGCTGGGGATTACTGGGTACTGGTATCTTGCTGGCACAAAATATCACAGCTACGTACTGGACGGACTTTTTGGCATCATGTCCACCGCCAAGTTAGATGACAGGCTTTACAAGATAACTGATTGGGGCCACAAGAAGGGGCGACTTCTCGTCTACGTAATAAAAGAAACACCGAAAGCATCCATAGAAACTCAAGAAGTCTAACTTGAGAAAACCATTCGCAGAAGAAGGGATTCAGCATCGACACACGTAGAGTTGGAGATACGAGATCAATCGTCTGACAGACGCGGCCCAAATGCTTTAATGTGATGCAAGGCTACAAGAGAGAGGGCTTCGTGGTAGAAGAAAAACCGGCAACAAACGACGAAGAACTTGACGATGAATATTTGCCTGCTTGTTGCCGCAATGGGAAAGAACATCGACATCCAGTTTAGCTGAGATGTTCCAAGGCGCACCTTCGTGGTAGCGTTAGGTATCGATCATCTAAGAGATGCATCTCATCGAAGGTTTGGGCTCGTGAGAAGATAGGAAAGCGCTTCCTTGAGAGCTTCAGCGACGAGCTCCCGGCTTGAGGTGTCAGGAATCTTCCCGAACTTTGTTTGCCTTATACCTACTATGCCAAACCCGCAAGAATTCGCCCTCTCAAATACTAATGATGGAGCCGTGATCGGCTAATTTATTTGGTTATTTAGGAACTCTGAGAAAGGGTTATGTATCGTGGCTTGAGGCACGGTTCGGAATCGGGTACCCTTGATAGTTAGTGATGAGCCGTCAAAGCAACGGATCCTTGCAGCGATGGCCGACGAATATTCCAGAAAGATACTGACGGCTACAATCCAAGAACCGATCAGTGCGCTCGAATTGAGTAAGAAGTATGAGATACCAATAACCACGGTTTATAGGCGCATAGATGAACTCGTGGAAGCCGGTTTACTGGCCGCAGTTAAATCAGGCAGGACAACGGACGGCAAATGGTATGATCTGTACAGAAGCCTTCTGCGCCGAATCGATGTGAGTTTCGAGAGTGGCGATGTTCGAATCGAAATAAGCGTGAATGAACATGTTTCGGACCGTTTTACACGAATGTGGACCTCGATCCCAACAATCTGAGGGAGTGAATAGTCGTGGTTGAACTTTCTCAGCTCTTCTGGTTAACCACCTTTACGAAGGTCGTAGCGCTCATTCTCGGCGCATTCATTGTCTACCTTGCATACAAGGGATACAAGAGAAACTCAAGCAAACCGCTACTTTATGTAGCGCTTGGATTTGCACTGATAACCGCGGGCACCATTATTGAAGGAATACTTTACGTGATGCTAGGGTCGGAACTGCTGAGTGCAATCGCCACAGGAACAACTGTCATGGTTATCGGATTTGCCGTGATAATATATTCGATTTACTCGGTGAAATGAAGACCTAAGTGTCCTATTCTTCGCTTGCGAGTTTAGTCCTTACGCAAATACACTCGTCTTGATAACGACCACAACTTGGACAACGCGGCCGACCCGTCAAAGCCTCTATCTTCTGGTTGTTTACGAGACTACGAATTTCATCGGGAAGTTTTGGTTCGTAGAATACTCGAAGCACCCACCTAGTTAGATCCTTCTCCGTTACTATGCCAACCAATTTTCCATTTTCGATTAAAGGAAGACGCCTGACCCCTAGTCCCAACATTGTCTCGAAGCTTCGCCATATCTCCATGTCAGGCGTACCGGTTTGCAGGGGTCGAGACATGAGACTCCGAACCGGTAACTTAAGTAGAGTATCTCCCCGCAGGGCGGCTCGAGTTACATCGCGTTCAGTAATGATACCAACAGGTTTCTGTTTGTCGGTTACCACAACACTTCCGATGTCGAACTTGACCATAAGCCGAATTGCTTCTTCCACTCGTTCAGTAATGTCGATCGTGACAATGTTAGTTGTCATGATCTCTGATAGAAGAGCGCGTTCGGCACTTTTCATAAAGATCGATCGATTAGAGTTCCTCAGACGTATAATAGAAGAGTTAACAATTACCAAGAATGAGAACAAAAGTAGAGACCAGCATGTGGATTCTTGGAACAAAAATTGCCAGCGAGAAATTAGAAACGATGACTGGATCCGGATTGGAAAGTAGCCACGGAGTTGGATATCCATTATATCACGCGTTGCGTTAGCGGCCTTGAACTGTATGTGAGTAGTCTGAATTGAGTCCGAGTCTTTACGAAGCAACGATTCGCCCTGCAATGTTTCTCACGCCGCCTGAGACTGCGCATGAAATTGCCAAATGGTTCTTCAAACGCTCATCCCTCTGGCGACCCCTCAGTTGGCGTCTATGTGTTAGGGACGAAAGACTTCACGTCAAAATAGGGAACCTTGAAGTGCCAAACCCAGTTGGACTTGCTGCAGGTTTTGATAAAAACTGTGAAATGTGGAATTCGCTCTTCAGGATAGGCTTTGGTTACCTTACTTTAGGAACTGTAACGTTGAACCCACGCGGGGGCAATCCGAAACCTAGAATTTGGCGGCATCCGGAACGATCACTAGTCAACTCAATGGGACTACCCAATAGAGGAGTCCGGGAGAACATCGCAAATATCATGCAAAGGCCCGCGAATATGGAACCCATCATCCTAAGCGTATCCGGACTGAACATTGAAGAATTCGTTGAATGTTACCACCAAATGGAACCGGCGGCCGATGGAATCGAATTGAACATTAGCACACCCAACACGATTGGTGTAAGAATTTTCCAAGAGCCAGACATGCTCACTAAACTTCTAAAAGCGATCAACGAAACAAGAACGTCGAACAAACCGCTCTGGGTAAAGATTCCACCCTACTTTGAAGACCAAGGACGTGAAAAGATTCACGAGCTAATCGACGTTTGCGCAAAGGCAGCCGTTACTGGCTTAACCGCTATAAACACTAAACTCGTCAACGAACCTCGTGCGAGCATTGGCACTGGAGGCTTGAGCGGGCCGCCAATTTTCAACGATATGCTTCGAATCGTAGCAGACATCTATGACTACACAGAGGGCAGGATTCCAATTAATGCATGCGGCGGTATATCATCAGGCTTCGACGCCTGGAAAGCCTTCGAAGCCGGTGCCTCCTCAGTACAACTCTACACCGCGTTAGTTTATCATGGCCCTGGAGTAGTGTCGAAAATTAACAGACAAATACTCCGCCTCCTCACAGAATCTAAAATGGATTCGCTCAGTGAACTCATAGGCATGCACCATAATTGAAACTCAAATGAAAACATCACAAGAAAGCCATAACTTATCGCGAGCAATAACTCGGGGAATATGAAAACCTCGCAGAACAATCCTGAAACCCATAATCCCAAGTGGTATGCCGCCAATTTCATAACGCAACTTCACCTGGATTCGAAACCTGACCAAAGATGCGAATGGTCCTGTCTACTTTGGTCCAAGGACCATTGGGCTGCCGAGGCAAAAAAAGCGCAGATAAACTTACAACAAACGAAGGAACACGACAGAAATTCCGAGCAGACTGCGTCTCAAACGCTCCTTCCTGAATCTCAATTTCTCAACACTGCCGCACAGGCCTACTCAAGACTGTTCGGTCGCATGGATCAATTCTGTGATACCAAGGATTTTGGGAAATGCCCATACATGGCCCAGCGTCAGAACCTACTAGAAACTGGTTCACTAGCGAGCGTGTTTGTCACTATACTACACAAGGCAACCCTGTACGCAATGCTTGACCGACACCCAATCGACAGCGGTTTGATGAATGACGAATATGAAGACGTTTATGGAATCAACCTCACTAGCTTCCAAGATCTGGAAAAATCCCTGACGGACGAAAGGTTCTCAATCCTCTACGAAGAGGTCCTGAAACGAGCTAAACAGCTCGCAGGTATATCGACCTAAGACGGAGTATCGGAACCTATCACTCGCTGCGAATTGCGCCGGCGTCCTGTACTTACACGTCTACAACCTATGGGCAACTATGCGTGGCTGGAAAGGATCTCCCGGAGAGAAATTAGCGCATGACGCAAAAGCTACGACTGCGAAGGTTTAGCGTGCATTATGCATCAAAGATAGCGGGAGCGTAGTCCTTCTACTCGTGGGATCGCTATTAGCGTAGGTTTTTCAGTATGGAATTATTCGGTTAAAGTTCAAAGAGACTTCTGGTGACCTTCTGTTGGATGCATACGGTAGTATGTTCGAGAAGCAGCTGCTTTTCCTTCTTCTTTTCTTAGCCTCAATCGTCGGATCCCTCTTTGCGATCTTTACTTTCCTGGCCACATCGAGTTTCGGTGGGACATTGGGCTTGGTTCTGTTCCTACTGGTTTCTGCTCTTCTGATAGCGGGTTATATGCTAGGATTCATGGTGTTTGCGTTTCTGGCAATCTGGTTTCTTACGAACTACTGGTCAAGGCGTAGCAAATAGGCTGCGATGCTACCTGGGCGGAGGGGAGTGTTCAAATATCCTCATATTCGTTCTACGATCGTACCTCTCAGGCTGTGCATGACAATGCCGGATGGTTGGTCTCCTCCAAAAAGCGCGAAGATTTGGGGTCACCTGTTCAATGAGGTAGTTCGCGCCAACCACTGTATGATGTGCGCCGCCTGCGTTGCCTCATGCCCAATTAACGTCCTAAACGTGAACGTGAACGAGGAGCCAGTCATTAAGGGACCATGCGCTGCATGCCAAGTATGCTACTACAGCTGTCCCCGGCTTGAGTTACCTATAGATGAAATCGAATACTACTTGTTTGGAAGAACTCGGAAACCCGAAGAGGAATCCTTAGGCATCTACAGGAACATCTACTCCGCAAGAGCCTTGGACGATGAGATATGGCATGCAGGCCAAGACGGCGGAACCACGATAGCGCTTATGACGCATGCACTCCAAATCGGGCTGATCAACTGTTTTGCAACTTCAGACTTCACAAAATCAAATTCAGTATTCGTTCTCGGTAGCGGAATGGCTCTGAAGACGGTCCCGGTGTTGGGTGACACCGCGGCTGACGTAATTCGCACAGCAGGGTCGAAGTATACTCATGGTGGAGTTCTCGGCGTACTTTCGGACGCAGCCGCGTCCTACCCGGACGGCCGGGTTGGCTTGGTAGGCCTACCTTGCGAGTTGCAAGGACTGTGGCGAATGTACACTTCACTACAAGCCACAGTCAAATTCGGAGGCTCGTGGATACGAGGTGGCCGCCCAGTATTTACTATCGGCCTCTTCTGCTCCAAAGTCTACACCCATGACCAATTAGTTACCGAATTTATTCAGAAGAAACATGGAATCGATCCAACAAAGATTACGCGGACAGTCATCAAGCGTAACCGCTTCAAAGTTTACATTGGCGCCGATTGCGTTCTTGATGTTGCGACGAAAGAGCTTGAGCCTTTCATGAGCCCCCCGTGCAAATACTGCATCGACTATGTGGCCGAGTTTGCCGACATTTCTATAGGTGCCGTTGGTTCTGCTGACGGATGGACCACCGTAATAATTCGCTCCGAACTAGGACAGAAACTGTTCGATAGCGCCGTTAAGTCGAGGGCAATTGAGGCTGTTCCCATAGAGACGGTAAAGCCTGGGCTCTCGTTCGTCGTCAAGTTGTGTAACAAGAAGAAACGCGACAGAAATGCATACTACATTAGGCGCGGGTTGCGAGAGGGATTCCTAGAGCAACGTAAGAACGAACTGATTCAGATCGCTCCAGCCCCCGAAACGTAACGGGCACAATTATTCTTGATCAATAGGCACGACCATTATAGTCGGAAGATGCCAGTTCAGGAAACGTTGACCGTTACACTCTCTATATGAGTGTAATGGGTTATGGCTTGCAGGCCACTCTCGTATTCGATTCCGCTATCCTTGTACCCACCAAACGATATCTGAGGGTATTCAACCCTATCCTGTTCACCATAATTGTTTGGAAAACGGTTCTTAAGAGATTAGTTAACGATTCGACGCGTTTAGGTTAGTTTAGTGTTTACTTGCGCGACCAACGCTGCCGTTCCCGTTTCCTTGCAGAGTTCCGGTGGTAACCCGGAGACGCATAGGAGCGCGGATATTATGTTGGCCTCGTCGTCAATTGTCTTCCTAATTTCCGATTCAACTTTCTTGAGTTCAGTTTCGGTCTGCCGGAATGTGTGACCTATGAAGATTTTAGGTGCGAATCCCGAACCAATTTGCGCGAATCTTCCTCCGATTAGTAAGAATGGGATCTCTTTCTTCGGGTTGAACTTACGCAGTAGTTTTTCTTCTGTCTTCAAGAGTTTCTGCAACGGCTGGAATTCACGGTCTTTGATCTCGCGGGCGACGAATTCAATGTGGGGGCTTGTGTAAGTAGCCTTTGTGAAATCGTAAGTAGGAAGATTTAGAAACGGCTCATCTCTCGCGGCGCTGATAGTTTGTTTAAGCCCGTCCCATTGTCCAAATTTTTGGAGGCTCCTGACGATGGCCCACCGCTCAGCGGCGCAATAAGGACAGAACTCAGCTCCCATGAAGAAGACGAACAGTTTGCCACCTCGCCGCATCGTATCTTTTGAGACCTCGACAAATTTGCCGAGAACTTTGGGCTGTTTGTTCATCTCTTTAGGGCGCCGCCACGGCATACGAGGGGTCATCATTTATTCCTACCTGTAGGCCTCGACAGAAACTAGCTAACTTTCACAGTACAAGAAGCTTTGCAAACCAGAAACGTGCGGACGTTAAGGGCCACCATGCTCCAAATTTGGGTTGCAAGCATTGACCCTTCCAGGAAGGGGAATGCTTGTTTGAAGACTGATTCTGGCTTAGGCCAGCATAGAGCCTACCACTAAATACCTCTCCAAACGCTTAACCTGGTTTGTGGGTTATTCGGTAGTCCTTGGGAATAGAAAATTCAGCGCTCTACTTGTAGGACAGATCATAAGCCTACTTGGCGACGTAATTCTCACGGCAGCGCTATCATTGTTTGTCTTCAACTTGACGAGAACGGCCACAGCCATATCATACCTTGGAATCGCGATAGTCGTTCCAAACCTCCTCTTCAGTTTGTTCGCGGGAGTCATCGTGGATAGATGGAACAGAAGGAGGATAATGATAGTGGCGGATCTAGTACGCTGCCTGGCCCTTTTTTTCATACCCACGCTCTACAGACTCGGCGGACTCACGCTCAGCTTGCTATACGTCATTGTTTTCGTCTGGAGTTCCTCATCGTCATTCTTCCTTCCAGCAAGAGGCGCCATCATGCCCCAAATCTTCAGAAACAAGGATCACCTGGCAAGTGCAAATTCACTTATGAACGGTGCATTCGAAGCGACTAGGCTAATTGGTCTCGGAGTGAGCGGGTTCTTCATAATCGTCTTCACAGCGATTGGGGCTGCTGCCCTCGACAGCGCTACATTTCTTGTTTCAGCACTCTTTGTTCTAACCATGGGGGCGGTTGCTTCTCCGTCTAGAGCAAGTGCCAAGGCAAAGGCCGTTAGTGGATTCCTTCAGGATATCTCTGAAGGGTTGAACTACGTTTGGAAACATTTTGTGATCAGAGTTGTTCTAATCAGTACTATGCTGGCAAACTTCTTTGTCGGCATTGGATTAGGTTTTGTCGTCGTTTACGCTGAAGAGGCCCTATCCGCAGGTACGATCGGTTACACAGAACTACTTACTGCGAGCTCGGTCGGAGTTGTCGTCGGGTCACTGCTGGTAGGAAAGGTGAAGTTCAGAAAACATCTCGGGATGACACTGATTCTTGCCAGCATATTGATCGGTGTAGCCATAATCAGCCTGAGCCCGCAGACGAATCTTTCTGCCGCCATCCCACTAACCATCTTCTTCGGTTTCTGCCTGGCGATTTACAATGTGAATTACATCAACATGCTTCAAGCAACGGTCCCGAACAAAATGCTTGGTCGCGTTATGAGCCTAGATCAAATATTTTCCTTCGCAATATTGCCGTTGTCTTTTGCTATTGGTGGTCCCCTCGTTGATTTCATCGGCATCCGAGCCGCTTACCTATTGTCAGGAATAATGATCATTTTGATCGGTTCAGCGACGTTCATTTCAAGAAAATTCAGAGAATATTCCTACTGACCCAAATCAATCGACGAAAAAAGCTGTAATTTCGCTGTATCGATAAGAGATCTTTTAAACAGAGCACTGAGAGAAGGTACATGGTTGGATTAGCATGCCAAACGAAGAGGACACTCTGAGACATGTGATGACTAGCCCAGTTAGAACCATGGAACCCAATGGAACCATTGCCGCTGCAGCAAACATCATGGTTCAGCACGATTTTGGATCAATAGTTGTGGTTGAAGGGAAAAACACCGTCGGCATCATAACGGAACGAGACATAACAAAACAAGTCATCAAAGGGGAAGGAGTACTGAAAGAGACTGTGAAGAACGTGATGACAAAAGCACTTGTAACTGCACCACCGAACATGCCCGTTCAAGACGCTTTCGAGTTAATGTTGAAGAACAAGATACGCCGCCTGCCAATAATCGAGACCGACAATCTTGTCGGCATAGTCACGGAGAAAGACCTTATGCGATGGGTTCTACGAGTCTCCTATGAACCCAACGTTCCAAAGCGCATCAAAATGATACTAGAAACGCAGTAAAACGCACGAGTTCCCGACTCCCACAAAATCGCGACGTCACCCTGAAGAAGGAAAAAATCTCTGAGAGTAGCAGTTTTCGGTTCCGGCCTGATGGGTTCGACGATTGCCCGTGACTTGGCAAGGTCGAAACATGTCGATCAAGTGACTGTTTATGACGTTGACGGCGAACGGTTGCGAGCTTTAGCTGAAAGAGACCATTCAGCGAAACTTTCAACTAAGCTTCATGACGTCCGCAAAAGGAATGAAACTGCAAGGTTACTGAAGAGATTCGATGTCGGTGTGGGGGCCTTACCTCATGGATTGAGTGAGTACGCCATCTCAGCAACGATCACGGCGGGCGTTGATTTTGTTGACCTGATCTTTGGTTGGCGCTTCGGCCAAAAGGAGATACATTCAGCGGCAAAGAGAAAAGGAATAACGATCATTCCATCATGCGGTTTGGCGCCAGGTTTAACGAATATTCTCGCTATGGCTGCAACCGAACGAATGGATAGGGTCGATGAGGTCCACATTAAGGTAGGTGGCATCCCGGAAAGACCCAAACCCCCCCTCAACTATCGAATAGTATTCTCCTTCGAGGCAGTTCTTGAAGAATATCTTCGTAAAGCCCGCATCATAAAGAATGGAAAAATCACTGACGTCCCAGCCCTCTCCGGCCTTGAAACTATCGCCTTCCATGCACCAATAGGCAAATGCGAATGCTTCTACACCGACGGGCTTTCAACCCTTGTTCAAACGCTTAGGAAAGTTCGGGAGATGGATGAGAAGACGATCCGTTGGCCCGGCCATGCAGAACAGATAAGAACTCTCATAGACTGCGGCTTACTAGAAACCAAACCCCTCCTCTTCCACGGAGAGCCCATCGCGCCCAGAAAATATGTGTCGACCCTATTGTCTAACAAGCTAATGTTAGGAAAGGAGAAAGACCTAACGCTCCTCAGAGTTGATGTATCCGGGAAGAACGATGGGAAACTAGTCCATCATCGATATGAAATGATAGACCACTATGACACGAGGCATGGAATGACCTCCATGGCCAGAACTACCGCTTTTCCATGCTCAATAGCCACACAACTCGTAGCGACAGGAAGAATAGCCCAGAAAGGCTTGGTACCACCGGAACTTGCATTCAGAGAAGACCTGCGGTACGAATTCTTAGACTACCTGGCATCCAGAGGTATGGAGATCACGTCAAGATCCATTTGATATGAGTGAGGCACTACCTCTACGCCCGTCTAACGATTACTCGAAACTTTGCGAGTTCAAAATCAGTTATGGGAACTGTTAGCCCTGCTTATATGAAAAATCCCTTCTGACCTTAGCTGGATTCTTCAAGGGGTGATTCTCTCGATGGTTAGTCCTCAGGCTTCATTGCGGGTGGCCATGGTCAGCGACGTCATGACGGCATGGGTCGTTACAGTTGCCCCGTCGGATTCGTTGCTGAAAGCACGTGACGTCATGACTCAGAATCGGGCCTCACAACTTGTTGTAGTCGATCAACGCAACCGACCAATAGGCCTGATATCAAAGCGCGACATCGCAAGGTTTCTCCTAGATGATGATACGACCCGCAGCCTGGAGGAGATACTCGTCTCTGAAGCTTCTTCAAAGTCGATTCCCACGGTAAGGGTCGATGTATCTGTGCTCAATGCAGCCCGGATGTTCGATACAGACAACCTCGCTTACGCGGTGGTAACGAACGATAACCCTCTATCCGGAATTATCACCGAAACTGACCTCTGCCATTACTTCTCACAGAAATGGCCTGGAAAATTCAGGGTCACTGATTTCATGAGAAGTGACTTCATATTCGCAAAGAGCAGTTACTCCGTAGTTCACGTGGCTCACGCGATCGTCTTCCGACAACCAAGCGTTCCGGTTATCGACGAGGAACTCGTTGGCATCTTAACACTCTCTGACATCCTCTCGATCAGAGAAAAGATTTCCGAAGGAAAAACTAACCGGCTACATTCCAGCGCCAAGGCCGAGCTTTCTTTAGTTACGACAAAGGACTTGATGACACGCAACCCAATTACAACACATGAAGGAGCAGATTTAGCCCAAGCTGCTCAGATACTAATCAACAAAGGCGTGGGTAGCTTGCCAGTAATCGACAACGAATCGAAAGTTGTTGGCCTAATCACCAAACATGACATCGTCAAAGCCCTTGGACAGATCGACAGAAGCCTAATTCTTGAAACATAGCCGCCTGTCACATAAAACCAAGCAAGACGCTATGCTGAACGTAGGCCTTGGGGAAATTGAAGTATTTACTGAACAATATCAATTAGGCACGATGGCGTGCGCTATATGATAAGAGCCCTGCGGGTATGGACCTCTTTAGTTTCATAGTTACGGTAATTATCGTAACAGCTTCTGGAGCATTAGCTCCTGGACCGCTCTTCTTTGGGCTGCTGATCCATGGGTCTAAAGAAGGCGCCCGCGCTGGCTTCTCATGCGCGGTTGGCCATACTCTAGTGGAGTTTCCGCTTGTTCTCGCCCTCTCCTTAGGATTACTTGCCGCTGCAAGTCAACCAGCCATAAAGGGAGTTATCGGATTCGTAGGTGGTATCGGATTGATTGGGTTTGGGGTGTTGCAGATCTACTATACAGCCAAGAGCAAACCTGAGTTTGACGAGGTCCCGAAAAATCGTAGCGTCCCCGCCAGCTCCTTTATTCTCGGCCTCGCGTTGACCGGACTGAACCCATACTTCATTCTATGGTGGCTCACGATAGGTTCAGTGCTCATCGTTCAGGCTCTGGCTTTCGCGGCCATCGTTGGCGTACTCATAATGTACATTTCACACGTATGGATGGATTATGCTTACCTAACCGCAATCGCTCACCTGGGCAAGAGAGGAAAGAGGATAATCGGTTCACGATACTACAAACTCGTCCTAATCGCCTTCGGCCTTATCCTAATTTACTATGGCTCAACCTTTCTCCTTACCGTCGTTAGACTCTAGAGGAAGCGCTTCTAGAGCATCATCAGGTACGGTAGGTTTGAGTAGTTCAACCCTGCCTCTTACAAAGCTGTCCGATTACGTTAGTTGGCTTATCCAATAGTGCCTCCAGTTTCCTGAAACTTCCTTCTTGGAGGGCACAGAGTATGACTGTGGCGGGGCCGGCTGATTTCTTAATGTCTAATCGCTGCGAACCCAATAACCTAACTGAAAGGTTAGAGTCATTCGCCATCGTTCTGGCCTCTCTCAGTATTCCCCGTGAGCCTACAGGTATAATTTCGTGCACGAATGGCCTCTCGCGGACCTTTATTATGTCAAGTGTGTCCGCGATTTTTCGACTCGCCTCTCCGCGCAGAACTTCTTGTCCAACGTGAGGTTCGCCGACCGCAACTATTTCGTCGCCCGGTCTGCATCGACTCGTCTTGAGGGTGGAAGTGGAGACAAAACCGATTGCTGTGACTCCAATGCCAGTCTGACTGACTTTCACGTTTTTTTCGGAGCTGGATATGATCTGTACGTTGCGGAGCCGTGCATTTCGTACTTCGGCTAACATTCCTTTCATGACTTCGTTGCCAGTTGGTTCCGGCTCAACTGACAGTGTCTCAGCAAGGGCTGCTGGCGTGGCGCCAATCGCAAGGAGCTCCATCAGCGCCACTCTCGCAGTCATCTTCCCTAGAAGTCGTGGATGAGCCCTAACCTTGTCGTGAAGTTTCGTGCCGATCCCTCCCGCCGCGTCGCAGCTCACCGCAAGCAGTCGATCTCGACTAACCCTCAGAAGCAGCACATCTCTGCATGTTCTGATTGACCTCGGTGCAGCCGAGGATCCGGTCATATCTTTAGCCTTCTTCTTACCGCAACGTAAAGGATCCCGCCAATTGCGCCATTGACGCAGGCCGCGAGAAAGAGAGACGGGATAAAGCTCAATGTGGCAGCCATGCCCAGGACTGGAATAGCTACAACGACTAGAGCCGTGTTGATTGCGATTCCTGCGGCAACGGCCGGGAAAGCGCGCCATTTCTTATTGATTGTACCAACTACGGCTCCAGCAACAGCGAGACCCAGCGCGATTGGTAGGTGGAGGATTCCGAGGGGAAAACCATGGACAATCGCCGTTGCCATGTGGCCTAGACCAAAGACGCAAAAGCCGTCCAAGGGACCAAAGTATAGTGCGACGAAGAAGCCGGGTGTTGAATCAAGGGCGACTGTTGAGACGGGACTGGGAAGTTGAATAAAGGAACCTACCACAGACAAAGCTGCAAACACTGCTATCCTTGCGACTAGATATGTTCGTGGTACTTTCTTGGAATTGAGCATGGATCTCACATTAGCAGCAGCTATCGTGCACCGTTTCCTCTCACGTCGGAAAACTTCTTTCTTGCGAGATCAAGTTCCATTAACGTGTTAACGTTAAGAGCGAGGTCAACCGAGTCGATTACGAGAATCGTCTGATCCAGCTCTCCCTGGTCGATACGTCTCCCATCGATCATGTTGATCCCCACTGGCACGAAATCTTGGCCTTCAATGTTGAACGAGTATTGTGGTTTGGAGCCGAGTTCTTCGTACACCTCAGGTTTGGCCATAACTGCCAACGCTGGTTTGCCTGAACTGCGGTATTTTTGCACGGCTCGCTCAACGATGTCGGGGGTTATGAATGGAAGGTCGGCGGAAACAACGAGAACATCGCCTAGGGAGAGTTGTCGGATTGCGAAACGCATATCCTCTTCGAAGCCGTCCCCCGGGGTAACCAGAACTTCGACTCCCATCCTCCGGGCTTGGACGCTGGTTGCGGGGGTATGGGTGCTTGGGGCAACCACAATTCGATCTACGCTCGTCTGTTTGAGCACCTCGATTACAAGTTGCAGCATCGACTTGCCTGAGACTTCGAGAAGCGGCTTCTCTACTTCGGTTCCCATCCGAGTTGCTCGACCCCCCGCCATGACTAGAGCAGTCACGCTCATTTCAAGAACACCAAAATCAGAATGAGGGAGACTACCCGCGAAATCTCATTCGTCGCACCCAGCACGTCACCTGTTAATCCACCGAAATGGCGATTGGATATAGTGACCATCCCTAAAGCGGTGAGCATCGCGCCGATAACGACCAGTAAGCCACCAAATCTGAATGATAGAAGTGAAATTGCAAGAACAATCACGCAGGAGAAAAACAGGCGCAAAGCGCGTTTGTGATGCATTGCTTCGACGAAGATACTGTTCATACCTTTATGCGCGGATTTACCGGTAGCCGCTGCAAAAACCATCGAGAACCCAGCAGCGGATTCTGACACGATGAGGCCGGGAACAATCAAGCGTGCGGGTATGTATCCAATAGAGAAGGCGGTCGTAGTCAGGATGATTAGACCTAAGGAAAGACCGCCCGCGCCCGTCGTCGGATCGCGCATAACCCGCAACTTCCCGCTTGGGGACCCGTGGAACATGATCCCATCGCCAAAATCGAGCAAACCGTCGACATGTTGGGCACCGTTGATTAGAATAAGGATCCCCAGCCCGATCATCCCTGCTACAAGTTGAGGTAGGACTAGTTGGAGAAGCCAGACGACTGCGCCTGCTACCAAGCCGGTTACCGCACCAATCAGTGGGAAAAGTGGCATATACGACGCGGCTTGAGCGACGCCGTCTCGATCCATTCCGACAGGAAATATCGTCAGGAATGCGAAGGAGTTCTTCAGGCCGCGTAGAATGCTCAAAATGTGTTCATCTTACACTCTGCCGAAGAGCTTGTGAGTACATGTTCGAAGAACAACCAGCGATAAGCCCGCCCACCGCATCATTTGTTATCGGCCCAAGCTTTGCCAGGATACCGGGTTTATTCTGGTCGAACCGAATGAATTCGAAGATACCCTTCGCACCCGCAATGTAGTTTGCAATCGTCATCCCTAGAAGTTCGTCAGTTACGAGACCGGGACGACCCATGAATCTCTCCACGCTAAGATTCGGTATCAGGCCAGCTTTAGCGTCTTCTTCGGCCCGGTAACATGCCACGACCAATGTGGAAACGTTGACATCTGTTAGGGCGTCGCGGAACTGTTCTAAGATTATCTGCGTGGCTTTTTCTCTGCTTTCCACGCCGGGATGCGGAACAAACAGTACCAGTGCAGTCTCAACCAAGTCGTTCAGCGTTATCCCTCTCTCCTCTAGATAACCCAAAAGCGGCGGGTTCCCAATCATTTGACCAGTCAAGTCCGGCATTGAATTACACCAGAGGTGCTTTATCTAGATGGCTGGATTATCCAGCCAGATCTCCATTCTTGTTTCAAAGTCTACGGTTCAACTCGAAACAAATCGCTTTGGTTTCCACATTTAGCGCTATTGGTGCCGCAGTCCGACTCCTAGTCGGCGATATTGCCTCCGTCTCACCAGTGCCAGTATATGGTGTGGTGACCAAGGTGGGTTTGAGTGAGACGCTGAGTTTTGTGAGCGGATTCATTTTTGGTCCGGTCGCTGGCTTCGTCACGGGTTTTTTGATAATTCTATTATCCGACCTAGCTAGTCCTTATGGCCCCGGTGCCTGGACTCCCTTCATAGCATCTATCATCGGCCTGCTAGGAATATGTGGTGCAATCATAAGGCGAATTCGCCCAAAGCCTACCGTGTCGGTCCTATTAGTCTCAGCCGTAGCATTGACGCTGTTGAGTGAGTTCTTGCAGAATGCCTGGGTCTCATTAACCTACAACATTCCGATCGAAGGAACTATGATTGCGGGTTTTCCCAGCCTCGTGACCGCTATGGCAAACAACATCATACTCTTCCCAACCGTCGGACTCAAAACAATCAAATTCGTTCAAGAACATTATCTTAAGCAATCAGGATAGAATAATCATCGGTGCTCGGTTATACCTGAGTCTCAGTTTAGGTTTCTAAGAGTTCGATCAGTTGCGGTAGTTCGTTTACTGAATGCAAGAGGTAGTCAGGTTCGGCCTTGAGGATTCGCTCGATTGGAAATGGTCCGGTGGATACTGCTACTGAGCGTAAGCCTGCAGCCTTCGCGGCCATGATATCCATCACTCCGTCCCCAACCAGAATCGCTTCCTCGTTTGATACGCCTAGTTCCTTTAGGATTTTCTCGATTGGCGCAATAGCGGGTTTCATCTCTTCACAATCGTCTCTGGTGACGACGGCATCAAACAACGTTCCGAGGTGATGCCGTTTGAGGGTTAGTTCAGTTCCGGCTCTACTGTTGTTTGTTACGAGGCCAATCTTCAGGTGCCTCGCACGCAGCTCCTGGAGCGTTTTGTCAGCGCCTGGGTATAGGGAAACATCCTTAGCTGCCTTGAGCTCCATTTCTTCAAAGAAACCGTAGAACGCTGAGCGCAGCTTCGAGAATTTTTCTGGCTCACAGCTGTCCTTTAGCTTGTCAAGAATGACGAAGAGGTTAACCTGTTCCGTCATATCAGGAGTTCTTAAGCCGAGCTTCTCGAGTTCTGCAAGCGCCCTCTGGCGCGCGGCCATGTAGTCCAGGTTGAATTTAGTGATCGTTCCGTCCATATCGATTATGATCGCTTTGACCTTCAACCGCGAGCCTTCCAAACGTGCCTGGCAACGACTATTAGTCGATTCCTTAAAGGTTGATGATGATTGCTTTGCCTTGGAAGGACGTTGAGGCGGCGAAGATTCACAGATTGTTTTACCCGCAAGTTCCGGTCGTGATAACAACCGAGTTTGAGGGGTATATTGGTGGCATGCCAGCGATTTGGTGTATGCCGCTTTCATTCAACCCACCGCTCGTCGGCGTTGCGATTGCGCCGGAACACGCAACCTATGAGATGCTGATCAGCGCTCAAGCCTTTGGCGTAAACTGGCTGAATTTCTCTTTCGCCAAACAGATGGGTGAGCTAGGTGAAACCTCAGCCAAGGGAGTTAGGAACAAGCTTTCGACTGTGGGACTTGAAATTGTGAAAGGGAGTTTGACTGGTCAACCTTTGATCCGCGATGCGGAGGGAGCCTTAGAATGTCGCCTTCATGAACGGCACCGGATCGGGACGCATGAGTTGGTTGTTGGAGAGGTGGTGGCTGCGTCGGCGACAAAGAGCTTTAGCGACTACTGGGACTTTACAAAGTACAACCCGATCCTCTATGCTGGGACGGTAAATATGGGCGGAAAATGTTGGCTATTCAGGTCGGGAATTGAAGAAAAGATGGTTGTGCCGTTGAAGCATCAGGTGTGAGAGACGATTAGTACGGTTTCCCATGAACTCATGAGGAATCATGTGCTATGCTCTTGACGAGCTGATCGTAGGCACGTAGTTTCTCAAGCCCCACTTTGATCCCGGCCCCGGCGTCTGAAATGGGATGTTTAGCGAAGAAATCTTCGGCTTCAGATAACCGGCCTACGCATAAGACCGGAATGATTGACATGAATACGGTTGAGAGAAGCCCCGTGCTCTGGTATAGCTCCTGCAGTTTTCCCATGTTAGATTTCAACCAATCCCAAGTCATGTCCTTAACTTCAGGATTCTTCGTAGCTGCAGTGACTACCGAGATAACATCCTGCCGTTTGACTTCGCCGCTGATTGCAAAGTTCAATGTACGCTTAACAAGTTCCTCACCGCTGAAAGTTGTCATTGATTGCAGAAACTTGATGCGATCTTCATCTGAACTACTCTCCCGGTACATGCGCGTTAGACCGTCGAGATCGTTCGTCGACCTGGCATAGGCTGTGGCAACGGCTAGCCTCATGTCCGGAGAAGTTTTCCCGTAGTCGTCGAAATTGCGCGCCAAAGTAGCCGCGTAGTCTGGATCAATCACAGCTAGTCTGCTGGCCAGAAGACCTTCCAGTATCAGACTCTTCTCGTCAGTACTATCCTTGAACGTCTCAAGTAAGCCTCGATGAATCTTCTTCGAAATGCCCAAAATGTTTGACGGCATTAGAGAATACAGCAAGGTGATTTGATCTGATAACTCCTGAGCGGGGAGAGTATCTGTCTCCCTCTCGAACTTGGTCAAGGTTGTCAGATATTGATTGAAGTTGGTTCTTCCAGAGAGGAGAAACGAGAATGTGTCGTATAATAGCCCCCATCGATCGTAAGGTGATAGTTCGCTCCGCCAGACGACCTCATCGACTCCCTGGTAATTGACCGCGTAGAAACCGGTACGGTCAGGGTTTATTCTCAGCGACTTCAAATCGTCAACTACAATTTCGTAATCGGAGCCTTCCATGAGGATATTTTTTCTCTGATTGTTTACCTCGATTATTACCGGGATCGACCATCTGAATTTCTCCTTATCTGGGCCCCCAGAAATCAGGAACCTCTCCTGTCTTAGAGTTAATTTCCCATCACTCTTGGAAACAGTCACTACTGGGAAGCCGGGTTGCTGTATCCAACTAGACATTATCTTCTGCACTGGCTGTCCAGACGCTCCTTCGATTGCAGACCAAAGATCACTTCCGGTTGCGTTAGCGTAAGCGTGCGCTGAGAGGTATCGTTGCACACCCTCGCGAAAGGCTTGTTCACCAACGTAAGCTTCGAGCATTTGGAGCACGTGAGCTCCTTTCCCGTAGCTGATCGCGTCGAAAATTTGTTCTAGCTCATCGGGTGAGGTCACTTGTACTTGAATTGGGTGAGTACTCTCTGTTGAATCTTGGTCCATTGCGCCGACCATTGATTCGACTGTTGGATCTCCGTTGAAGAAATTGGTCCAGATTCTCCATTCAGGATGCGCTAAGTCAAGGGCCTTGTAGGCCATGAAAGTGGCGAAGCTTTCGTTCAGCCATATATCGTCCCACCACTTCATGGTGACTAAGTCGCCAAACCATTGATGAGCCAGCTCGTGGGCAATGGCCATGGTAGAGCGCATCTTCCCCCTAGCGCTCGTATTCGCGTCGGCGAGAAGTAGGATCTCACGAAATGTGATTGCGCCCCAGTTCTCCATCGCTCCCATCGCGAACTCAGGGACAGCGATCAAATGCACTTTTGGAAGTGCATATGGTATCTTGTAATACGAGTTGAAGAACTCAATCGCCATTCGTGCTTCATTTTCTGCGAAAGCTCCTAGTTTCGTTTTCCCCGGCGTGGTTGCTAGAATTATGTCAGTATTCCCTACCTTACTGGTATGCGTTTGGAACTTGCCTACGCCAAGGTAGAGTAGGTATGTCGACATCCGTGGAGTTTTCCCGAAAACAACAACTTTCTTGACGCCATCGACCTTCTGGGACTCTATTGGCATGTTTGAGATTGCTTCTAAGTCATTATCTATTTTCACCGTGAGTTTGAATTCGGCTTTGACGTCGGGGCGATCGACGCAGGGAAACATGCGCCTTGCTTGAGCAGCTTCAAAGTGAGTGGTTATGATGTACGTATTTTCATAGGGGGCCCTGTAGATTCCGGTCAGAGAATCCGGAATGCGCCCCGCGTACTCCACTTGCAAGACCCCGTCAAATGGTCCGCTCTCAATCTTCAAATCATCTTTCTCTTGGTTGAAACGGAAGCTTTTGGCGTTAGAGTTGACACGGGTTACGTCTAATGCAACGGCGTTCAGGACGATATCCTGATCTGTTTTCAATTTGACGCGAAGGGTTCCGTTGAACTTCAGTCCTTGAAAATCCAGATCGATGAACAAATCGTAGCTTGACACTTCCAAAGGACATGGCCCCGCTGACCAGTGAAAGCCCAGACTACCTAATCTTTTTCGCACTAAGACCTTTCAGAATATCAGACCGATGAGAAGCTTGCGAAACTAGTACTGTTCCGAATTGATTTTTGCAGTGTTAGACGCAAACGCTTCGATTTACGCGCGAGGCTTCAGCACATGGGTTTGCATGCCCATGTCTGCTTCCTGATACGCTTAATTTCCCGTTTTCCGTTTCAACTGATGGTTGAATATGTGCAACTATTGTGGATATGGCATATACCCGTACGGGGGCTCATCCTATCAGCAGTTCTATGGCTATCCAGCGAACTACCAGAGCTATCCAAACTATCCGAGCTATGCTAACTACGGTAGCTATCCAAGCTATGCTAACTACGGTAGCTATCCTGGCTACGCAGGCTATGGACTAGCTTCAGGTTACGCCTACGCTCCATCCTTTGCGTCCATGGCACCACCAGTTTACTTTTCCTCGGCGCCAGCTGTCTCGCGAGGAGAATACAAAGTCGGCAACTGCTTGATGATCTGTCAATAAGCCCCGCCCCTTTTTTTCTTTCAATTTTCCGTTCTGTCAAGTTGAAGGTTCACTGTAAAAGTCGGCGCTCGCGTTTCCGTGGTGTTAGAAACTCTACGCGAAAGCAAACGTCCCATTGGAGTTAAAGCCAGACCATACTCTCGCCGAATATGTCGAAGAACTGAAACAGATTCTTTCTCAAGACTTAATGCGACCTTAAAACAACTGAGTGCGTCGCAAGTTAACAATCGAGAAGGGTCCTCATTTTTTCGGACATGAGCTTTCAACTTGACAGAGTCTTCCAGCGCAAGCCCTATAGAGTATTGAACGAGTTGCGACCACGGACACTCATGACATGGCGTTAGCCCGGTGGTAGACACGCCGTATGTAGTGGCCACCTGCCAAAAACCCGACGGCGAGACTTCCATGAGCAACCACGATTCACATGGTTCACGAGATGCTGGCCTGCTGCTCGGCGCGATGGCCCTAAACTCGTTACCTTTCGGATTCACACTCGTCGTACTGCCAATCTACCTTAGCAATATCGGTTTCTCAAGCCAGATAATCGGTGATGTAACATCAGTATCCTCCATAGCCAGCACGGTCGCACTCATTCCCTTCGCCATCGCGGCGGATCGGTATGGTAGGAAAAACTTCGTTTTTTGGGGCTTTCTTGCAGCCACGGCAGCTTACCTCCTGTTCGCGTTCACACGCGATCTCGATTCATTATTGTTAGCCAGCGCGATCGGCGGGGTGGGACTCGCGGGGGGATTCAGCGCCGCGGTATGGACACCCGCGTGGACAGCGTTGCTAGCCGAGAAGGCGCCGCGTGAAAAGAGGACCAGTGCCTTCGCATGGTCTCAAGGGATATGGACGATTGCCGTTTCTGTAGGTTCAGCAATGAGCATAGTTCCCTACCTTCTCCGAACCCAGCTTCGTGTAAGCTTCGGACCGTCGTTTGAGTACACCTTCCTAATTTTCGCATTGTTTTCGATCCTCTCAGGTTTGGCTATCTTGCCAATTAGTGAGAAGCGAGTGACGAGACTTGCCTCGAACAGAATAAATTCGAAGAGTTTGCTACACTCAAAATCCAGCTTGCAAATTGCAAAGTTCTCATTCAGCTTTGGACTGATTGGCTTTGCATCCGGCCTTGGGATACAATTGCTTTCGCTTTGGTTCAACAAGATGTATGGAACTGACGAAACCGTCTTAGGGCCTTGGTTTGCAGCAGCCGAAGCGACCTCATTAATAGTCATCCCTATCGTCCCAAGACTGACGGGCAGTTTAGGTAGCCCAAAGAGCGCAGTTCTCACCCAAGCCCTATCCGCGCTTCTCCTGATCTCGATGATCTTTGCTCCAACCTACGAGATCGCGGCTATACTCTTCATCGCGCGAAACTTTTTCATAAATGCATCATGGCCCATTCAGCAATCCTATCTCATGGGAACCGTAAGTCCTAAGGAGCGGGCGTCTGCTTCCGCCATAACATATACAGCCTGGGGAGTGGGAAGTTCCATTAGCCCGATTTTGGCGGGTTACTTCCTCAGTAGTACAAGTTTCCTTTCGATTTCCGCACCGCTTTCCATCGCCAGTGCGATCTACCTCGTTTCCGCGATTAGCTTCTACTACTTCTTCCGGAATATCGCTCCGCCAGAAGAAAGGATGCTGCTCAGGAAGGAAAGCTTTAGGGCGCCGGCGTCAGGCTTGGGTTGAGACCAGTTTCTTGCCGTCCCAACTGAACCCCAACTCCTGCAGCTCCTGGAAGAACCAGGCGAGGTGTTCCTTAGGCTCATGAAACTTGTTTAGAACTTGTCCTATGACGTAGCCTAGGAATGAAGCGAAGAGTTCCCTGTTCCCATTGTAGAGCCGATCGAGGAATAAGCATAATCGATCAATTTCGTAGTCGCCGGTAAGAACCTCAGCGTACACCTTATTCCAAGAATCTTCGAGGTTGAATTGGCGTACTGTTTCCCGCATGTAAGGGAAAAGGTCAGTGAAGTATTCCCTAAGCATTCCTTGGGATCGAAATACCGCCTGAACCAGACGCCTAATTTTCACGTCAAATTCCGGAATGCCACTCAAGGTTATCGTACCTGTCCGCTTAGAGGCCAAGGTGGTTATTGTGGGTTTATGGGAAGGCTGTGAAAACGCGGTTGAAAGTGGTCTATACTCGCCTAGCCAATTTTCAAGTTGAGCGTATGTCTGCAGAATAATGGGTCGTGTCGTTCTTGATTCGTGCTTACATGTGCACGATTTCTTCTGGCGGCGGCTCGTCGCCGGGCTGTTCTAGGTCAAGTCCCGTAGTTGCTTTCACTTGTTGCTTGAACCATACCTCGAACGGAGCCTTTGACTTGGCTAGGTATCCGTCCCTAGCGATAACCTTCTCCACGTCCTCGGCTTCAAAGTAAACGACCACCATGTCGCCTTGGGGAGTCTTCTGCAGGAACCACGATTCCTTCGTTATGCCTTGTCTCTTCAGTGCTTCCGCAAATTCGGCGCGTCTCGGGCCCATACATGCCTTCGCAAACTCTCTTCCAGCTTCAGTCTTACCTGGAAGGAGTGGAAGTGCTGCGCAAAAAGTTTTCATGACGCAACATCTCCACCTAATCGCTAATATGCCTTACGATATAATTCGGAACGTTCTATCAGCGATGCAGACTGCTAAAGAGTTCTGAAGCGTAACGCTCAAACTGTCAACCGACTTTTCACAGGTCACTCCGTCAACCGACAACTTCGTTACCCGTTATCATGTGGTGAACTAAGAATAGATTTCATTCTGCAAATCCATCATTCGTTCCTCCACGCTGCCCGGTTCAACCTCGCCGTCCTGGGTAATGTAATTTGAAACAAATCTGGCTGGGGTTAAGTCAAAGACGTCCGCTGGGAATGTGGGACGTTCTCCGAGGAAATTCCGTGCACTGAATTTTGCCGTTTCGCATGAGCTGCAGAATGGTATCCCATATTTCTTGGCCGTGATTGCGATATTTCCAGTTCCAGTCTTGTGGATTAAGGACCCATCTTTGAGCACGCTGTCCGCGCCAACCAAAACAAGGTTCGCTCCTGGAATGATTGAGTGTATGACCGAGTCGGCTACAAGCCTCACAGGGATGCCTAGGGTTATCAGGTCCTTCGCGAGCTGTTTGCCTTCCATTCCCGGATAGGATTCGGTGGCGAAGACTTGGGAAACCTTTCCGCTTTTGAAGCCTAACTCCAGCGATCTTAGGACTGTACTGCTGTAACTGTGGGTCACCACGACGCCATCCTGAGGGAGAATTTGGGCTGTATTTCGGGACGCATCCTCGGAAGCTGTTGCAGCTTCTTCCCCAATTCGTTGACCGAGCTCTTTGACGCGTGTCTTGAGTTGATCTACCGAGGCAACCGTTGCCCTCTCTCGATCAACGGCTTGTAGTAGCTTTCCGGTGAGGTTCCATACGTTGGCCATCGCTGGTTGGGCTCTTCGTAGTTTTAGAAAGACGAGTAAGAGATGATAGAACAGCGCGTCTGTATCTTTGGCGTCCGAGGCCTGTGCGGCCGCGGAAAGCAACTGTAGAGCTTGGCGGCCGAGGAAGTTTGCCCCATGAACTCTATCGCCTGACACCTCGCCTACTCCATGTAAGACCCCTGCGAGTGCTTCGGGGTTTGCTTGCAAGTCGTAGTGTACGCGATCGAAGACCTCTCTCAGTTTAGGGACAGTCTCGTGGGACGCTAGTTGGTTTGGCTCGATCCACCTATATTCGCGGTTCTCCCAGTCAAGTTGGACCGTGCTGGATTTTGCTTCGAATAGGAATGGGTGGATGACCCAGACAGTGTCGGTTCCCTCGTCGAAGGCTCGAAGAACTTCCCCCTCTCTTAACAGATTGATCTGATCGTCGGAGAGGCCGACCTCCTCCCGTATCTCAGTCATAGCACGCGTGACCGGTTGCTCGTTTCCTTCCAAATAACCGCTAACAGCCGACCATTGGCCTCTATGTGTTCCTACCTTCTGGCTACGGCGTAGAAGGAGAATTCTGTGGTCGATTGTGAGAAAGGAGGTGACGACTTCCTTGTAATTCAATGAGCTACACGATAGCTTTCGATTGGTTCGCTATTTCCTGAGCGGATCAATTTCTGGCTTGACCGTTTTCAGTCGGTCCCAGAGTTTTGCAGCGGCTGCTTGCGCTATAGATTGAGCCTTATCTTCGTCGAAGGTTACGAGTTTCTTGTTCTTGACGATTGGTTTTCCTTCGACGAAGACTGTTTCTACATCGTCTCCGTCTACGGTATTGATCAAATGCCCGACGACGCTGTTCGCGTTGAGCGGTGTGGGGAGCACGCTTGGTTTGATCAGGATTATGTCAGCCTTCTTCCCAGGTTCAATTGAGCCAACCTCCTTTCCCATCTCGTAAAGCCCTGCCCCATTCACTGTCGCCATTTCGAGGATTGTGTATGGATCGATGGCGTTCGGATTCTTGTAGTACACCCTGTGTAGCAGGAAGGCTGCTCGCATGTTCTCGAACATGTCGAAAATGTAACCATCATTTCCCAGTCCCACCCTCACGTTTCGCTTCAGCATTTGGAGCAGCGGCGCAACGCCGACGGCGTTTAGCATGTTACTCATGGGGTTATGTGCAACGCCAGTGTCGGTTTCCGCGAGAATGCCGATCTCCTTCTCATCGAGATTCACACAATGTGCAAGAACAACGTCGGGACCTAGCAATCCCACGTCGCGAAGACGCTCTACTGTTCGCTTACCGTAATTCTCCATATTATGATGTAAATCCACTAACCCTTCTGATGCGTGAATCGTAATAGGGACATGATATTTTTGGGCCAGCTGCTTGACGCGGCGTATGAGAGCGTCGGAAACCGTGAATGAGGCGTGGATGCTGAAGAGCGGCCTTGCTTTGCTCTCAGGTTTTACCTTCTCCGCGAATCGAACGTTCTCCTGAACCCCCTTCGCGCCTTCCTCCGCTGAGTGGCGTTCGGTGGCTTCGAACGCAATGAGCCCCCTTATCCCAACTTCCCCAACCGCCTTGGCTATGTGGTCGAGGACGCCGGAGATGGAGTTCGGGCCAGAGTATGTGTCGGCGAAAGTGGTCACGCCGGATTTCGCGAACTCCAGACAGGCCACAAGAGCGCTCGCGTAAGCATCTTCAAAACTCATCGCCTCGTCAACAGGCCACCAAACCCGCTGCAGGATCTGAGTGAAATCTGAAGGCGGGTCTATGTTCATGGACGCGCCCCGCAGCAACATGCCGTAAAGGTGGGAGTGGCTGCAGATTATGCCGGGCATCACGATTCGGCCCGTGGCGTCAATAGCCTCGGCCCGACTGTGTTTCCTCTCTAGGTTCTCAGTCCTATCGACTTCAACGACTCGACCTGCTTCAACAGCGACGGCGTAGCCTTCTAGGATTCGCCGCTTCGCGTCCATCGTGACTAGAATGCCATTCTTTATGAGGAGATCAATCAAAACTGAACCCAATCCAAGGTGGGATTATCGGATAAAATAGGTTGCGTTATAGATGAAGCTTCGAATTGTTGGGTTAGGCGATTCCACCACTGCAGGGACACCTGGCTTCCTCTCTCCGCTCGAAGCACCACCGGACGGACGCGGTAACCCTGAGAGCCAGTACGCTTACTGGATGATGAAGAAGCACCCCGACTGGACAGTTCTCAATAGAGGCATTGACGGGCAGAGATCAGATGAGATCCTAGCGAGCTTCGATCGCGACGCAGTGAAAATCAAGCCAAACTATGTAATTATCTTGGCAGGCGTGAATGACATCTACCAAGGCGCGTCACTAGAATCTATCAAGAACAATCTCCTCACCATGTGCCAGAACTCAATCTCGGCAGGAATTCGACCTGTATTGGCCTCGGTCCTGCCTTACAACACAGCTTCTCCCTCAGAAGCCACAGCGATCAGAGATCTGAACATCTGGATAGAATATACTGCCAACCGACTCGGAATCCCGTTCTGTGACACAAACCTTGCAGTTGCCGATCCAGAAAGCCGCGACCGTTTGCTCAGTTCACCTGACGGATACCACCCAGACGTTTCAGGCTATCGAAACATGGGCGAGTCACTCGCGCGAGTAATAGAAGCGGATGCTGAACGCTAACAGTTCGTTGATATAATTGGGAACGAGCATTCGTCGTGAAGTCGGTTTGCCGATTATTCTCGTCGAAAACGCAAGAATTCTGCGTGCAGGCAAACTTACGCGCGCAAACATTTTGGTCGAAGAAGGAAAGATCAAGTCCGTCACTGGATCGAAAAAACTGAATGTGGATAAGAAGATCGATGCGAAAGGACGATTTGTGATGCCTGGCTTGGTGGACGGACACGCCCATCTTTATGATCCGGCTTTCACGAACCGGGAAGACTTCACAAGTGGAACGTCTGCGGCGGCTGCGGGAGGTGTCACCACTGTCATTGAGATGGTTCTCACAACTCCAGTTGATTCAGCCGAACGAGTTCGCGCCAAAATTGAGAAAGGCCGGCGGAGTTCATTGATTGATTTCTCTTTCCACGCTGGGATGATGAATCTCAGCAACCTGCCGAACATTCCTGAAATTGCAGAACTAGGCGTGCGTTCGTTCAAAACGTTCACTTGCAAACCCTACTACGCCGACGACCACACACTCATGTCGCTTATGCGGGAAACGGCAATGTATCGTTCAATTCTGAACGTTCACGCTGAAGATGAACAGCTCGCGAACGACAACTTACAGAAGCTCTTGACTGCTGGTAGGAATGATCCGATGGCGCATGCGGAGTGGAAGCCTAACATTGTTGAGGAGCGGGCGGTGAAGAAGGTTATTGAATTTGCGCGGGGAATAGGTGCTCGGCTTCATATCTCCCACATGTCAACCAGTGAAGGGGTTGCTGCCCTCAGGAAAGCGAAGAAGAGTGGGGTAAGGGTGACAACGGAGACGTGCCCTCACTATCTTACGTTTACCCGCAAGGACATGAAGAAGCAGGGGCCATACCTGAAGATGAACCCGTCACTCAAGGGCCCAAGGGATGTGGCGGCTCTCTGGAAAGGCCTTCGCGATGGAACCGTTGACATTGTAACCTCCGAACACGCGCCCGGCTTGAGAACCGAGAAGGAGGTGGGGTGGAACGATATTTGGAAAGCATGGGGCGGCGTCCCAGCTATTGAGACAATGCTTCCCGCCCTGTTAAGCGAAGGAGTGAACAAACACCGACTAACCCTAACAGGCCTCCAAAGAGTTTGCTGTGAGACCCCAGCCAAAATCTTCGGCAACTACCCAAGAAAGGGCGTCATAGAGGAAGGGGCCGATGCAGATCTCGTAATGATCGACTTGAAGATGAAAAGAAAAGTCAGAGGAGAAGACCTTCACCAAAAAGCCGACTGGACCCCATACGAGGGCTGGACACTGAAAGGCTGGCCTATCCTTACCATGCGTCGAGGGCAGATAATCTACCAAGATCGAGAACTAGTAGGTAAGCCTGGTAGTGCAGAATTCCTACCCATGACCCTGTAAACGAGTTGACGTAAGCAATGATACCAATCATCGTATTAGCCGCTGGAAAATCCACCCGAATGCGCGGCAAGAACAAACTCCTCAGTAAGGTTCAAGGAATTCCGATGATTCGAAGAGTTGTTCAAACAACCTTGGAATCAAAGGTGGACGAAGTAATCGTTGTACTCGGCGCCGAAGCGGACAAAGTTCGGAAGGTGCTCGCCGACCTCCCTTGCCGGTTAATTGTAAACAAGAAATACGCGAAGGGACAGAGCAGCTCCGTTAAGGCCGGGCTTAGCGAAATTAGTCCGATGACTCGTGCCGTGTTAATCTTACCCGGGGACGTCGCAATGATAGACTTTCCATCAATCAACATGGTCATAGAGGAATACGAACGCGGAAAACATTCGATAGTCATCGCAGCCCACAAGGGAGCATCAGGGCATCCAATTCTCTTCGATAAACAACTCTTCTCAGAAATCGAACAGATCAACGAGCAAACTTTCGGTTTGAAAGCCATCGTTAAGCGGCATGAAGACGAAGTAAGTCTAGTTGAAACGGACTCGCCCAATGTCCTGAAAGATGTGGATACGCCTGAAGACCTGAAGGAACTATAAGAAAATCCAAGGTGCCGATTTATGAAAGCTGAGGAGAATTTATCTCATTTCTCTAGATAAGGCGCAATTTCTTCCGAACTAGATATCGCTCCAGAAATAACGAACACTCTCAAACAAACGGTTCAAATCATTCTGACTGAATTAACCTGAACCTCATGAGTCGTCGGTGTAAGTCTACGCCTCCTTCAGCAGAGCGATAAAGCATTTCAATATCTCGGCATTCTCGCCCTACTTCGGATGCACCGGTCTCCAGCGGGGGTTGTCCTCAAATGGAGGCACAACATGAGTTGGTTCAATCTTAATGAGAACGCGTCTCACTCCCGGCTGACGCATTGGATACTTGTCCTGACCTAGGTATTTCTTTGCCATTTTGTCTATGTGTTCCTCTGCTCCCTCGAATGTCACTTCACGGACGCGCCCGCGAATTACGGCCATGTTGTAAGGAGCGGTTGGATCGCAGACGTCGAGCGCGACTTTAGGATTCCTGACAGCGTTTCTGTGCTTTTGACTCCCCTCGTAAGTGTTGATAATTACAATGTCTCCCTCATGGTCAACCCACGTCTGACTGACGTGAGGAGACCCGTCCGGCATCAGCGTGGCAAAGTTCGCATAGGTCCTTACCTCGATAAGTTTCTTGACCGATTCAGGAAGCGGTTTCAATTTACGTTAAACAACAGATTGCGTTTTGTAAACATATCGGCGTGGAGTTAGCTGTTTGGCGAAACATATTTGCCGAATTAGCCGACTGGAGTTCGGCTTCGAAATAGTTAAGTCGCCGGGTGGAAAGCGCGGGATTGTGATTTCGGACTAGGAGTAAGTGTACGCTGGATAGATCCTAAGGGGCACCCCCGGCTTAATGGCCGCCTGTGCCTCGGCGTTCAGTATGTAACGGCCTGATGGGTCGGCGCTTCCCGCCTCCGCGAACAACTTGATGACAAATTCCTTAATCGGTTTCTCCTTGTAGAGAAACGGGTAAGCTTCAGGTTGCTTGGGGAGATATTTCCTCCAGATTTGTTCAACGGGCATGACTCTTTTGAAGGCACGATCAGTGAATTCAAAGAATCTAGCGAGTTCTGAGTTCTCTGGAAGTCTAGAATGGTGTTCGGAGAGCTCCTCGTAGGCTCCAAGAAAGTATTCGTGCATTGTATTGAAGCTTGACACCATAGCAATTTACTGTCCTTCCTTTTCGTTGTCAACTTTCGTCGAGTGAGTGTTCTGAGTAGTGCGTGTCTTTGGAGAAATGACAAGAGCATCCGTCGTATCTGATGTTAATTTTCGTGAAAGTAGCGCACCTTGAATTTTCAATTTTGAAGCATCACAGTACGCACTCCAAACACATGGGTTTGGGTCGTAGACTCTAAGAAATTCCCTGTCATAACCAAGCACAGTCAGCATATGCCAGTTTTTCGGCGGAATCGGTACCGAAATTATGGCGGGTCTATTTGCGTCTACACATTCTTCAAGAAAGCTAACTAACGCATTGAATGACCCATGAAATTGATGCTCTTCACAATATCGGATATCAGCCCACGAAAACTCGGAGTATTGCTTCAATACGTCTTGGATTGGTTTAAGCCCTATCTGATCCAGCCCTTTCCTTCTCACGAATTCGTGTAGTATTTGCCCCTGCGTTACTGTTGAGTTCGGCATGTGATATTTTGCGACTGCCTCAATACTCGCGGGGATACACCAATCACGGTTCGGCGGTTGTCGTAATTCAAATGGAAAGCGATCAAAATATCGAATCAGTTGCATGCCTTCTTACTCCTATGCCTTGTGTTATACCGTTAGGCGTATTGAATCAACGTAAACCACATATTTTCCTACTCCGTCGGCTGATGCCTTTCCGTTTAACTACATCTGTGAACGCACGTAGTTATGGTAAATTTGCATTCCCTAGAGAATCGACGTATCAGGCCTTTTAGGGCCTTGTCAAGATCACATAGGCTTCTTTCTACTGCCAAAAATCGTCGATAACATGTTGGTAACGTTGTGTTGAGCCGCGTCTTCGATCGCCTGCTCAACTTTGCCCAGATACACTGGGTCGGCTAGGTGAATGTATGCGTCAACGTAACTCAAAAGCTCCCGCCTATCTAACTAGAGTTCAATGGTAACTTATTCTCTAAACTATGGGCTTATTACAATCGGTATCGGCCCCACCTCATAGTGGTGCTAGAAAATGGTCAACGTCACCGTGGACAATACGAAATGCAATGGAGATGGGGTCTGCGTAGACTTATGCCCCGTCGCCGTATTCGAATTAAAGGAAGTAGCCGGTTTCGAGGGCAAGAAATCCGCTGTTGTGAATACCGAGGCCTGCATAGCATGCAGAGCCTGCGAAATACAATGCGCTACTCAATGCATCACCATCACTGAATAACCACCCGCTCAATCCTAAGGACGGGTGTGCTACACTCAGATTGAATGTACACGCCCACCGAACCAACCACTAAAACTAACCGCGTTGAGTTAGCAAACAGTTTTTTGCAACCCGACAAAACGGAACAAACAGGCTAAACCTTTCGGTAAATGGACCATGTAAAGTATCCAGGGTAAATGGGGTAACTCTGATATTCTTCCCGTGAGCTAATTCTCTTAGGGTTATGGGTTTGCACAAAGTTGGGTCAGTCGGGTTATTACTCATTATAACTGCTTGTCTTGCGATATCTACTGTTCCTGGAGCTGTTGGCGTAGTGATTAGCGCTGCTGGAATTTCACCCCAGCAAAGTACAGGTTCGGTTATGGTTACCGTTCTCAACTGTGCCGGTAACCCAATTCCGAACGCGCCGGTCCAACTACGAGGTCTCACATGGAGCCAGTGGGCATATACTGGTCCGAACGGGGTAGCCACACTAGTCGCCCCTGCGGGGACATATACGCTTCAAGGTGGCATCAACGATTACGCCTTCTCTCAAATCATCACCCTGGGCGCAGGAGTCGTCACAGTGACGGTGCACCTTGGAGCCGGGTGCTCCATTTCCATCTTCCCAACTCAGAGAACTACATATACCGCTACGTATACCCCCACATATTCCAGCGGCTAATCCTTGGCTAGTCCTTTGCAACCTGGGCGAGTTATTCGGCTAGAATGCCACGCCTGACGTATCACTGGCCTCTCCGTAGATGACTTCCATGTGTTTCAAGTCGAACATGTCGTCCTGTAAATCGTTGAGAATGTAGCCCAATTCCATTCTGAGGCTTCGTTCCAAGTATTCTTTCGGGGCTTCGTTCGTCATGCTCTGCATTAGTTCCGGTAGGTTCCATAGTCCTCGAGGAACTCTCAGTTTGACTTCTACGAATCGTGAGGCTGGATTATCTTTCATGCTGCAATCACCTCTTTCACCGCCTGTTTGACGAGACCAATCACCAAAAACACGAGTTCTCCCGGCTATACATACCAGTGAATTTGGGTCAGAATCCTCTACCTCATCTCTGAACTAATACCAGTAGTTTTCCTGTGCACGGGTCCATAAAATTCAGGACAGAGTCAAAGGAGAGACTATGGTGTCTTCTTCTTGGAGCGAGCTACCACGAACAGGATGACCCAAGCAAGTACAGTCCATGCAACTATGTCCACAATCAACCGTAGTGGCCTAACAACCCAAGGATTGTACCCCGGACCAACGACCATTTCGACCAACCATACTAGAGGGTATCCGAACCACGTTGCTCCCATAAGTCCATCAGGCGTATGACCTACGAGACCAGTCACCAGTGTGATTGCCACGCCTATCACTACCGCCAGGACTGCCATCTTCAACACTTTCATAATTTCATCAAGATCGCACCGGACATGGAAGGCATTAAACCTGTCGAATAATACAGATTCAAAGAAAAGCCCTCTTCACCCTCCCGAACCTTTTCCGAATGAGCGACGAAGATATTTCTGACTCGTCAACCATTCTTGGTAATTGTGGCAACCGACTTTTGACAACCACGAAAAATTCGGAGAGAAAATGTCCGAGCAACCAAGGACTTGACGTTACCAAAAATTGATTGCTCTTAAATTCTTGGCATTGAACGAGTGAGTTGGATTTGGTGTGTGTTGCTGAGTAAGAGACTTCCTAGTGGACTCTGTTTCTCCCTAACCTTAGCCCTGATATTCGGCATGGCGTTGCACTGACCGCTATTCAGGTCTTTGAGTATTTGACGGGAACAGCGACGGGTTGAATCCTCTATCGTGCGCGTCTATTGATTATCTGCAATAGTTTTTCGGAAGTTATCAGAGCCGAAAGGAGTAGAGTCGACAGGGCTGTACTTACAGTCGCTAGAATCATTAGCTGTCCTAGCGTTGCGAATTCTGCAATGGCGATTCCAGCGAGTGATAGCACCAGATAAGCCGCGAGAATTCTCTGAACGCTCTTGGAGATCGATCTTCGCTTCGGGCCGTACTTGGATATGGCTGCTATTGGCAAGGAAAGGAATACGACGCCGATGAGCGATGTGATCAATATTCCAGAGAGGACCGCCGCGATTTCTTCTTGGTGCGCGGGAAGCAGGCTGAACGGTGTGGCTCCTAATCTGAGTATGGCTATTAACGGGTAGAGAACTACTCTCATTGCGTATTGCAGCGTCGGATGTTGTGTTATTGATTCGGCGACAGTAGGGCTGAATGAATAATACCATGCATTGAAGGCGATCATGAAGTTCCAGCCAACGTATGTATTCATGACGTCCTTATCTCGCAGGTTTCTGAGGAATTGAACTTCCGGGGCCATCTCAGATCCGAAGGTGGCGGTTGCAATGAAGCATTTTGGACCTGGAGCCGAGGCAGTAGTCGAGCTTGAACTGGTCGAACTTTGAGCGCTCGTCGTTACGGATGATCCGGAAATTTGCACTGTGATAGATGCGCTGTGCATCAACGGACCACTGCTCCCACTCACAGTGAGGGTGTAAGTTCCAATGCCGGATCCCTGTCCTACGGAGAGTGTAAGTGTTGACGTGGCGATGGCATTTGGTTGTGGGGTGACGGGTCCAGGGAGGTTGAAGCTCACGCCACTCGGCGCGGTAGTTTGCCACGAAGCCGACAAAGTTACCGGTGAGCTGAAACCATCCTGTGAAAGTACTGTGATAACGGAAGATGCAGTCGACCCCTGACTGATTGAGATCATGCTAGGGTCAACGGCGATTGTGAAATCAGGGGTAAGGGCCTGACTGACCGTCACGGTGATCGTGGCGCTGTGAGACAACGACCCGCTAATTCCAAGGATTGGCACCGCGTAGGTCCCTCCGCCGACGAACCCTGAAGCTGTCAGTGTCACTTGGGTAGATGCTTTGCCACCCGCGAGTGGAACCACTGGGTTGTTCGCAAAGCTGATCGTCAGACCGTCTGGAGACGAAGCGGAAAGTGTGACGGCTGAGGAAAACGTGCCGGAGGACCGTATTGTGAGGGTTGAGGTGACAGTTGATCCTTGCATCAAGGTAACGGAGGAAGGTGAGAATGAAATACTGAAGTCTCCGGCTCCCGTCCCAATCTGGACACCAACATTCGTGCTCGTTGCAAGAGAACCGCTAGTGCCAACCACCGATAGCAAATAGTTCCCAACCGAGGCACTAGATGTGGCCGAAAGAGTGAGTGTTCCAGACGTTGATCTTCCGCTCGGTGGCGTAAGCGTCCCGGGACCAGAGATCGTGATGCCCATGGGATTTGGGCCAACCCAGGTCGTGTAGGTGTTGACTGGCGATGAGAAGCCATTGATGGAGGACGCTATGATTGTGACCTTCCCGTTTCCACCTTGAGGAACGTCGATTGATCCTGATGAGGATGAGAGTGAGAAGCTCGGCTGAGAGGCTTGTGAGATCGTCATTGTGAATGTCACTGAATGGCTTAGGGTACCGCTTGTCCCTACAATCTGGAAGATGAAGGTCCCCGTGTTCGCTGACGATGCCACGCTGATTGACATCGTTGAACTCCCAGGCAGAATTGGGTTGGGGGAGAAACCAACCTGGACGCCAGAGGGAACTCCGTTGCTCGTCGAGAGGCCTACCTCAGCGCTGAAGCCGCCTATTGCGCTTACGGTCACGGTCGCGGTCGTAGATTGGCCTTGCTTGCTGCTGACGCTCGAAGGGGTGACTGTTATAGTGAAATCCTGGGGTGAGGAAACCTGCAAATCCAACTCGGTAGAATGTTCAATTATGACTGCAGAAACGCCACTGCCTCCCGACCCGGTTAGTGAAATGGGATAGAACCCTTGTGAGACATAGTTCGCGACTGAGATTGAAACAGCTGAGTCAGCGGACCCTCCCGCAGACGGGGTGACCGTGCCCGGAGAGAAATTGACGCTCACCCCAGAAGGTTGCCCGCTTGCAGACAAACTCACGGGTGACGAGAAACCGTTGATCGAGGTTATTGTCGCAGTAGCCGACGCAGAACCACCTGCAGATGTACTGACACTTTGGGGCGAGACTCCAATACCAAAGTCTCCAGGCGTTGGTTGGGCAGTTACTTGTAAAGAGAAATCATAGTTCCTAACGTCAGAGCCACTCGTCCCGGCCAGCGTCATCTGATAATTGCTTGCGGGTACACTTGCGTCCACACTGAAGTAGGCTGTGCTTGAGTCTGCGCCTCCGGGAGGCGGTGTCACCGGATTGTTGTCAAAGGTAATTGAAACGCCAATTGGCGCGTCCGAAAATGACAAAGAGACCGGAGCGCTGAAGTTGTTTATTGAATTCACCGAGATATACACCTGCCCCGAATCTCCTTGCATGACGCTTAGAGTACTCGGGGAAGCACTCAGAGTGAATGTGTCGAGAAGTTGTGCGTTTGCTGGGAAATAAATCGTAGCCGACGCGGTAAGGAACACTAGAATTAGGAATGAACACACAGTTCGTTTTCGCATGTGGGTTCCTGTCCGTCTTCATGTACCACGATGCAAATATATGCTCTATCTAACCAAACTAATGCTTTCTTCAAGACTCCATATTGATACGGGTCGGCCCAAAGGCAATGACCCATCATTTCAGCGCTTGAAGAATATCTGCTGTTCTCCTGACTCTGCCAATCCTCTTCAGGACGAACTCGATGGAGCTCTTATGGGCTTCTGTGGAACGGTCTGACATGGCGTCTTCAGCGAAGATTTGCTGGTAGCCATATTCATATGCGAACCTTGCAGTGCTTTCTACGCCGTAAGTCGTTGCGATGCCTGCAAGTACAATAGTGTTGATCCCTCCGCGTCTGAGCCTAAGATCAAGGTCAGTTCCGTAGAATGCCCCCCACTGCCTCTTGGTAACCACCACGTCAGAAGGCGCAGGCCCCAGCTCTGGTACTATGTCCGCCCAATCCGCAGGCATCTCTCCTCTCGACGGCATTGCAAGGTCAGCGATCGGTTGGAGAGCTGTCCCTTTTGAAAAGGAGACGTGCACGAGGAAGACGGGCATCTTGTTTTCTCTGAAAGCGTTAGCCAACTTTACGGTGTTAGAGATTACAGTTTTCGTGTCATACGGTTCAGTCGCCATCGAAGTGATCCCCTTTTGGAGGTCGATGACTACTAGGGCTATTTTCGTTTTGTCTAGAGTCAGATCGCTCAAATCACATCACGTTGCAAATACTTATCCCATCTTCAATATTCCACGCCGCCTCTTGAAGATACAGATTGCAAGAAAAGTTTCTGTTCAGAGATAGGTTAGGTTATCAGGTTTCGAGGCATTTGCTTGATCAGTTCCTCGTGTTCTTGGTTTTACGTCGAATTAGCCCGTAGCTGATAATTGTAAGGATGGCGAGCATTGGTAATCCTAACGGGTATTCTGGAATTGGAGGAGCCGGGTCAACAATCAAATTGAACGTTGGGGGCGGTTGCTGGATTGAAATTGAGTCAGGCCCCAGCGAACCAGCGCCGTTGGATAAACTGACTGTGGAGATCGCGAAGCTTGGAGCGATAATTCCAGGCTCAGTGAAAGATGCGACTTCACAAGTTATTGGGTAAGTATTGGGAGGCGTGGCCGATGACGTGGTAACAGTGAGAATGAAAGAGTTACCGTCAGAGACAGGGCCAGGTAGAGGATTCGGATACGGACTGAGGGAGAAGCTTGCACCAGTAGGAAGACCAGTACAAGTTATCAAGACATTAGTAATACTCCCGACCAATCCAATTCCTCCAAATGTAAGGGAATTATGCCCAGAAGCACCCGCAACGACCTCTATGGGACCAGAAGCAGTGAGCGTCGGCGTAATGCTATCTGCGGCTACTACATGCCCCAATACAGCAAGGCTTCCTAAGAGTAGGATTAAGCTGAGAAGTAGAAACTTCGTTCTTGCCAAACCCGTTACCCAGTTTAGGGAGCGTTCACCACACCTAATATGCGTTTACGGTGCATAGAGATTCTGATATTCTCAGAACGCTGGTGTTTCAGTTGCGTAGTGTCTATTTCCGGCAACGGTAGGTTGTCGGTTGATGAGGACCACTGTTACCGATCGGCCGATTTTTCCGGTTTAGGTTTCGTGCTTCGCTTGGCGCCTGATTACCCCGTACCCGATTAGCATGAAGATGGCGAGGATTGTTAGGCCGAACGGGTACTCCGGTATGATAGTGGGTGGTATGAGTGGGACCGCAATCATCGACCAATAGGTGGAAGTGGCGAATGACCAGGTCATGGTTACGGGAGGAGAGTCAGGCTTATCGCTCCCCCCTCCAACAAAAAACGCGTCTGAGACTGGATGAACCGGTCCCGTGTTCCAACGTTGACTTTGACCCGAACCCGGAGAAGCGGTGGGTGTGGCCACGTTGTTATATGCCCCAAACGCGTCGACGACGAGGTCACCGGAGTTACTGCTGCTCACTGTGACCGAACCAGTCGTTCCCGGGGTTCCACCGTCATCGGCTGAGGTAACGGTTCCGGTACCCCCGACATTGAAGTATGAAACTGACCCCCCAGCCAAGATATTGCCACCCGTGATGGTGACGGTGACAGTTGCGGTGCAAGGAGCGGGTGCAGGGGCGCAGGCGCTCGATGGGTTAAGGAGAGCCCACAACTCAACATTCACATTAGCAAAACCTAGGTGATTGCCCACACGAGAAAGTGGCTTAGGGCCAAACGTGACGCTAGTAGCGGGGTCATTCTTAAAACCGGAGAGTCCGACGATTAGAATCCCGTTATTGCCAACCCCCACCGTATGCAACCAAGACAACGTGGTGCAGCCCGAACAATTGCTGGTGGCGGAGGAATCGAACAGTATCAGCGAACTAGCGTGAGCAGGCAACGGTTCCAAGACCAACAGGAGCATGAACAGGACTGTTAGAAATCCAAGCCCAGCCGTCACACGTTTCACGAACGCGCACCCTAGAGGAGGTGGATTCCTGAACTTAATAGAACTTATTTCCAATATCTTGATGGCCAAGCTTTAATGATGGGTACGCGCTTACTTGTGGACTATGACTAATTATGATGGGCTAGTGCGTAACGTTCTTTCCAATACCCTCGCGGTTCAGTCGGGGGATGATGTCATTGTCGAGACTTGGGATCATGGCTTGCCTATCGCTACGGATTTCGTTTATCGGCTGCGTGAGTTGGGCGCTCGGCCGATGTTATTGTTTGAGCATGAGGGAACGTTCTGGAAATCGGTTCAATCACTTCCAGAAGATAAGCTAGGGAAGGTGGGTGAGCATGAGTGGGCTGCAATTGAGAAAGCTAAGAGCTACATATTCATCACCGGCCCCGCAGAATTCTCCAGAGTCTGGAAGAATCCTGGAAAGTTCAGAGCGGCCACGGGCTATAATGATGAATGGTATGAGAGGGCTAAACGGTATAGGCTGAAGGCTGCCCGGATCGGATTGGGCTATGTCAGCCGTGATCGGGCTCGCTCATTCAAACTTCCACTTGCAGCGTGGCAACGAATGCTAATCGCCGCATCCACCGTCGACTTCGCTGGGTTAAGAGACCAAGTAACGAGGCTTACTCCCTCATTGAAGAACGGCGAAGTTAAGATCACTGCTCCAAACGGAACAAACCTAACCCTCCGCCTCATAGGCCGAGACGCTTACTCAGAGGATTGCATAGTCGATCAAGACGATTTGGACCACGGAAGAAACGTAGCCAACATACCCGGCGGCAACATCCTAGTATGCCCAGATGAAATGGTCGCTGAGGGGAGAGTTGTCTTTGATAGACCAACCCAATACATGGGCAAGTGGGTAGGCGGCGTTCGCCTGGACTTCAAAGATGGGATGCTCACCAACTACAAAGCGGTCCAAAACGTTGCCCACTTCAAGGCGAGCTACGATAAAGCAACGGGCGAAAAGAACAGGATCGCAGCTATTGGTGTTGGCTTGAACCCTAAGGCAAAGATAGGTTTCATGCAGGACGGCATAACCGCAGGCGCAGTCACCGTTGCAATTGGCGGCAACGACGATATCGGCGGAGTGAACAAGACTGATTTCTATTTCCCAGGCATCCTCACAAAAGCCACATTAACCGTCAACGGAAACACCATCGTTCAAAACGGCAAACTAACCATCTGAAGCGATCGAGAAGGTTCCGCCACATACAAACGGGACGGTTCAAATTTGCTTGCCCGCACCACTAGATACGCACACACACGAAATGCATGACGGATAACGGATAAAATTCTGCCTGAAAGAAGGCTCTAAAGAAGAATCAGAAGTCTTAGAGCCGACTTTTCCATTAGATTCCCTGGAATGTACCATTGAAAGAGAGAGGTATTTGCGTTTACTTAAGATGTAATCCATGGGAGCACACTTGTGGAACAATGCGAACAAGATTATCATAATGACTCAGATGCGTCATTCGAACAATCCTATCTTTACCGGGCCTTTCTGCCCTATGCGAGATTGCCGAATAGGAAAGGGAGTTAAGCACTCTACTTCTTCCTCTTTACAAGGACTATGCAAGACATCGTAAACGGCATTTGTTCCACATGCAGGCACGATGTTTGGCTGTGGCAATAATTTCCGTCCTGTGGGTAAGGGAGATAGAAAAATATGGCAAACATGATTTATGGGATACCGAAGGTTTGATACCCCCTCATCGCCAGAAGAACGTGGGCGTCGTAATGAAGAGAATTGCACTCGGAACACTCTTTCTTCTTGTTTGCATAGCCTTCACTTTGCCTTCGGCAATAGCTGACCAAGGTCAATCGTATACAATGAACTCTAACTTCTGGACAGTTCAATACATGATTTCAGATGTGAACGTAGTGCCGGGACAGGTACTCATCCTCGACGTCAACTTCACGGCAAAGGTTACGATCTACGACTTCAGTTTGCAGGTCGTTTCCAATCCCGCCTCACTCGTGCTTGGCAGTGTATGGACGTTTCCCACGCCCAATGGTGAAATTCTCCCAGACCTTTCGCAGCCACACACATTTCAAGTAAACATTCCTAGTAGCGCGACCACGGGAACGCAATACCAGCTCGACCTGCAACTTCAAGGCTATAACGACACTGCAAAGTTTCCTTTCGTGAATTGGGGTTGGCTTGGATTCTATTCTTACCGAGGGTTCTTTTTCTTGAAGGAGACACCAGAGTATACTCAAGACACCAACACGACGTTAGGGCAGTCAATTGTGCTAACAGTCACGTAGAGAACAACGGTCAGAGAAGAAAGCGGATGTTCCTTTAGATCCTAAAACTGGGATCCACTCACTGAATATGCCGAAGAGTTCAAGAGAACTAGTAAGTATCGAAAATTCGACTGCCCCTATGTTAATCGGTAACTTTGGAGCCCCAAGCTTTAGGTCTGTATTTGTGTGTTGCCGAAGTTTCGTTCTCCGACTGTTCCTGGGCTTTCGGTTGCGCTTGTTGAGTTGGTTGCTGGTCCTCTGGCGCAGGTGCAACGGCTCCGACATGTGGCTGGGTTTGGAGCTGTGATGGTTTCGGCGTTGAGGGTTGAGAGTTTTTGGCAGCTACCGTCGTGGAGGCTGGGGTTTGATTTGATTCTTCCCCTTTAGGTGCGGCTTGAGCGGGTACCTTAGAGCCTGCTGTGGTTGGCTGCGACGTGGCAGCTTGTGGGGCTGGTTTACTTGTAGTAGGCGTGGGCGGCTTCGAAGCAGGAGACGGTGTAGTTGTGTTCCGGTTTTTCAAGTCACTTTCGTAACTCGAGACTCGGCTTGAGAGTTCGCTGAAATTAGAATCAGAACGTTTGGATATTGCTACCGCAGCGATAATGGCAAGAATGGCTAGAACAACGCTGATAATCGAAACCCATTCCTCTATGTTTGCCTCTTGACTCAAAGCATTATTCGAGGAGCTTAAGGCGCTCATCTGGTCGCTCATACTTGACATTTGAACCTGCAAGCTAGCAAATGCATCGGATGCATTTGTTGTCTGTAGTGTAACAATTGCGGCGGTGGCATTCGCCGTACTGTTGGTCGTACTGTTAGTCGAAGCCGTTGTAGATGAATTAGTGGAGCTCACACTTTGACTAACCGTCGCGTTTGTGACCTGTACTGGTCCGACTACGTCTAGAGTGACCGATTGCGATGAAGCGTGAACACTCTGCGCAAGCAAGACGATGGAAAGGGCCAGTAGAAGAAGCGTGAAGCCTATATTAGGTCTCAATCGACAAATCACCCTCAATCTTTTCTGACCAATTCCCATAATGCTAAGTAGAAAAAGTGTTCGGCGTACAAACAGAAGATTGCAGAACATTATTGAAAGCTTCTACAAACCAACTTAGTTCTTGTCGTGCTTCGGATGGGATCGACTAGGGGTCAGTTACTCTAAATGAACGACCTGAGAAAAACCTGATTGGACAAAGGACCTAGGGGAATGCCACAAGCTTACAGTCGGAAAACAGATCACGATTATAGTGGCGCCAGATACAATCATCTTTATGGGCCGTCAACGTTGACAACCGCGTCACCTTTGCCGACCAGAATGTTCACGACAATTAGCTCTTGGTTCGCGTCGGGGTTGACGTCGCGGTGTACAACCCCGGGCCAGACGTGCACGAAATCCCCCTGCCCTACAACAGCAACCTCTACTCCACTCAGTCCATATTCCAGCTTAAGACGGCCCTTTATGACAAAAGCGTAAAGGTCCCGGGCTGCGTGATGGTGCCAACCAGATAGACCCCCACCCTCAACCCGCGTTTGCGAAAAGACAACGTTCTCGGACTCGAAAGCCTTCCCACGTATTATACCCGGCGTCACATAGCCCGCCTTTAACTCACTTCCGCGAACAACCTCAACATCCTGCATAAACCTCAGGAATTTCTCGACAACAATTAAGCGTTCCTTTGGAACTTGCCACCAATCCTGAACAGAATCGAAAAAGAAGCGATGTGCGCGCACCACCAGACCACACACAAGAAACCTCGATCTGATTGGGATCGAAAGCCCTCAGCGTTCTGATTCGACAGTTCATGTCGACGGTTCAAATTCCACGCGCCCGTCATCGATAGTCTTCCAGCCTGCAAACGAAGTTGAGACGAAGTGTTACGATGCTCAAATTGCTGCGAGTTTGCGGGACGCAGCGTTCATGTTCCTTAGTTTTGCAAGAACCGTTGTGTAGGTTTCTGGGCCGATTGGCATGCCGCCGAATCCGCAATCTGGTTTCATGATGATTCTGGGGCCGAACCAATCCAGCGCCTTTCTCACGGAGGCTGAGATTTCCTCAACTGTCTCTATGCCTAGTTTGCTTGAGGATATGCATCCGTAAGCAAGAAATTTGCCTGTCCGTTCGAGGTCGTCTCTCGTGTACGCTTGCAGGTTCTTGGGGCTCGCAGTGAACTCATGGTCCAAGATGTCTGCTCTGCTTTCAAGCAGGACAGTTTTCACCATAGGTGTCACTGTTCCGCAGACGTGAATTGCAGAGAGGCAGGGCATCTCTCCGATCAGCATGTTGAGCATCTCAACCACGAAATGCTCATCGTACTCGTACATGAGTTTGGGTCCGCGTCCCAGCATTAGTGCGAGGAAGGGTTCGTCTATGTTGATCCAATCGAACCCAAGATCACCTAGCCGCCTGCATGATCTTCTGAGAACCTTAGCTAGGGCTCTGACAACTTCAGGTTTAGACGCACCGCACGTAAACAGGTTGTGTGAGTTCAAGTAACTTGCCAACGTGAAAGGGCCCGTGACGCAGGCTTTAGTTCCGCGAATCCTATCGATCAGATTGTGTTCGCGAAGATAAGTTACGTAATGTTCTGTGCGCTCAACGCCTATCGAGTTGGAGGGCTCTTCGATCTCATCTGAAACGAGTTGAACCTCTTGACCTTTGATCTGGATATTGGGGTTCGTCTTGGAGAGGGGAATTAGATACTGCAGTCCCATGTTCATTGGTTTCGACGTGATGCCCACTAGTTGAGGATAGCAGGGGAAATTCAAACCCACCATAACTTTGTCGACTATCGCCCGGTCATAATTCGCTCTGCTCTCATCAAAATCATCCTGCAGCGGCATGCTACCTACGTCTGTGGTTGCGAGTAGCAAATCGTCGAGTTTTTTCTTCATCGGTGATGCCTCAAAGCGAGTCAGGTATTCGTGTGCACCCAGCGGCCAAGTTAATCCCGAGAACTCGGACGCGCCCGTGAGCATCTACAGTGAAAGGTTTTTGATCTTTCGTGCAATTTCCGGGAGCTCAGAGAACGGAACGTCTTTCTCGAGGGTTACGACAACGAGATTTTCGCCGAGCGGCACGTGAAGTTCATAGAATGCCTGGAAGCTGACGACTGCTAGGTCTACGGGGCCGCTCAATTTGCCGCGTCTGTTGTTCATCTCTCTGTGAAATGGCGCCTGAAGCTCAAGCATGAGTCTATCCTCTTCTTCAGTAGTCACTCTCTTGGCCCCGGGCCTCATCTCGGATAATAGAACGCCCCCTTTCATTGTAACAATCCCAACCCACCGAATCTTGGGGTGTACGGCCAAAACTTGTTCGGGCCTAAGGACCTTTTTCAAACGACCACAGGCAAGTTATATCGCGCTGACCTTCGATTTCAAATCTCCGATTGTCATTTGCCATGGATTGTTTACTACTGGTGTGTGATCGTTATCACCAGACCCGCACAAACACACACACTTTACGACGATGTGTGTTTTTAGGAAGTATCCCCTAACAACCCCTCCTCTGCGCATCGCTTAACCTAGATATACGGTGCGGGCATGCGAATTTGAACTGGCATTTTATGTGCGCGCCAGGTATATCCAAGATCTTCATACGTTTTCAAGTGCGCCTTCAAGGTCGGCGGTCAAATCTTCGGCGTCTTCTATTCCAAGTGATAATCGCACCATCCTATTGTTGAGCCCAACCTCCTCTAATTCTTGGGGAGTCAGGTAGTAGTGGGAGGAGTAGACTGGCATTGAAACGAGGGATTCGACTCCCCCCAAGCTGAGGCCGTGGATAATGAGTTTCAGGCTCTCAATGAACTTCACAGCCTTTCCTTCGCTCTCTAGTTCAAGGCATACTACGCCGCCAAATCCTCTCATCTGTCGCTTGGCCAATTCATGTTGTGGATGAGAGCTGAGTCCGGGGTAGTAGACTCTCTTCACCTTGGGATGGTTCTCCAAGTACTGCGCCACCTTCATAGCGTTCAAATTTTGCCTCTCCATTCTGAGGCCCATAGTCTTGAGCCCTCGCAGGGTAAGGTAGGCGGCAAAGGGGTCGATTACTCCGCCGTAAACCTTGAGCGTCTTTCTAGCCGACGCTATGAAATCACGTGAGCCTACTATCATTCCTCCGATCAGGTCGTTGTGGCCGCCATAGTATTTCGTCGTGCTTACGAGAACAATGTCTGCTCCCATTTCGAGGGGGAGCTGGTTCACGGGCGTCGCAAATGTATTGTCCACCATGAGCTTCAAGCCATGCTCTCTGGCTATTCGGGCGGCGGATTGAATGTCGGCGATTCTTAGGTCGGGGTTTGTTGGTGTTTCAACGAACAGCACCTTAGTCTTCTGAGTAACAAGTTTCTCAGCCGCTTCGATGTTTCGCGTGTCCACGAAACGTGTTGTGATCCCGAGCTTCGCCAGGCTATGCTTCAGGATGTTGTACGTCCCGCCGTAGAGCATGTTCGAGGAAATTATCTCATCCCCTTGCTCAACCAACGTGAGGAGGGCGGTAGTGGTAGCGGCCATGCCCGAGGACGTTGCCAAAGCGTCCTCTCCAGATTCTAGAACAGCGGCCTTTTTCTCAAGTACGCGTTGTGTTGGCGACGTAGGCCTAGAGTACATGTAGCCTTGCGTTCCATCTTCAACCCCAGCGTTGTAGGCAATCACATCCTTCATAGAGTCGAAGGCATAGACTGCGGACTGGTAGATCGGTGTCGGAACCGATCTAGTAGCTCGATCTATCGTCTCGCCTGCATGAACGCATGCAGTCAACAAATGCTTACCGGGCGATCTTCTTGCTTTCTGCGATTTCTTCGGTTCTTCATGAGACAAATTAGGCGCCACCTTCACACAGATTTAAGTTGGCTAATGAAACTTTGTCTCCCCATCGGCGGAGTATAACATCCTCAGAAATATTGTGCGCTCGCACCAGTTATACCACCCCCCCCCCAGAAAATTCAGTTGAACGACGGTTTAAAATGTGAATGTTCGCACGACTATAAGCACACACAAAACAACGAACCAGTTACATGCTTGGCGGTATTAATAGTATGTCACGGAGTGTAGATGCTTTTCAGTTCAAGTACAAGTTTGAATGTACAATCTGATCATCATCGATAGCATCAAAGGTGCTTTGAATGGTGACGGATAGAAAGTTTTGCCGTTTTAACAAGCAGGTGGATACCATGTCTTTTGGCATGCCGGATCCACCCGAAGGCGGACTTTGCTTGTCTGCTTTCATAGTCATCACAGATGAGCGACATGCGAACAATGTGTTGATGGGGCATCTTAATCATATCGGAGCTCTGGATGCATCTAGAGTTGAGGTTCATAGTAAAGGTTGGATGCTTCCTTCGTCGCATCTCCTAGTGTACGAGTCACCACAGGAAGCTGCAAAGAGAATCATAAGAGAGCAACTTGAGACAGATTTGAGGGTAAGCGGACCTGATGTTGTGTCCGAAACCTACACTCCAAAGCGGTTTCCTGACTTACCACGTCACTGGGATATTGAGTTCATATTCAAAGGGAAAATCTCCCAAGATCGTATCACTAAACCATTTGCATGGTCTGAGTTAGCCTTCGTCAATCTAGATTCTACGAAAAAAACCGACATCGCAAGATCACATGAGGACATCCTAGAATACGCAGGCTTAACATTCAAAGACCAATAGCTTGGACATCATCAAAAGGGATCGCCCCAATCATACGTTTACGACGAATCAGTTAATTCTGTTGCCCGCACCATTGAGTCGTGCGCCGGCAAGTTCTGATTAATTTGAGAAAGGTCCCTTACCGTAATCATGTGATTTTTCGTCAGCCAAGACTTCGATTAGACTTTCCGAAGTCATAACTCCTTCGAGTGTTGCCTCGGAGAATAACTTGTAGAGTTTATTTTCATCCTCGGCTTCGAGGAAGGCAACGACATCGAATCTCCCGAATACGGCGTAAGCGTCAGTGACAAAACTCAAAGTCCGAAGTTTCTTTGCGAGATTCACGCCCTTGGGCACACTACCTCCACTCCTAAACAGCATTACTGCTCTAATCAACCCTCACGCCTCCGCAGCAACTAGTGTTTCCGTCATTACAACGCCAGCAAGATCACCAATTTTGGTCCCCAGAACAGCGAGGGCTCTCATACTTCGTACCTCGATGCTCGCCACAACGTCAGCGTTGCCGACGACTGCAAACGCAGACTTGACGCCTTCGAATGAAGCTATCTTCTCAGCTACTAAGTAGTGCTGTCCTGGGCGTACTCTGATTAAGGCACAGCCCTTCACAATGCCTTCTTCAGTGGCCATCATTTGCACCGAATCAACAGTCCTCTGGCCTGTCACCAATAAGCTTAGCCGAACTAATTTCGGCAACGGGGCTGCATTTGCATCCCCCAGAAAACGAGCGAACAACGGTCTTTGGTTTACTGTTATTTGTTGAGTGGTTTGTTGTAGGTGTCACTTGTGTGGTCGGTCAAATGTGAACCGTAATTTTTAGTGTGTGGTATAGCTTGTGTGCACACACACAGATTACTTCGCTCCTTAGCGGCTCGGAGACCAATCATTTCGTGAAGTAGAGGGTCAGGAAGAGGAACGCGTAAGTTCCAATGAAACCGTTTCCCATCAGGGCATCACCCGCCGGGGATCCAGCGGACACAACGAGGTATCCACCAGTCGCAGCAACGATCGCGGCTACTAGACTTAGAACGGCACATATCCGGACACTTCTTTTCGGATACCGAAATGAAAAAACTGTCACCGCAAGAGCGAGTAAGACTATCAGCACCGCTTCAAACCCGTGCCACGTAACGACAGGCGGTCCCGCTGCCAAAGCAGAGGCAACGACGCTAGCCGATTCGCCAACTGCCGTGGGGAAATTACCTGACCCAGCGATGTAACCACCCGTGCTTCCCTGGAGCGTTACAAGAACCAATGTGAATGCCAGTAGGAGTCTAAGCCCTCTCCAGCTTCGAGTCTGAGGATTCATGGCGTTCATCATGGGCAGGAAGACGGCGATTCTTAAAGCGGTTTCGCAAACCACCCAACTTCGAACTGACAACAGAATATGTGGACAGTCTCTTGCCACGATTGCGTTAATCGAGGATTTGACCAGTTAGCCGATAACAGCCAGTTCTTGGCTTATGGTCGAATATGGCGGCGCATCCTGACGGCACAATATCTGCATCACGGTGTTCATAGCGATTCAGCGCACAAGCAATTCAAAACACAGCGGTCGCACCGAGAGATTCTTGATTAATCCATTAATGTGTGTGTGCGCACCAGCTATACCGCACATCCTTAACGAACGGGGACGGTCCGAATTACGACGGTCGCGCCAATGGATTCACACATACTGTTACGACGAACGGCGACGCTTGCAACGGAAGCTGATTGTCAAGTGTTGTTCGGAGTTCTGGTTCTACCTTTGATTATTACGTAGGCTGGGATCATGAGTAAGGCGAGTAGCGCTAAGCCGAGGGGATACTCAGGGATGGGGGCTGCGGAGTTGACGGTGAGAGTGAACGATCCTGAACTTGCCGCGTTGCTAGAGTCACCCGGGTAGGAGGCTTGCAATATGATACTCCCTGGATCACCTACGACGGTAATCGAGCAACTAGCTGGAGCGAGGCTGCATGTATTTCCTGATGGGAACGTGGCGGTGCCTGAGCCTCCCACTTGAGACCACGTTATCGTCTCACCCGCAACCGAACCAGCGAAGCTAGAAAGGGTCGCGGTGCAAGTCGTGGACCCACCAACATTGACGGTTGAAGGGTTGCAATTGACACCTAGGCCGGTAGTTGCTCCTTGCACAAAGGTCTTGAAAGCCAAGTATCCAAATGGGCAGGTACCGGCACTGCTCGTAATGAGATTCCAGCCTGATCCCTGATTGTCGTAAGCTCCCCCACCCGAATAGCATGGGCCTACAATGCCGGGATCATATTCGCGGATGGTGTAGATGTGCGATGAATATGCCGTGGACGAGGTTGTGACGACGATCGCGTAAACGTGGCCGATCATGCTTGTGGCAGGGGTTGAGAAAGTGAAAGCTACGAAACTCGTTGGAATTGAACTACTTGGGATGCTCCCACTAGGCAACGATGTTGAGGCTAGTAGCGCTCCAGTTGGACTGCCATCGTGAATCTCCACTACCACCGGTCCGCAACTCGAACAATCAACTTGCCCAATAATCAGATCCACTTCAGTCAACGACCCGCCTAATCCTGCTGTAAACGTCTCGGCGAAAAATGCCGCCGGCGGAGGAACCGACAGGTCAAAACTGTTGTTAAAATTAAGTTGCTGTTGGTCCAGCGTTCCAGTAGCGAAAACTGGGCGCACCGTGGACACAACTGTCAGACTCACGAGAATCAAGAAGAACAGGATTAAGATGGATAATGCGGTTCTTATTCGATCCATGAATCAGCACGCCAAAACGCAGCAGTTCGAGAACATAAGAAGTTTGTTCAGACCTACGACTAAAGACTCAGACGGAACGACACTGTTCCGTTTTTCGGTGTGTGGTATAGTTGGTGCGCACACATACTTCGCCGCGCCCCTTCGAGGTGGAATGGTAGGATGTGTTTGCTCATTTTACGGTAGTATCGAAGTATAGGTTACTAGCCGCTAAATTATTGCATGAATGCGCAGCTTCAGCGGCGCGAATATCGATAGTTTGAACGGCGGCGGTGCTTTGGGTATCGTGATCTTCCCCCGAACGCGCGACGAGTTTCGCCACTAGATATCCACGGTTCCTCTCTCCCCCTCGTGAATGTGCCAGGGCCAGAGGTGAAGCTAAGGCACTCAATCCGGTCGTCTGCCATCGATTGTATTGCCCGAAAGTCGCCATTTTGCTCCGCGGATACTATCGTCACCGCGGTCCCTGTCTTGCCAGCTCGTCCAGTTCGACCAATCCTGTGGAAGTAAGTATACGGATTCTCAGGGACGTCATAGTTGATGATGTGTGTAACTCCGTCAATATCTAAACCTCTTCCGGCTAAGTCAGTGGCAACTAGGATACGGCTGTGACCGCTTCTAAATGCGTTCATTGCTCTATCGCGTTGATGTTGAGTGAGGTCACCGTTTAGTGCTATGGCGTCTTGATTTCTTCGCCCGAGTGAGTGGTTCAGCCAGAATGTGTTGCGTTTGGTTCGACAGAAAACTATGGCACGATGTACCTCTTTGTCCTGCAGGATTCTTAGTAGCGCATCAAGTTTTCTTTCATGGTCAACTTGGTAGTAGTATTGGCTGATCTCCCTGACGTTGAGATCCTCCGGTTCGATCAGGACCTCGCGAGGGTTCTTCATATGCCTACGAGCAAGTTTCAGTACTTCCTTGGGCATCGTAGCGGAGAAGAACGCGATTTGACGTTTACTTCTAGTCTTAGTTAGAATATGCTCAACGTCATGAATGAATCCCATGTCCAGCAACCTGTCAGCCTCATCCAGAACAACGCACTGAACTTTTTCAAGCTGAAGGGATCCGCGTTCTATATGATCGATGACTCGCCCGGGTGTTCCAACTATAATCTGAGGGCAATCTTCCAAGGCGCGCATTTGAACATTAATTGATTGGCCACCATATATCGCAAGAGCACGCTTGCGAGTGAATCTGCCATACGAGTTAATGTCGCCTGCTACTTGCACCGCAAGTTCGCGTGTCGGAACTAGCACCAGCGCCTGAACGTTCAGGTTCTTTTCGTCAACGATCTCCAAGAGCGGAAGCCCGAAGGCAGCGGTCTTTCCAGTTCCAGTATGAGCCTGACCAATCACATCGCTTCCGTGCTGCAGAAGCGGAATCGTTGCTTCTTGGATCGGAAACTGTCGCTCGAATCCAAGTGCTTTGATAGCATCCAATATTTCTGGGCTTAAACCCAGTTTCTCGAAAGTACTCATACATTGTTTCTCCTTATCTTCCACGTCACGGGTCCAAGATGAAGCCCGAAGACTAGTTCCGTCTTTCACTTATCGTCAGAACGAGATTCCGGTTGCTTCCTCAGACTTCGGCGACTTCGGTCAGTTGCAGCAAGAAGAAGAACATGCAGTCAATCGTTGCAAATGACTCGTGCATCTCGTTCTCGACAACTAACTTTGTACATTCTCGCCTTGGTTCAATATAAGGATAGAAAGAGAAGTACCAACCATTTGTCTTTGACTTTGACTCTGATTGTCACTAGGTGTCTTACGAGGTGTGTGCACCAACTTACTCTCACACAGGAAGAATTTCTTTATTCCGAGTTACCCTAAGCCTGATCAGCTGATATCGATTCCTTTTGTCTATTGTTCCGAAGCTAATCCTCAGAATCACGTTGTTCACTCTTGTCGTGGCAATTGTTCTATTGATTCCGATGCTCATCCCTCGGGCATATGCACTATGCGATGTTCCCGGTTTGAGTAATTGCTCCTCCGGTAACGCCCTGCCGAACGTGACGACAACTATCGGGGATCCCAGCGTAGGCGTGACGGCTGCGGTCACCACAACGACGTTGACTTCGGTAACAGTTGGGACATACATTGCCAATCCAGGCGGGCCAACTCCGTTCAACACGCCCACCTTCTATGATGTACGCGTGAATAGCGCTGCCGGCATAACTCAAGTTGTTGTTACGTTCTTCTATCCGTCAACAGTCGCCGACCCAAGCTTGTTCTGGTGGAACGAAGCGATCAATGAATGGGTACCGATCTGCTGCAACCCAATAATCGACACGACAACCCACACTATTACTATCACTCTCAGCGCGAGTAGCTCCCCAACCATCAGGCAACTTGTGGGCACGGCATTCGGAATAGGTTCCCCTCAAGTCATCCTGGAATATCCATTTGGGCTAGCATTGCTAGCAGTCTTCATGGCCGTGGGCTACGGGTTGATTCGACGCAAAGCCAAGCCTTGAAGAATATCCAAGGACTTACTGTCAGTCACAGCTTGTTTGTCTTGATTGTTAAGAGATGAAATGCACGCCGAACCACAGCGAGAAACTGAAATTGTTTCTCACATCTAACAACGTGTGGCATCGCTTCATTGAATTCGACGAGCCGGTGAGGACGGTGGAACAGTCGGCTAGAAAGGTCAGCGTCGAGAAGATAGCCAAATCAATTGTCATGGTGGACTCGAATGACGATTCACTGCTCGCAGTAGTTCCCGCACAGAGCAAGGCGAGCCACAAGAAGATCAAGGCCGTTCTGGCTGTAAAAGATGTACGACTCGCGACTCCTGAGGAAGTTCTGAAGCATTCCGGTTACCCTGTTGGAGGTGTCTCACCCTTCAACAACATCAGCCGCGTTCTCCTAGACCCGCAAGTCCTCAAGAATGATACGACCATAGTCGGCGGGGGGGACATTGACAACATCTTGAAACCTAAGATCGACGACATCACCAAAGCTTAGCTGATGGAGAACTTCTAGATAATTGCACGAACTTTGCCGAACCCGCCTGCAGTAACTTTCCGTCCCTGCTCAGGTCCATATTCCATAAAGAACTTGATTTGTGGAAGACCACCGACAAGTGATTCGCCCATCTAGTTTGCACCAAGGTGCCGATTTGTTACTCGCGAATTTAAGACAGTTGATGTTCATCATGATTACGAAGCTGTGTGTGAGTTGAACCATCGTTCGGGCTTTGTCTTAGTGTGTGGGAGTATCGTGGTGCGGGCATACAAATTTCAACTGTCATTTTAAGTGTGTGCATCACTGGGCCTATCTACGCCGGACGGTTGCGGAACCACAGTTCAAGTGTTGGAAGGTCGGTAAGCACTTGAGTTATGACAGGATTGGTTGAGGTTGTGTACGATGGGATGCTCTGGCTTGCAGAGATTATCTTAGCCGCCCATGGGCAATAGTATTTCACCGTATTGACCCAATAGTCCAAGTTTTTTTGGACGAAGTGTAGTTCAGCGTCGCAAACCTCAGTTGAGAATTCCGTCATCGTGACAGTTTCTGGTTTATAGTGCCAACCCCAAGGCTTGTTGAACCCACCGTCTCCAAAGTCGATTACTCCGATTGGATGCATGTTATTCAAACCATTCAGATTACCTAGCGCATCATTGATCGCTTGTTGATCCAGGACCAACATCGTGAACCGTTCCCCTAGAACATCTACGACAAAGTACATGCCTCTTGTCTGGTTGGTTAGGTAGATGTACGAACCGCCAGCGACCAGAGCGATCATAACGATCCCGGCCAACAGAATGCGTTGACTTCGCATCGCAACCACCCTCCTTACTTCAATCCCTCACACTATATCTTCGCACACTGAGCAGTTTCGCTAAGTTCAACCTCACCAAGTAAAACGCTTATGGTGCGTGTATCTCACGGTGCGCCGTTCAGAATCGGACCATCGTCGTTCGTCGAAAGTGTGTATGCGCACCATTAGACCACAACTCAGAGCCATCCTCTGATTATAGCTTCTCCTCATTCGAGCAGTCGAAGTGACGCTGGAACCTTGTCTCGATTATCGGCTCAGTATAACGTCGTCAGAAATCGTGTGTGCGCACAACACTAGACTCACACGTTCTTCTACGGACTAGAGACGCCAGTCCGTCAAATACTTAAATCGACGCTGAGTCGAAACTGACGACAGCTTGGGTTTGAATTATGGTCGAGTGGGCTGGAGAAATCGCTTTCATCCAAATCACACCAACGGCGACTGAAAAACTGATTTCGATGCGAGAGATTCGGGCTGTTGCAGGGGAAGGTTTGGATGGCGACCGCTACTTCAAGAAGACTGGAACATACTCGAAGATACCGGGGGGAGGTCGCCAGATCACATTTATCGAACTCGAATCCGTCGAGGCCCTGAAACGGGATCTCAAGATCGAACTGGAACCCACTCAGACTCGCAGAAACATAGTGACGCGTAACGTCCCACTCAACCATCTAGTGGGCCATCAATTCCGACTCGGCCGTGAAGTCATGGTTCAGGGCGTGAGGTTATGCGAACCCTGCGGCCACCTCGAGAGCTTAACCTTCCGAGGAGTGAGAGAAGGCCTTCTACATCGAGCAGGCCTTCGCGCCGACATACTCAGTAGTGGAACCATCAGAGTCGGCGACCCCATCACACCTGCATAGTCCGTTCGTATGGATCAATTCCAGGCAAAGTGCCTGTCATCCTGTATCGGTGCGGGCATTCTAGCTGAACCATCATTCAGACAATAATTGTGTGTGGTACTACCGATGCGAGCGTCGCAATTTGAACCGTTGTCGTTCGCTCATTTAGCGTCTATTGACATAGAACTTAAAGTCCATGTTCGTTTGCGTTATTGTTGCTTCTCGTTCCTCTGGTTAAATCAGGTCGGTTAGGATGAGGGTGTCGGATCCAGTTTTCTATTCTGCAGAATCAGGTATGTTGCAGTTCCTTTTGAAACAAGTTTTCCGTCCTCGTCTGAAACTTGACAGTCTCCCACGGCCGTCCGCTTGCCCTTATGGATAATCCTGCCTCGAGCTGTGAGTGAACCCGGCTTGGCAGGCGCTAGAAAATTAACTTGAAGATCGATCGTCGTAATCGCACTTGCATGATCAATCATTGTGCATAGCGCTAGGCCGACGGCTGAATCGATTAGCGACGCAGAGACTCCTCCATGCGCAAACCCCGCCTGCTGAGTGAGCCCCCTGCCTACCTCCATCCTGATCTCCGAACGCCCCCGCCCTAGTTTGGTTAGACGAATTCCCATGAATCGGTAGAATGGCATCCTCGCGGCTAGTTGTCTAACCCAAACAGCTTGACTTGCAGATAAGCCCCTCAAGAGCAGTCCTCATTCGAGGGTACCTGTTGTCGGTTTGCATTAACTTGTGGGTATCACACAACCCGTTACTCATAGGTGACAAGAAAGGGAGAGAAACGTAGTCTCAGACTATGTCGTTCTCGCGTGTGTCCATCTCACGCACACAATTAGACCAACATGACCCAGAATCAGACATCTTTAGTAAGAAAACTTCCTGAGATGTTATACGTCTCCTTTTTGGAGTGAAATGACTTAATTCGCAAGACTTACGAAATTACATGAAACAAAATTGCATACAATCGAAGAGACGATTTCGATGCTGCTTACGCGGTTATGCTCAGGCGGCGGAAATTAGCTATGAAGACATGCTTGAAGCCATTTGGAATTGATGGTTCATTTTGGCTGCAGATTAGCGTCTTCATGTTGCGGAGTCTTCGTGTAGGACAGGATGTCTGAGAATGCTGTGAAGCCTATTTTCGTGTAGACTTTCTCACCCGTCCCACCCTTTCGCGTTCTCAGCCAGACTAAGTCAGCTTTGTCTTTCCGAGCGCGACGTATTGCCTCAAGTGTTACTGTGGTGGCTACATGCTTTCTTCTAAAGTCAGTTAGAGTTGCGACCATGTGAATAGAAGCGATCTGATCCTTCATGAAAAATAGACCTGCGCCTACGGATTTTTCTTGGAGGCTGGCCATGAGAAGTTGTGCCGACGTTTCCTTTGAGAGTCTCTTAATCATCTCCAGTTTTGTCGACTTAGAACTCTCGGCCTGGGGGAAGGCATCTTGCATTTCAAACCAGTCCTCCAACTTAGATTGGTCAATCTTCTCAACTCTGATCTCTGGACTGCTCGTGCCGGTCAATTCCTGGTGCGTCATTAGAGTCCATGGAGGAGCAAGCGAGTACTCCCGCTTCTCAAACGATTTACCCAATTCCTCGTAGGGTTTCAGCCTTGGGAGGATTATGGCGAAGGGAAGCTTGCGCTCTGCGTAGACATGCTCCACCTCTTCTATCACAAAGGATTGTGGATTCTGCACAAATGCGGAATTATAGAATGTCCCAGATCGTTGAATTGGATAAGTGTGAACGAGGGCGCCTGGAACTCTTATCCTCGTGCAACCCATTGCAACACAGAGCTCGCTCCAATTACCCGTTGCCTCCTGCCAGACATCCATGGGACCACGCAACCATCGAGTTCAAGATATTACTAATGGTGCCAGACGGTTAGTGAGAATCCACTAATCCACAACACCAAAAGTAGAGTCATGTGAATATGATGCGTCAAGTTACGATGCGACTTACCATTCCGCACCTGTAGAGAAGGTTCGCCCACGCAGCCCTGATGAGCTGTCTACCCATAGCGCCGTAGCAGGGACCGTTGAAGATGATGAAGTCGTCGAAGGTATGCGCGCCAGGTCTAGTGCGTACAGACTCAGCCGCGTCCCGTACGGCGATCAGTTGCGCTAAGGTCATCTGCAAGGGTGGTTCATTAGGCTGATATTTCGTCGTCGCGAGGTAATCCTTTCTGGATGTTCGGGTCATTTCTATGTGGCATCCCATGACGTGCGTGATGGGCGTGTTTTCTGCATACGAGACGAGGCGGTTCAAGCTCTCAACGAAAGCTGGGAAGTCAAAGGCGTAGAGTCTTCCCGGATAAACAACGTCCCCTGTTACCAAGAACCCTGTCCACCGGTCGTAGACTGATATTGACCTTGGATCATGTCCTGGCGTAGGTAAAATGTCGAATGCGCGTCCCCCCAAATCATAGCGGCCAATGCCGGCGGGCCAGTTGGGTATATTGAAAAACGACCTTACGAAATCAAGGTCCTTGCGAATCACTCTAGTGTCCGGCCTATCGGAAAATTGACTGTCTCCAGCTGTGTGGTCGTTGTGGCCGTGAGTATGTGCAACTATCAATTCATAACGTCTCCGAGGGTGATTGACTAACCAGTCAGTGATTAGGCGGTCAATGGTTGCGCGTAAAGGGAAACGGTTCGAATCTACCGTCGCTCCTGTATCAAGTAGCAGCGCTCGGTCGTTTCCGAAGAAGAGATACATGAACGGCGCTTCGAAAGATGAGTCCTTGCTCTGCCTCATTATGATCGTGTGATCATCGTAAGGGTGCACTTGGATCGACGGGTCGGTACGGCGGCGTGAAGATGGTGAACCGTGAACCCATCGAACATTCAAGTCTCCAGCAACTGGCGCCTTGGTGAAATCTACGAAACTCATAACTACTCACGTGCTCGACCGCGTCACTTCTGGTCCATATGACATCTAGAAGGTAACTTTTTCGTGGGTTGCACCGATTGGTGCGACACACACTTTTTTGACGGCGAACGACGACGCTTGAACGGAAGCTGATTGTCAGATGTTTTTGGGATAGATGTGAGGCGGAGCAGAAGTGAATGAGGATTGTTCAAAGATTAGTTAATTTTATTGCTAGAGAAGACACAACAATCCTTGCGCTTAATTGCCGCTCATTTCACACCTTCGCTTTCTCCATAGCTTTTCCAGCATACTTAGCTATGAAAAAGACTACAATGGCGACTATCAAGAAATTAATGATCACCCCAACAAAGTCTCCTACTGCGAAATTCATGCCTTGGGCTATGGGCAAGCTGACAACAGCTTTCCTCCAATCACCTCCTGGAATCAAAGCTCCTGGTACTGGCATGATGACGTCTTGAACGAGCGCTGTAACTACGTTCCCAATGTACGTGCCCATAATGAAGCCAACAGCCAACCCTAAGACGCCAGCTTTCCCAATAAAATCCATAAACTCTGCCCTGATGCCTTTCGGAGGAGGCGGAGCAGGCTTCGGTGTGACTGCCTCACGTATCTTCCTTAATTCTTCCAGAATCTCCTGATCACTGTTCATAAGAATCTGAATTTCATTCATGGGAAATCGGATTTTTAATTTTCGACCCAACTGTAATGACTCTATCTACCAAAGTGCGGTTAACAAGTTCGCAAATCAGCTAAACGAATTGTTTCCAAAGCAAAGATTGTCGATATGACAAAGTAGAACCTCTGCCTTCTAGAAGCTCGTTCCATTTTTTCTTCATCGTTGTTTTCCTTTGCGTATGAGTCTTGTGGGCAGACACACTTTCTAACGAATGACGAACACAGGTTTTGGACACGCATATTGAACACACACGGTGTGACGAGCGGGGTGAGTTTCAGTTCGTTGAGCTATCACGTGTGGGTTTAGTTGTACCAAACCGGGAGTCGCTAAGGAGGATTATTCTCGACCGGTCTTCTCTATCGAGTTGTACTCGGACAAAGATCTACTCTTGTAACGTTCTCCTTCTTGCAGTTGCAATCCAGACGGCGAGTAACATGGCGGCACCTCCCAGAAATGTATCCATTGTCACACTCTCTCCAAGGAGAAGCATGCCGCCCACGACGCTAAACACAGGTGCGAGGTAGAGTTGGATCATAACTCTTGAGACACCTCCTTTTTCGACTAGAGTGTAGAACAACGAGTATCCCATCACTGTACTCAAAATGGAGAGGTAGAGAAGGGCTTCCCACCCCGTCATTGAGAGGCTAGACACATCGCTGATGAAAGATGCTGAGATGAGTGGCAGTAGCATGACGGTTCCGACTAGCCCTGCCCATATAGCCACGGGTAGGGCCCCATACTTGTTCACGAGCGGTTTGGCCAAGACTGCGAAGAGGGCGTAGGACAAGGCCGCTAGGACAACTGCAAGCGGTCCGTAAGCCGCGGATCCTCCCGATAGATCCCCAACCGAAAGAATTGCTGCTCCACTTACGGCAAAGACTATCGCAAGAATCAGCCTTCTTCCAATCTTCTCTTTGAGAAGCACAACAGCGAGCAGTGCTGAGAAAACAGGCCCTAAGGAGATTAGCAGACCTGCTAGACCTGCAGAAACACTAACTTCGGCGTAATTGAGAGACAGATGATAACCAGCGACATTGAAAAACCCAATAAGTAAGAGCCTAGGCACGTCAACTCTACTGAATGGGGTTCGAGGCTTTCCCAGGAAAGGGAGCAGAGCCAAATATCCAACAGAGGCAACTAGCCACCTGAGTAAAGTCAGATTAACGAAACTGAGTTCCGTGTCCAGCATCCTGATCGCTACGAAAGCTAGACCCCATATGACGCTCAGCAAAATTAGCAAACCATAGTCCAAAAAGGTCCGCTGACTACGCTTAGCGCTTGAGTTTGGCAAGCGGCGTCTCCTCCATTCTCAGTAAAACTTTCTTCCGTCCTATCCCGCACCGATACCCACAAGTTCGCCGTTTTTTCTCACAACGGAATGGCGTGGAGTCAACAGGGTTGCTGGATTTCTAGCGCGTGCCTCTGCACCTACGACGTTTGGTGTTAGGACCAGGCTTGATACTTTACTAAGAGTCAATGAGTTCAAGACGAGACTAAGCTTCGGTCAATAAGAGCGTTGACTCCGAATCTTGCTCTCAAACTACACCGAATTTCAAAAAACCAAATTTTGAAGTCACGGTTATGCCCATCTGAGCGATTCCAGTATTTTCTCCGACAATGTTTAATATGCAGCATAATGTTCGGTGCGATTTCGGTTCAGTCGGAGCTTAGGATTGATGATTAGCTGTGGCACGAATTCTAGTCTTCGTAAACATTTTTGTCGAAAAACTCACCCTGGATGAGGTCGTCCGTGCTCTGTGTCAATTTTCTAACGTCGAAGAACTTTACGAAGTGACTGGGGAATGCGATATTGTCGCGCTCGTGTCAGCAGCGGACATAGATGAATTCCGAGATTTCTTGAAGTATAAGCTTCTGAAAATTAAGGGCGTAAGAAGTACAGTAACTTCTGTTGTGTTTAATGCATCCAAGCGCTCTACAAATTCGATGCAAACTCCCAAGTCGGCCGCGTAATGGCAAGTCCCTACAACTCGTCTATCGAAGGGCATCTAGACTGGGCAATGGTGTCTTTCTTGCATGACTTGCATGAGAAATCACCCAAAGATCAAGACGATAACTATTCCTCTGCCCAATGTGGCAGCACCAGAACGAACTCGGACGCGGCGATGTGTATCTATTTTGAAAGGTCTTTGATCTTTCGTGCAATTTCCGGGATCTCAGCGAACGGGGTGTCTTTCTCGACGGTTACGACAACGAGGTTTTCGCCGATCGGGAAATGGAGTTCATAGTATGCCTGATAGCTGAGGACTGCCAGCTCCATGGTACCGAGTCATTTGGCGCGTTTGTTGGCCATCTCAGCGTGAAATGACACTTGAAGTTCAAGCATCAGTCCGTCCTCCGCTTCAGGACTTATTCTCTTGACGCCGGGCCTCATCTCGGATAATAAAGACGCCCTTTTTCATCGCCACCATCCCAACCCCCCGAATCTTGGGGTGTACGGCGAAAACTTGTTCGGGCCTAAGGACCTCTTTCAAACGGCCACAGGCAAATTATGTTACGCTGACCTTCGGCTTTAGATTTTCGATATGACGCAGGTTATAGATTGATTGATCGCCACACTTTCTTACGAATCAATCGAGACGGCGGTTCGAGTTGGGATGTTCCTCGCAGGAGTTACAGGAATTGGTTCGCGACGAATGTGAGTGCACCTAGATTGCTCAGCTTCGCTATCTCTGCGCAAGGTAGCCACGATTAGTGGATCCAATTCTAGCGTAGGTCGCACAGAACGTATCGATCGGGCCGATCAAACGTTGCCTCATTTGGCTTTAGCATTAAGACCCCTTGAAAGTCAGCACGAAAGCCACGCGCAATCATTCTCCGATACGCATTATGACATCCCGAGTTTACGCCCGCCACTACATCCGCCATTCCTTTCATAGTAGCTAGCTCCTCGGAGGCGCTTAACAACCGGTCAAAGAAATTCTCCGCACTAGCTCCGCTCCGGACGGCTCCAAACTTGACGTAGCAAGTGTCTCTTCCAGCCTCAGTACCAAGCCCGCAGTGACAAACGGCAACGCCAACAACCGTTTCGCCCTCCCACAATAGTACGGTGTCGCCAAGTCCCTGCTTGCGGACAGCCATTATTTCTCGCTCCAAATCCAACCCTTCGTAGACCGAGTTGGTCAAGCTTCGACACATCTCCAGGCATCTCCCAATCTCAACGTCAGGCACATCAGAAAACTTAGACCACCCCTCGGAAGTACCTCTACGTTGGACAGTCTTCGACATCACGAATGTTAGAAATCGTGGCCAAAAACCGAACTTCTCGTACAAGCCGATGTGCTTTGGACTCTGAGCGAACGTGAAGAGGCCCACATGGCTGACACCCCATCGGTTGAAAAGCTCCATCGTGGGTTCGAGCAGAAGTTTAGCAATTCCTCGATCCCATAGATCGGGACGTACAGTTAACGGTCCGAAGAACCCAAAGCTACCCCATCTTGTGGCAAAGATAGAACCTACCAGCTCACCATCTGTTTCAGCGCCGAACGCCGCATTCGGATCCGCCAGCCAGCGAGTCCTTACGTGGTCCATGCCTTCGCCGAAGCTTGATGGGTCAGGCACACTCATGAATGTCCCGAAAGCCACGCGCATGATATAGTCGGCAGTCTCGAGTTCCTCTTTCCTGAGAGATCTCACTATGAATTCCATTTAGGATAGACACTACTGATGTTCAGAACTACGATACTATCATTAGTTTTCCTGCAACGCAGTTCTTATGAGTAATGCAACCGGTTCGAGCATCCAGATTCGACTCGTGGCGAATACACTGATTTAGGTTGACTCGAAGGCGAGGCGAACCGGAGATACTTACTCTCGCATTCAGAGTGCATACGAGTTGATTATGATCGGCCTGCTATGGAGATTGTGAGCTTTCTTCAGGGCTAGGTTGATGGGCTTGTTCGAACATTTTCATCGCAGCCTTCCGTTTCTCTTCCATCTCCTTGCGGGACATAGGAATCATCATGGATAGCGACCAGGAATGGCCGAACGGATCAGTCAGCTGGCCGTACCGTTCACCCCAAAACATGTCATCCAGTTGCATGTTCACCTTCGCTCCGGCTTCAACAGCTCTCTTCCACAGTGCGTCCACGTTCTTGGAGTAAATGTGAAGTGTTATCGAGACGGCGCCCAGTTCGATGGGATCCCTATGCGATGCACCCGGGAAAACGTCAGACATCATGACTATGCTATCCCCAATCCTCAGCCTAGCGTGCATCAATTTACCTTCAGGCCCTTCCTGCCGTGCTATCTCTTTGGCTCCGAAGGCCCGCTTATACCAATCAATCGCCTGCGCCGCACCCTTGATCGCGAGATACGGCGTGACGGTGTGGAAGCCTCTCGGAATAGGCTCGAACTTCTTTGGCTTCGACTTTTTCTTCCTACCTGCTGTTTTCTTAGGCACGGCTACTACCTAAATTCTCAGAATTCTTGCCCGCCGAATATAAGTGTCAAGTTACAGAGTTCTAGTTGTTTGCCTGTTAAGCATCGGGTTGTCGAGGGAATGATGCCTCAAGTTCCGTTGTATAAGGCTCTGTCAAAAATTGAAGGGTTCGGGGCGTTTGCCTCACGACGGATAGAGAAGGAGTCTCACATTGCCGTTTGGGACGGGCCTTACGCCCATGAACTGCCGAATGATGCTTCTGCGAAATACTACTTGTATGTTAGACCGCACGTATATCTCGTAGGCTTCGGAGGAGATTACCCCGAATCTTTCATCAATCATTCCGGCAATCCGAATAGCAAAATCGTTTGGGACGGTGATATAGCGATTCTTGTTGCAATACGTGATATTGAACAGAACGAAGAGGTTACATTCGATTATGGGTTTTCGCCATGAGGCTACAGGTCGCATTATCGCCCGGAGGTTAACAAGCCTACCGAACACAAATCGACCTAACAAATCCGGTTGCAGGGTATGTTCAACGACTCAATGAGGATAGTAACGCCACGTTCTGCAATCCTGCCATCCAGTGCCCTATCGCCAACAAAATCATGAAGAGCATGATTGCTGCGGCTTGGCCGGCGGTTGCTCCGAACGAACTTGCCCTCGTAAATGAGTAGGCTTTCCAAATCAAAACTATTTCAAACGCCCAAGTAGCAGCTAAACCAACGAATAGGCCTGTCGTACCCAAGCCCAAGTTGTACATGAGGAATATTACGAAGACATTACCGACTTCTTCGAAGCTGCCCCTGAACAGGGGATTAACGAGCGCGGTAATCGTGGACGCAGAATCGATCAACTCTCCCGTCACCAAAGCCAACGTAGCAACGGTGACGTAGAATCGAAGCGACGCCAACTCTGTTACGACACATCCTCCTATCGGTAATGTGAAATTGACGGTTGATAGTGCACCGAATACAAGGGGCGAATTCTAGGATACATTTCTTGTGTTCTTTCTCAAGTGCTTTCCATGATGTCGGATACAAGAGTGATTTTTCACCGAAATAGTTTTCATGCCCTCAAAGCGCGTTGAAATTCGCTGAAATTCAGCCTTGGCCCCGTCATGGCACAACATAACACTAAGGAGTTCAACGATGAGGTCAAGTTGGCTATTGATGATGCAATTTCCACGATCTTAGGGCCGCAAGTGGTCAAGGCTTTGTACTTTCATTTGAAAGAGCATTATGACATTACGAGTGATGAGATTCCTTATCGGTTGGATACTCTATTTGATGCGCTTGAGAAGACTTTCGGGGTTAAGGGTGCTTTGACCCTTGGTCGAGTGATTGCGAGACGATTTTATGCTCGAATGGGCTTGAAATTCGTGGAACTTGGAAATTACAAGCTTCAAGACTACTTAGAAGACGCCAAGATAGACTTGGCATTATCAACTAGAACGAAGAATGAACTAGAATGAAGTCTCAACCGCTTTGTGTAGATGCGGTAAATCAGGGAGTAAGCCATTCTGTTACGGAACACAAAGTCAACTTCACTGCGCCTCCAGCGGAAGTAAAGATCATCGAATAAGCCGTCGTCCGGTAACGGTTCTTTACCGGTTGATAGGCAAAGTTTGTTAGCGCTACCTTTTCGGTTGATGCAACGTAGATTTCAAATTGAAATCCTACATCAGTAAGAAAATCCGTGCGAAAATACTTATTCTTAGTCCATTGAACCTGACAGTGAATCCGTAGTGCGATCTGAGAGGAGTTGGCCGTGATTCGCAGGTGTCTGGAGTCGGATTTCGAAGCGACTTACATCATCGTCAATGAAGCCGCACAAGCCTATCGCGGTGTAATTCCCACTGATTGTTGGAGGAAGCCCTACATGACGAGAGATGAGCTTCGAAATGAAATCAGAGATTGCGTGGTGTTCTGGGGGTACGAGGAGAACGGTGACCTACTCGGTGTCATGGGCATACAGAATGTTAAGGATGTCAGCCTGATCCGGCACGCATACGTACGCTCGACCAATCAGAATTATGGGGTAGGAGGTAAGTTGCTGTCACATCTACGCAGCCTAACGAGTCGCCCCATCTTAGTTGGCACATGGAAGGACGCAACCTGGGCGGTACGTTTCTACACAAATCACGGCTTCAAACTCGTGTCGAACGAAACAAAGGATCGACTGCTGAGAGAGTATTGGTCAATATCTGATCGTCAAATAGAAACCTCAGTCGTTCTAGCGGACGACACATGGGTCAGGCAACACGGGTAATTGCTCGCACGATTAAGCCCACACACTTTTCTAATGAACCGACTTTCAGCTAATACGGTGAAAAGCCCAGTCTTCTCCTGACGTTTGGCTCATGATCCACTCAATCAAGTTGGCGCGGGGCGCAATTGTGCTCTCATGCCATGTCTAGTTGCTTCCATCTTGATCTTGTCTTGATCCTCTACTCCCACAGATGATGGTCTGCTGCTATACTTGTCAACGTGGCAAATCTCCTCCAACCGCTTTCTTTCCTTCTCTATACTATACGCAGGCACACCTAAGGGCAACAAAGAAATCGCGCGAATCTTTTCAGGTATGTCCAGAACATCTTTGATTCTGTGCTCGACTGATTTCCTATCGTTCGTCGAACTCAATATCCCGACCCAATAAGTCGCTAACCCTAGGCTATGTGCTGCCAGAGCCATGTTCTGTGTCGCTACAGCACCGTCTTCAATGAAGTGGTATGGATCTTTCTCTGGGTCCACACATGTTGCGATGATTACGTGTGCTCCTTCTATTCCTGCATGCGCAGCCATAGTTTCCTTCGCTATCTCGGCGACCTCCTGCTTCAATTTGCTATCAGTTACGGTAATGAATTCCCATGGCTGACTATTGGCATACGACGGAGCCCAACGACCTGCCTCCAAAATGGAAGTGATCTTCTCAGTAGGAACTGTCTCAGGCTTGAACTGATAGATACTGCGTCGCTGCATAATGGCATCCAGTACTTCATTCCCCATTGCTCAACACACTTCGAAAGTGAATCATGATCGCACCGTGATTTATTTTGCGTTTCGGTTGGAATTTGGAATTTTCATACACACAAAATTACATGAAAGACCCCGATTTCTTCGGCGCGTGGGGATCAAGTGGTGGGGCAACCGAATTTGAAACGTCGTTCTGATGTTACACTTGACTTTTCTTCTTGGGAGCCTCCAAGCTCACTGAGAGATCTTCAGCCACACGAAGAATGTGCTTCGATGTATTCACAGGCGCCCCTTTGAAAGTTCGGACTCGCAACGTGTTTTCCATTTGGCCTTCGATCTCTTCTGTTCTCAGTTCAAAGACTCCGTCGGCACTCGTCATCACTGATGTGTACAAGGCATCAGAGTGGACTCCGCGAACAAAACCATCAATTACAATTCTTCCCTTTGTAACAAACCTAGAAATCCATGTACGATAGAACTTCAGGAAACTCTTTTCGTCAGAGGCCTCCACAACCTCAGAAACGTTGTCAAAAAGTCTAACGCTTCCCGGCGCCCACTGGTCGAGAGACTTACTTGAGATTAGGCTAATGTCGGCTATGTTGAGGGATGGGAAGTGGTATTTCTCAGTCGATTGGCGACCGGTTTTGAAGGTGAATGCATCAGAAAGAACCAAATGCTCATCGGTCTCGAAAGGAGACGGGTCCAAATCATGCTTACGGAAGTTATCACGAAGGTCTGATAATTGCCTTGAGGTCGATATGTACAGAACCTCCGTTCCTTTTCGAAGCATCTCCGTCACCATATTCAAAATGAGCATCAACCATTGCGAGTCCGCGTCGAATATGAACACAAGAACCTGTCCAGCTTTCACGGGGCGGTGCGGCAGTTGCCCAACGACGGGCAATTCAACTTGCACGGTACTCTCAGGCTCGGCGGTCAAACAGGCGCTCAACTGCCTAGTGGATTGGGAACTCCTAAGTAACGCCTAGAGATTTGGTGAGTGCATGTAACGCTTCCGGTGCACAAATTGTTAGTAACCTAGCTCCACAATCGGAGCTTAACATACCGGCAGTTGAGCGCTGGTACGCACACACATGAAAAATGAATACCTAATCGAGCATCTTCATAACCCACGAGAAATTGTCGTGAGCATCCATAGTTAAGAAGCGTTTTCATGTTGGCGATATCAAGAGACAACTGAGCGAAGTTGCTAACTTGGGAAGAATTCGCAGCACTTCAGCCGGAGATGGCAGAGTTCGGATTGAAGAGATTGGAATACCGTGTCATGTATTTGGCAACCGTCCGCAAGAACGGATACCCAAGAGTTCATCCATTCACTCCGTTTGTCGTATCAGGCCACCTCTTTGCTTTCATGGAGCCTACTTCTCCAAAAGGGCTCGATTTGCAACGCAACGGGCTCTATGCAATACACTCGCTTGTCACTGACATGAATGGATCTAACGGAGAGTTCATCATAGCTGGTCGTGCACACCTAGTGACAGACTCAGCCACGCGAGACTTGGCAGTTAAGGGATGCCCTTACAGTCCAAAGGACAGATACATCTGCTTTGAGTTCAAACTCGAAGAGGGCATGACCAACACTTACGTAGACGGTGTTCCGAAGACAAGACATTGGAAAGAAAAGTCGCGGACATAATTCTGAAATTCAATCTAAATACCTCCTGAGCGTTAACTGGGTCAGCCTGGTGGGAGTTACTTGGTTATGCGTCAGATGATCGCCGAGGATTCTGGGTGCTGTTCATACTTAGTTGGTTCAGGAAAGGGAGTTCCTTCTCGTTGATCCGTTGATTGATGTTGAGCAGTTCACGAAGTCAGTTGAGCTAGGAGGCGGCAAAATCATCGGCGTCATTGACACGCACGTGCACGCGGATCATCTCTCGGGTAGTCGTGAGATACAGAAGCTGACCGGTTGTCCCATCTATATGCATGAAACCAGCCCCGTCAAATTCCCGTTCGCACCTCTAGAAGAGAAAGATTACCTTATGGCGGGAGTGAAGATTGATGTCCTTCATACGCCGGGGCACGCTACTGAACATGTTAGCCTTGTGGTTGATGAAGCAGCGGTCCTGACTGGGGATACGCTCTTGGTGAGAGATGTAGGTCGCGTCGATCTTGGTAGAGGCAATTCGAATCAGCTTTATGATTCCTTGTTCGACAAACTGCTAAGACTTCAGGATCACGTCGAAGTAATGCCTGGTCATGTTGGCAACGCTCACTTCGTTTCAGGGGATACTTCCTCCACAATTGGGCTTGAGCGTCGTACTAATCCCGCCCTGCAAGCGAAGACGAGGGAAGAGTTCCTTCAATACATGACAGAGGGATGACCTCCCAAGCCCGCTCAATACGAATGGTACATCAAAGTAAATTGTGGGCTAATGGAGCCTAAAACGTCGCAACCGTAGACTTTACAGAATCAACTCATCAACCGAACGGGACGGCGGCTTACCCATCAACCGTCAACCGTTAAGGTACCGTTACCAATCGGAACGGCGAAAGAAGTTCTCTACCTCTAAGAACCTGCTTAAAAGAAGCCAACGACCACAAACATCTGAATTGGTTACAAATATTACGGTCTGTACACTGTTGGCTAGTGAGTTGTTTGAATGTGAAGTGTCCGTCTTGCGGTAACGAGATGCCGGAAGGTAACAAGTTCTGCCCCACTTGCGGCTTCAAGCTCGAAACCACACAACCCCAAGCCCCAAGCCCCGTCCGCTCCACGTCAGTTTTCTCGGGTAATGAGTATATTATCGAGCAGAAGATTGCTGCACTGCGGGATACGTTCGGCATTAAGGACAGAAACGGTAACTTGCTCGCTTACGTGAAGAAGAAACTCGTCAGCTGGGGGCCACAATTCTACTTCGAAACACCAGACGGATCCATGTTGGGTGAGATGAAGGGTAAGGTACTAACGGTCAGGCCGACGTTCGAAATCTTCGACCCCCAAGGACTCGTAGCAGTCGTCAAGAAGAAGGTCTTGAAACTACTAGGTTCGGAATGGTGGCTTGAAGATTCGACCGGGAAGGAGATCGCGAGAATTAACGGAAACATAACTGCGCACGAGTTTTCCATTCAAAACCCATCAGGTAACACAATAGCGCAGATTCACAAGAAATGGGTAAGCATTCGCGACTCCTACGGCGTGGAAATACAGAGCCGGGAAATAGACCCGTATGTGATTCTGGCCTACGCGATCGCCATGGACCACGCCCAATTCAAAGGTGCAAAGAAGGGCTTCGGCATAGGGTTAGGAGGCTTAGGCGGTATACCAACCGACCTCTAACTGAAAAGAAAGCCATGTTGGTTATGATAGCGTCGATCGTAACATTTTGGAAACGAAAGAGAAAAAACCCGGCAATTCTACCTAAGTTGTGTTCGCGTCGGCCCAGATTTGAGACTAACTAGGTTCACAATGAACGAACCGTTCACTTGAATTATAACATGCGAGCGGGGCTTACAACCAGCATTGTATGTTCCCGCAGGGAGCAATTGGAGCAATGGTACACTCTAAGAGAATCAAATTACCGCGAGTTCTTCTGATCGAAACCGCCTTAATCATTACTTGCATCTTAATCTCTGGTGGCGTCACCGGGCTCGTAAGTGGCGCTCAGTCTGCCCATCCAGCGGCGGACGCTTTCACGGTCCCCGTTAAGATTGATACATATGGGAATGCGTGGGACGGTTATCTCGCGTTTGGACTCTGGGACTTTCCATATGGCTCGACAAATTTCTCCCTCACACCAGATAATTACCTTGTCGTAATGACGACAAATGGACAGCTACTTGAGCTTCAAACAACCAAGGGACAGACCAATCTTGGCCCTTCGATGTCAGGGTTCGCAGGGGTAAGCAATCCCACGTACGCTCCGGTCAAATACCTGGGCCAAGACACGCTCATGTACGAAGGTGACCCGGACACAGCGACCCACTTTTGGAATCTGAAGACAAATGTGACAACTGATTTTCCGAACGTTTACGGCCACCATGACATGATATTCAATCCGGTCACTGGTACTTTTCTCACGTTGAGAAGTTACGTGAGGCAGATTGAGGGCAGGAACGTGTTAATGGACACTATTGTTGAACTCGATAGTCAGGGTAACACGCTGTGGACTTGGGACACTTATGCAGGCGGGCACTTCAGCCTGAAGGATGAGTGCCAGTGTAACGCGACAACGGTGGTTAACGGTCAGACAGTGATAGATCTGACGCACGCGAACAGCCTTCAGTGGAATTTCCAGACGAATATTATCTACATGAATATGCGAGCTCTCGACACGTTCTGCAAGATCAACAAGACGACCAACCAGACGGTTTGGTGTCTGGGGAGACGCGGCAACTTCACACTGCTAGGTCCGGATGGGAAACAGGTTCCGAGCTTGTGGTACCACGCCCACGACGTTCAAGAAGTGCAACCAGACGTCTTCTCAATGTTTGATAACGATTACGACAACACAACCAACGCCACGAACCCCTGCCCCGCGACCTTCGAAGAAACCAACGCGCACAGCAGAATGCTAGAGATTACAGTGAATGAACAGAACAAGACCGCATGGACAAGTTGGAGCTGGACCGCCCCTCGGCAGGATTGGACTCCTTACTGGGGGTCAGTTGATAGATTACCGAACGACGACTGGTTAGCAGATTTTGGATCAGAGAGCCACTTCCTTCCTGGGAGTGGGATAGGAGCGCCACTTCCAAACAGCACGGGCGCGGCTTTGGTCGAGGTAAACCCGAAGGGGGGAGTGGTTAGAACTTACACGTTCACGTACGGTTGGGGAGTCTACCGGGTCGTACCCATAGCCCTACAAACAATCAGTGACTATAACGGAATCACGCGTGCGAATAATGTCACTATAAACCTTACCACCCTCAATGACCTTGGAGGACCAACCAGCATCTACTACAGAATCAACAATGGGCCGACGAAATCTGTCGCGGCGGATGGGCAGCCGCTAATAGCGACACAGGGCACCAACAACACCTTGGAGTATTGGAGTGTCGACAGTAATGGGATCGCGGAATTGCCGCATAACATATTGGCAGGAATAGGTCTGCAGAAGAGCGTTAGTTCCGGAACAATGCCAGGCACATCAACGCCTTCACCGATTTCGGCTTTTGAGATTGGTGCTGTAGTTGTCCTGGTTGTTATAGTATTGTTCGCGGTTCTTATGAGGAAGCGAAGTCGAGAACACAAGTGAATCGCTCGCAAAGCATTTCTATGAACCGTTGCTCCGCACCAACGTTGAAACGATAACGATCGTGGCCTTCAAAGTGGGATTCGCGCAAGAGCGCATCCTGATGCGGGTAGGTTCTTTTCTAAGGAGAAACCGGTATCCACTTGTTTTTCTGCTAGTCTCGCTTTGCATGTACGGATACCTCTCACTGCACAACGGGACTTCATTCTCCTTCTACTACACTGGCGATGAGCCGCACTACGTTGTGATAATCAAGAGCCTAGTAGAGGGACACCTGTTCGTGGAGGAGGTCTACAGGAACCCACGACCAGAGTGGACGACATGGCCTTATTCGTGGCATGCAGTAAAAGGACCCGACGGCCATTTCTACTCAACCCACGGCATCGGCCTCCCACTCCTAGCAGCCCCCTTCTACATCATTGGAGGTCCACTTGGAGTAATCCTCTTCATTCCCTTGGTCACAAGCCTAGTGAATTTGTCTCAATATTTTGCGTGCAGGAGAATAACTGGGGATGATTATGTCTCCTTCGCTACTGCTTTAGTGATGGGATTTGCAACCCTCATATGTGCATATTCGAATCAGCTTTATCCAGAACTTTTGATGGCTCTTTTGCTGCTAGTCTCTCTTAACTTGGTTCTCAAGTATGGTTTAACGAACAGCGTCCAGTTGGCGATGGGCTTACTCATTGGGTACGGTTTTCTATTGAAAGCGGCCTACGCTGCAATTATCGTGGGCCTCGGATTAGCGCTCTTCATAATCTGCATCAGAAAGAGATGCCCGAACTTTGTTCTGTTTGTTGCTGGAGCAGCTGTTTGGTTTGCTGCTTTCTGCTTTTACAATACCGTCGCATTCGGGAACGCGTTTGCGGTTCCTCTAGCCTCTGGGGAATCAGCATACCCCCAAATCTTGGGAAACAACGCGATCTTCGCAGCCACCGGGCTCATATTCGACCGTTACCGTGGCCTCTTGCCCTATTCTCCTATCCTCTTGCTGTCCGTAGTCGGATTGAGACCTCTTGTCAAAGAGAGGTCAGAGGTCTTCGCCTTGGCTACAGGTGCAGTCTTAGCAGAATATGTAGGAACCTCTCTGTTCACCCATTGGTGGGCAGGCTGGAGTCTCCCTGCCAGATATCTTGTGTCAGTCCTGCCCTTGTTCAGTCTACCTCTATCTCTGGCTCTAAAGAACTATCTCCATAAGCTGTGGTTCAAGATTGGAGCGTACTGCACGGTATATCTCGGTCTGTACTTGAATCTCACATTGTCTTGGTCAAGAGCTATCGGTTTGAACGTGAACAACGCCAAGTCCGAAATGCTCTCAAGAGCATATCTAGGCTTGGACAGCGTATTTCCCGTCGTATTAAATTCGCAAGACCTCTTGAACATCTCATTTACTCAACTTCTATTGTGGCTGAGCGGTCTTTCCGCCGTCATATTGCTTGCCCTCCTCTGGACCAAGGCCAAGAGATTGAGAATTAAGCCAAGTCCAAGCGTCAACTGATTCTACGCTTAAAATGATACTTTAGCTGAACGGGTGTTCTCTTCGTAGTCTGTATTGCTGCAACGGGAAATTGAGTTGTCGCAACAATTCATCAGATCGTATAGAAACGAAGCTTACACGATCTCCAGATCTCTTAGAGAGAATAATTCAAGGAGTTCGTGACGAGCTAATAGTCATCATGCCTTGATTCTGCGACAGAGGGTTTGTCTTGTCACTCTGCGGGTAGTGTTTCATGGAATTGTCAAGAATGGTTTCGGATATCCAATTGTGTGTGTGTACTTGTCTTTGGAAAATTACGGCTCTCAGGTTACCTAAAATAGGGAATGGAGCGCTGAGATCAAATTCTCTTGAGTTGAGAAACCGTCTTCTCGTTCCTTACGTCACCGGTGTTCAAGGTTGATTTCGGTTCTATCAAAACAACGTGAACTTCTTCTTCGGCAACTGGCTTGTGCTCAACTCCTTTCGGAATTATGATGAACTCTCCCTCATCCAACCAGACATCTTTCTCCCTGAATCTGATCAGCAGTTTTCCTTTCTTCACGAGAAATAATTCGTCCTCGGATTCGTGTTTGTGCCATACGAATTCGCCTTTCAGTTTGTCGACTTTAACGTACGAGTCGTTGAGTTCGCCTACGATGTATGGAACCCAATATTCGTTGAATAGAGTGAACTTCTGAGCTAAGTTTACCTTCTCAACGTTACTGTGTCCCAAATTTTAGGCCTACTTTGTTATTTCTTCTCTGTCCAATCATAGAAGCCGTGCCCAGTCTTCCTTCCCAGTAGGTTGGCGCGAACCATCTGTCGGAGTAGATTGCTGGGACGGAATTTCGGATCTCCGGTCTCGTTAACCAAAACGTTGGTAACGAAGAGGTGCGTGTCGGCGCCGACGTAGTCGACGAGTCTCAGTGGGCCCATCGGCCAATTCAAGCCCAAGGTAATTGCTTTGTCAATATCTTCGGGATCGGCAACGCCTTCTGCGACAAGGAACACGGCCTCGTTGAGGGCGGGAATTAGGATTCGGTTTACAATGAACCCTGGTGTATCCTTCTTGACTAGGACGGATTCTTTCCCGAGCTTAGCCGAGACTTCTCTGATTATCTCCACTGTCTCATCTGAGGTTTTCAGGCCGCGAACAATCTCGATTAATCGCATCAATTGTGGGGGGTTGAAGAAGTGCATCCCGCAAACCTTCTCAGCCCTCTTTGTAGCAGCTCCGATCTCTGTAATGCTGATCGAGGACGTGTTAGACGCGATCACTGCGTGTGAGGGAGCATATTTGTCTGCCTCGGCGAGGACGCCTTTCTTAAGTGGTGGATTCTCGGTTACAGCCTCGATGACCAGATCTACGTTCTGAACAGCCTCTTTCATGTCCAAGGTGGGGTGAATTCTGTTAAGAATTTCTTTCGATTCGGCTTCGCTTAGGGTTCCTTTCTTGACGAAGCGTTGGAGGCTGTCTTTGATCATCTTCATGCCGTTATCGACGAATCGTTGCTCGATATCGAGCATGTTAACTTCGAATTTGCCGGTTTGTGCACAGACCTGAGTTATCCCATGACCCATTAGGCCAGCACCCAGGACACATACTCGCTTCACTTCCATACTGAACCACGGCCTCTATAGTCCATTTTTGAAGTGAAATATGCTTTCCCATTCTGAAAATGCTGCCCGATGGGTGGGAGTGCGAGATGCCAATGACACTTAGGTCCATTGGAAGCATGAAGCTTGAGAAACCTGAGAAACCTCGGCCATGCGTAGCCAGGGGAGGAATCAATACGTCCGTAATCAAAACCTCATCCTTA
>Ga0187864_10000081_pt1 | contig 106694 bp, 96 predicted proteins | sample June2016WEW_11_4_FD_132985 | JGI IMG/M metagenome (GOLD analysis project Ga0187864, IMG submission 132985) | Peatland microbial communities from SPRUCE experiment site at the Marcell Experimental Forest, Minnesota, USA - June2016WEW_11_40 | ecosystem: Environmental > Terrestrial > Soil >... | reverse complement strand
TGCCGGCCTTCTTCAAGTTGGTGAAGGTCCTGCCCGTCGCGGTTCTGGCGCTCTCGCTCCTGACCTTCCCTTGGCAGGACGGCCTCAGCCCGACCGGGCTCGCGGCATGGCTGCTGCGCTGCCTCGCGTCGATGCTGCTGAATCTGGGCGTGCTGGTGGTGGTATTCGTCGTTCTAGAGCAGTTCTCCCGGAGGCACACGAAGCCGGACGCGGTTTTCGATCCCTCGAAGTTATCGCCTGCGCCCGCTCCGCTCGCAGGTGCAAAGCCGCGGACGGCCCTCCTTGTGGCCAAGATCTACGTAGCCGCGATGGTCCTGGTGCTCTTTAACTTCTATCCGAACCTGGTCGGCGTGTGGACCAACGCCGGGCTCGTTCGGTTCTGGGTGATCCCGCTGAGTGCGTTCGGCGTGCACGTGCCCCTGTGGCTGCTGAACGTGTGGCTGGCAGGGGACATCGTGCTGGAGACCGAGGTGCTTCGCCAAGGGATCTGGACCCGCCAGACCCGCTGGGCGCAGGTCGGGCTGGCAGCGGTCGGGCTTGCGGTGTTCATCGCAACGCTCTGGTCAAGCCACCTGGGACAACTGGACCCGGCGTTCCTGACGTCGGTGGGTATTGCGGTGTCGGACCCGAACGTCAAGGCGCTCGCCCAGGCGAGCCGCGCCCTCACCCTGGCCGCGGCGCCGCTCGTGCTATTGATCCTGGCGCACATTGCCCGCGGTGTGTGGAGACTGTCACGCGGGACCGGGACCGCCGCGTAGCCGCTTCAGCTCGTCCACCATCTTCTGGCGGACCGCGTCGCGCAAGGCCGCGGGCTCGCGAGCGTCCCAGCCATCGACGGGCACGGGTTCGAGGGCCCGCACGTAAATGTCCTGGGTCGGGCCGAAGATCCACGTGTTTCTCGGCAAGGCCGCGCCGGAGCCTTCCAGCACCATCGGCAAAATCGGCGTGTGCTCGCGGAGAGCCAACTGGAAAGGCCCGTCGTTAAAGGCGTGGATCTCGCCGTCCTTCGAGCGCGTGCCCTCGGGAAAAAAGACGATTGAGCAGCCTTGGCGCAGGGTGCGCGCGCAGCGCAGCATCGCCTGGGCGGCCTTGCGGCGGTCGGACCGGTCTACGGGAATGTCGTGCGCCATGCGCAGCATCCACCCGACCACTGGCACCCGGAACAGCTCCGCCTTGGCCAGCCATTTCGAATCGTTCACCAGGTGGGCGATCAGGGGAATGTCGGCCAGAGACTGGTGGTTGCTTACCACGACGTAAGCCTGGCCCGGTTTCTTATTCTCGGCGCCGGAGAGGTGGATTCGCCAGGGATTGATCTTCCCCAGGACGCGTCCCAGGCTGCGGTACCAGCGGCCGGTGCGCCGCTTCACCGGGTCGTGGTCAAACAGCCACACCACGGCCAGCACGGGGCACCAAAACACGATCACGGACGCGCTGGCGCCCCAAATCCAAATCGATCGAAGCCGGCGGATCATCGGAGCCAGAGAGCATTGTCGCACGTGGGGCAGGCGTCCACGCCTGCGCGGGACGTCCACGTCCCGCTCTGCCGGACCTGGAGGTCCGGCGCAGTCCTGGAGGATTGCCCCACCCTACGTCCTCAGCCGCGTCAGCAGGTACAAAGCCGCGACGGCGAAAAGCGCGTCGGGGGCCCAGGCCGCCAGCTCCGGGGGGAGCTGGTTGATGTTGCCGAGCTGCTCGAACAACTGGCCCAGGGACCAGTACGCGACGGCCACGCCCAGGCTCACACCCACCCCCGCCATCGCGCCCCGCGAGCCCGTGAGGAACGCGAAGGGAACCGAAATGAGCGCCATGATGAAGGCGAACAGCGGCACCGAGAACTTCTTCGCCAGTTGCACGCGCAAGTGGACCGTGTCGAATCCGCTCTGTTTCAGCTCCCGGACGTAGGCCGCGAGCTGGACAAAATTCATCTGCTTGTCCTGGAGGGCTTCCTTAAGGAAGTAGGCCGGCGGCTCGGTCAGCTCCGGGAACGTGGTCGCCTGGAAAACCTGGCCGGTGGATTCGACGCGCGTCTTCATCTCGCGGCTCCAGCCGTTCACGAAGATCCAGGTGCCCGTGGCTGGCTCCCATCGCGCGCGCTGGGCGGAGATGTGCCGCCTCAGCCGGAAGGGCTGCATGTCGAACTCGTAGACGCTAACGCCGTCCATGGCGGACGACCGGGTGTCGAAATACGCGTAGTAGTAAATGCGCGAGCCCTGGCCGTAAATCCACTTGCGATCGGGCCGCAGGTACGTGCGCGGCGCGCGGCCCTTGATCTCGTCGCGCAGCGCGTCCTGGCGCCGGTTCGCTTCCGGCAGAATGCCCGAATAGTCGAGGCCGAACAGGCCGGCGCTCAGCAGCAGGCTGGCGACAAGCACCGGGCCGGCCAGGCGGTACAGGCTCACGCCGGTCGCCTTGAACGCGATCACCTCGTTGTGCTTGGCCATGATGCCGAAAGTCACCAGCACCGCCACCAGCACGCTGACGGGAGTCGACTCGTAGATCAGTTCCGGGGTGAGGAAGAAAAGGTAGGCCAGCATCTTCGACATCGCGATGTGGTTCTTGAACATGTCGCCGAGCAGCTCGAAGAAGGTATAGACGTGCGTCATGAAGACGAAACTCGCCAGCAGAAGCGCGAAGTAGAAGAGGAAGCCCGTCAGGATGTACGTGTCGAGGATCAGCGGCAGGAAGTGCAGCCGGGCCAGGCGGCCGACGGGGGCGCTGCCGCTCTCCGGCCGCGCGATTCCCTTGCGCACATGCGACCAGGCGGTCTGGAAGAAAGCTCTGACGGAATCGACGAGGTTGCGGTCTCCCGGCCGCTCCAGGCGCACCATCAGGAAGATACCGGCCATAGCAAAAGCCGCGTTGGGGAACCAGATCGCGGGCGCGGGCGGAAGCGTGCCCTGCTGCGCCAGGCTGATCAGGCTGATCAGGCCCATGTAGTACAGGAACGCCAGGAACACGGTGACCACGAAAGCCGAGGACTTGCCCGCTTTGCGCGACGACGCGCCCAGAGCGATGCCCACCACCGCCAAAAGCACGCAGGCGAACGGCAGCGCGAACCGGCGGTGCAACTCGATGGCGGCGTCGCGGGACTTTCGCGCGTCGCGCAGGAGCGGGCCGGTATCCCTCTCGCTGAACGGCCGCACCGCGTGCGGGTCGGGGGGATGCGCGGCCTCCAGCGCCTCGTCGCCGGAGGGAAAGCTGGTGCTGACGTAGACCTTGGGATCCTTGGTCGCCTGGTGCGTGCTGGCATCGATAAGGTGGATCTGGATGCGGTTGTGCTTGACGTCGGGCGTGGCGATCACCTCGCGCGCCACGGTGATGCTCGGTCCCTCGCTCTCGTCCGGGCCGTTGGAGGGGCGGTCCGAAGGCGCACGCAGATCGGCGATGAAGACGTTGCGCCAGACCTGCGTCCGGCCCGGAATCGAATCGCCAACATAGATGACCCGGTTGGGGAACTCCTCCTCGAAGACGCGCGGCTGCACCTCGGCGGTGAGCTCCTCGGCCGCCAGCCGGCCCAGCAGCTTTTCGGTCTGGCGGATCGACCACGGGGTCAGCCACAGCGAGCAGGCCGCGGTGATCGCCGTAAAGAAAATCCCCACCACCAGCACCGGCGCCAGGATGCGGCGGCTGGGCACGCCGGCCGCGCGCATTCCAACGATCTCTCCGTCGCTCGACATGCGGCTCAGCGTGATCAGGATGCCTACCAGCGCGCCGGTGGGCAGCGCGAAGATAAGGGTCAGCGGAAGGAGCAGGCCGAACAGGGAGGCCACCGTCGACGACGTCGCGGAGCTCCGGACCAGCAGTTCGAAGCTCTTCCCCGCGCGCTGCAGGAAGAGCACGAAGGTGAAGAGTAGCGTCCCCAGGAAAGCGTTCGAGAACAGCTCGCGAAGAATGGCGCGGTTAAGAAGACCCATCTTTTACTGTACTCGACCGGCTGGCGGCGGGACCACCGGCAGCTTCGGCAGCTCTCCCTCGATGCGCTCGATTTCCACGTCGTCGATCAGCACCGACGGCGCCACCACGGATGCCTCGGAGTTGTAAGAGCCCCCCGGCAGACCGAGCGGCACGCCGGTGTCATAGAAATCGAACACCGCGGTTTCGCTCGAAGCGGCCAGGATGTCCTTCAGCGAGCGCGCGTTCATGCCTCGCAGACGAAGGCCGCGCACCAGTTGCTCGTGCCCGTCGAGGTAAACGCGATAGATCAGGACCGGCAGGCTAACGGGACGCGCGCCCGATTCCGTCATGCCTGCCAGCTCGCGGCGCAGGTCCGCACCGGATGCGGTGCTGGGAAAATCCATCTGGCGGATCAAAATGCCGTAGGGCTTGCTGCGCTCGCGGCAGAGATCGATCAGGCGTTGCCGCAACGCGGCCTCCGGGACGCCGCCGCTGGCGTGTACGAACAGGTTGCCGATGCCGGCGGCCTTGTCGCCGAAGCTTCCGGGCAGCCGGGCGTGCCCGTTCGAAGCGCGGAAGGTCTTGACGGGCTGGCGCGTCAGAAGAAAGTTCTTCAGCACTCCCTTCTCCACCAGGGAGACGCTTTGAGCGGCAACGCCCTCCAGGTCCACGTCGTAGTGGCCGAACAGCGCGCGTCCGTGCCATTCCGCCTGCGTCGGGTCGTCCGCCACGTCCACCCACTCGGGAAGGATGCGCGCGCCGATGCGGTTCTCGAGCTCGCTCGAGCGCAGCGGCAGCGAACGGCCGGGCGGCGTCACGGGCCGGCGCGGCACCGCCAGATTGCCACCCAGCACCTGGGCGAACAACTGCGCCGAGGCCTCTCCCTCGAACAGAACCGGCCCCGAATACGATTCGCCGACGGGAGCGCCGGCCAGTGCGGTGAGTTTCTCGGCCACGTCCTTGACGCCGCGCTCCAGTTCGGCGTCGAGCGGCATGTGGCCGGCATCGAGCGAGTAGAACGAGACGTCGTCGCGCAGCATCATCCCATCGCGCGCCTGGGCTCTGGCGAGCACGCGCAGGACGACGCTCGTTTCCGGGACGCGAATGCGCGTACCTTCCGAGGTGGCCAGGTAGAGCAGTCCCTCCGAGCCGCCAAAGGAGACTCCCGAGTGCATCACGGCGGAGTAGTTCGCAAACAGCGCCGAGAGCCGCCGGACGCGCGCGGCCCAGGCTGCCTCGTCGAACGGCTGGATGCGGGCGCCGGCCAGCCGCTCGATCGGCTTGGCGGAGCAGAAATCCGGAAGGTCGTCGCCAGGCGTCACGTCGCGCAGGGCGGCGTGCTTAAGCGAGAACAGCTCCAGGGCCCGCTTATACGCCATGTCCGTCGCCAGCCACAAATGATGCCGCAGCACGGGATAAGAATCGTCGAGTGGGAACTCGGAGATGTCGTAGTACGAGCCCGGATGGGAGTCGCCGCCCGCATAGTTGGAGTCGTCGAACTGGTAGTCGCCTGCGCGGACCTCCACTTGGGGGAGACGGAAGCGCGTCTGGCGCGACGCCACGAGCGCCCCCAGCGTCGCGGAGACGTCGAGGCGATAGCCATCGTGAATGGCGTACTCGAAGTAATACGGCTGCGCCAGGGGCATGGTCCTGAGCGCGCGCGAGCGTGCCATTTCGTCTTCCATGGCGCGCAGGATCGGGTCCTTCTGGTCCCCGGCCATCGCCGGAAGCGCCAGCAGCCGGCACAGGACGGCGAGCGTGGGGCAGACGATTCCGCCTGTCCTGCGCAGGCCAAACGGCCTGCCCCACGGGGCCGCCCAGCGACTTCTCATTCCGCACCTCCGGCCGGAGGCGGCGCGAGGAACGGCGGGCGGTCCTCCGATTTCGGCTTCATCTGAATCTCCAACTCGGAGACGACCACGGCCGGGGCTACGGCCGCTACCGGAACGCTTCCGGACTCGGCGCCGCAGTACCCGTTGAAGACTTCCATTTGGCCGCCGGTGGCGATGATCTTGGCGAAACTCGCCAGCGGTGTGCCGACGATATCCGCTCCGCGCACCAACTCGTCCGCGCGGCCGTCGGCGTAGACGCGGTAGACGATCACCGGAATGACCTTGAAGGCCTGCACGCCCTGCCTGGCGGTGGTGGTGAAGCCACTGGTGACTTGCTCGAAGTACAGGCCGTAGGGCTTGTTCTGACGGCGGATCTCATCCAGCAGCGTCTTGCGCAACTGCGCCTCGGAGACCATTTGCGTGGACTCTACGAACAGGTTCGACTGCCGCGAGACTACCTCGAAGCCCGGCTGGCGGCGCCCGTGCCCGTTCGACTGGCCGAAGCCGCGGATCGGCGACCGTGACATGAGGAACGCCTTGAGCACGCCCTTATCGACCACCGTGACCGGTTGGGCCTTCACGCCCTCATCGTCGTAGAGATAGGAGCCGTTCAGCCAGGTGTCCCCGGCCTTGCGGCGCGTCGGGTCGAAGACCACCGAAAGGAAATCCGGCAGCACGGGCTTGCCGATCATCTTCGTGAAGGTCTGGTCCTGATTCTCGTCCTTCTGCCGGTGACCCTCGATGCGATGGCCGAAGATCTCATGGAACAGGACCGCGGCGGCGCGGCCGGAGAGCATCGCCGGCCCGGCGTAGGGCTCCACTACGGGAGCACGCGGCAGCGCGGCCGAGAGCGTGGCCGCGCGCTCGATCGCCTTCAGAATCGCGTCGTCCTTCGGCAACGCAGCGATCTCGGTGGCGTAGAGGCCGTCGCCTACACCCAGGTCCATCCCGTCGCCAGCTTTCGACCGGGCGTTGAAACTGAGAGTGGCAAAGCCGCGCCCGTACTGGAGGCGCGTGCCTTCGGTGTTTACGAAGGTGCTGGTCTCCCGGTCGGCGGCCAGCGCCACGCGAGACGTGATCAAGGAGGGAAAGTCTTCAAAGACGCGAGACAGCTTGCGCACGCGGGCCTCGGCCTGGTCCAGAGGAAACACGAGGCGCGGGACCGGTTCGAACCACGTGGTCGGCGTCTCGCTCGAGAAATCGCCCGAGTCATCCGCTTCCGCGACGCTGACCTCGCGGTTGCTCTTGATCTGCATCAGCCGCTCCGCCGCCAGCCGGTAGACGCGGTCGGTTTCGAGCCAGACGATGCGCTGGATGGCCGCTGGATTGTCCTCTATGGGCAGGGCGGCGGCCGCCGTGAAGTGCGCGTACTGGCCACGGATGCGGTGGTAGCTGTCGAGGGAGGGACTGCCGACGCGCACGGTCACATCGAGAACGCGGCTGTGCTCCTGCCGTGCGTTATCGAGCGCGCCCAGGGTCGCCGAGACGCCGGCCCCTTCGCGCTCGGTGACCTCGTAGGCGATGTAATAGGGCGCCGGGTCGGCCTTCTCCTTCAGGATGCGGAAATTGCGATCGAGCTCGTCCGAGAGAATGCGGATGAGCGGGGGCGTCTGCGCAAACGCCAGCGAGGCGCACGCGCCCAGGAGCGCCGTTCTTACAGCAAGGAGGAACACGGACCTCAGGATACAACATCGTGCCTTCAAGAACCGGGGGCGGCGGCCGATGAGGATTCTGGACAGGCACGTTTTGAGCTCCAACCATGCCCAGATCGGCAAAGACGGCGGCGCGGAAGTCCTGCTCATTTGCCCGGACAGCCGCATGTCCGCGGAACTGGCCGGAGCGCTGGCGACCGAACTGCCGGCCGCCAGGCTCGTGATAGTGGACAGCTATCCGAACCGCGCCGAGGCCACGCAGCTGGCCGAGAACGCCGAGTTCTGCCTCCTCGATGTTGCTTCCGAGGTCACCGCCGCCGCGGGCCTGCTGGCCTGGCTGGGAGCCGTCGCCCCCGGAGTGCCCGTCATTTCTCTGCTCCGCGCCAACGATCCCGACCTCATCCTGAGGTGCCTGCGCGGAGGTGCGGACGATTTCCTGATCCAGCCCTTCACGTCCGACCAACTGCGTGCCGTGCTCAAGAAGCTGGCCCGGGTGCGGACGGGTCTCAGCGCCCCGCCGGAGGATGGCGGCAAGGTCATCTGCGTCATGCCGGGGAAAGGCGCCTGCGGTGCCACCACCATCGCCTGCAACCTGGCCTTCGCTCTGCGGCGCCTGGGCTGCGGCAAGGTTCTGCTGGCGGATCTGGATGGGCTCACCGGAACCGTGGCCTTCTCAAACTGAAATCGGCCTACAGCTTTGTGGACGCAGTGACCCATTCCGGCGTGCTAGACAAGGACGTCTGGCGGGTGCTGGTGACGCCTTCCCGCGGCATTGACGTGCTGCTCTCGCCGGAGAGCCCCGTGGATTGCTACAGTGAGCCGTTCGATCCGGGGGGGCTGGTCAGCTCGTCGCGGCAGGGCTACGATTTCGTGGTGCTCGACAGCGGCGGCGCCCACGGCGACTGGAACCTGGCTCTGGCCAGCTTGGCCGACGAGCTCTTGCTGGTGACCACCAACGAGCTGCCAGCGCTGCACGCCACGCAGCGCGCGCTCGCGCACCTGGAGCGAAGCGGGGTGAGCCGCTCGAAGCCCCGCATGGTGCTCAACCGCTACCTCGCCCGGATCGGACTGCTCGAGGACGCGATCAGCCAGGCGCTAGGGAGCAAGGTCTTCGCGACGCTCCCCAGCGACTACGAAGGGATCCAGAGAGCGCTGATGGAAGGCCAGCCGGCGGAGCCCGCAACCGCCTTCGGCCACGCCGTCACGTCGCTGGCCCGCAGCCTCGTCGGCGGCGGCAAAGTCGCCGGGAAAGGGTCAACGTTGTCCCGGCTGCGCGGGCTGTTCTGAGGCGCCTTACGGCGCGAAATACCCGTTAATATCCAGGATTACGTTCGTGGGGTTGGTCACGTAGACGCTGATGGCGCCGCTCGTCCCCGCCGGAACGATCGCAGCGTTCGCCAGGATCGCTCCGTCGAAGGAGTTCAATGTGGAAACCAGTGGCTGCGGCGAGCCCGTCGGCCAGGTGCTGAGGTAATAGAGAACACCGTCGGGCACCACCGTGACATTGAGCGAATAGGCTGCCGCCGTCGCGGGAACCGAACAGGCGCTGGCCGGGATCGCAAACGAGCGCGTGGCTCCCCCCGCCAGTCCCGGGCCGCCGAACGGGCCGGCCGCATTCCGCGTATCCACCACCCGGCACGGCGCCAGCGGGTAGAAAGACAGCGCGCCCAGGCCCCCCGGCTGGCCGAAGTAACCGTCGATGTCTAGGACCACGTCGGTCGGGTCAGTCACGTAGACCGAGATGGATTCGTTGGTCCCGGCGGGAACGGTGGCGGCGTTCGCCACTACCGCGCCGGTCCACGAGTTCAGCGTGGAAACGAAGGGCTGAGACTGTCCCGTCGGCCAGGCGGTCAGATAGCCGAGAAAGTCCGTGTCCGGGACCACCGTGACATTGAGCGAGTAAGCGCTGGCAGTGGACGGAATCTGGCACGTGCTCAACGGGACCGGGAAAGCCCGGCTCTGGTCAGCGGACATGGAGGGCCCGCCAAACTGGCCGGTGGGGTTTCGCGTATCGGCAACGCGGCACGGCGTGGCGGTATAGAACGAAGAGGAAGTCGCACCGATGGTCGAATCGAAATAGCCGTTGATGTCGAGGACCACATCCGTCTGGTTGGCGACGAACACGCTCACCGCCCCGCCCGAGCCGGCTGGCACGATGGCCGCGTTGGCCACCACGATGCCGCCGGGCGAATTCAGGGTGGAGACCAGAGGCTGGGGCTGCCCGGCAGGCCACAAGGTCAGGTAAGCGAGCGCCCCGTCTGGCACCACGGTAACGTTGAGCGAATAGGCTTGGGCGGTCGAGGGAATCGCACAGGCGCTCTGTGGAATCGCGAAGGAGCGCGTGGAGCCGGCTGTCATGGTGGGACCGCCGAACGGCCCCGCTGCGTTTCGCGTGTCCGCCACGCGGCAAGGGGTCACCGGCACGAACAGCAGAGGAGCCAGAGCGGTGCCTGTCGTGAAAGACCACGTTGCGGAACTTTCGGAACCGGAGCCGTTCTGGGCTACGATCTGCCAGTAGTAAGTGGTATCCAAGCTCAGCGTTGCGGGAGTGTAACTCGTTTCCGCCGTGGTCGTCACCAGCGGCGGTGTGGATGAGGTGCCCAGGTAGACCTCGTAAGACGTGGCCCCGGATGAGGCGTTCCAGGTGAGCGTCGGCGCAAGCAGAGTTCCCGTGGCTCCGTTCGCCGGAGAGACCAGAACGGGGGCCGTGAGCGGTCCGCCGAGAACCGTGGTCACGCCGCTGGCGCTGGCCGCTGCCGAGCCGCCACCCGACACGCCGGCCTGATTGCTCACCTGCGAAGGCGCATCCGCGGCGACGTTCACCGTCACCGTGATGGGCGGATAGCTGGAGCCAGCGCTGAGCGCGTCGCCGCGCGTACAGGTGGCGCCCGAGCAGCTCCAGCCCGTGCCCGACATCGAAACCAGCGTCCAGCCGGTGGAGAAGGTCCCGGACACCGTCACGGTGCCGCTGGTTGGCCCGGCGTTGGGGGCGTTGTTCACCGTCACCGCGTACGTGCCGCCCGTCTGTCCCTGCGCGAAACTGCCGGGCAGCGTTTCGGCGACACTCAGCAACGCGTGGGTGCCCTGCGGAACGAGCAAGCGGACCACGGCCTGGTCGGTGACGTAGACGTCACCGGCGCTATCCACCACCACGTCGTAAGGGGAATTGAATTGAGCGCTGGTGGCGGGTCCGCCGTCGCCCGCAGCGCCGAAGCCGCGGTTGCCGGCCACCGTGCTAATGTTGCTGCCGATCACTTCGCGGATCACGATGTTTCCGGTGTCGGCGATGAAGATGTCGCCGGCGGCGTCCACCGCCACGCCCTGAGGGTTCTGGAGTTCGGCACTGGTGGCCGCTGCGCCGTCGCCCGCATAGCCGGCAGTGTTACTCCCGGCCACCGTCGCGATGGTGCCACTGGACACTTCGCGGATCCGGTTGTTGCTGCTGTCCGCGATATAGAGGTTGCCGGAGCCGTCCACCGCAAGGCCGTAGGGAAAATCAAGCTGGGCCGCGGTGGGCGAGCCGCCGTCGCCCGAGTATCCGGGAACATTATCGCCCGCCACCGTCGTGATGGTGCCATTGGTCGCCACCTTGCGGATCACGCTGTTGTAGGTATCCGCGATGTAGAGGTTGCCGGCGGTGTCCATCGCCAAGCCGTACGGAAAACTGAGTGAGGCGCTGGTGGCCGGTCCCTTGTCGCCGGAGAAGGCTGCGGTCCCGTTGCCCGCCACCGTGGCGATGGTGCCATTGGCCACCACCTCGCGGACCCGGCTGTTGCCGGTGTCCGAGATGTAGAGGTTGCCGGCGCCATCCACCAGCACGCCCGCGGGTCCGTTGAGTTCGGCGCTGGTGGCCGGGCCCCCGTCGCCCGAGTAGCCCGCGGTTCCGGTCCCTGCCACTGTCGTGATGGTGCCATTGGTGGCCACCTTGCGGATCCGATTGTTGGCGGCATCCGCGATGTAAAGGTCGCCCGAAGCATCCACCGCCGCGCCGTAGGCGTACTTGATCAAGGCGCCGGTGGCGGGTCCTCCGTCGCCCGCATAGCCAATGCCGTTGCCGGCCACGGTGGCGATGACGCCACTGGCGACCTTGCGGATGACGCTGTTGTTGCTATCGGCGATGTAGAGATTGCCGTTGGTGTCCAGAGCCACGCCGTAGGGAGCGCTGATTTTGGCGCTGGTGGCCGCGCCTCCGTCGCCCGAATAACCGTAGGTGCCGTTGCCGGCCACGGTGTTGATGATGCCGTTGGCCACCGTCACTTCGCGGACCCGGCTGTTGCCGCTGTCCGCGATGTAGAGGTTGCCGGCGCCGTCCAGCGCCACGCCGAAAGGACCGTTGAGTTCGGCGCTGGTGGCCGCGGCGCCGTCGCCCGTGTAGCCAGCCGCGCCGGTGCTAATGCCGGCCACCGTGTTGATGATGCCGTTGGCCACCGTCACCTTGCGGATCGCGTTGTTGGCGGTGTCCGCGATGTAGAAGTTGCCGGCGGTGTCCACCGCCACACCGTACGGGTGATTGAGCTCGGCGTCGGTCGCCAGACCGCCGTCGCCGAATAATCCCACGAAGGCGGTGCCGGCCACGGTGCTGATGATGCCCGTCGCCGCCGCCACCTTGCGAATGCGGCTGTTGTACGTGTCCGCGATGTAGAGGTTGCCGGCGCCGTCCACCGCCACGCCGTGAGGAAACCTGAGTTGGGCGCTGGTGCCCGGGCCGCCGTTGCCCGAGTAGCCAGGCGTTCCGTTGCCGGCCACGGTCGTGATGCTGCCGTCGACCGCCACCTTGCGGATCCGGCAATTGCCGCTGTCCGCGATGTAGAGGTTGCCAGCGCTATCCAGCGCGACGCCCTGAGCGCTATCGAGTTCGGCGTCCGCGGCCGGACCTCCGTCGCCCGCGGAGCCTGCGACGATCGAACCGGCCACGCGCGTGAGGACTCCCGCCGTATCGACCTTGAACACACTGTTGGCCGCGGCGAAATAGATGTTGCCCGGCCCGTCCACCGCGGCTCCAAACGGCTCGGGCAGCGGCGCGCTCAGGGCGGGGGAAGCTGTAGCCGGCAGTCCGCCCCCGGCCACCGTTGTGATCAGATACTGCCCCCAAACCGTCCCGCCTGTCAGCAGGCATCCTAACGCAATCGCAACGCTCCTCTTCATCGCGCGCTCACTCCCTTCCGCAGTATCCGAGTATCCGTCACTCCAGTGTGCTTGAAAAGTGCCCCTCAGAATCGCGGCACCGAACGTGTCCGCCCTTGGAAACGCTCGCGTCGCGGATCGCGTCAGCGAATTCGCCTGGTGTTCGCCATTCCTCGCCAGCACGGTGTAGCAGTGACGCGGCAAAGCTGAGTTGCGTTACTGCCGCGCCGCTTTACGCTGAGAAATACCGGTAACGCAGGACGTCAATCGTCCCAGCACGATTACTCGGGCGATCTGCCCTTATGCGGCCGGAATGGCGCGCCCGGAGGGACTCGAACCCCCGGCCTACTGGTTCGAAGCCAGTCGCTCTATCCAACTGAGCTACGGGCGCGTGAAAGTGCCGTCGCTTCGAGATCATAGCACAGGCACCGACCGGCCGCTCACTCCGTCTGCGACTGGCGCTGCCATGTGCCTTAGAATCTGTCCACTGCTTGAGAACATACTATTGCCGATAGGGATTATGCAGATTTTTCTTGACACCCTCTCGTTCTGTCCCTACACTGATCAGATAGCGGGGGCGAGCGCTACGCAATGCGACACCGCACCTCAGCCAGCGGCTGGCTACCCCGTGACCACGTTGAACGCTGGATGCCCAGCCGGAAGTGTGGTGCGTCTCGACGTTGAGGGGCGCTACACTGGCTTGACTGGGAACACACAGGAGATAGACGATGGACGAACGCAAAAAGCGGTTCGGGCTGTTGGCCCTCCTCTTGGCAATGCTGTCGCTGCCGGTGAGGGCGCAGTCGACCGACGACAAACTCCAGGAATTGCAGCGGAAGATCGATGCTCTGGAGCAGCAAGTCAAAGACGACGAGGCCGTGGCTAAAGAGAAAGACAAGTCCGGCGCTTTCGTGAGCGCGGACATCAGCGGTTTCACGATCAAGTCGAACGACGGCAATTTTCTGCTCAAGATCGGCGCCGACCTCCAGGTCGACAACCGCTCGTTTCAGGGCCAAGGCAGCGGGTCCCTTCCGGACAGCATTCTCTTGCGGCGCGTTCGTCCCACGTTTTCCGGCACCATTTACAAGTACGTCGATTTCTTCTTCCGGCCGGATTTCGGTCTGGGCCAAACCGTCATCTACGACGCCTATCTGGAACTGAAATACTTCCCGGAGGCAAACCTGCGCGTCGGCAAGTTCAAGCCGCCCGTTGGCCTGGAGCGTCTGCAATCCGACGACGACACGAACTTCGTCGAACGCGGTCTGCCGACCCTACTTGTGCCCAGCCGCGACATCGGATACCAGGTCTCCGCCAGCCTGTTCCAGAACCGCGTCTATTATGCCGCCGGCGTCTTCAATGGCGTCCCCGACAACGGCCTCTCCGACGCCGCCGCCACAGACTCCCGCGACGTTGCCGGACGTTTGTTCCTCACTCCGTTTCAGGGAGCCGCCAAGAACCCGTTGAGTGGGCTCGGATTTGGAGCCGGGGCCCTCGGGGGGAGCGTCGACAAAGTCGCGCTGCCGTCCTACAAGACTTTCGGCCAGAACGCGTTCGTGACCTTTGCATCGGGTGTCGCCTCGGCGGGTCACAGAACCAGCCTGGCCCCGCAAGGCTATTACTACCTGGGGCCGTTCGGCGCGCTGGCCGAGTACACAGTCACGGAAGAGGGCTTTCAGAAAGCCGCGCTCCGCAGGGATATCGCTTTCCGGGCCTGGGAGGTGCAAGCTACCTACATCCTGACAGGAGAGCGCAAGGGCTTCACGTCTCCCACGCCGAAAAGGGCTTTCGATCCGAAGAACGGCGGCTGGGGCGCCTGGGAGCTGGCGGCTCGCGCCGGCGATTTCAGCGCGGAACCGGGCCTTTACAACTACGGCTTCGTGGATCCCACCAAGTCGCCGCGGCGCGCGCGCGAGTGGGTCGGAGGCGTGAACTGGTACCTCAACCGCCTCTTGCGCATCTCAGTGGATTACGGCAATACCAATTTCACGGGCGGCGCGGTCGGCGGAAATCGGGCTCCCGAGAGGGTGGTTATCACGCGGCTTCAGGCCAATTTCATCTGAGCGCGCATGACACGAATACGAAGGATCTTCGCAGTCTCCGCTTTCCTGGTCGGCGGTTTCGCCCAGGCTGGCCAGGGCCCCGTCACGCTGCTCAACGTCTCCTATGACCCCACCCGCGAGCTGTATCAGGATTACAACGCGGCCTTCGTCAAGTACTGGAAAGCTAAGACCGGCGTGGATGTCGTCATCAAGCAGTCTCACGGAGGCTCCGGCAAGCAGGCGCGCTCGGTCATCGATGGCCTAGAGGCCGACGTCGTGACCCTGGCGCTGGCCTACGACATCGACGCCATCGCCGAGAAGACCGGCCTGCTGCCGAAGAACTGGCAGAGCCGTCTGCCCGATAACAGCTCTCCGTACACCTCCACCATCGTCTTCCTGGTCCGCAAGGGAAACCCCAAACGCATCCACGACTGGAACGATCTGGTCCGGCCGGGTATCTCCGTCATTACTCCCAACCCGAAAACATCCGGCGGAGCGCGCTGGAACTACCTGGGGGCTTGGGGCTACGCGCTGCGGCAATTCGGCAACGACGAAGCCAAGGCGCAGGACTTCGTCGCCCGCCTGTACAGGAACGTTCCGGTGCTCGATTCCGGCGCGCGCGGCGCAACCACCACGTTCGTCGAACGCGGCATCGGCGACGTCCTGCTGGCCTGGGAAAACGAAGCCTTTCTGGCCATCCACGAACTCGGCAAGGACAAGTTCGACCTGGTGGTCCCTTCCGTGAGCGTTCTGGCCGAGCCGCCGGTCAGCCTGGTTGACAAAGTGGCCGCCCGCCACGGCACGACAGCCGTCGCACAAGCGTACCTGGAGTATCTCTATTCGCCCGCAGGGCAGGAGATTGCCGCCCGCAACTACTATCGCCCGCGTTTCAAAGAGGTCGCGGCCAAGTACGGCGACCGCTTTCCGCGCCTCAAGCTGTTCACCGTGGATGAGCTGTTCGGAGGCTGGCAGAAAGCGCAGAAGACGCACTTCGAAGATGGAGGAGTGTTTGACCGGATCTATCAGCCTGGAAAGTGAACGCCGCACCGTGCGCTTCAAGCGGCCGGGTATCCTGCCCGGCTTCTGGCCGGCGCTCGGCTTCTCGCTTCTCTACCTCAGCCTCATCGTTCTGGTGCCCCTGAGCGCCATCTTTCTGAAGACCGCGACGGCGAGCTGGGCCCACTTCTGGGCAGCAGCGACGTCGCCTCCGGTGCTGGCTTCCTTCCGCCTCAGCTTCGGCGCCTCGTTCATCGCGGCGCTGGTCAATGCCTTCTTCGGATTCGTGCTGGCCTGGGTTTTGGTGCGCTACCGGTTCCCGGGGAAGCGGCTGGTCGACGCGCTGGTCGATCTACCGTTCGCGCTGCCCACGGCCGTCGCCGGGATCGCGCTGACTTCTCTCTACACGGAGAACGGTTGGCTTGGCCGGCTCCTGGCGCCCTGGGGCATCCGTGTCGCGTTCACGCGGCTGGGAGTGCTGGTGGCCCTGATCTTCATCGGCGTGCCTTTTGTCGTGCGCAGCGTGCAGCCCGTGCTCGAGGACGCGGATCGTGAGATTGAGGAAGCGGCGCTCAGCCTGGGAGCCAACCGCTGGCAGGTCTTCACCTGGGTGGTTTTTCCTCTGGTTCGCCCGGCCTTGCTCACGGGGTTCGCGATGGCTTTTGCGCGCGGGCTGGGCGAGTACGGCTCGGTGGTCTTCATCGCCGGCAACATGCCCATGAGGACCGAGATCGCTCCGCTGCTGATCATCACCAAGCTGGAGCAGTACGATTACACCGGCGCTACCGCCATCGCTCTGGTGATGTTGGTGGCTTCGTTCCTCCTGCTGCTGGGCATCAACCTGATCCAGTGGCGCAGCCGCAGATTCGCGGAGGCGGCATGAGCCCGGGCCGGCGCTCGCCGGGGAACGATCCCGCGCCGGTGCGCTGGGGCCTCACCCTGACTGCTCTCTCGTTTCTGGCGCTGTTTGTCGCCCTGCCGTTGATAACGGTTTTCGTGCAGGCGCTCGCGAAAGGGTGGAGCACTTACTGGACCGCGATCCGCGAGCCGGACGCGCTGGCCGCCATCCGGCTCACCTTGCTGGCCACGGGCATCGCCGTTCTCCTGAATTCGCTGTTCGGCCTGGCGGCGGCCTGGGCCGTCACGAAGTTCCAATTCCCGGGAAAGAACGTCCTGATTACGCTCATCGACCTGCCCTTTGCGGTGTCCCCGGTGATCGCGGGCCTGATCTACGTCCTCGTGTTTGGCACGCAGGGCTGGTTCGGCCCGTGGCTCGGCCAGCACAACGTCAGAATCATCTTCGCCGTGCCGGGCATCGTGCTGGCCACGGTCTTCGTCACCTTCCCTTTCGTCGCGCGCGAGCTGATTCCTCACATGCAGGCGCGTGGGACGGACGAGGAAGAGGCCGCGCTGGTGTTGGGCGCCGGCGGCTGGCACATCTTTTTCCGGATCACTCTGCCCAACATCAAGTGGAGCCTGCTCTACGGGGTTATCCTGTGCACGGCGCGGGCCATGGGCGAGTTTGGCGCGGTCTCGGTGGTCTCCGGGCACATCCGCGGAGAGACCAATACGGTGCCGCTGCACGTCGAGATTCTCTACAATGAGTACAACTTCGCCGCGGCCTTCGCCGTGGCCAGCCTGCTGGCGGTGCTGGCCCTGGTGACGCTGGCCGCCAAGCGCCTGCTGGAGGGGAAGGTGCGGCAAGACGCCGTGGAGGTCCCCGAGGCATGACGATGTGGCTGGGAATTGTGGGGCAGACCTCCAGGTCTGCGCGGATCCTCCAGGACCCGCGAGGCCGACGTGGACGCCGGCCGCAGGACTGGAGTCCTGCCCCACGGTCAGCGACAGGACGCTAGGCATGGTCATCGAAGCGCGCCATATCAGCAGGACCTTCGGCAGCTTCGCGGCGCTGCGCGACGTCAGCCTCCAGGTGAATGACGGGGAGCTGGTGGCACTGCTCGGCCCGTCGGGATCGGGCAAGACCACCCTGTTGCGTATCCTGGCTGGCCTCGATCGTCCCGACCCCAATCCCGAGAGCGCAGTGATCTTCGAAGGCCAGGACGTGACCCACCTGGACGCCAGCGACCGCCGCGTGGGATTCGTTTTCCAGCACTATGCGCTGTTCCGCAACATGACGGTATTCGAGAACATCGCGTTCGGGCTACGCGTCCGCCCGCGCAAGGTGCGGCTCGCGAAGAACGAGATCCGGGACCGCGTCAAATCGTTGCTCGAGCTCATCCACCTGGAGAGCCTGGCGGACCGTTATCCCTCGCAGCTTTCCGGCGGTCAGCGGCAGCGGGTGGCGCTGGCGCGCGCCCTGGCCATCGAGCCCAAGGTGCTGCTGCTCGATGAGCCCTTCGGCGCTCTCGACGCCAAAGTGCGCCAGGGCCTGCGGCGCTGGCTGCGGCGGCTGCACGACGAGGTGCACGTGACCAGCCTCCTGGTCACGCACGATCAGGACGAGGCGCTGGAGGTGGCCGACCGCGTGGTGGTCACCAACCTGGGCCGCATCGAGCAGGTGGGGACGCCCGAGCAGGTTTTCGAGAATCCGGCCTCCGAGTTCGTGATGGATTTCCTGGGCAACGTGAATCTATTCCGCGGGCGGATTGAGTCCGGCAAGGCGGTGTTCGGGCCGCTGGTTCTCGATCACTCCGGCGCCGAAGGGCAACCAGCCCGGCTGCTGGTGCGGCCTCACGAGCTGGATATTCACCGCTATCAGGACGGCAAGCCCGGCCTGCGGGCGCGTGTGCTGCGGGTGCAATCGGCCGGTCCCCGGGTTAAGGTGGAGTTGGAGGCCGAAACCGGGGAGGCGCTCACGGTCGAGATGGCCCACGCGCAATTCCGCGAGATTGGCATCGGCCCGGACGACCACGTCTTCGTCGGTCTGCGCGACGCCCGCATCTTCACGGAGGACTACAGCATTTGACCCCGCGGCTCACACACCTTCGCCTGCTCGAGGCCGAGAGCATACACATCCTGCGGGAAGTGGCGGCGGAGTTTGCCCGCCCCGTCATGCTCTATTCCATCGGCAAGGACTCCTCCGTGATGCTGCGCCTGGCGCAGAAGGCGTTCCACCCGGGCAAGATTCCGTTCCCGCTTCTACACGTGGACACCGGTTACAAGTTCCAGGAGATGATCGAATTCCGCGACCGGTACACCCGGGAGATCGGCGCCACGCTGATCGTTCACCGGAATCGCCGGGCACTCGATGAGGGCGCCAACCCGTTCCGCCTCGGCACCGAGAAGTGTTGCGCCCTGCTGAAGACGCGCGCGCTGCTGGACGCGCTCGCCGAGGGCGGCTTCGATGCTGCATTTGGGGGCGCACGTCGCGAAGAAGAAAAATCGCGCGCCAAGGAGCGCATCTTCTCGTTCCGCGACCCGCTGGGCCAATGGGACCCCAAGAATCAGCGCCCCGAGTTGTGGAATCTCTTTAACAGCCGCATCGACAAGGGCGAAAGCATCCGCGTCTTCCCTCTTTCCAACTGGACCGAGCTCGACGTCTGGCACTACATCCACCTGGAGCGGATCCAGGTGGTTCCGCTCTACTTCGCCAAGCCGCGGGAAATGGTGGTGCGCGGCGAAACACTCATTCCCGTGGAGCACGACTTTCCGCTCTTGCCCGGAGAGCGGCCGCGACTCGTGATGTGTCGCATGCGTTCGCTCGGATGTACGTACTGCACCGGCGCCGTTCGGTCGGAGGCGGACACCGTGCCCAAGATCATCGCGGAACTGGTGGGGCTCCGCCGCTCGGAGCGCGAGAACCGCGTCATCGATCACGATCGGGAAGGCTCCATGGAGTTGAAGAAGCGCGAGGGGTATTTCTGATGGCGCTGGCCGGTACACCGCAGACCGTCCCGGACATCGAAGCTTTCCTCGAGCAGGACCAGCGGAAGGACCTGCTGCGGTTCACCACGGCTGGCAGCGTGGATGACGGAAAGTCCACGCTGATCGGCCGGCTGCTCTACGATTCCCGCGGCGTCTATGAGGACCAGCTTGCGGCCGTGCAACGGTCGCCCGTCAATCGCTCCAGCGGGACCATCGACTTCTCGCTGCTGACCGACGGCCTGCGAGCCGAGCGGGAGCAAGGCATCACCATCGACGTGGCCTATCGCTACTTCGCCACACCCAAGCGGAAGTTCATCATCGCGGATACTCCGGGCCACGAGCAGTACACGCGCAACATGGCCACCGGGGCATCGACGGCGGACCTGGCAATCGTGCTCATCGACGCGCGCAACGGCGTGTTGACGCAGTCGCGGCGCCATGCCTCCATCGCCGCGCTGCTCGCCATTCCGCACATCGTCGTGGCGGTGAACAAGATGGATCTGGTCGGCTTCCGCGCGGATGTCTTCGAGAGCATCCGGCAGGAGTTCGCCGGCCACCTGAAGCGCCTCGGCGTGACGGGCGCCCGCTTCATTCCCATCAGTGCGCTCGACGGAGACAACGTGATCTCCCGCAGCCCGCGCACCCCGTGGTATCGCGGCGAGAGCCTGCTGGAAATCCTCGAGAACGTTCCGGTGGACGGCGACCGCACGCGCGGCTCGATGCGCTTCCCCGTTCAGATTGTCATCCGGCCGGACTCCACTTTCCGGGGCTATGCCGGCCAGGTGGTTGCCGGAGTCCTGCGCCGCGGCGACCCGGTGATGGTGCTCCCCTCCGGACGCACCAGCCGCGTGAAATCTATCGTGACCTGGGAAGGCGAGCTGGCCGAGGTCTTCGCGCCCATGTCCGCAACCGTCTGCCTCGAAGACGAACTGGACATCAGCCGCGGAGACATGCTGGTTCACCCGGCGCAGGCCCCGCGCGTGTCGCGGCACTTCGAGGCCGCGCTGGTGTGGATGAACGAGCAACCCCTCCGGCTCGGCACGCCGTACCTCCTCAAGCACACCACGCAGCAACTCACGGCCAACGTCACCGCTATCGCGCACCGGGTGAACGTCAACACGCTCGCGGAGGAGCCCGCGGAGACACTCGAGCTCAACGAAATCGGCCGCGTCGCCATCGAAACGGCGCGCCCGCTCTTCTTCGACGCCTACACCGCCAACCGCTGGACAGGCAGTTTCATTCTGATCGACCCCATCGGCAATTCGACCGTAGCGGCCGGCATGATTCAGGAGCCGAGGCGCCAGGCGGGGGCCGACCGCGCGGCCCGCTCGGCGCTGCTCGACCTCGAATTTCAGGCCAGCCGCCCCACTCCGGCGGAGCGATTCGCCCGCGCCGGCCATTACCCGGCTGTCATTTGGCTGACCGCACGCCGCGATCTGGCGTATCTCCTCGAGAGGCAGTTGTTCCAGCGCGGCTGTCAAGTCCACGCCCTGGCCGAGGACGTCGAGAGCCGCATCCTGCCGGAGCTGGCCGCCCTGCTGACCGCGGCCGGGCTGATCGCCATCTTCTCGGTTTCCGGTCCGGACGCCGAGGAGTTGGAGCGGGCCAGGGCGCAGGCGGGAAGCGATCGCTTCTTCCATTTCGACGCCGAGAGTCTGGCGGCTAGCGACGAGCAGGCGGCCCACCAGATCATGGCCGCCCTGGAAGACCGCGGCGTTCTTCTCAAGCGCGACCGTTTCACCGAAGCGGAAGGCATATAGGGACTCCGGTCCGCCTCAATACACCTATGATATGATCGGGATTGGGTACATTCCTGCGCTTGGGGGGCTATGCCAGACAATTTGATCCGCGAGATCCTAGAGGGCAATGCCGGGCGACCCTGCCTGACGTGCAGCTTCCAGGCCGAGGACATGGTGGTGCTCGACATGCTGCGCAAGCTGCGTCCGGCAATCCCCGTCCTGTTTCTAGACACCGGCTACCATTTCCAGGAGACCTACGAGTATCGGGACCGCATGGCTCGGCAATGGGGGCTAAACCTGGTGAACCTCCAACCGGAGCTGCCTGTCGCAGAGCAGGAATCCAAGTTCGGGAAGCTCTACGGCACGCACCCGGACCAGTGCTGCAAGATGCGCAAAGTGGAACCGTTGCTGCGCGCGCTGGCGGATTATGAGATCTGGTTCACGGGACTTCGCCGCGAGCAGTCTCCCACCCGCGCCAACCTGGAGCAGGTCGAGCAGCACACGCTCCCCTCCGGGAAGACACTGGTCAAAGTTAGCCCACTCGCTCTCTGGACCTGGAAAGAGGTCTGGAGCTACTTGCGGGTAAACGAAATCGACTACCTGCCCCTCTACGATCAAGGCTACCCGAGCATCGGCTGCGAGCCTTGCACCGCGTTGCCTTCGGACGCGGGCAACCTGCGGTCCGGGCGTTGGGGCGGCCAGAAGCTGGAGTGCGGCATCCACACCTTCGATGCCGGAAAGAGGATCGCGTGAGCAAGGTCTACCTTATCGGCGCCGGGCCGGGCGATCCGGATCTGCTCACCGTCAAAGCGGAGCGCATATTGCGCCAGGTGGACGTGGTGCTGTACGACCGCCTGGTCGGACCCGAAGTGCTCCTGCTCGCCAAACCCGAGGCGGAGTTGATCTACGCCGGCAAGCAGGAAGGCGAGCAGGAGAACATGCAGCAGGTCATCTTCGATCTGATGCTGAGCTACGCGCGCGCGGGCAAAACCGTGGCGCGGCTGAAGGGCGGGGACGCCTGCGTCTTCGGCAGAGGCGGGGAAGAGTGGCGCTTCCTGGCGCGTCACGCGATCGAGGTGGAAGTGATTCCGGGTGTATCCTCGGCGCTGGCCGCCCCGGCGCTGGCCGGCGTTCCTCTCACCTTCCGCGGTCTGGCGCGCGGCTTCGCCGTCGTGACGGGCCATAGCAGCGGCGCCATCCGGTGGGAAGACTACGCTCGCGTGGATACGCTGGTGGTCCTGATGGGAGTTCACGAGCGCGATCGGATCGCTCAGGCGCTCATTTGCGCGGGACGTCCGGCCCACGAGCCCGCCGTTTTCGTCGAGCGTTCGACCACGCCTCAGGAACGGGTGATCGAGACTACGCTGGGCGAAGTGGCCGCGGGCGCCGTCGCGGTCGAGTCCCCGGCCGTGTTCGTCATGGGCGCGGTGGCGGCTCTTCGCGCGGAGCTGGTGGCCGCGGTGCGCGAGGAGACCGCCGCGTGAGCTCCCCAGCCGAAGCCGTCAAGGGCGCCAGCCACCACTTGCGCGGCCAGATCCTGGAGGAGCTGGTCCTCGAGCGGCCCGACTTCACCAAGGAGACCGTCCAGCTCCTGAAGTTCCACGGCGCCTATCAGCAAGGCGACCGCGACCGCAGAAAGGCCGGGGAGCCGCAGGAAATCGGTTCGATGGTGCGCGTCGGAATCCCCGGCGGCGCGCTCTCGGCCGCGCAGTATCTCGAATTGGACCGGCTCGCGGACCAGGTGGGCGACGGCGGACTGCGCATCACCACGCGCCAGGACATCCAGTATCATCGCGTCCGCAAGATCAACCTCCGGGCGCTGATGCGCGCGCTGAACGCGAACCTGCTGACGACGCTGGCGGCCTGCGGCGACCTCGTCCGCAATGTCGTCGCCTGCCCCGCGCCGCTCGGCGATCCCGAAAGAACGCGCATCCAGGAGCTGGCGCAATCGCTCGGCCGGGCGCTGAAACCGAAGACGCGAGCCTACTACGAAATCTGGCTGGATGGCGAGAAGGCCGCCTCGGCCGAAACCGCCCCGCACGAGGACGAGCCGCTCTACGGCGCCACCTACCTGCCGCGGAAATTCAAGATCGGCTTGGCCGCCCCCGGCGACAACTGCATCGACGCCTACACCAACGACGTCGGCATCGTCCCCGGTCGCGGCGGCTTCACGCTGCTGGTGGGCGGCGGAATGGGCATGAGCCCCGGAGTGAAGGCGACCCACCCGCGTCTGGCCGAGCCGCTGTGCTTCATCGAGCCCGAGCGCCTCCAAGCCGCGGTGGAAGCGATCGTGTCCCTGCACCGCGACTTCGGCAACCGCACCAACCGCAAGCTGGCGCGGCTCAAGTACGTCATCGAGGAGTGGGGCCTCGATCGGTTCAAGGCCGCATTCGAGGCGCGGCTGGGAGGGCCAATCGCTCCGCCCCGGGCGCTCGATTGGCGCAGTTCCGCGGACCACCTGGGCTGGCACTCGCAGGCGAACGGAGCGTCGTTCCTCGGTCTCGCGGTCCCAAGCGGCCGCGTCCGCGACACGGCCGAAGCTCGCTGGCGAACGGCCCTCCGCGAGGTGGTGGAGCGATTCCGTCCGGGAATCCGTCTGACCCCGCAGCAGAACATTCTCATCACGGACATCCCGGCCGAGGCTCGCGCGGATGTCAGCGGCGCACTCCTCGCCCACGGCATCCGCCCGGCCGAGGAACTGCCTCCGGTGGTGCGCGATGCGCTGGCTTGCGTCGCGTTCCCCACCTGCGGCCTGGCCATCACGGAAGCGGAGCGCGTTCTGCCCGAGATCGTCTCGGGGATTCACGGCGCGCTCACGGAGGTTGGCCTGGGCGGTGAGTCCATCTCCGTTCGCGTCACCGGATGCCCGAACGGTTGCGCACGGCCCTTTACGTCCGAGATCGGCCTGGTGGGACAGAGCGTGAACATGTACCTGATCTACCTCGGCGCCTCTCCCCTGGGCACGCGGCTGGGCGCGGCGTTCGCCGAGAACGTTCCCCGCGGCGAGATCGTGGGCCGCCTGCGGCCCGTGTTCCGCCTCTACGCGGAAGGGCGCGAGCCGGGCGAAGCCTTCGGGGATTTCTGCCATCGGGTGGGAGTCGGGAGGCTGCGGGCGTGAGCGTGTTCTATCCCGTCCTGCTGAAACTCGAAGGCAAGCGCTGCGTCGTGATCGGAGGCGGGACGGAAACGGAGCAGCGGGTGCAAGGACTGCTCGAGGCCGGCGCCCAGGTCACCCTGATCGCTCCGGCGGCGTCTCCCGAAATCGCCCAGCTCGCCAGCGTCGGGCGCATTCAGTGGATCGCGCGCGAGTATCGGGCGGGCGACCTCACGGGCGCATTTCTGGCCGTAGCCTGCCCCGCCGACCGTTCGCGCAACGCGGAGATCTGGGCAGAAGCCGAGGCTCGAGGCATTCCATCGAACGCCACCGACGACGGCCCGCATTGCACTTTCATTTTTCCAGCCATCCATAGGCAGGGCGATCTGGTGGTGGCCGTATCTTCGGGCGGAAAGAGTCCCGCGCTGGCGTCGCGCATTCGCGATCGCATCGCTGGCGACCTCGGGCCGGAGGTGGCCGAGTTCCTGGATCTCCTGGGCCAGTTGCGTCCCGAAGTCACCGCGCGCTTTCCATCCTTCGAGCGGCGCCGCGAAATCTGGTACCGCCTGGTCGACTCCGAGGCCCTCCACGAACTCCAGGCGGGCCGCCGCGAGGACGCGCTAGCTGCGCTCCGGAACATCCTCGACGCGGCCTGAGGTCCGGGCCTAAAGTGTACGCCGTAGGCAGCCGATCCCGTACAAGGTGACAGGGCGCAGCCTCCGCCGCCCGAAAGCCCAAGCACGGGGAGAGGTCCTGGAAGTACCGCCAGCGCAGGCTCAGTACACACCCCCGCGAAGAAGGGCCGAAGACGCAGGAGGGCGCCGGAGACTCCGTTCTGAATCAATGGCTTGGTCCTGGCGCCCTTCCCCCGGCTCGCGCCGTTCGGCCTAGCGCGACCCTCAATTTCGGCCTGGAATGGGCAGAAAAAGCCGCGTGAGACTTTTTTGGCGACTTTGAGACTATTTTATCGTTGACACAAGGTAGGGTATTGGACTATGATCCACTCTTAATCAGTGTCGGCATGACAGATCACAGCAGATCGCGTTCAGGCATATCGGACACAGGGCTCATCAGCATGCTCGGTGTCAGCCGTGCGACGTTTTACCGCCGCTTGCAGGATGGGACCATCACCCCTCCCGCCGGCCGCGTGGGTAAGAAGCGACGTGTCTGGACGCTGGCGGAAATCGAACTTGTCAAGGAGCAACTCCAGGCCCAAAAGGAACGTACATGATCCGTCTCGTCATCGCGAATCAAAGAGGGGGCGTTGCCAAGACCACCACCGCGCTGGTTCTCGCCCGCATCTATGCCGATCAGGGCAAGAGGGTCCTGTTGGTCGATACCGACTCCCAGGGGTCGATTGGGACCGTCATCTCCCTCAAAGCGAAGTACCACCTATCGGACTTTCTGGTGGGGCACATCGCGCTCGAGGAGTGCCTGGTTTCGGCGCACCCGAATATCGACGTGCTCCCCAGCAACCGCAACACCTCCCGCGCCGAGGATCTGATCACGGCGCAGGGCTTCCGGGAGTTCGTCTTCGAGCAGATGTTCAGCACGTACGAGCATAACTACGACGTGATCCTGATCGACGTGGCCCCCTCGATCACGCTCTTCCAGACCTGCGCCATGGTGTACACGCGCAGGGTGCTGATCCCGGTGGCGATGGAGATCCTCAGCGTCCAGGGCGCCATGGCGAGCCTGGAGGCAGCGCGGACGCTCAATACCATGTTTGCCAACAGCTACCATTTGCCGGTGGAGACCGTCGGCATGTTGCCGGTAATGGTGGACCGCCGTCTGGCGATGACCGGAATCATTCTCGACACGCTCGAGCAGATCGCCGAAAAGACCGGCGTGCCGCGCCTTTCCGTCGTGCGCACCGACACGTCGGTGGTGAAGGCCAACAAGGAGCGGCAGTTCCTGGTCGACTTCGACCCCAAGTCAAAGGCGCTCGAAGACTACCAGGTGGTGGCAGACGAAGTCCTGACGATAATGAGACAACTGGATGGCATCCCCGAAGCGCAACGCCAATCGGCGTAAATTCAACCGGCAGCCGCTGGACGTAGACGACTTGACGAGCGCATCCTCGTTCTCGGGGATCCGTGACGTCATCGAGAGCCACTTCGGCAAGTCGGAGAACGCGGACCAGGCGGCGGAAGCCGGAGGCGGCGAGGGCCCGCGCAACGTCGAGGCGGATCCCGAGCATCCGCAGTACGTCTGGGAGCCCAAAGGGGTGCCATTCTCGGTGCGCCTGGACGCGGATGTGATCGGGCGCTTGGAGAAAGAGAGCCTCGATATCTTCCGGGCTATCACCAACCGCGGTTCGGAGATCGGCGGAATTCTTCTCGGGGAGGTGCTCCCGGGCTGGCCGGTGTCGGTTGTGGTCCGGGACTACGAGCCTGTCCCTTGCGCTTACACACTGGGTCCGTCCTACCTGCTCTCCGACGAAGAGCAGGAGCGGTTGGGAGAGGCCATCGAGACCCGGCAGAAGGCGAGCGGTCTTACGGTGGTGGGTTTCTTCCGCAGCAATACCCGGCCGGCGCTGGTGCTGCAGGACGACGACCTGGACCTGTTCGAAGAGTTCTTCCCGGAAGATCACAACATCTTTGTGCTGGCCAAGCCGTTTTCGCGGAAGCCTTGCCAGGGCGCGATTTATGTGCGCGAGGGCGGGAAGATCCGGACCGACTCCAGTCCCCTGGAATTCGCGTTTTCGCGGGCGGAACTCGAGAAGCTCGGAGCGTTGCAGCCGGGACTCCGCCTCGCCAGCCAGCCGAGTCGGCTGGGGCCGGCTTCGAGCCCTGATCGCGCCCCGGCCATCCCCATCGACTCAGCTCCTGCCGAGTTCAAGCGACCGCCGGCGCCGGTGGTGTTGAAGCCCGAACCTCCGTCTCCGGTGGAGACCAAGCCCGCGCCTTCTGCCATCGGGACCGGGACCGAGCCTCCCGCCGCTCCCGTGAGGACGGAGCCGAAGATCGAGCCGCGCGTGGAACCGAGAGCCGAGCCGCCGTTAGAGCAAAGGATCGAAGCGAGGCTACCGTGGCTGAAGCCGTCGTCACCGCCTCCAGCACCCCGACCCGCTGCCCCGCCCTCCGAGAGCGCTGGAACCACCACGCCGGCAAGCCCGGCGCGGCCGCTGTTCACGCCGCCGCCTAGGGTCGAGACGCGTGCAACGCCGCCCGAGCCGCCGTCACCGCCGCCAGCAGCCCGCCCTGCTGCCCCGCCCGCCGCGAGCGCTAGAACCACCACGCCGGCAAGCCCGGCGCGGCCGCTGTTCACGCCGCCGCCCAGGGTCGAGACCCGTGCCACGCCGCCTGAGCCGCCGTCACCGCCTCCAGCGGCCCGGCCTGCTGCCCCGCCCTCCGCGAGCGCTAGAACCAGCACGCCGGCAAGCCCGGTGCGGCCGCTGTTCACGCCGCCCAGGGTCGAGACGCGCGCCACGCCGCCTGAGCCGCCGTCACCGCCGCCAGCGGCCCGCCCTGCTGCCCCGCCCGCGGAGAGCGCTGGAACCAGCACGCCGGCAAACCCGGCGCGGCCGCTGTTCACGCCGCCGCCTAAGGTCGAGACGGTCGCCACGCCGACGCCTGAACCGCCGTCGCCGCCGAGATTCAGCGCCAGGATCCAATCGCGGATCCCACCCTCGGTGCAGCCGCGAATCGCGACCAACCTCGGATCGAAGCCTGCGCCCGGCGCGGGGCCCGCTCAACCGACTCGCTTCATGACGAGAATGGAGCCGCGGACGGCGCCGCAGCAACCCAAGCCGGAACCGAAGCCCGAAGCGACGTTGGCGCCCAAAGTCGAGCCGGCAGTGCCTCCTCAGCCGGCGGTCCGGATCGAGCCCGTCGTCGTGGTGCGGCCGCCGGCGCAGCCTCGGGCCGAGGTCGAGGCCGAGCCGAAGGTGGAGCCCAAAGCCGAGGTCAAGGTCGAGCCCCGGGTTGAGCCACCGTCGCCGAGGTTCACCAGGATTCAGCCCGGGGTTCAGCCCAGACCCGAACCTGAGCCTCAGCCCGCTGCGCCACCGGCCGACGATCTCCAAAGCGTGTTCCGCAGGAAGCCGGAGCAGGGGCCCCCGCCACAGACCGCGCCGAGCTTTGGGTACGACGAAGAGGCCGCGCAGGGGAAGCACCGCTGGATTCTGCCCGTGGTGATCGCCTTGGTCATCGTGGTCGTTGGAGTCTACTTCTTCGTCATCCGCCCGAATCGGCAGACTGTGGAGGAGGCTCCGGCCGCGGCGGCGCAACTTCCGGCGCACCGCCAGGCCGTCGATCTGCCGCTGCGGGTCGAAGGGTTCGAAGGGGCCCTGACGATCTTCTGGGACGGTCTCGCCGCCCCCATCTCAACCGCCCCGCGCGGCGTGCTCTCCATCCGCGATGGCGCGGGCACTAAGACCTTCGACCTGACTTCGGACGAGCTGAAGAAGGGCACCTACGGGTACAAGCCTCGCACGGATGACGTACTGGTCCGGCTGGAACTCAAGGGCCTGCCGGGTGGTCAGAGCGCTTACGGAGTGACGCACATCTTCGGAGCCAGAAGGCTGGGCAAGACCTCCGCTAAGTAGCAGCTCCCGCCCGAGTGTCCGAATTCGAGCATCGAAATCCCACGAGTGGGGAAACAAGCGGCTGCGCCAATGGAATGAGACGATTGCGGCTGGAAACTCTCGTGCTGCGCTGCGAGTAGGGTCAAAAGACCGCATACCACAGAGCAAGGCCAAGCGCCGCGATTCCCACCGCTCCAACCAGGACTCCCACCAAGCGGTTCGGATCCATCTTCTCCACCACCCGTGTCTTCGTGAAAATGAGTCCGAACCCGACAAAAAGAAGAAGATCGACTAAACCGTGCGTTGTCCAATCGTGACCCGTAAGCGACTTCATAAGACCCTTGAGCGGGGCATATGCGTCTTTCGCCCAGGCTAGCGCGGTATTGAGCAGCACGGCAGCCGCAGCGGCAAGAACGAAGCCCGATGTCGCGGCAGTCAATCTCGGACGCCCCGGGCCCACCGCGGAATCCATTATCGGGCTCCTTGCGATGCGTCATGAAGCAGAGCCACCTTAACTCCGTGGTCGATTACGGCGCCGGCGCCTTCCACGGCCACGCCTGTGATCACAATTAGCCCCGCAATGGACAAGACCAGCCTGCGAGCGGCGGAATTTGAATGCAGTTCTTCCCGAGTGGCGATCGGAAGAAGAAATGACAGGATGGCAACGATGAAAAACAGGTGTTCTTTCGTCTCCATAAAGAGACTGTGTGCGAACGGCCACGGCCCTTTCAGGATCAATGCCCTTTCCGGTGGATAGAAGTGAACGTACCAGTATCCGCCGCAGATCCAGGCGGCAGCTATCGAGGCCGCCGCCACGAGAGCGGCTGTTCGTATGCGGCCTATGTTCGCGGGCCGCACATTGAGCGCTTCAACGAACACCCACAGGGCTGCCGCACAACCCGTAGCGCCGAGCGCGGCATGCGTCAACAGAATGACGTCGCTGCTTGAGATGCTCGCGGGCACTTCGTTTCGAGGGGAACCTCGCCTCCTATGCGGGCCCCATAAGCCCAGGATGAGCCATACCGTTGAACGCAGCGCCTGCGGGTCCGCCTGGCTTGTCGCCGCTCTTCTTGCCCCAAGTCCAATAGAGCCCGAGGTAGGCGTAGTTCTCCGTTTGCCCGATGGCGGTGTGGCCGTAACAGAACAGTAACTGAAAACCGGGATCGCGGAATTTGTAATAACCGCCGATATCGACCAGCGTCGCCGGTCTCGTCTGCGGTGTCGCCGTCCCTTCCGGTCCGTGATAAAAGATCTCGGTTCCCAACGTCACCTTCTTGCCCAGGTCGCGCTGAACGAGCCAGCCCGCAAATGGGAAATTGCGGTAGCCGGGTGCGTTCACTAGCGTCGCCCCGCCGCCCCCGTAAGTGGTCCACGGGCCAAAGCTCTTCTGCGCCCACAGTGGCGCCTTATACCATGTCTTGCCCACCCCCAGACCTCTCGCGGCGCTCCCGCTCGGCATCTCGAACATCGGAAATGTGCCGATCATGGGACGATGCTTCGTCTCCTGCACAAACCGGTATTTGATCCCCAGCTCGATGTCTCCTAAACCGAACGCTCGCGGGCCAGTTCCGGGCAGAATCGCCGCGGCGGGAACGACGATGTGCAGGTGAACGTTGGGAAGGGCCCCCCAGTTGAACTCCACGGCAGGCCCGACCGTGTCGGTTTCCACCGGCGTGCCGTCCGACGCCGCGAACGTATAGAACTCGAAGTGCCTGAAATCGATTGGCTCCGGATCGTCGGTTTGAAACGGAGGACCGGCCAGCGCCGGTGCCGAAACGGAAACCAGCACGGCAAGCGCCCCTACCGCGGCGAGCTCGTGCATCCGGCTATCTCGTCTCATGAAGCTCCCCAAACAGCTCGGCCACCCTTACCTTCATGGCCTTCAGCGCCTTCCTACCCAGGGGCGTGGCCCGGTAGACCTTACGAATCGATTGCCCCTTGCGCTTCTCGACCGAGCGTACGTATCCCTTCTTCTCCAACCCGTGGAGAAGAGGATAGAGAGTTCCGAGACTGATCCGATAACCGTGCCGCGCCAGTTCCTGGGCCATCTCGAGCCCGAAGATCGGTCCTTCGACGGCGTGATGGAGAATGTGGAGGCGGATAAGGCCCGAGTAAAGATCGCGGTACTCGAAACGGTTCTCAAAATCGCTTTTCGTTATCGTCATTCGATAGCTGCTCTCAGCGTATCCGGCGCTCGTATCCGCTGTCAACTGCCGTGCAGCGACGAACCCCTCAGAACGCCCGCCGGTATTGCACCGGAGGCGCGAGCTTCGCTCCCAAACGCCGTGCGGCGTGCAGGGGCCAGTATGGATCGCGCAGCATCTCGCGCGCCAGCAGGACCAGGTCCGCTTTCCCGCTGGCCACGATCTCGTTGGCCTGCTCCGGCTCGGTGATCAGCCCCACCGCGCCGGTCGCGATGCCCGCCTCCTGGCGGATGCGCTCGGCGAACGGAACCTGGTAGCCCGGGCCCAGCGGAATCGTAACGTGCGGTACCAGGCCGCCCGAAGAGCAGTCGATCACGTCCACGCCCAGAGGCTTCAGCCGCTGCGCCAGCAGCACGGATTGATCCGCGTCCCAGCCGTCCTCGGCCCAGTCGGTGACCGAGATGCGCACGAACAGCGGGCAGGCTGCCGGCCATACCTCGCGCACGGCCCAAGTGACGTCGCAGAGCGCGCGAATGCGATGGCCGAGCGGGCCGCCGTATTCGTCGGTGCGCCGGTTGCTCAGCGGCGAGAGAAACTCGTGCAGCAGGTAGCCGTGCGCGGCGTGGATCTCGACAACGCGGAACCCGGCCTCCACCGCGCGCCGCGCCGCCGCCGCAAAGGCCGCGCCAATGCGGCGGATTTCCGGCACCGTCAGTTCCTCTGGCGCGACCTCGTGCTCGAGAAACGGAATGGGGCTCGGCGCCACCGGCTGCCAGCCGCCCCGCTCGGCAGGGATCTGGCCTCCGCCCTCCCAAGGCCGCGCCGTAGAAGCTTTGCGCCCGGCGTGGGCAAGCTGGATGCCCGGCACGGCGCCCTGAGCCTCGATGAACCGCGCGATGCGGGCCAGCGGCGCGATCTGATCGTCGCTCCAAATCCCCAGGTCGCTCGGCGAGATGCGCCCGCGCGCCTCCACCGCGGCCGCTTCGGTCATGACCAACCCGGCGCCGCCGGCTGCGCGGCTCCCCAGGTGGACGAGGTGCCAGTCCGTAGCCATGCCGTCTTCGCACGAGTATTGGCACATGGGCGAGACCGCGATCCGGTTTCTCAGCCGCACGTCGCGGAAGGAAACGGGAGTAAACAAAGCGGGTTCGTCCATAAGCTTCCAGTATCGCGGGATTCGGTCGCGTCTGCACGCTACAATAGCTCCAGGGCCATTCCTGGGGATGCGTAAAACTTACTGCGGAATCGTAAACCGCGCCGCGAGCATCATAAGAAGCGAGCCCCCGATGCGCAACTACCTCGAGCTGACCAAGCCCACCATCACGTGGCTGATCCTCGGCAGCACGGCCGTGGGCTACTATTTCGGCCTCGGCGGAGGGGCGGCGCACTGGCTGGTGCTGTTCTACACCCTTCTCGGAACGGGCCTGCTCGCCTCCGGCACGGCCACGCTCAACGAGTGGTACGAGCGCGACGCCGATGCCAAAATGCGGAGGACCGAAGCGCGGCCGATTCCTTCCGGGCGCGTCAGCCCTGGCCGGGCGTTGGCGTTCGGCCTCGCTCTTTCGGCGCTCGGCTTCTTAGACCTCGCCCTGGCGGTCAACTGGGTCGCGGCCCTGTGGGGATTGGCCACGCTGGCGACCTACCTGCTGCTCTATACGCCGCTCAAGCAGCGCACCAAGCACGCCACCACCATCGGGGCGTTTCCGGGCGCGATGCCGCCGCTGATCGGTTTCGCGGCCGCGGCCGGCGGCCTTTCCGCGCAGGCCTGGGTATTGTTCGGCATTCTCTTTCTGTGGCAGTTTCCGCACTTCCTCTCGATCGCCTGGATGTATCGCGAGGACTACGGTCGGGCGGGCATCGTGATGCTGCCCGTGGTCGAGCCGGACGGCAAATCGACCGCGCGGCAGATCGTCATCGCCTCGCTGCTGCTCGTTCCCGCCAGCCTCGCCCCGGCATTCCTGCACATGACGGGGACGGTCTACCTGTTCGGCGCGCTGGCCCTGGGCATCGCGTTCCTTTCCGCCGGGCTGCGGGTCGCTCTCGAGCGCACCCGGCTGCGCGCGCGGCAGGTGCTGCTGGCGTCGGTCGTCTACCTGCCGTTGCTTTATGGTTTGATGTTGTTGGACAGGCCGCGGTTGTGATCGTCTCTGCGGAAAACCTGACGCGCCAGTACGGCGCCCGGAGTGCGCTCGCGGGCGTCTCCTTCCAGGTGCGCGAGCGCGAGATCTTCGGCGTGCTCGGCCCCAACGGCGGCGGGAAATCGACCCTGTTCCGCATCCTGGCGACCATGCTCGCTCCCTCCACCGGCGCGGCGAGCGTGGCGGGTTACGACGTCGAGCGCCAGCCGGCCGAGGTGCGCCGCCGCATCGGCGTGGTCTTCCAGTCGCAGAGCCTTGACAAGAAGCTGACCGTGTTCGAGAACCTGCGCGCCCAGGGGCATCTGTTCGCCATGCACGGGCGAGAACTGGCGGAGCGGATCGAAGAAGTGGCGCTGCGCCTCGGCCTCGCGGACCGGCGCGACGACCTGGTCGAGACGCTTTCGGGCGGCTTGCGCCGGCGCGTCGAGATCGCCAAGGGCCTGCTGCACCGGCCCGCCGTGCTCCTCATGGACGAGCCTTCTACCGGCCTCGATCCGGGCGCGCGCCGCGAGCTCTGGCAGTACGTCGAGGAGCTGCGCGACCGCCAAGGAATCACCGTGCTGGTGACCACTCACATTCTCGACGAGGCGGACCGCGCCGACCGGCTCCTGCTGCTGCACCAGGGCAAAGTGGTCGCCGAGGGCGCCCCCGCCGAGCTGAAGTCGCGCATCGGCGGAGACGTGGTGATCCTCGACGTGGACGACCCGGCGCGGTTGCTGCCGGAACTTCGCGCGCGGTTCGGCGTCGAAGCCACCGCGGAGAACGGCTCGCTACGCGTCGAGATCGGCAACGGCCACCGTTTCATCGCCGAGGCGGTGGAGGCCTTCCCGGGCGCCATCCGGTCGGTGGCGCTGCACAAGCCGACCCTTGAAGACGTCTTCCTGGATGAAACCGGAGCGCGCCTGACATGAACTTCTGGCTGCCCGTCTGGGCCCTGTGGCATCGGGACCTGGTGCGCTTCTGGCGCGAGAAGGCGCGCGTGGCGGGCTACATCGGCTCGCCGCTGGTGTTCTGGCTGCTGATCGGCTCCGGCTTCGGCGACCTGGGCTTCTTCTTCCCCGGCGCGCTGGTGCTCACGGTGATGTTCTCCGCCGTGTTTTCCACCATGTCGCTGATCGAGGACCGGCGTGAGGGCTTCCTACTCTCGATGCTGGTTTCGCCCGCGCCGCGCAGCTCCATGGTGCTCGGCAAGATCCTGGGCTCTTCGACGCTGGCCTGGCTCCAGGGGATGGTGTTCCTGTGCTTCGTGCCCGCCACCGGCCACACGCCCAACGCCGCCGCCCTGCTCGAAGCCGCGGGCGTGATCCTGCTGATCGCGTTCACATTCACGGTCGCCGGATTCGTCATCGCCTGGCAGATGGAATCGACGCAGGGCTTCCACGCCGTCATGAACCTGGTCCTGCTGCCGCTGTGGCTGGTATCGGGCGCGCTGTTCCCGATGGCGAAGGCGCACGGCTGGGTGCAGTGGCTGATGCGCGCCAACCCAGTGACGTACGCCGTCTCGGCGTTGCGCGCGCCGCTCGAAGGCCACGCCGGCGTGCCCGCTCCGGCGGCCAGCGTGATCGTGACCGCGTGCTTCGCCGCGGCTCTCTTCGCGGTGGCCACGCTCTCCGCGACCCGCCGGACGGCGAGGACCTTCGCGTGAAACCGCTCCTGTGGGACAGGCCTCCGGCCTGTCGCCGAAAAACGAGCATCCTCGCGGCTCTTGTCCTAACCCTGGCCGGATGCGCGCGGCACAACGCCCTGCCCGTCTACGGCCACGTGCCCGCGTTTGTCCTGAGCTCGCAGACCGGCGCGGTTTTCGATAGCAAAACCCTCGACGGAAAGATCTGGGTCGCCGACTTCTTCTTTACGACCTGCATGGGCCCCTGCCCGCGCATGTCGGCCGAGATGCACTGGGTCCAGAAGCAAATCGGAGATCTGCCGGACGTGCGGCTGGTCTCGTTCACCGTCGATCCGCAACAGGACACGCCGCCGGTGCTGGCCGCTTACGCACAGCGTTTCCGCGCCGAACCCGGCCGCTGGTTCCTCCTCACCGGCTCGTCGGCGACGCTCAACACTCTGGACCGCGACGCCTTCAAGATGGGCAACGTCGACGGCACCTTCGTCCACTCCACGCTGTTCGCGCTGGTGGACCGTCGCGGCTTCATCCGCGGCTACTACCACACGGAAGAGGGCGAGAGCCTCGACCCGCTGATCGCAGCCATCCGCCGCCTGAGTGGGACAGGCCTCCGGCCTGTCTCGCGCGTCCACGACCTTCCCGCCGTGAACGCCGTGCTGAACGCCGCCGCGGCCGTGTTGCTGGTGTGGGGCTTCGCGCTCATCCGCCGCGGGCGCAAGCGCACGCATCGCAACGTCATGCTGGCGGCGTTCACGGTCTCGACGCTCTTCCTGATCTGCTACATCATCTACCACGCGCAAGCGGGCGTAGTGCGGTTCGAGCGGACTGGCCCCATCCGCACGGTCTACCTGACGATTCTCTTCACCCACACGCTGCTGGCAGCCGCCGTGCCGCCGCTCGCCATCGTGACGCTCTCGCGCGGTCTGCGCGCGCGCTTCGACCGCCATCGCGCCATCGCCCGTTGGACCCTGCCCATCTGGCTTTACGTCAGCGTCACGGGCGTGGTGGTGTACTGGATGCTGTACCGGATGTAGCCCGCCGCCCGCCGAACACCGCCAGCTCGAACGCCTTGAAATAGCAGTCTACGTCGGTGAAGCCGATCGCACGCAGCCACTCGCATTGCGTCTCGACCGGCGCCAGGATGTTGGCGTCCTTGTCGGCGCGGCGATAGTATGTCGTCTCGATCTCCTCGCGCGGAACTGCTGGCTGCCAGCGCTGCAAGCTGTCCAGGAACGCCTCGTCGTTCACACGGCCGAGCCACGGCGAACCGGGTGCAACGTGCTCCACGTTGACGAAGATGCCGCCCGACGCGAGCAGTTCGTGGATCTCCGCGTAGATCTCATTCTTGCGGGTATCGGGCTGGTGGTGAATCGAAAAGCCGGACACCACGGCGTCGAAAGGACCGAACGGCGCGGCGGCGCGCGTCCAGGACGGCTGGCCGTAGTCCACGCTCAGAATCTCCACGCTGCCGGCCCGCTCCGAGAAGCGTTTTCGCGCCGCGTCGAGCATCGGTTCGGAGAAATCGAGCAGCACGGCGCGCGCCTGCGGCCAGCGGTCCAGAATCGCCGCCGCGAGCACTCCGTCGCCGCAGCCCAGATCGAGGATTCTCTCGATGGGCCGCTCGCACGCGGCAATCAGGCGCAGCATAATATCGATCTGCGCCTGGGCGAATGGGATCGCTCCGCGAACGCCTTCGAGAAACGTCGTCGCCAGATCGGAGGATTTCCAGACCGCGTCGGTGGGCTTGGCCATTCCTCAGTGTAAACGGTGGGACAGGCCTCCGGCCTGTCGAGGCGCAAGGCCTGCTAGAATCCACTGAAGATGGCTATTCGTGTGAATCCCAGCGCCGAACGCCCGGCTTCCGGCGGCTTTCCGACCGCTATTGTCGTCACGCTGGTGATCGCCGCGGTGGTCGCGGTGGCTGCGCTCGTGCTGGCGCGCGGCGGGTCGCGGCAGCCGCCGGCCCCGGTGCTGACGCCGGAAGCGCGCGCCTACGTGCACGCCGGCTACCTCAGCTTGAGCGAAGTCAACATGAGCGCGAAGCAGAACTTCGCGGAGCAGACGCTGGTCGAGGTCACCGGCAAAATCACCAACGCCGGCAACCGCATGCTGAAGCAGATCGACCTCAACTGCGTGTTCCGCGACCCCTCGGGCCGGGTGGTGCTGCGCGACCGCGTGTCCATCGTTCAAGAGCGCCTGGGCGGCCTCAAGCCGGGCGAGACGAAGGAGTTTCGACTGCCGTTCGACACCATCCCCGAAAGCTGGAACAACGTGCTGCCGGAACTGGTGATCGCCCAGATTATCTTCGGGTAGCTTCAAACCCCCGCCGAGCGCAGCATCAGTGCGAACGAAGCCGCCGTCAGCGCGATCGCAACTAAGGCGGCGCCGCGCCAGAACCGCTCGCCGAAAGTGTCCGCCAGCTTCGGGGTCCCGGCTACGTACGCCGCGCAGAATCCGCCCGCCAGGCCGCCGATGTGCGCCGCCTGATCGATAAACGGGATCAAAAACCCCAGCACCAGCATGTACATAACCCAGCGGACGTACATGCCGCGCATCGCCGCGGCCGCAGGGTTGGAGCGATGGCGCACGCCCAGGGCGATCATCGCGCCGATCAGCCCCATGATGCCGGCCGACGCGCCCACGGACAGGCTGTCCGACCACATCGAGCTCAAAAAGAAACCAGCCACGGAAGCCACAAAGTAAATGACGATCATGCGCGCCGCCCCAAAGATTTCCTCGACCTGCGCGCCCACGTCGAACAGGACCCAGGAGTTCATCAGGATGTGGAGCACGCCGCCGTGCAGGAAGCCCGCCGTCACCAGGCGCCACCATTGGCCGCTATCGAACACCCGCCACTTCGCGCCCAACCGGTACAGTGTGGGGCCGTCGATCCCCAGCAGCGCATTCGACGATGCGGTCCCCATGCTCAGCGCCAGCGTGACCGCGAACAGACCGCAATTGAGGAGCAAAATGATGGATGTCGTGAAGCGGGCGTGCGGAATGAACCCGCCTAGGATGTCACTGGGATGCCGCACGTCAATGGCCCGCTGACCCACCTGCGTATCGCAATAGGGGCACACACGATCGCTGACGGTGATGAATGCCCGGCAGTGCGGGCACATGCGGCGTTTGTCCATGGCCAAATTCCATTGTAGCGGACGCTTGCGGCTCGCCCCGCCATCTGCACGTTGCTAAGATCGGAATCGGGGGTCGCATGAAAGTCTCTATTGTTGGGGCGGGTTATGTGGGCATCACCACCGGAGTCGCGCTGGCCTATCTCGGCCACACGGTGACGCTGCTCGATTCCGACGAATCGAAGATCGGCCTGCTCCGCCAGGGCAAGTTCCCGATCTACGAGCCCTTCCTCGAGGAGTTCGCCGCGCTGGCGCAGTCGCGGCTGCGGTACACGACCGATGCCGCCGAGGCGCATCCCGAAGCCGACGTGATCTTCATCGCCGTGGGCACGCCGCCGCTCCCCGATGGCAACCCCGACCTGTCCTATCTCCGGGCGGCGGCCACCGCGGTGGGCGAGCGGCTGGGTGACTCCTTCACCGTGGTGGTCAACAAGTCCACGGTCCCGATCGGCTGCGGCAACTGGGTCGAAGCGCTGGTTCGCGAGGCCTTCGAGGCCCGCAACGGCCGCGGCCCGAAGGGGCGCTTTTCCGTGGCTTCGAATCCCGAGTTTCTGCGTGAGGGCTCGGCGCTCCACGATTCGCTGTACCCCGACCGCGTGGTCGTCGGCTCGGACGATCCCCGCGCTCTCGACTGTCTCTACGCACTCTACCGGCCCGTGGTAGAGCAGACTTTCCCGGCGCCGAATTTCCTTCCCCGTCCCGAGTCGCTCGGCGCCGTTCCGCTCATCACCACCAACCTGGCGTCGGCCGAGCTGGTCAAGTACGCCGCCAATGCCTTTTTGGCCCTCAAGATCAGCTTCATGAACGAGATTGCGCAACTGGCCGAAAAGGTGGGCGCCGACGCTACGCAAATCAGCAAGGGGATCGGGCTCGACGCGCGCATCGGAACGCGATTCCTGCAGGCCGGGATCGGCTGGGGCGGCTCGTGTTTCGGAAAGGATACTGCGGCCCTGATCGCCACGGCACGCGAGTACAACCTGACAATGCCCATTGTGGCCGCGGCGCGCGAGGTCAACTACCGCCAGCGCGACCGCGTGCTCGAGAAGCTGCTCGGGACGCTCAAGATCCTGAAGGGCCGCACGGTTGGCTTGCTGGGGCTGGCCTTCAAGCCGCACACGGACGACCTGCGCGACGCTCCGGCCCTGGACATCGCGCGCCGGCTGGCGGAGCGCGGCGCCAAGGTGCGCGCGCACGACCCCATCGCCCTCGACCGCGCCCGGCGCGAGTGCGATTCGAGCCTCAGCCTGGTGGAGTCGGTGGAGCAGTTGGCGGCGGACGCCGACGCGCTGGTGCTCGTCACCGAGTGGCCGCAATACCGCGACCTGCCCTGGGCCAGGCTGGCGGAGCTCATGCGAACGCCCTTGCTGCTCGACGGCCGCAACTTCCTGGACCAGGCCGCGCTCGAAGCCGCCGGCTTCCAATACATCGGGATGGGGCGGTAATTCTACCCCTCTACCCGCAGATTGTTCGTCACCGAGAAGACGCCGGGAACCCCGAACGCCGGCGATATTCTTGTCCCCTGCCTTCGCCACAACGCCTTCCAGGGTCACATGGCCGTTCTTCACGACGATGTAAATGGACGCCACGGCCTGGATGGCACAGCGGTTGAGCGACGGGAAGCCGAAGATGGCGCGGAACTCCTCCCGCCGGATGCGATCTTCGTTTGACGAGAGCGGCAGCGCCTCGATCCGGTTCACCACGCGCTCGACGCCTTCGAGGCTCTTCACGGCGCTCTCCGCGTCGCTCTTGAGCGCCGGCCGCATTGGTAACCTAAATGGCCGTGTCACTCGCCCTTCATGCTGGAAGGAGCAAGATGAAACTCATATTCACCGCCATCTGCCTCGCTTCGTGTGCCTTTGCCGGAGACGCAGGGCGGCTCGCGCCGGCATGCGGTCCGGGCGCTGTTCACTTCGACGTGAAAACGGACACCAAGCCCCAGCCCGCCGCCAAGACCGAGGCAGGCAAGGCGCTGGTCTATGTCATCGAGGATATAGGGCCTGCCATGTACCCCGTGACCGGCAGAATCGGACTGGATGGCGCCTGGGTTGGAGCGAACCACGACGATTCCTGGTTTTCTTTCTCCGTCGAGCCCGGCGAGCATCACCTGTGTGCCGATTGGCAACCGGGTAGCACAAACAGCAACTTTTCGCCTGCCAAGCTGGCTTCGTTGGCCACCATCAGTGCCGAGGCCGGAAAGGTCTACTATTTCAGAGTGCAGATGACGGGTAGCCCCATAGTCGATCTGGAACCGGTAAACAGCGACGAAGGGCAGTTTCTCATCGCCTCTTATCCGCTCAGCACCTCCCGGCCCAACAAGTGACTTCCCGGCTGCGGGTTGCCCAGGGGGCGATTTTTGCCCCTCCTCCGCTCAAGCTTATAATCGGAGTTGTGAATATCCGCTGCCTGCCTCTCCTGTTGGGTGGTCTTGTGCTCCTCGGCTGCAGCAGCCGGGACATTCAGAACGAGGGCGCCGTGCGGCAAGGGGTCATGGACTACCTGTCGCAGCGCTCGAACCTGAACATGAAAATGATGCAGGTGGATGTGACCTCCGTGTCCTTCCGCCAGGATGAAGCGGATGCTACCGTCTCCTTCCGCCCCAAAGGCGCGGCCGGCGGCGGGATGCAGATGCGCTATACACTCGAGCGCCAGGGCAGTCGATGGGTTGTGCAGGGAAAGGGCCGCGCCGGGGCCGGCCAGTCGCCGCATGGCCAGATGCCCGGCGGCATGCCCGGCGCCGCGGCGGGAACGGCGCCCGCGACCGGACTTCCCCCCGGTCATCCCGCTATCGGGAATCCGCCCGGAGCGAAATAGCGAATGAAGCGCGTCGCAGTACTGGGAGGTGGTCCGGCAGGGGCGTTTGCCGCCGAGCGTCTGGCTTCCGCGGGCCTGGATACCGTCGTCATCGACGAGAAGCTGGCCTGGGAGAAGCCCTGCGGCGGCGGGATCACCTGCAAGGCGTACAAGCGATATCCGTTTCTCCTGGAAAACGACCTGCCCAAGCGCTTCGTCACCGCGACCACGCTGGCCGCTTCCGGAGCCGGCGCGGCCCGCCTCGCGCTGCGCGATCCCCTGGTCATTTACTCGCGCCTCGATCTGAACCGCATGCTGCTCGAGCGCGCCGAGCGCGCCGGGGCGCGGATTGAAAAGACCCGCGTTCTCGAGGTCACCCCGAACAGCCGGTGCTGGCATGTGCGCACCGCCGGCGGAACCATCGACGCCGATTTCTGCATCGTCGCCACCGGAGCGCGGAACCCGTTGCGCAACGTCGGCACTGAGTGGACCTCGGCCGATACCATGCTCGCGCTGGGCTACTACGTCGAGGCGCAGCAGGATCACATCGACATCCAGTTCCTGCCGCACCTGGAAGGCTACATCTGGATCTTCCCGCGCTGCGGGCATCTCTCGGTCGGGATCTGCGGCAAAGGCTTGCCGGCGCAGGAGCTGCGGGCGCGCCTGGAAGCGTTCATGCGGGAACGCTCGCTCTCTTGGAAGGGCGCGCGCTTCTACGCCCACGTCCTGCCCTCGCTGGGCGCCTCCGGCTGGCGCAACAACCGCGTTTCCGGTCAGGGCTGGATGGCGGTGGGAGACGCCGGCGGGTTGGTGGATCCCATCACGGGCGAAGGCCTCTACTACGCCATGCGGTCGGCCGACTTGGCCAGCCAGGTGGTTCTCGACGACGCACACGGGCTGGCCGAGAAGCCCTGCGCTTACCGCGCCCTGCTCACACGCGACTTCGCCGCCGACCTGGCATTCGGCGCCATCATCGCCCGGCGCGTTTTCCTGGGCCGGTTCCTGCTGGGCACCGTGCCCCAGAGAATGGTGCAGTTTCTCCGCCGCAGCCCGCGGTTCTACGACCTCATGCAGGACCTGGTGGCAGGCAGCCAGACTTACCTCGGGCTCAAAGGCCGCATGATGCGCAACCTGCAAGGCACGCTTCTCGACACGTTTTTCCACTTCGTCCTGGGCCGCGAGGTTGCGGGCGAGAACCAGGTATGACGCCACTCCACTTTGGTGGGGCGGACCCCCTGGTCCGCGCGGGTCCCCCTGGACCCGCCTTCTCACCGACGCATCAAGCTCATCGGTGCAACGTCCGGGCCGACGGGGGCGTCGGCTGCGGACCAGGGGGTCCGCCTTACAACGCGTGCGCCACTGCACTGGCGCGCGGAAACCAGCCATGAGCGGCCGGGAACGCTCGCAAGCCCTGTTCGCCAGGGCCCAGAAATCCATTCCGGGCGGAGTCAATTCGCCCGTGCGGGCGTTCCGCAGCGTGGGTGGGACACCGCCCTTCATCGTCCGCGGCCAGGGCGCGCACATCTGGGACGCCGACGGCAACCGCTACATCGACTACGTCTGCTCCTGGGGCCCGTTAATCCTGGGACACCGCCATCCGGCTATCGTCGAGGCGATCGAGCGCGCGCTCGAGCGGGGCACCAGCTTCGGCATGCCCACCGAAGGCGAGATCGAGCTGGCGGAAGCCATCTGCCGCGCCGTTCCCTCCATCGAGATGGTGCGCCTCGTGAACTCGGGTACCGAAGCCGCCATGAGCGCCCTGCGCCTGGCCCGGGCCTACACCGGCCGCGACCTGACGGTGAAGTTCGAGGGATGCTATCACGGTCACGTCGATTCGCTGCTGGTCAAGGCGGGCTCGGGCATCGCCACTCTCGGCATTCCGGATACCGTGGGGGTGCCCAAACCTTTCGCCGATATCACCATCGCACTGCCCTACAACGCGATCGAGCCTCTGGTGGAGTGCTTCCGGCGCCACGGAGACAAGATCGCCGCCGCGATCGTCGAGCCGGTGGCGGGCAACATGGGCACGGTCGCGCCGGCGCCGGGGTTCCTCGAGGCTTTGCGCGAAACCACGGCGCGCCACGGCTCGCTGCTCATCTTCGACGAGGTCATGACCGGGTTCCGCGTCGCCTTCGGCGGCGCGCAGCAGCTTTACGGCATCCGGCCGGACCTCACTACGCTCGGCAAGGTGATCGGCGGGGGGCTGCCGGTCGGCGCCTATGGCGGGCGGCGCGACGTGATGTCCATGATCGCTCCGGCCGGACCCGTCTACCAGGCGGGAACGCTCTCCGGGAACCCGCTGGCCGTGGCCGCCGGTCTCGCCATGCTGCGCCATCTCGAAGCGCACCCCGAGGTCTATGCCGGCCTGGAGCGCCACGCCCGGCGCCTGGCCGAGGCCGCCCCCGAAGGCGTCACCGTCAACCACGTCGGTTCGATGTTTACGTTCTTCTTCACCGGCCGGCCAGTGACGGATTACGCATCGGCCCAGTTGTCGGACCGGGCGCGCTTCGGAGAGTTCTTCCGCTGGATGATCGAGCGGGGATGCTGCTTCCCGCCCTCGCAGTTCGAGGCCGCTTTCCTCTCCGCCGCGCACTCGGATGACGACATCGAGCGCACCGTCATCGCCCTGCGTGAGTTCTTTACGCGCTAGGCTGCATGGCAACCACCTGCAGGCCGGCACTCTTCGGAGTTGGCCCCTCCAGGCTCAGGAAGTGCCGGGCGGCGACCGCCACCAGTTCGGCCGTGGAGTGCACCCCGACCTTGCGGCAGATCCGCTTGCGGTGGTTGTTGACGGTATGGACGCTGATGGCAAGCGTCTCGGCGATTTGTTTGCTCGTCTTTCCTTGAGCTACCAGCCCAAAGACCTCGATCTCTCTAGGTGTGAGTTCATCCTGACGCATATGCACCCTGAAGCCGGCTCCCGTAAGTCTCTGTTTCAAAAAGAAGTACGCCGGTCTATCTACCCCCCAATTGGATGCTGTAGTCCGGCCAAGGTAGCAGCCGAAGGAACGGCACAATCATTAAACATAGTTAATCTACGCGTGTGAATGCGCCGAAACGGCTAAACAGATGAAAATGACCCCTGTAGGCCATTGGATGCGCCTCGGACAGTTTGTTACAGTTGCGAGTTGACGCCCTCGATGTCGTTGCATGATGAGGGAGAGGACTGCAATCCCGCCACTATGCCAGCCGAAAACACACTCACGCGAAGGGAAAGGGAAGTGCTGGAGAAGATTGGCGAGGGGAAGACCAGCCGGCAGATTGCCGAGACGCTGAACCTGAGCGTCTACACGGTGAACAATCACCGCAAACACATCTGCAAGAAAATGGGTCTCCACTCCACCGCCCAGCTCGTTGCGTTCGCCGTAACGCATTCGCAGCCGCATGTAGTACCCGCTTAAGGTCCGCCGGAGCCTGCAGACCGATGGGCCCGCTCCATCCCATGCCCCCGGAGCTGTTCCCCGCACGCACGGTTCGCGCCTGTGCGATCCTCCTTAAGCGAGGAGGAATTCATGTTTGCGCCCGCCCTGGCCGGCATTGCGCCGGATATGTTCGCCCTGAAGATCGGCGTCCTCGAGAAGGTCCTGCGGCCCGTCATCGTCTACGCCTTCGTTCTCGTCTGTCTCCGCATCTTCGGCAAACGGCAACTGGCCCAGTTGAACCCGTTTGATCTGGTGGTGCTGCTGTCGATTTCGAACACCGTGCAGAACGCCATCATCGGCGACGACAACTCGGTCACCGGCGGCCTCATCGGCGCGCTGGCCCTGTTCCTGATCAACTACCTGGTGGTGCGTTTCGTCTTCCGGCACAAGACCCTCGACCAGCTTCTCGAAGGCACGCCCACCGTGCTGATCGAGAACGGCCACGTCCGCCGCCGCGCGCTTGCCAAGGAGTTGCTTTCCGAGGCGGAGTTGCTGGTGGTGGCGCACCGCCAGGGTTTCGCCACTCTCAAGGAGATCTCCCACTGCGAGCTGCTGCCGGCGGCGAGCCTGGAGCGGCTCGGCCACCAGCTCGATCGAATCGAGCAGCGCCTCGGCGCGGCGTAGCCAGCCTGGTGCTGCCCTGGGCAGGCTGTGGGGCGGACCCCCTGGTCCGCGCGGGTCCCCCTGGACCCGCCTTCTCGCTACTGAATCAAGCTCCTATGGTGCTACTCCCCGGCCGACGAGGGCGCCGGCCGCGGACCAGGGGGTTGGCGGAAACGTCTGCCCCAGGCTGGGCCGCTACGTCATTCCGTACGAGGTCTTAGCGCGTTTGTATCATAGGGGAATGCCCACAGATTCCGAAGCGCTCGCCGCCGCACAAGAGATCATGGACCTGGAGCGCAGCTACGTGCTCCAGACTTACGCCCGCTATCCGCTGGTGCTGCACCGCGGCAAGGGCAGCTACGTCTTCGACCTGGCCGGCAAGCGCTACCTCGATCTGCTCACCGGCATCGGCGTCAACGCGCTCGGCTACAGCCACCCCCGCATCCTCCGCGTGCTCAAGGAGCAGGCGGGCCTGCTCATCCATACTTCGAACTACTACTACCACCAATACCAGGGACCGCTGGCCAAGCGGCTGGCCGAGATCAGCGGCCTCGATCGCACCTTCTTCTGCAACTCCGGAACGGAGGCCATGGAGGGCGCGCTGAAGATGATCCGCTCGCACGGGCGCAAGATCGACCCCGAGAAGCACCACATCGTGGCGCTCGAAAATTCCTTTCATGGCCGCTCGCTCGGTTCGCTGTCCGTGACCGGCCAGCCGAAGTACCGCCAGGATTTCGAGCCTCTGCTGGCGGGCGTGAAGTTCATCCCGGCCAACGACAACGAGGCCCTCGGGCACGCGGTCAACGACCATACGGCCGGCATCGTCATCGAATGGATACAAGGGGAGGGCGGCGTGCGCCCGCTCCAGGTGCAGTTCGCCCAGCGGGCGCGCGAGCTCGCCACCCGCCACAACGCGCTCCTGGTCTGCGACGAAATCCAGTGCGGCGTGGGACGCCCCGGCACGTACTTCAGCTACCAGCTCGCCGAGCCGGCGATTCTGCCCGATATCACCGTCGCCGCCAAGCCGCTGGCCTGCGGCATCCCGCTGGGAGTGATCCTCTCGAACGAGAAGGCGTCCGCGTCGATCGGCCCCGGAATGCACGGGACCACGTTCGGCGGCGGCCCGCTCGCCTGCCGCGTCGCCATCGAGTTCCTCGACATTTTGAAAGACCTTCTGCCGACGATTCATCGCCTCGGCGGCGAGTTCAAGATCGAGCTGGCGGACCTGGCGCGCCACCACGGCTTCATCCGCGAAGTGCGCGGCTGCGGCCTGATGCTGGGCATGGAGCTGGATATTCCGGGCAAGCAGATCGTCCTCGACGCCCTGTCCGAAGGCCTGCTGATCAACTGCATCCACGACACCGTGCTGCGTTTCCTGCCGCCCTACATCATCACCGACGCCGAAATCGACCGCGCGTTGAAGATCCTGGGCCGTGTGCTGAAGAAGGCGAAGCCGGCGTAGGGCATGGCTCAATGAGTGAGCATGGTATACTCATCATATGAGCAAGCGTCTCCAGGTCTTGCTGCCCGACCCGGAAATGTCGGACATCCGCCGTTTGGCCAAGCGTGAACATCTGACGGTGGGCGAATGGGTTCGGCGGGCGCTCCGCGAAGCGCGCGCCAGCCGGCCGTCAGCCGATCCCGAGACCAAGCTGAAGGCGATTCGTCGCGCCGCGCAATACTCGTTCCCAACCGCCGATATCGGCCAGATGATCGAGGAAATCGAACGAGGCTACCAGGGGTGATTTTCGTCGACTCCAATGTCCCGATGTACCTGATCGGAGCGGCACACCCCCACAAGACGGAGGCGCAGATCCTCCTGGAGCGCCTGGCTGCCGAAGGGCAACGTCTGGTAACCGACGCCGAGGTGTTGCAGGAGATCCTCCACCGCTACACGGCGATCGACAAGCGGGAGGCCATCCGGCCCGCGCTCCAGGCGACCTTGGACATCGTCGATCAGGTTATGGCTATCGAAAAAACCGAGGTCCTCCGCGCCGGAGAGATTGTCCAGGGTCCCGCCTCCCTGTCGGCCCGCGGCGCCGTTCACATCGCCGTCATGGAGCGCTACGGCATTCGGAAGATCCTGAGCTTCGACGCCGATTTCGACCGCTGGCCAGGCTTCGAGCGGATTCACCGGATCTGACTCGGTTTTTTGATACTGTGATCTCGTATGAGCGAGCAGCCACAACCCGACAGCGGTCCATCGCCTCGGAAGCGGGCTTCTGCACTGACGCTCGGGGCGGCACTGCTCTTGGTACCGTTCTCGGGCCTTGTCGCCCCGCCCTATAACGAACCGTTCGGGCTGGCTACGGTATTGCTGGGGCCGGCGATGGGATTGGCCATCGTCATCCCCAGCGTAGCTTTCTGTTTTTGGTCCGGTCCGCTATTTCGCGGATCGCCAATCCCGCGTAAACGGACCGGGGCTTTGTGGGCTGTTGTGACAATCCTGTCGGCGGTCTGGTTCAGGACTGGCTGGCATCGTGGCGTCCAATACCAGGGCTACCCTTACACTCTGATAACAGCTCTAATCAGTCTTGTCTGCGCTGTCGTCCTTGGCGGAATGCTGTTCCTGCGGCGGAGGACCGATTCCCTCCTGTACAGCCTCGCGAGCAACTTCCTGCTGTTTGCGTGGGCGTTCGCGTGTGCATTCCCTGGGCTTGGGGAGATGATTTAGCCCCACTGCCGCAGTAATCCTCTGCGCTACAATCGAAACAGTAATCCCTTAAATGACGCCGCACTCCGTAATCGCGCTCTACCCGGGCTCCTTCGACCCGATCACCAACGGCCACCTCGATCTCATCGACCGCGGGGCCAGGCTCTGCGACCGCCTCATCGTCGCCATCCTCCGCAACGAAGAGAAGGAGCCGCTGTTCACCGTCGAAGAGCGCATCGAGATGCTGCGCGAGGTGGTGCGCGGCTATCCCACCGTCGAGGTGGAGTCCTTCAACGGCCTGCTCGTCCAATACGCGCAGGAAAAGGGCGCCAGCGTCATCCTGCGCGGCATACGCGCCATCTCCGACTACGAATACGAGCTGCAGATGGCCCTCATGAACCGCCGCCTGTGCCCCGCCATCGAGACCGTCTTCCTGATGGCCAAGGAAGAGTACTCGTTCATCAGCTCCCGCCTGGTCAAGCAAGTGATCGGCCTGGGCGGAAACATCGCCGGACTGGTGCCGCCCTCGGTCGAGGTTCGGCTCAGGAACCGCGTTTTGAACGGCCGATGACACCCATGTTCGATCCCGGCCAGCTCTCCGAGCGCATTTCCCGCATCAGCGTCTCGATGACCATGCGCGTGGCCAGCGAGGCCGAGCGCCTCAAGGGTGAAGGACACGACATCGTCGATCTCGGCCCCGGCGAGCCCGACTTCCCCACTCCCGCCAACATCAAGCAGGCCGCCATCCGCGCCATCGAACAGAACTTCACCCGCTACACCTCCTCGGCGGGCACGCCGGAGTTGCGCGCCGCCATCGTGGAGCGGCACGCCGCCGATTTCGGCACCGGCTACACGCCCGCGGAATGCGTCGTTGCCGTGGGCGGCAAGCAGGCCATCTTCGACATCATGCAGGTGCTCGTCGATCCGGGCGACGAGGTCGTCATCCCGGTCCCCTACTGGGTCACCTTCAAAGACGTGGTGAACTTCGCCGGCGGCAAGTGCGTGTTCGTTCCGCCGGACGAAGCGGGCGGATTCCGGGTGACGGCCGCCGCGATCGAGCCGCTTCTCAGCAACCGCACCCGCATCGTGCTCGTCAATTCGCCCTCGAATCCGGCTGGCGCGGTGGTCGATCCGGAGGAGTTCGAGCGCATCCACCACCTGACCGCGAGCCGCGGTATCTACCTGCTCACCGACGAGTGCTACTGCCATTTCGTCTACCGCGGCGCGCCGTTCTCTGCCGCTGCGCTTCCCGGCGCCCGGCGCAACGTGCTGGTAGTGGGTTCGGTGTCGAAAACATACTCGATGACCGGCTGGCGCGTGGGCTGGGCGCTCGGCCCGGAGCCGGTCGTGGCCGCCGTCATCAAGCTCCAGAGCCAGAGCACTTCGAACGTGACCTCGATCGCGCAGAAGGCCGCGGTAGAAGCTCTCCGCGGGCCGCAGGATTCGGTCGCCACGATGCTCGCCGAGTACCGCCGCCGCCGCGATTTCGTGGTCCGCCGGCTGCGCGAAATCCCGGGCGTCGCCTCGACCGAGCCCCAGGGCGCCTTCTACGTCTTTCCGAACGTGAGCGCGGCCCTGCGCCCCGACGGCGTTAAAGACACGCTCGAATTCGCCGCCCGCCTCCTACAGCACGAGTACGTCTCGGTGGTTCCGGGCGAGGCCTTCGGCGCCGAAGGCTACGTGCGCATCTCGTATGCCACCTCGATGCACGAGCTCGAGCGCGGCCTTGCCCGCCTGGACAAGTTCGTTCGAAACTTGATGAAATGAGCCTCCAGCCGGTCCGTCTGTTGCCTTCCTTTCGGGAGAAGATCTGGGGCGCCACCGCCCTCGAACCGTGGTTCCGCTCGACCGGCCTCCAGATCGGCGAGGTCTGGTTCACCGCCGACGACAATCGGACCGAGGACGGCCGCACGCTTTCCGAGTTCATGCACGGGGAGCATTTCCCCATCCTGGTGAAGTTCCTCTTCACCACCGCGCGGCTGTCGCTTCAGGTGCATCCCAACGACGCGCAGGCGGAGGGCGGCCCGGGGAAGACCGAAATGTGGCACATCCTGCGAGCCGAGCCGGATTCGACTCTCGCGCTCGGCTTCCGCGAGCCCATCACGCGCGAGCGGCTCCGCGAGTCGGCCCTGAGCGGCGAGATCGAGCAGTTGGTGCGCTGGTTCCCGGCTCGCGCCGGCGACACTTGCTTCACGCCGGCGGGAGTCGTGCACGCCATCGGCGCGGGCCTCGCGCTGGTCGAGATCCAGCAGAACTCGGACATCACCTACCGGCTGTACGACTACGGCCGACCCCGCGAACTGCACCTGGATAAAGGAGTGGCGGTGGCGCAGCTCGATCCGCATCCGGGATCGTTGGCGCCCGTCGACCTGGGCGGCGGCCGGCGGCTGCTCGCCAGCTGCGAATACTTCGTCACCGAAGCGCTCGAATGGACCCGCCCTCTGACCTGGCAGCCGGACCCGAGCCACCTCGATATCCTCATCGTGATCGAGGGCGCGGGGAGCATCGCCGGCCGCCCCATCGGTTGCGGCGAGGTCTGGCTCGTGCCCGCCGGCGCCGACCCGTTCCCGGTGGCCGTCGATGCCCCGTTGCGCCTGCTCCGCACCTACGTCCCGCCGCCCGGCGCCTGATTACCGAACACCGTCTCCCGAAGATAGCGGGCAAGCCGCTCGTCCTCGACGATCTCGCCGCGCGCCACCCGCTCTTTCACCTCCGGATCGCCCACGTGCGGAAGTGCATCGTACCATGCTTTCAGCGTGCCGGCCTGCAGGCGCTTGTACAGTTCGCGCCAGCGGCTGCAGATCTCTTGCGGCAACACCCTATTGCGTAGCATGGCCGCGCCGCCGTTGGCAATCTTGCGCTCGAACTGGGCGTATGAGCGGTACCGGAAGTGGAAGATCGTCATGGCGCGCGTCTCCATTGAGGGGCCCAGCGAGGGAGACGACACCCCATGGTTTCCCATCATTACCTCGACGTCCTTCTTCGCGCGATGCGCGGCCTTCCCCGACAGCGGGCTGCCCAGGGCGCCGACGCTGTGCACGTCGCGGAGCACCATCCGCTCGAACGGGTGCCCGTCGAGCCCACGGACGGGCAGCATGTTCGAGCGTTCAACGATCGCCGAGCCGCACTTGCGAGGAACGCGCTCGAGCGCGGTCTTGAGGTTGCCCTCGAGCGGCCACCACATCTCGTCGGCGTCGTTGTTGATCACCCAGTCCGCCCCCATTTTGGCCGCCGCGCGCGCCATCCGCGTCACCCACACGTACTGGCTGTAATCGTCGCCGGCCTCGTCAATTAGGGTAACCTTGCCCGCGCGCGCGAAGTCCTTGACGATCTCGCGCGTCGCGTCCACCGAGCCGTTGTCGGTAACGATGATGTGGTCCACCCCGCGCGAAAGATGGTACGCGATGTTCGCTGCGATCACGTCCTGCTCGTCGCGAACGAGCAGCGTCATAAGGAGCTTCACCGTTGCAACCTGCCTTCAGGGCGCGCCCTACTCTAAACGCACTCAGGATACACCCAGTCGCCCTATCTTGATCCTCCCTCACCGACGCCACCTCTTGAGGCGGAACACCGGATTGCAGGATGGCGTCGTGCACCCGTGTTCAGCAAGTGTACCCCAACCGGGGAGCGCGACGCCCCGCGCCGGCCGCCGCTTGTCCGCCGGTCGCTCCACGCGCTGACGCCGATTCCCTGAGCCCGCCCGTCGTCACGCCGCCAATCGCCACGTCGAAAATGCGATTCGCCGCGCGCGGGGTCGCCAGCTGGACTTTCAGGTAGTTGCCACTCAGCGCCAATGCCTTCCTGCTTGAGCGTAACAACGGAGAGCGTCCGCCCCACCATTCTGAGCCGGAACTCCAGGCTCTTGGCCGCGGCCAGCTCCCGCAGTATCCGGTTGCGCTCTTTACGAACCGGCATCGGCGCCTGCAGCCTGCGCCTGCGGCCTGCCTGTTGCGCCAGTCGGTCAACCGGGTGTATACTCAACTGGCCGGGAGCAGGAACGGATAATCCTATCCCAGGTCATCCGCCGCGCCTGGATTCTCTTTCAGTATTGCAATCCCAGTTCCGGAGTGAGGTTCTAATTGGTCTGGCGCTATCGGAAACATTCTAGGAGTATCAATAACTCAGAATCGCACACTTCTGGGAGCACGGCCTCGGCTCCCGTTGCCTTTCACCACCTGCCAGCCTTTGTTGTCGCCTTCGCCATCTTGGCGCTCGGCTACAACTTCTTTGGGTTTATTTCGAAGTACTCAGTAAATGTCCTTTTTTTTGACCAATGGGATTACATGAGGTCGTTCTTTGGCGGTCATACGACACTCGTGGATCTCTTCCGTTTGCAGCATGGCCCGCACCGTGAAGGAGTGGGCATCATAGCCGACAGGTTCCTCTACCCTTTGACCAACTGGAACGTGCGCGCCGAGTCGTTCATGATCGGCGGCTGTGTTTTTGTGGCTATGCTCCTGGCCCTACTGCTCAAGAGGAGGCTCTTTGGCCATTTTTCTTACTCAGATGTGTCGATCCCCCTCATGTTTCTAACATTGGCGCAATATGAAACCTTCGTTGGTGGGCCCAACGCGTCTTACGGCGGCTTTCCACTGGTGATGCTGATGTTGTACTGTGTGGCGCTTCTGGAACGGAACTGCTTCCTGAGATATGGCGTCGTGCTATTGCTCAATTTGTTCTTGATCTATGACGGCTGGGGATTGTTTATGGGTATAGTGACCATCGGCATCTTCGCTCTGGAAGGTTATTGGCGGCTTCGCCATATAACCTCGACCCCGCTGGCGCTGCCCGTTGCGGCCCTTCTTATCGCTGGCGCATCCCTTGGCTCTTTCTTTATACGCTACAAGTTTGCCCCGGTCGAGGGTTTTCCGCCTCGCGATCCGCTGTCGTACCCCAGATTCATGGCGCTGATGTTTTCGAACTTTGTCGGGCTGAGGGTCCCCGTCTGGGCGACGTGGGCAGGGTACGCGATCCTGCTTTTCGCCTTGGTCGTTCTCGCCGCTCAAGTGCGACGCCTCGGTACACGCGATTGCTCGCGGGATATATCTTTGATTCTGGGAGTGCTCCTGAGCTATGGCATTCTGTTTGCCGCGAGTACGGCGGTCGGGCGGGTCTCCCTGGGGCTGGACCAGGCACAGGTAAGCCGATATGCGACGCTGCTGATTCCGGCGTTTCTAGCTTTGTACTTGTACCTGCTGTCGACTCCTTCCGGACTGCGGCGGAACATCGGGCTGGTACTCTTTGCCGTGCTGCTTGTTCCCAACGCTGTGCGCGTACCCCCAGGCGCTCGTTGGTTGGCGGATGGCAAACGCGCCTGGATCGCCTGCTACCTTCAAACGGAGAATATCGAGCACTGTGACCAAGCTGTTGGTTTTGTGATTCACCCTCGGCCTGAGAACACCGGACTGCGGCAGAAGCTGGAGTACCTCAAACAGCACCGGCTGAGCTTCTTCGCTGATCGCGTCCCAAAGTGAAGGAAGCCGGCCGCCGGCAGGTTCGGTCCGCGAAGCTTGCAAACGTCCGGTTGGGTAGCCGGCCGGAACGTCCTCCGTCAAGCGCGTGGGGCACTTCAACCCGCCCCTCCCGGCTGCGCGGCTCATGGCGCCGTGCCGAGCCGCGGCAGTTCGAACCACACTACTCGAATCGTGCTCCGGTACTGGCCGGGGCTGCCGGTGTGAAAGGCGATGGAGACAACCGGGTCGGGAAGGCGCGTCAGGGTGCGCGCGAACGCGGCGAACTCGTCCTGGTTCCGCGGCATGGGATCGACAATGAAGCCGTTCGCCAGGTTCGGCCACACGGTGCGCCAGCGCCGTGTCTCTCCCGAGGCGTAGGTCACATCCAGATAGACGGGGTCAACACGATAGAGCAAGACGCGAGCGGAACCGAGAACGCTCTCGCCGATTTCCGCCCGGGCCATGAGGATGCCGTCGCAACCGGGGAGCCGCAGCGGCTCTTCCCAGTGCGCCACTATCGTGCCTAGCTCTCGTGGAGTCCCGAGCCGGCCAGTGGCGCGGCGGGCGAGCAGCAAGGGGTAACCGCCCGCAGCGCGCGGTTCAAAGCGGTCGAGCAGCACACGCCACGAAAGCGGGGTTTCGAGGAACGGATGGCGCCCATCGATGGCCTTCCAATCGAGCAACACGAAATCGGCGCCGTGCGGCCCGGCCAGATGCTCCGCATCGAGCCGGTCGAGCTCCGGCGTGTAGGCTGCGTAGGATTGGAGCACCGGCCGAGGACGCCAGCGCCATCCGTTCGCCCGGACACGTGCGATATCCCAAGGGAGGGCGTCCACCGACCCGCTCCCGATGGTGGCGTGATATTCCGGCCCCAGGCTTAAGGAATCACGATTCCGGCGGTCGGCGGCCTCGATCTCCTGGTAGGTGCTGTTCCAGTGGGCGTACTGCCAGAGCGCCGTCTTCCCCGCAACCAGGGTCAACCTCCGCGTGACGGGGCCGCCCATCCCCGGCCAGGCCGAGGTCATGTAGCAGGAGAACAGGAGCGCCGCCACCTGGAAAACCCCGACCAGACGGACGTCGCGGCCGGCCGCGCAGACCAGCAGGAACAGCGCCGCCAAGCCGATTTCCGTTCCGAACGCGAGCACGTGGGCGTCGTGCCGCACCATGGCGTGCTTGAACCCGAAAAACGCCACGACCGCCGCGGGCAAGAGGCCCGCCATCAGCGCGCGCGGCTTGCGGGAAACGGCGGGAATTCCAATCAGCAGGACGGCAATGCTCGTCACTGCGAGCCATGCCTGCCAGAGCGGTCCGGCGAGTCCCACGCTCGCGGAGTATCCGGACATGATTTCCCAGCCATAGCGCAGGTAGGCCGGCAAGGTCGAGAGACGGCCCGTCGCAAGAAGGTAGAACCCGATCAGGGACGCCACGCAGATCGCGGCCGGCTCGGCCAGGCGCCTCCGCATCGTGAGGGCGCCAACGGAGATCAGCAGCAGGAGCGCCACCACGCCGTCGTTCAGCTTGACCATGGCCGTAAGCCCGACGAGCACGGCCAACCCAGCCAGCTCGAGCCGTCGCAGTTTCTCATCGACAAAGGGCAGGAGGGCGAGGCCTGCCACCGCGAAATCCAGCGAGTCAGGGCGGCTGACATCGGCTAGTACGATCGCGCCGAAGATGAAGACGAGCCAAGCCGCCTTCGGGCGCGAGCGGACGGTGACCGCGAGGCGCGCCATCGAAGCGAGCCAGACCAGCCAAAGTCCGAAGCGGTAGACGAAAACCGGAGCCAGGCCGCCGGCGGTGGGATCGGGAAAACGAAGCCAGCCCAATGGCCCGTAACTGTAGACAATGTCCGTGCCGGCCACCAGTCCTTGGGCCCGGGCCATGTTGAGACCGAGCACCCAGTTCTCATCCTCGATTGCCCCCCGTGGGCGCGGCGTGCTCGGGAAAGAGGCGAGCGCGAAATAGACCAGCAGGCCGATCAGGAGGAAGCGCACAGCGCGCGCGCGCGACGGCTCCATCATAGCCGCGGCTCCTCTGCAGGCCGCAGGCCCTCCAGTCTGGTCACGCGCGCGCCCTGCAAGCGCGGCAGACAAAAACACCGGGCATCGGGCCTCTTCGCGCCCTCTGCGAGCGCCTCGGTTACGGGCATTCGCTTGCACTTGCGTATCTTCTTATCGTTGCGCGTGGACAAGATTCGGTCTCTCGCAATTGGCTCGGTGACCTTCGATTGTACTTCCCGCTTCGGTCGAGCCGCTGGGAATGCTGGCCGTATGCACCCTCGTGCTGGCGATTGTTTCTTGGAGACCCTGGGTGCCCCCAATCCCGTCTGCTTTTCTTATCGCGGACCGCAAACCTCCCAGCAGACCTGCCGGGAAGCGCGCCCCGCCCGCCCCCGGCTGCGCGGCTCATGGCGCCGTGCCGAGCCGCGGCAGTTCGAACCACGCTACTCGAATTGTGCTCCGGTACTGGCCGGGGCTGCCGGTGTGAAATGCGATGGAGACAACCGGGTCGGGAAGCCGTGCCAGGGTGCGCGCGAACGCGGCGAATTCATACTGGTTCCGCGGCATGGGATCGACGACGAAGCCGTTCGCCAGGCTTGGCCACACGGTGCGCCAGCGCCGGGTCTCCCCCGAGGCGTAGGCGACATCCAGAAAGATGGGGTTCACACGATAGAGCAGGCCGCGCACGGAACCGAAAGCGCTCTCGCCGATATCGACCTGGGCCATGAGGATGCCGTCGCAAAGGGGGAGCCGCCGCGGCTCTTCCCAGTGCGCCACTATCGTGCCTAGCTCTCGCGGAGTCCCGAGCCGGCCGGTGGCGCGGCGAGCGAGCAGCAAGGGGTAACCGCCCACCGCGCGCGGTTCAAAGCGGTCGAGCAGCACACGCCACGACAGCGGGGCTTCGAGGAACGGATGGCGGCTATCGATGGCGCTCCAATCGAGCAGCACGAAGTCGGCGCCGTGCGGCCCGGCCAGATGCTCCGCATCGAGCCGGTCGAGCGCCGGCGTGTAGGCTCCTTGGAATTGGAGCGTCGGCTCAGGGCTCCAGCGCCATCCATTCGCCCGGACACGCGCGATATCCCAAGGGAGGGCGTCCACCGACCCACTTCCGATGGCGGTGTGATATTCCGGCCCCAGGCTTAAGGAATCGCGATTCCGGCGGTCGGCGGCCTCGATCTCCTGGTAGGTGCTGTCCCAGTGGGCGTAGCGCCAGACCGCCGTTCTCCCCGCAGCCAGGGTCAACCTCTGTGTGACGGGGCCGCCCATCCCCGGCCAGGCCGAGGTCATGTAGCAGGAGAACAGGAGCGCCGCCACCTGGAAAGCCCCAACCAGACGGGCGTCGCGGCCCGCCGCGCAGACCAGCAGGAACAGCGCCGCCAGGCCGATTTCCGTTCCAAACAACAGCGCGTGGACGTCCTGCCGCACCATGGCGTGCTTGAACCCGAAATACGCCATGACCGCCGCGGGCAAGAGGCCCGCTATCAGCGCGCGCGGCCTGCTGGAAACGGCGGGAATTCCAATCAGCAGGACGGCGATGCTCGTCATTGCCAGCAAGGGCTGCCAGAGCGGTCCCTCCAGTACCATGGCCACGGAGTTTCCGGAGGTGATCTGCCAGATATTGCCCAAGTAGATCGGCAGGGTCGAGAAATGGCCCGTCGCGAGGAAGTAGAATCCAATCACGGACGCCACGTAAATCGCAGCCTGCTCGCCTACGCGCCTCCGCATCGTGATGGCGCCAACGGAAAGGAGCAGTAGGAGCGCCACGACGCCCTCGTTCAGCTTGACCATGGCTGCAAGCCCGGCCAGCACGGCCAGCCCAGCCAACTCGAGTCGGCGAAGCCGCTCATCGACGAACGGCAGGAGGGCGAGGCCCGCCACCGCGAAATCGAGCGAGTCGGGGCGGATGACGGCGGTCAGCATGATCGCGCCGAAGACGAAGACGAGCCAGACCGCCTTCGCGCGCGGGTGGACGGCGACCGCGAGACGCGCCATCGAGGCGAGCCAGACCAGCCACAGTCCGAAGCGGTAGACGAAAACCGGAGCCAGGCCGCCAGCGGTGGGATCGGGAAAACGAAGCCAGCCCAATGGCCCGAGAGTGAAGACCAGGTCCGTGCCGGCTACCAGCCCCTGGGCGCGTGCCAGGTTGAGACCGACCGCCCAACTCGCATCGAGGTTCGTGCCCTCCGGGCGCGGCGTGCCCGGGAAAGAGGCGAGCGCAAAATAGACCAGCAGGCCAATGAGAAAGAAGTGCAGCGCGCGCGCGCACAAAGGCACCATCATCGCCGCGGCTCCTCCGCTGAGGCCGCGCCTTCCAGGCTGGCCACCCGTGCGCCCTGACCTTCCACTTGCCGGCGAACGCCTTCCGGCGCCGCTCGAAACCGGAACTGGCGTTTTGCCACCATGGGCAGCATCGATTGTACATCCAGCCGTCAGGTCGTGGCCGGCCCGCGCCGAACTCTGGCCAGCCACACTTCGCCGCCCCCGGGACCCCGCCAGGTGCCCGCCCAGCGCACGCCTATTGGAAAACCCGCGGCGGCCGATGCAGCCCGGCAAACTCTGCCGCCGGTCACTCCACGGTCGAGGCCGATTCCCTGAGCCCGCCCGCCGTCACGTCGCCAATCCTCACCTCGATGATGCGATTCGGCGTGCGCGGAGTGGCCAGTTCCACCTTCAGGTAGTTGCCGCTCAGCGCCACGCATTCCTGCTCGAGCGTAACGACGGAGAGCGTCCGCCCCACCATCCGGAGCCGAAACTCCAGGTTCTTGGCGGCCGCCAGTTCCCGCAGCACACGGTTGCGTTCTTTGCGAATCGGCATCGGAACCTGGTCCGCCGCGGCCGCAGGCGTGCCCGGCCGCTCCGAATACGTGAAGACGTGCAGGTAGGTGAACGGCAGGCGGGCGACGAACCCCCGGTTCTCCTCGAATTCCTCGTCCGTCTCGCCCGGAAACCCGGTCATTACATCGGCCCCGATGGCCGCCTCCGGCATCAGTGCTCGGGCTCTCAGGATGCGGTCTTCGTAGTGCCGCGGACGGTACTTCCGACGCATGCGCCGCAGCACGGAGTCCGACCCGGTCTGAAGCGGCGCATGCACGTGCCTGGCGATGCGCGGCGACGAGACCATCAGCCCCAGCAGGTCGTCCGACAGGTCCATCGGCTCGACCGAACTGAGCCGCAGCCGCTCGACCCCGGTTTCGGCCAAAAGACGCCGCACAAGGTCGGCCAGCCGCTCTTTCCCGCTCAGATCGCGGCCCCATCGGCCCAGGTTGATCCCGCTGAGCACCACTTCCCGATACCGCTCCGCCAGATTGCGGACCTGCGCGACCACCCAATCGGGTTGCGCGCTCCGGCTGCGGCCCCGCACAGAGGGGATGATGCAGAACGAGCACCGGTTGCCGCAGCCGTCCTGGATCTTCAGATTCGGCCGCGTCCGGTCGCCGGCCGCGTCTTCGACCACGCCCGCCAGGAACTCCTGTTGGGCGAAGATGTCGCCCACGCGGATCTGGCCATGATACGGTGTCCCGCTCTCCGCCAGAACGATCTCGGAAATCTCGGTCCTGTGCGAGTTTCCGACTACCCACGTGACTCCGGGCAAAGCCGCCAGTTCCGCGGGCGCGCGCTGGGCGTAGCAGCCGGTTACGAGGATTCGTGCGGAGGGGTTCTCGCGCCGGACGCGGTTGATCGCGTGGCGCACGTCTTCGTCGGCGGCGGAAGTCACGGTGCATGTGTTTAGAATCACCACATTCGCGACTTCGCGGCCAGCCGGTTCGAGGCCCTTCCCTAGTAGGGACGACTCGATGGCGGCGCCATCGGCCTGCGTGGCGCGGCAGCCGAAGTTCTGAACGAAGAAGGTCCCCACTGGCTCAAATTATACCGGGAGCAGTCGAAGAAACCTTGCCCACCCCCATTGGGGGGGGTGGCGATGCGCCAGCAACGTCAGTACCAGGACCAATAAATACGAGGAATCGAGCGGAAATGGATTGACTTGAGGCCATCGATTCGGCTAGCATTGTCCTGACAGAGGCTCACTATGCATATGTTCACCTTCGCAAGACCGGTAGTTCTGTTCCTCTCGGTGGCGGCACTCCTGTTGATGACTGTCGCTGTGCATGCGGACACGATAACGATAGCCAATACAGGTACGCCCGGAACACCAACAACTACGGACGCGAACTACCTCGCCCTCGACGCAGGGACGACTCTATTGTCCAATCCCGGTGTGCTGGTGCTTGGCGGGAGCGTCGGGAACGCCCTCCTCATTCCTACGATCGACCAACCGCCCACTTGGAACCCCGGATCCTGGATCGGACCGACTGATCAGCCGGTTGCTACGCTCCCCGGCCCGGCAGGCCACTACTTCGTCTACCAGGTGTCCTTCACCATCTCAGGGGCCGACTCGCTGTCGACGGTCCTGATCTCGGGCGACTTTTCTTCGGATAACTGCATGGCCGTCATTGGCATCAACGGCAACGGCGTCGCCCCCGGCGGGGGCAGTGCTTTCCCGACGAGTGCCTGCGCTGGGTCGGCCCACGCATTTGAAATTGGCGATACCGGCACGACTTTGTCCCCTCCGGCTGGCACCTACTGGGCTACCGCCGCGTTCACAACGGGGACCAACACCCTTCAGTTCGAGGTCTTCAATAATACTGGTGCGCCCAATCCCACCGGGCTGCTCACCCTTGATATGACAGGGTCGGCTAGCGCGGCGGGTACCACACCGGAGCCTTCGACTGCGGGTCTGCTGATCGCCGGAATCGCCGCCGTGGCGTGGCTGCGTCGGCGGAGCCTCCGTCCTTCGGCCTAACCGGTCTTTGATTGCTGTGCGTTACTTCGGCCCGCGCCGCTGGCGCGGGCCGAAGTGTTTTTAGCCTCGGACTCCGCCACCGCTCGGAGATGCCATCGGGCGCGCTTCGAAAACCGGTCGCGCACCGCGCCATCCGGCTCAGCCCAACTCCAGCCATCTCGCGCGTCGCGGCCGGTTCGCGGTACGATAAGTAATGTGGAACGCGGCTGCCAGCCCGTTTTCAGGCTTGACAGTCCGCTTGCGATCCCCGACAATCGAAGTTGACCTTGCCTGGAACATTAGGCCATGTTAATGTTTTGAGAATGCGCCAACAGATTGTCCGCTGTATCTTTCACTTGGTAGTTTCCCTGCTCGTCGTCGCCGGGATTTCCTTCGCCACTGTTGCTCCCGTGAAGCACCACCGGCGCAAGCCCTCGCACGCGCTGGCCGCCGCGAGCAAGGCCTCAACCAGCGCGACCAAGGCCAGCATCACCACACGGGTGCGCCGCGGGCGGGCCGTAGCGCGCCATAGCCCCTGGGGGGCGCCCACTTATGCCGACTCGACCGCGGGCGACCGCGTCGATGGGGAAGACCTGGCCGTGCGCCGCGCGGCGGTCGAGGCGTTGGGGCCTTACAACGGCACCGTCCTGGCCGTGGATGCGAACACCGGCCGCATTCTGACGATGGTGAACCAGAAGCTGGCGCTGGCGGGTGGATTCCAGCCCTGCTCCACCGTCAAGATTGCGGTCGCCCTGGCCGCGCTGAGCGAAGGCGTTATCGACCGCGTCACTCCCGTTCACCTTTATGGCCGTACGCGCATGGACCTCACCCAGGCGCTGGCGCATTCGAACAACTTTTACTTCGCCAATCTGGGCATCAAGCTGGGGTATGAGCGCTGGGCCTATTACGCCCGGCTGTTCGGGTTGGGCGAGAAGGCCGGTTTGGACATACCTGGCGAGGAGCCCGGTTTCTTCGCTTCCGAGCCCCCCTCCAGCGGCATGGGGATGATGACCAGCTTCGGCGACGGCATCCGCCAGACTCCGCTCGAGCTGGCGGCACTGCTGGCGGCGGTGGACAATGGCGGAACGCTCTACTACCTGCAATACCCGCAGAACGCCAAGGACACCGAGCAGTTTGTGCCGCGCGTAAAACGTCACCTCGATATCGCTCAGTTCATTCCGCAGCTCAAGCCCGGTATGGAGGGCGCCGTCGAATTCGGCACCGCGCGCCGTGCCGTGTACGATTCGGAAGCGCCCGTTTGCGGCAAGACCGGGACCTGCACGGGCGGAACGGCGCACCTGGGCTGGTTCGGCTCGTTCAACGACTTCGGCCAGAACCGCATCGTCACCGTGGTCTTGCTGACCGGCGCCCGCGGCGTGAGCGGCCCCATGGCCTCCCAAATCGCCGGCGCCTTCTACCGCAAGCTGGCGCAGGAAGGCTACCTCGGCCACAAGACTGTTTTCTCGCCAGCGGTGCTCATCCCGCGGTAAAGGAGCCCTCCTGTGGCGCGCTCAGCGTGCCGCCACGTCTTCAGCCCGCTCGCGAGTTGCGCCATCCCCGAACAACTTCGGCGAGGGGAAATGGTACATTGAATCATGTTCAGGAGGGCGTGCATGCGGGCCTTTCCTTCCCTGTTCGCGGTTCTGCTGGGGCTCAGTTCCGCGCTAGCCGGCTCCGAGAGAGTGCAGGACGCGCTCCGTTCCGCGCAGGAACTGGAACAGAAGGGCGACGCGCTCGGTGCGCGCACGCTGCTCCAGCAGGCCGCCCGGAGCTCGAACGACGATGCCGCGGCCGTCCTCGCTTACGCCGACTTCCTTGCCGCCCATCACGATCCCGACGCCCGCGAGGAGTACTCCAGGGCGCTGGCGGCGCTGGCGCCCGCGCAGACGGAGGAGCGGCAGAAGGTCGCGCGCCAACTGGTGCTGTTGGATCTGATTGCGGGCGACCGCGGAGCCGCCGGCAGCCATCTCGAAGCCTATCGCGCCGCGGGTGGAAAAGAATGGCCCGGCGGCCTTCCCGCCGAGCCGCCTGCCGAACCTCTCCAGACCATCGAGATTCCCGGTCCGCTGCGCTCCTTTTCGCGCATGGCGGCGCTCGCTCCCGACCTGCCCGCAGACGAGTTGCTGCCCGCGCTTGCCAGGAACGTAGTGACCGGCGGGTACCAGGCCAGCGGCGAGGTCCTGGAGCCCACCGAGTACCTCAAGCTGGTCACGCGCTATCTGTCGCAGGCGCGCGAGCTGGCCCACATCGCCGGCGGCAAGAAAACCATCCGCATCGAGGCCTGCGATTCGGCCGAAGCGGGCGAGCTGTTGCGCGTTCTCGGCTACCGCATGCGCGGAGGCTGCGGAAGCGACGTCGTGCTCGAGACCGTCAACGCCAGCCGCGCCTTCGTGACCATCGATTCCGGGTTCCCCATCGCGGAGCTCGAACAGGCGCTGCGAACCAATCGGACGTTCGAGTACGCCTACGCTCCCACCCCCGTCCCGGTTCTTTACGGCGGCGGCTATTGGGTCCCCCCGACCGCAAAGCAGGGCGGCGAGTTCATCGACGTCTTTCTGGGCGATCCCATCCTGTGCAGGACCTACCTCGGCCTGGCGAAACTGGACCGCGAGACTGCGGACGCCCTGCGGCAGGCCTCGTCCATCGACCGGCTCAAAGCCTTCGCGCACGTCCTGGACTTCTTCGGCGGGATGTTCGAGGTTCGCGGCGGAAAGGCGGTGACGCCCGGCGGGGCGCGTACCGAGCCCATCTGGGCCGAACTCGCCGGCGTTCCTCCCGCCCAGGGCGGCGCGTTCTTCCTGAAGCTCATCTCCAAGGACGACGGTTGGATGGCCAGCTACTTCGATGCGCTAGCGCGGATCGCCGGCCCAGTCCAGGACTACCTCACCGAGCCCCAGCGCCTGAAGCGGTTCTACTTGGCGATCCGCGGGCGCGTGACCAGCCCCGGCCCCGCACGCCCGGTGTTCCGCGCCAACACCGACATGCTGCTGCTTACGGCCAGGCTGCGCCTCGAAGCGGATGGACAGCCGCACATTCCGGGCGGTCTCGAGGTCTGGAAGAACCTGTTCGCCGGTCGCGTGTTCGCCAACCTCGACGCCCGGCTCGCGCACGCCGCTCCCGGCTGGAAATCGCCGGACGACCTCATGGAAGCCCTGTTCGCTCTTTGCCGCAAGTCCGTCGACAACGAGCCGCTCGCGGTCTTCATGGATTTGAGCGACCTGGATCGCGTGCGCTTCAAGCCGCTGGAGCCCGCCACCGCCCAGCGGCTCGCCACCGACTACCACACTTACGGCTCGCAGTATGCTCTCTTCAGCGAGGCGCCCGAGGTCGGTGACCACGCCATCCTGCAATATCTGGACACGGCTCGCACCCTGAACCGCGGCGGCGACTCGCAACTGCACGTGGATCTGGCCGCTAGCATGCAGGCCCTGGCAGGGTTGTGGCAGATCTTCTGCCGGCAGGGCTTCATCGCGCCCGGCGCGGCCGACGCGACCCTGGCCGGCATCGTCGCCCCGTTCGCGCAGGTGCACGGCGATCGCGATCTGTTCGACGCGGCGCGCGCGGGAGTCAGCCTGCTGCTCAAGGCCACCGGGGCGCCCGAAGGAGCCTCACCCCAGGACTGGATCCTCGGCCTGCTCGCGGGCGCCCAGACCACCAGCGATTCCGAGACGCAGGCCCGCGTGATCCAGGACATGGTTCGCATCCTGGAGGCCCAGAAGCTGGCGTCACTGGACAATCTGTTCGGCCTGGCCGACAATCTCGACGCCACGGCCCGCGGCGAGAAGCTGAATGCTGTGCTCGTCGGCCGCCTGGCCGCGCGCATCGCCGAGATCCAACCGCCCTGGAGCAGCTTCACGGTACAGGAGAAGGGCTCCATGTCCCTGGGCTACGCGGTGGAGCGCCACATCGAGATCGAGCACCGCCTGAACCTCAAGTCCGCTATCGACCGCGCCCAGGGAGACGCGGAACGCTTGCACGACCTGCGGGGCTCGCTGGCCCCCTTTCTCCGCGACACTCTGGTGGGGCTGAACTACGTCGATTATGCGCCGCCCGGCGCCCAGGTTCTGCTGACCAACCCGGCCTTCGTCCGCGGCCACGATTTCGCCGGCACCCCCGGACGGTCGCTGTTGTGGCAGGCCACCTGGGTGGCCTCGGGCGGCTGGCCGACGAACTCCGGCGGACGGCTGACTGGTTCGCTCGTCGGGCTGCCTTACGCGCTCGCGGTGGCGGAGGAGAACTTCCTGGTTCCGGTGCGCGAGCAGGCGCTCATCTGGGGCGATCTGGCGCCGCAGTTGCTCCAGAGCGCGAAAATCCCGCGCTGGTGGAACGTCGCGCCGGCCGAGCTGCACTGGGTGGCGCTGCATCTGCGCTATGCCGAGTCGCTGGTAGCGGAGTCCGTGCTCGATCCGGCCCTGCGCCGGCAGCTCATCGGGGTTCTTGAGCAGCAGGCCGCGCCGGGCCGCGCGCGCAAGGTAGCGGAGTTGGTGGAACGCGGAGAGGTGGGGGCGGCGCTCGACAACATCACGCCCTGCGAGTTGTTCGTGATCGCACGCCGCATGGCCACTAGCGGTCACGGCGCGCGCGCGGTCGCCGCCGACATCGGCCGCATGGAGCGCGAGGCGCCCGGCCGCATCAACTACGAGCAGGTCTCCCGCGCGTTTGGCACTCCCAAGCCCACGCTCACCGGCTCCTATCGGCCCGAGCTGCTCTACATGAGGACTTTTCCTGCGCTGATGGGTTACTCCAGCCGTATCCTGGCCGAGAGCTGGGAATCGACCATCCTGTACTGGGCCGCACTGGCCGACGAGGTCCACGCTCCCCCATCCCAGCTCAACGTGCTCATTCCCGAGTGGACCCGGCAGACGATCGAGCAGATTTTCGCCACTCACCTGGAAGACTGGCCGGCGCTGCTCCGTTCGCTCCGGCACGTGGGCGAGGACGTCCGCGCCAAGGCGCGGCTGCGCACGGATACCGAGCAGAAGGCCTCGCTCGAATGATCGAGGCGTCAGGGAGGAGATCGTGAACCGAGGCGCGATAGCGGCACTGCCGGCGGCGGCGAGCCTGCTGGCCGTCATTCTCGGCGCCCAGGAGAAACCGGGAACCGTGTTCCGCGTGAAGGTGGACATGGTGGTGCTCAGCTTCACCGTCACCGACAGCAAGGGCCGGTACATTAACGGGCTCAAGCCGGGGGACTTCCGCATCTTCGAGGACGGGCTCCCGCAGAAGATGGCCACCTTCACCGAGGGCAGCAAGCCCGCCCTGCAGGTGATGGAGGACGGCAGTACCCGGCCCATGCTGGCCGCGGAAAAGGCGGCCGGCGCCGAAGAGGCCGACGCGCGCGTCAACCCTTACGCGGGCACCAACGTCTTCGTGCTGTTCGATACCAGCAACTACATGTACCGAGGGTTCGTCTATGCCTCCGACGCCATCGCCGATTTCGTACGCGGCCTGGACCGCGCCGATTCCGTGGCGGTCTACACTTTCAGCCGCAACCTGAACCGCGCCGCCCCCATCACCCGCGACCGCAGCGAGGCCGTCGTCGGCCTGCGCCGGGCCACGGCCGGAGACGATTCCGCGCTCTATAACTCGCTGCTGCTCACCCTGCGCGACGCGGCCAAAATCCCCGGCCGCAAAGTCGTCATCGTGTTCTCCAACGGGCCGGACAATGCCAGCATGGTGGCGCCCGACGATGTGCGCGCCGTGGCCGAAGACGAGGGCATCCCCATCTACGTCATCTCCACCAGCGAGGTGAACAAGGACTCCATCTCGGCCACCGTGTTTCACCGCATCGCGCAGCATACCGGCGGCCAGGCCTATTTCGCCCGGACCTGGCAGAAGCAGGTGGAGGCTTTCGAATCCGTGCGCGAGGCGCTCGGCAATTCTTACGGCATCACCTACTACCCCGCGCCCAATCCCAACGAGGGTTTTCGCAAGATCAGCATTGAAATCCCTTCCGACGTCGGCCATAAGTACCGCATCCGCGCCCGCCCCGGCTACCGGCCGCGCGGCGGCTTCTGAAGACCGCGTGGCGCAAGCCTCCTAGCGTAGTATCAATGCTTTGCAGCGCACGGCTTCACCGCAACCCACTGCCCCGGATTGACCGGCACGCCGTTCGCGTAGAGCGACCAGTGCAGGTGCGGCGCGTTCGATCGCCCCGTCGATCCCGAGTACCCGATCACGTCGCCTTTGTGGACCACCGTCCCCTCCGCCACCGCGAACTTTGAAAGGTGCAGGTACATGGACTCCAGGCCCTGCCCGTGGTCGATGGCCACCGTGCCGCCGTGGATGTTGTACGTCCGCACCAGCTTCACCACGCCGTCCGCGACCGCTCGCACCGGCCTACCCGCCGGCGTCCGCTGATCGATCCCGCCGTGATAGTGGCCCGTCGGCTGCCCGTTCGTAAGCCGCTTCACGCCGAAGGGCGAGGTCATGCATCCCGGAACCGGCAGACCGAGCGGCTCCTGCCAGCGCCTGGTTTCGGTGACGGCCGCGAGGAACGCATCCACCGTGTCCATCTCCCCCGGGGACGGTTTGAGCTCCGCCGTCGCCTTCTCCAGCACCACGTTCTGGGTGGGGAAGCGCGCGTCACGCACCGTCACCGTCTCGCTGGAGAGCACCTTGCCGTCGCTCGCCAGCAGGTCAAGCGCGTACTTGCCCGGCGTCTTCTGGGCGGGCACGGGCATCAGCCCCAGCCGCCCGCCCTCCGGCTGGACGAACAGGCGCACGGTCCGGCCGTCCATGCGCGCCTCGACCGCGGGGCCCGGCGTGCGCACCCGGATCGCGTCGCCCTGGCGGACCGCCGTCTGGCCCCATGCCGCCGCCGCCGCCAGCACCAAGAGCCAGCGCATCGTTCACCTGCCGAAATCGATGAAGCCGCGCTGGGGATCGGTGGCCAGGAGCGTCACGCGAATGCGGTCGCCCACGTCCACGCCGTGGTCGCCGCGCATCAGCCGTCCCTCGACCGGCGGATCGAAGACGCGCACGAACGTTCCCTTCGGCGTCACGCCCGTCACCACCGCCGGGAACGACTCGCCGACCCGCCCTGCCAGCGCCACCGCCGCGATGCGCTTGTGCATAACGCGCTCCACCTTGCGGGCGGCGTCCTCCTTGAGCGTGCAGTTGCTCGCGATCGCCGCCAGCGCGTCGTCCGAATACGGGGCCGGCTGCTTCGCCAGGACGGCCCGGATCAGCCGTTGCGCGATGAGGTCGGCATAGCGGCGGTTGGGCGCCGTCGAGTGCGTGTAGTCGTGAGCCGCCAGGGCAAAGTGCCCCGGCGCATCCTCGCCCGGCCGCGCCAGTACATACTCGCCCGGCCCCATCAGCTTGATCACGGCCAGCGACAGGTCGGGAAAGTGGTCCGGATCGGCGGCCTGCCGCTTCTGGAGAAACGCGCTGAGCGCCACCGCGTCCGGCTCGGCCGGCAGCCGCTCTCCGTGCTGCTGCGCCAGCTCCACGATCCGCGGCCAGCGTTCCGGCGACTTGACTACGCGGCGGATCGAAGACACCCCGGCATCCGTCAGCGTGCGTGCCATCACCTCGTTGGCCGCAACCATGAAGTCTTCGATCAGGGCGCCGGCGCGGTTCTGCCGCTCGGCGGCGATACCCAGTACCTTGTCTCCGGCCAGGATGGGCTGGGTCTCGGGCCGGTCGAAAGTGAGCGCGCCCAGCCGGTGACGCTGCCCGCGGAGCGCCTGCGCGGCTTCATCCTGCATCTTGAGTTGCGCCGTGAGGTCCGTGGAGGCAGCCAGCTTCGGCGGCGGCGCGGCCGTTCCCTCCAGCCACGGTCCCACCGCGCTGTAGGTCAACTGCGCCCGGTTGCGCACGAGCGCGCGGTAGATCGCGGGAGCGGAAATCGCTCCGTCGGCCGATACCAGGAACTCCACCACCACGGCCCTCCGGTCGCCGCCTTCGTTCAACGAGGTGAGGTCCGTCGAGAGCCGCTCGGGCAGCATCGGGAAGGTCCGTATGCCCGTGTAGACCGAGGTCGTCTCCGTGGCCGCATGCCGGTCGATGGGCGACCCGGCTTCTACGTCCTCGTCCACATCGGCGATTCCGATCCGCACGCGGATGCCGCCGTCCACGCGCTCGGCGGCCTCGATCTGGTCCAGGTCGCGGGAGCTGTCGCTGTCGATCGACGACCACAGCAGTTGGCGCAGGTCGCGCAGGCCGCCATCGATCGCCGGCGCCGGCCGGGCCGCGAGCGCGGCCACTTGCCTCTCCACTTCCGGTGGGAAATCCGGCTCGAACCCCTCCGCAATCATCTCCTGGTGAGCGCACGCCGCAAGGTCAAACATAGTCGAGAAAAGCCTACCACAGAACCGAGTCCCCTCGACGCCGGCGCGACGCAGGCGATAGGACGGTGTCATGAATGCCGTAGAGGCAGCCCGTCTCGACCGTGCGGCTTTCGCCGTCGACTCGCTGGACGACGACGCACACGAGCGAGAGTATCGGCTCTCGAAAACCCCCGGCCAGCGCATGGAAGCGCTCGAGCTGATGCGGCAGATCATCTATGGCTACGATCCAGCTACCACCCGACTTCAAAGAGTTCTTGAAGTTGTTGAACTCGAGTAGCGTCGAGTACCTGGTAATCGGCGGATACGCGGTGAACGTCCACGGCTATGCGCGCGCCACCGCGGATCTCGACATATGGATTTCAATCCACCCGGAGAATGCGCGGCGAGTGGCCCAGGTTCTGCGCGAGTTTGGCTTCGCCCAAGCGGAACCGGAGACATTTCTCCGACCCTGTCAGGTGATCCGAATGGGCGTCCCGCCGGTCCGCCTGGCGATCCTCACGTCCGTCTCTGGGGTTGAGTTTGCCGACTGCTATGCCCGGCGCCTCGAAGCCGAACTGGATGGCATACCGATCAACCTCATCCAACTGGACGACCTGAAGCGAAACAAGCTGGCCAGCGGCCGGCTGCAAGACCGTCTCGATCTCGAGCGACTGCCTTAGACTCACCGGGCCACGGCCCCCGACGTCCGAATAGCGCAAAATAAAGACATGGCTGGCAACGCGACGCGGGTCCTGATTGTCGATGACGAAGAGAACCAGCGGAACGGCCTGGCGAGCATGGTGGCCGCCTGGGGATTCACGGCCGAGACGGCCGCCGACGGCCAGGAAGCCTTGGACAAGCTCGCCACTTTTGCGGCGCACGTCCTGGTGACCGACCTCATGATGCCGCACATGGACGGCTTCGAGCTGCTGCGCCGTCTCGCCGCCCAGGGCGGAGGTCCGCCGGCGATCGTCGTCACGGCCTTCGGCAACATCGAGACGGCCATCGCCACCATGCACGATTTGGGCGCTTTCTGGTTCCTCGAAAAGCCCATAGAGCCGAGGGCGCTGCGGGCGCTACTCGAGCGTGCCGCGTCGCAGCAGCGCCTGGTGGAGGAAGCCGAGCGGCTCAAGCGCGAGCTGAGCTACCAGGGTGTGCTGGGAGAGTTGGTGGGGCGCGCGGCCCCCATGCAGGAGGTCTTTTCCCTGGTGCGGCAGGTGGCGCCCAGCAAGGCCGCGGTGCTGGTGACCGGGGAGAGCGGCACGGGCAAGGAACTGGTGGCGCGCGCCATCCACAGCCTCAGCCCGCGTGCAGCCGGCCCCTTCGTCGCCATCAACTGCGCCGCCATGCCGGAGACTTTGATGGAAAGCGAGTTGTTCGGGCATGAGAAGGGCGCTTTTACCGGCGCGCTGGAACGCCGCGCCGGCTGCTTCGAGCTGGCGCAGAATGGCACGCTGCTCCTGGATGAGATCGGCGACATGCCGGTGGCCACCCAGGCCAAGCTCCTGCGCGTGCTCGAGGATTCGCGCGTCCGCCGCCTCGGCGGCAAGGGCGAGATTCTGCTGGACGTTCGTGTGATAGCTTCCACCAACAAGGTCCTCTCGGAGGCATTGCGGAAGAACGATCTGCGCGAGGACCTTTACTACCGGCTCTACGTGTTCCACATTGGCCTTCCGCCGCTCCGGGAGCGTCTCGACGATCTCCCCCTGCTGGCCGACGCGCTGCTCAGGGACCTGAACCGGAAGCACGGCACCAAAGTCGTCGATATCGCGCCGGAGGTGATGGAGGAGTTCCGCCGCCATCCCTGGCCGGGCAACGTGCGGGAACTCAGGAACACGCTCGAGCGGGCGGTCATCCTCACCGGAGAGGGGACCATCCGCGCGGTCCATCTGCCGGAGAACTTCAAGGCCGCGGGACCAGCCGCCCGGACCCGCGACGATTCCGATCCAGAGACCGTCCGGCTGCGCGTCGGCACCACCATCGATGAGGCGGAGAAGGCGCTGATCCAACATACCCTCCAGCACACCAGGAACAACAAGACGCGGGCCGCGGAGATCCTTGGAATCAGCTTGAAGACGCTTCACAACAAGCTGAAGGAGTATGGCGCGGCCGAAGGCGAGGCATAGGTGGCGCACGAGCATCCGCTTGCTGACGCGAGCGGTTCGGTGCTACTTCGCGCCGCAGCACCGAACCGCGACCGTGAGGGAGCGGACCGTGCGCGACAGGGTTGACGCATGGCCCGGATGAGCACAGTCGCACTCGAGAGAGCGGCGGCGCTGTGGCGTCGTTTCGCGCCGCAGCCGCGCGAGCTGTCCCTGCGGACGCGGCTGCGCCTGTTCGTCCTGGTGTTGATGTTCTCGGTGGTCACGGCGCTCTCGCTCCTGCACCTCTACGCGCTCGGCGCCTTCGGCTTCGAGGACGTCCTGCAACGGTCACTGAACTCCGCTAACGAGGTCAAGAGCTTCGTCTCCCAGCGCTTGCGCGAACTGGTCTACGACTTGCCGCCGCAGCGGCGCGCCGAAGCCGCCAGGACGCTGTATCCCAGCCTCCTCCAGAGCGACGACGAGCTGGGGGTTTTTCTGAGCAACCTCGCGTCCAACTCCAAAGCGATCCTCGAGATCTCGATTTCGGACGCCTCTGGCCGCATCGTGGCGGATTCGTTGCCCTTCCGCGTGGGCCAGCAGGTCGGGCGGCTGCCGGACTTCGAGGTCTGGGCGAAGAAGGGCCCCTGGCAGAAGCTGGCGGAGGTCTTCTCCGAGCGCCGGGACTACCAGGTGACGCTGAATATCGCCGAACAGGGGAAGAAGGCAACGGTCTTCCGCATCGATGTCGTGCTGTCCTCGCTCCTGTTACGCCAGATCGTGCTGCCGCAGGTGCGGAGCGTCGCCCTGATCTTCCTCGGCGCGCTGCTGCTGTCGTTGCTCCTGGCGGTGATCGTTTCGAACCTGGTTCTGCGGCCGCTCGATAACATCAGCCAGGCCATCGACCGGATCAGCCGAGGCGATTTCGGCGCTCCGCCATCGATCCCCGACGGCGCGGGCAAGGAATTCGCCGCCGTGCAATCCAAACTGAACCTGCTGGGCCAGCAGTACCGCGGCGCGCGGCAGGACGCGATTCAGCTCCGCAGCAACGTCGAGCAGCTTCTCGAGCGGCTGGAAGAGGTGGTGCTGCTGTTCGACCGCGACGACCGCCTGATGATGGCAGCGGGCCGTGCGGCCGAGAGCATACTAGGCCGCGGCCGCGGGGAGCTCATGGGCCGGACGCTCACCGAGATCTTTCCCCCCTCTTCGGCGCTGGGCGCGGCCTTGCGCAATTCCATCGAGCTGCGCCAGCCGCTCAAAGACATCGCGCTGACTTTGGAAAACGGGCCGGGCACGCGCGTGCTGGTGAGCGCCGAGATGCTGGAGGCGTTCCCGAACCGCCAGCGCATCGGCGCGCTGATCACCCTGCGCGACGCCGAGACGCGGCGGCAGATCCGCTCGCAGCTCGACGTTTCGGCCCGCCTGGCCGCCATCAGCCGGCTGACGGGCGGCGTAGCGCACGAGATCAAGAACCCGCTGCAAGCCATCACCGTCCACATGGAGGTGCTCAAGTCGAAGCTGGCCGGCCAGTATGACGAGGTCGGCGTCGAAATCGAAACCATCGCCCGCGAGATCCTGCGCCTGGACCGCGTGGTGAAAACGTTCCTCGATTTCACGCGTCCGGTGGACCTGCGGATGCGCGACATCGGGATGGTGGCGCTGGCGCAGGACGTGGCCGCGCTGGTGGGCCCCTCGGCCGCCCGCCAGAACGTGCGCACCGAGCTGGACTCCGAGTCCGGAGAGATCTTCGTGCACGGCGACCGCGACCTGTTGCAGCAGGCCCTTCTCAACGTGGTGGTGAACGGGGTCGAGGCCATGAAGAGCGGCGGGCTGCTGCGGATCGAGCTCCTGCGCGAAGGCGACGAGTGTTGCGTGAACATCTCCGACGAGGGAGCCGGCATCGCGCCGGAGATCCGCGAGAGAATCTTCCATCTGTACTTCACGACCAAAGGCAAAGGCTCTGGAATCGGTCTGGCGATGACCTTTCGCGTGGTTCAGTTGCACAATGGTACTATCGACTTCACAAGCGAGCCTGGCCGGGGCGCGACATTTCGCCTGCGGTTTCCGGCGATCTACAAGGATCAGTTTGGCGGAGCGCGGTCCGAAGCGGAAGAAGGCGCATTGGGTGACTGAGCGAAGCCGGCAAGGATGAGAAGGACGCGAATCGTTTTCGTTGCGGCGCTCGCCCTGGTGGTAATGACGCCTTCGTGTGCTCTGTTTCACAAGCGAAAGACTGCGCCCGCACCGCCGCCCGCCCCGGCGCCGGCCGCTCCCGCAGTGCGGCCCAAGCCGCGAGAGGTCTTCCTGCCAGCCCCGCCGGAGATTGGCGCCGCGGAGCCGGATCTCAGCCAGGCCGGGCCTTCCTTGCCGAGCGAGCCGCTGCCCCCGCCCCCGCGCCGCCGCCCCAAGCCGCGTCCGCATGAGGATGCCGATGCACCGTCGCCCGCGCCCGAGCCCGAGCCTCCGGCCGTGCCCGTTCCCCAGTTCGAGCAGATCCTGACCCCGGAGCAGCGACAGGCTTACACCGAAGAGATCGATAGGAACATCGCCAGTGCCCAGAGAGCGGTTGCGGCGTTGGAAGGCCGGCGGCTCAGCCGCGACCAGGTGACGTACCTGGCCCGCGTGCGGGCCTTCATCGAGCAGGCCAACGAAGCGCGGAAAGCGGACCTGTTCCGCGCCCGCAACCTGGCCGAGCGCGCCAGCGTGCTCGCCGAGGACCTTCTCAAAAGCGTGCAGTAAAAGAAAACGGGGACAGCGTGAACTGTCCCCGTCTTCCGAACTCGATCTCCAGGTACGGTTAGTGAGCTGCCGCCGTCGCGTTGTCCGGCGCGTACAGGTTCACCACCACGTGGCGCATTTCCTTCTTCGTCTGCTTCGCATCCGTCTTGGGCGTCTCGCCCAGACCGATGGTGTGGACGCGGCGAAGCGGAAGGCCCTTATCCACCAGGTACCGCACCACCGCATCGGCGCGGCGCGCGCTCAAGGTGATGTTGTAAGCCGGCGAACCAACCCGGTCGGTGAAGCCCTGCACCTCGACCTGGTAGCGCGGCATGCCCTGGGCCTGCTGCACGACGGCGTCGAGCTTGGCTTTGCCTTCGTCGGTCAGCGTGGCCTTATTGAAGCCAAAGAGCACGTCCTGGGTCCCGGCCACCTTGAAGTTGTCGATGGTCTCAACCTCGTGCTGGACGTCCCCCACCTTGGTATTCGCCTGCTGTGCGAGATCGTTGGCGGCATGAGCGTCCTGGCCGGCCTGAGCTGCCTTCTGGTCGGCCACCTGGGCCGCCTTGGCTGCGTCGTTGGCCTTGCTCTCGGCGCTCATTGCGCGCTCTTCGACCCGCGATACGTCCTTCTGTTCCTTGTTGTCTAAGTTCGCGACGGCCTCCGACTGCTTCTTGTCTATATCGCTCACCCGTTTGTCCACCGTGCCGACCTGCTCTTGAACGAACTTCTTGGTGGCACAGCCTGGAGTGGCGAGGGCGACGAGTAACAGAAGACCCCCGGTTCCTAATAGAGTGCGTGAATTCAGCATGTGTGTCCTACCCTCCCGTCCGCTAAGGATCGCACGTTGAGGGCCATCATGGGAAGGGGCAGGAAGCAACAGACTTAGTGGGTTACGTGCTTCGTGCGCAAGGTAAAAAGGCGTTCAAAGCCGCGAGAAGACGGTAAAAAGTGCACGTTCCGGCACAGTGCAGCCCCGAGCCAGAGTGAACAATTTTTAATTGTCCTGAGCCCTGGCGGAGGCCGGTCGCCCTTCGCTTTCCTCAAGTTCCGGAGGCGGCGCCGCCCGCAAGCGTTCCCCACGCTCGCTGCCTACCGCGGCGCCACTGCCCCGGACAACTCACATTTGCCTCCGAGGTTGCATTCGGGGTGCCATTCCTTCGGTAGACTTGAGGTTGTGCCCGCCGCCGAACCGTACGGGGTCTACGATCCGTTCGCGTGGTTCTACAGCCAAGGGTGGGGTAGCGATTACCACCAGCAGGCCGCTCCGCTCCTCGAGCAGCACGTCTTTCCCCGGCTGCCAGCGGGGGCGCGCGTGCTCGATGTCTGTTGCGGCACGGGCGATCTGAGCCGCGTCCTGGCCGCCCACGGCTATCGGGTGACCGGGATCGACGGCTCGGAGGAAATGCTCCGCTTCGCGCGCGAGCAGACGCCCGGCGCCGAATTTTGCCTGGCGGATGCCCGCCGGTTCTCGGTGGGCTCGCGCTTCGACGCCGCCTTGAGCACGTACGACAGCCTGAACCACATCCTGGACCCGCAGGAGCTCGAAAGCGCATTCTCGAGCGTCTGGCGCGCGCTCGTGCCGGGGAGCCTGTTTGTCTTCGACATGAACACGGAAGAGTCCTTTGAGACTCTGTGGTGCGGCTCGTCGGGTACCGTCGAAGAGACGGCCGCCGGGATCACGCGCGCGAGCTACGACCCGGTCCAGAAGATCGGCCGGGCGGATCTGACGCTGTTCCGGCTGGTCGAGGGCACAACCTGGAGGCGGTCGGACATTACGGTCCTCGAGAGATGCTATCCGGTCGAGGCCGTGACGGCCGCGCTCGAGCGGGCCGGCTTCACGGGGATCGAAGATCGCCACGCCTGGGAGCTGGGGATGCGGGGCGACATGGCGGTGGGCCGGGTGTTTTTCTTCGCCCTAAGGCCGTGAGGCGGAGGCCATCAGCCGTCAGCCATCAGCCATCAGCTATCAGCATCGGGCGTTGGTCCGCAGCCGATGGCTCACGGCGCGGCGGGGCGTGGTGGGCCGGGGTGGGCGCCAAGTCCGTGCGTGTCTCCCAGGCCGACCGGGGGGTCGGCCGCGGACCTGGGGGTCCGCCCCACGCGAGAAGCGTGTTGCAGCAGGCGGAACCGCCTGCCCCACGGGAGGCTCAGTTTAACCCCCAAAACTGCCCTTTCGGGCCTGAAGCCCTTCAGAAGCCGGGCTTTGCGTGTAAGATGGTCTAGTCTTGGGCATCAATATCGGCATCGACATTGGCGCCATTAGTCTGAAGCTCGCGGCCCTGGGCAGAGCGGAGGACCGCGCTGCGCTCGAATCCCTCTGCGCCGCCAAGCCCTCGTTCCGTCTCATGAACTGGGAGGCGCAGGCCGGCAAGCGGGTCCCGCTGGTCCTTTCCGAGTACCGGCGGATCAGCGGAAGTCCCATCCAATCGACCTTCGACCTGTTGCAGGAGTTCTACGAGGTCATCCCGGAGACGCGCATCGAGGGAATCCGCGTCACCGGCTCGGGCAGCCGCACTATCGCCAAGATCCTCGGCATCTACTTCGAGAACGAGTTCAAGGCCATTGCGCGGATGGTGGCGGCCTTCTATCCCCAGGTGCGCACGGTGTTCGAGCTGGGCGGAGAGAGTGCGAAGTACATCCGCCTGGAGCAGCCGCCCGGCGGCGGCCAGCCGGCCATCGTCGATTACGACCGCAGCGGCGAGTGCGCGGCCGGAACGGGCTCCTTCCTCGACCAGCAGGCCACGCGCATGGGCTATTCGGTCGAGGAGATCGGCGCGGTGGTTTGCGAGGCGAATTGCGCGGCGCGGATCGCGGGCCGCTGCTCGGTGTTCGCCAAGTCCGACATGATCCACGCCCAGCAAAAGGGCTACACGCCGTCGGAGATCCTGCGGGGGCTGTGCGACGCCGTTGCCCGCAACTTTAAGAGCGGCATTGCAAAGGGCCGCCCGGTGACGCCGCCGGTCGCACTCATCGGCGCGGTTTCGCAGAACGCCGGAGTCACGGCCGCGCTGCGGGAAGCGTTCGGGCTCAAGGAAGACCAGCTCTTCGTTCCCGAGCTATACGCCTGGTGCGGCGCTGTTGGAACGGCGATTCTGGAAGCCGAAGAACGCAAGAAGCGCTCGCTACGGGAGATTCACCGGCTAAGCCAGCACGACGGCGAAGAGCGGGTGGAGGATGCCAACCCGCTCTCGATGGAGAAGGTCGTGCTGTTGCGCGACCGCGTTCCCGCGTACGTCCCGCCTCCGGGCGACGTCCCGATTCCAGCCTACCTGGGGATCGACATCGGCTCGGTCTCGACCAACGTGGTGGCCACAGACGAGTACGGCACCGTGATCCAGGACATTTACCTGCGAACTGCGGGGCGCCCGATCGAAGCCGTGGAGCAGGGTCTGAAAGAAGTGCAGGCGCAGTGGGGCCAGCGGCTCGTCATCCAGGGAGTCGGCACGACGGGCTCCGGGCGCGAGCTGATCGCGGAGCTGGTGGGCGCCGATGTGGTCAACGACGAGATCACGGCCCACAAGACCGGAGCGCTGTACATCTCGAGCACGCTCGGCGGCGAGCCGGTGGACACCATCTTCGAGATCGGCGGCCAGGACTCGAAGTTCATCTCCATCGAGAACGGCATCGTGGTCGATTTCGCGATGAACGAGGCCTGCGCCGCGGGCACCGGTTCGTTCCTGGAGGAGCAGGCGGAGAAGCTCGGCATCAGCATCAAGGGCGAGTTCGCGAAGCTGGCGCTTTCCTCCGCGCGCCCCACGCGGCTGGGCGAGCGCTGCACGGTGTTCATGGAGCGCGACGTGACGGGCTGGATGCTGAAGGGCGAAACGGTGCCGGATATCGTGGCCGGCCTGGCCTATTCGATCGCCCTCAACTACCTGAACCGCGTCGTGCGCGGGCGCAAGATCGGCAAGGTGATTTACTTCCAGGGCGGCACGGCCTACAACGACTCGGTGGCCGCCGCCTTCGCCAGCCTGCTGGGGAAGAAGATCACGGTGCCGCCGTACAACGGCGTGGTGGGCGCGATCGGCATGGCGCTGATCGCGCGGCAATGGCACCTGGCCACGCGCGGGGCGTCGCGATTCAGGGGGTACGATCTTTCCAGCCTGCAGATGGCGACGCGCGACTTCGTCTGCAAAGCCTGCACGAACCTGTGCGACATCAAGGAATTCACCATCGAGGGCCACAAGAGCTATTGGGGCGATAAGTGCTCCGATAAATTCCGCAAGCCGTCGGCGACCGGACGCAAGCCGGTGATCGAGGACCTGTTCGCGTTTCGCGAGCGGCTGCTGGAAGGGTTGTCGGGCCAGCCGGCGAACGGCCCGAAATTCCAGCGCGTGCCGGGCAAGCTGTGCGTGGGGCTGCCGCGGGCGATGTCGACCTTCGAGCACCTGCCGTTCTGGCACCGCTACTTCACGGAGCTGGGCGTACAGGTGGCGCTCTCGCCGGCGACCGACCCCAAGATCGCAGCCGCGGGTCTCGAAATGGCGCTGGCGCAGCCGTGCTACCCCATCCAGGTGGCGCATGGGCACGTGGCGGCGCTGATCGAGATGGGCGTGGACTACGTGCTGATTCCGAACCTGCTCAACGCCGATACGGGACCGGAAGGCACGGGGACGGCGCACTTCTGCCCGTGGAACCAGACGCTGCCGTTCGTGCTCGCGTCGGCGCCGCGCCTGGAACCGCACCGGCACATGTTCCTGGCGCCGCGGCTGCACTTCCAACTAGGCCGCGAGCAAGTGAAGAGCGGGCTGTACGAGGCCATGCGGCGGCTGGGCGTCAGCCGGCGCGCCAGCGACCGCGCCACGGACGCGGCCTACGCCGCGCAGCGGGAGTTCCAGAGCCGGCTGCTCGAAGCCGGGCGGAAGGCGCTCGAGGTGCTGGACCACACGGGCGAGCCCGGCCTGCTGCTGGTGGGCCGGCCCTATAACATCTACGACCGCGCGGTGAACTGCGACATCCCGCGCAAACTGCGCCACCGTTACGGGGCCAATGTTATTCCCATCGACTTCGTGGTGACGGGGCGGGAGCCGGTGGACGACCTGCATCCCAACATGTACTGGGCGTCGGGCCGCAAGATCCTGAGCGCGGCGCGGCTGGCGTCGACTCGCCCCAATCTGCACCTGGTTTACATCTCGAACTTCAAGTGCGGGCCGGATTCCTACATCAAGCACTTCACGCGCGAGGCCGCGGGCGCGCCTCTGCTGGTGCTACAGTTCGACGGCCACGGCAACGACGCCGGCTACATGACCCGCTGCGAAGCGTATCTCGATAGTAAAGGAATTCTGCGATGTTACAAGTCGGGGATGGAAACGGATCCGGCGGCCGCCGCAATCCACTAGCGGGCAAGCGGGTCTTCATCCCCCCGATGGCCTACGGCAGCGGGCGAACCTTCGCCGCCGCGTTCCACGCGCTCGGTCTCGAGGCCGACATCACGCCGCCCTCCGACAGCCGTACCCGCGAACTGGGCGCGCGTTACACTTCCGGCGACGAATGCTATCCCGCCAAAGTGACGGTGGGCGATTTCATGAAAGTGCTGGAGCAGCCCGGCACGGACCCGGCGCAGACGGTGCTCTTCATGCCTACCGCGGACGGCCCCTGCCGCTTCGGCCAATACGCGCCGTATCTGCGGCGCATCCTGGAAGAGAACGGCTATCCGCACACCAACGTCATCTCGCCTTCGAGCCACGACGGCTACGCCGATTTCGGCGACCTGGCGCGGCAGTTCGTGCGCACCGCGTGGCGCGCCCTGATTGCGGCCGATATCCTCCAGAAGGTGCTGCTGCAACACCGGCCGCACGAGGTGGAGAAGGGCAGCACGGAGGCCGTTTACGAGGAGTGCCTGGTCGATGTTTGCCAGACCATCGAGAGGGCGCCGCTCGAGCCGGGAACGCAACTGAAGGCCATGCGCGAGGCGATGGTGCGCTCGCGCGACCGCTTCCGCGCGCTGCCCACACAGCGCAACCGTTCGACGCCGCTGATAGGGATCGTGGGCGAGATCTTTTGCCGGCTGCACTGCTTCTCGAACGAGGACCTGGTGCGGCGCCTGGAGGAATACGACGCTGAAGCCTGGATCTCGGACATCACAGAGTGGGTGTGGTATACGATCTCGGAGCAGTTCCGCAAGCTACACCTGGTGGGGCGGCAGTACTCGCTCGATGCGTTCAAGGCGTGGATCCGCAAGCGGGTGCAGAAGCACGACGAGCACGTGATGCTGGAGCCGTTCCGGGACGACTTTGTGGGCTACGAGGAGCCGCCGGTCGAAGAGGTGCTCGAAGCGGCGCGGCCGTATCTGCCGGCCGACGGCGCGATGGGCGAGATGGTGCTGAACGTGGGCAAGGCGATCTGCCTGGCCCGCAAGGGCGCGGACGGGATCATCGACATCAGCCCCTTCACGTGCATGAACGGCATCGTGTGCGAAGCGGTTTACCCAAGGGTGTCGCGGGACCTGGGTGGGATTCCGATTCGCAACTTCTATTTCGATGGGACGCAGAATGACTTAGACCGGGACCTGGGCGTGTATCTGGAGCTGGCGCGGAATTATCAGAAGAGGAAGCAGTGGCAGCGGGTTTGGCCGGCGGGGGCGGGGACATAAGGCCGATCTCTTAGCCTATGGCAAGTCCTCTGTAGAGCGTGTTGTGCGCCCCCATTCTTCCTAATGAAGAGCCAGCTCACCTGGAGGCGTGGGAGGTTATGGCAGACGAACCCGTCGACAAGTGGCGGATTGAGACGAACGACCGGTACAACAAGATCGTTAACTCCGTCATTTCCTTAGCCACCGGGGCGCTCGTGCTACCCGTGTTGTTCCTTCGGCAGTTTCTTGGCATTCCAACGGACCGGGCGCTCAAGCCGTTGCTGACCTGTGCTGCGTACGCGTCCTGGTTCTGTCTCGGTGGCTCGGTTCTCATTGGCCTGTTGTATTCCTGGCTCTCCGTTAAGTGGGTGAAGATAGCATGGGGCCAGAAAACCGCCAATCCCCAGCGCTGCATAGAACGTGTGCTCGATGTACTTTTCGTTCTCATGATGCTGCTGTTTCTCGCTGGCATAGCAGAGAGCATCCGTTTCTTTATTACGGTTCGCGTCGTAAGCTGAGAATGAACTGGGTGCGGTCGATGGTTGTGTTCGCCAAATGGCGCGACCATGCCAGCGCTCCTCCCGATCCGTCCGTATCTGGAACTCATCGATGAAGAGTTGCTCCCGGTCCGTAAGGGTCTCGTACGGATGGGAGAACTGCAGGACGCCGTCTCCCCACTCCGCGCCTCCGTCGAAGATCGCCTGACCAGCTCTGTCAATTCGACAGGCCAGAAACCTCTCTCTTTCAGTTTCCGGTTCTCTCATGGGATGATTGTAACCCGCGAACTGGGTGAGCCAAGTCCTCCCGGGAAGGACTGGCCGGTGACGACACTCCCCTGGTAGCTCTCGTCAACTCATCAACCCGTTTTCGCCGCTGCGACTGCGCGGGCGCAGTTCTCTCTCCGGCGTTTTCTTGTGGTGGGACCATGCTGGCGCTATTCTGAAGACCAGGAGGCCAGCGATGGCGAGTCTCGATTGGTCACAATGCCCGGCCGTGGAGAGCATCCCCGGCAAGGTGAGCGGCGCGTGGGTGCTGCGGGGAACCCGTATGCCCGTCGCGGCGATTTTCGAGAACATCGAAGCCGGGGCCAACATCGACGACATCATGGCGTGGTTCGACGGGCTTGACCGCGAACAGGTCAAGGCGGTTATAGAGTTCGCGGCCCGCGGTCTTGACAAAGCATCGTAGATGCGAATCCTTTTCGATCAGGCAACGCCAGTGCCGATTCGTCCGTATCTCGAAGGCCACACCGTCCGCACAGCAGCGCAACAAGGCTGGGACAAACTCAGCAACGGCGATCTGCTGACGGCAGCGGAAGAGGCCGGGTTCGACATATTGGTGACAACCGACAGGAACATGCGCTATCAGCAGAATCTTGCGGGCCGTAAGATCGCGGCTGTGGTTCTCGGCCGGCAGCAATGGCCGCGCCTTCGGCGTCACATCCAGCGCGTCGTCGAAGCCGTCAATGCCGCCACGCCTGGCAGCTTTGCCGAGGTAGAAATCCCGTACGAGTGAGGCCCCCGGCAACGGTGTAGGCGTGGTCACCATACAGTCAACTCGGAGAGGACAAGCTGAAGCTTATCCTACGAGTAACCGGCGGGCCTCGGCCACCAGGAAGAGCGAGCCGGCGATGAAGATGGCGTCGTCGGGGGCGGCTTCGCGGCGGGCGATGGCTAGCGCCTCTTCGAGCGTAGCGCTGGTGCGCAGGCGCGGATGGTCGGTCAGCTCACGGATGGTCTCCGGCCGGAGGGCGCGCGCCATTCGCGGCGCGGTCGCGAGGATCTGGTCGGCGAGGGGGAACAGGATCGCGCCCATCTCCTCGACCGCCTTGTCGCGCATGGCGCCGTAGATCAGCCAGACGCGGCGGCCGTCGAAGAAGCGGTTGATGTAGGCGGCCAGGGCGCGGGCGCCGGCGGGATTGTGAGCGCCGTCCAGAATGATCTCCGGCGTTGCGGAAACGCGCTCCAGGCGGCCCGGCCAGCGCGCCTGGCGGATGCCCTCGCGAATCGCCTCGGCGGGCAGTCCGAGTTGATCGAGCGCCGCCACCGCCGTCACCGCGTTGGTCACCTGATGCTCTCCGGCGAGCGGGCAATCGATGCGGTATTCCCTGGGCCCCATCAGGCGGAAGCAGCTCCCGCCGGGATATAGGGCCAAGTCGGCGACGCGCCAATCCGAGGTCCAGACGGGCTCGATGCCCAGGGCGGCCGCGGCGGTGGCGAGCGTTTGCGCGGCCTCCGGACGCTGCGCCGCGAAGACGGCCGGCACGCCGGGCTTGAGGATGCCCGCCTTTTCCTCGGCGATCGCGCTCAGACCGCGACCGAGAAAGACCTCGTGGTCGAAGTCGACGGGCGTAATCACCGCCAGGCGCGGCAGCACGACGTTGGTCGCGTCCAACCGGCCGCCCAGGCCGACCTCGAGCACGGTCGTCCGCACCTGCGCCTCCCGGAAGGCAACGAAGGCCATGGCGGTGACGGTCTCGAAGTAGGTGGGATGCAGGTCGAGCGCGCCCGAGGCGATCAGACGTTCCGCCGCTTCATGCACCTGGTCGAACGCCGCGGCGAAAACTTGGCGGCTCAACGGGCGGCCTGAAATGGAGATGCGCTCGGTGGGCTCGTCCAGGTGCGGCGAGGTGTAGAGGCCGGTCCGGATTCCGGCCGCCCGCAAGCCGGACTCGATCATGGCGCATGTGGAACCTTTGCCGTTCGTCCCGGCAACGTGGATGAAGTCTCCGGCGCGATGGGGATTGGCCAACGCATCGAGGAGCGCCGACATGCGGTCCAGACCGAGTTTGGCGGCCTTCACCTCGTTGCCGAGCGAGTACAGGAACCGGACTGCGTCCTCGTAATTCATGTTTGCGCGCGCCTGCCCCTCAAGAAAGCCATTCTACCGGCAGCCACCAGCAGCAGGCAGCCTCCGGCCAGCTTGGCCTCGAAACGCCAGACGGATGGCACGCCGTCCGGCGGCACGAGCGAGAAAGCGATGCCGGCGGCGGTCACCACCAGTCCGGCCGTGGCGCTGAGGCGCAGGCCGTGGCGGGCGGCGGTCGCGAACAGGTAGAGGAAGGGGATGAAGTACGTCACCACGGTCATATCCACCAGCAACTGGTAGCCGGTGCGCAGGTCCTCGCCCAGGAGCATGGCGAGCAGGAAGACGGTGCACGCGGCGGACTGGCTCAGGATCGCAACGTGCGGCGTCTTCCAGCGCGGGTGAAGGCGGGCGAAGGCGGCGGGCAGGTAGCGGTCCAACCCGATGGCGAAGGGGATGCGCGCGCCGCCGGCGAGCCACGCCCCGAGCTGGCCGGTGATGCCGAACACGATGAGCAGCGCCACCAGTGGAGCGACGAGAGGGAGGCCGAGCCGGGTGCCGGCTACCGCTGCCGCCTGCGTCAGGCCGGAGACGATGTTGACCTGGCCGGGATTGAGCACGGCCAGCACCGCCAGCGTTCCAGCGATGTAGAAAGCCGCGATGGCGAGGCCGCTGATCCAGGCCGCGCGCGGAACGTTGCGCCGCGGGTCGCGAATCTCGCCGCCCATCACCGCGCCGAGCTCGAGGCCGCCGAAGGCGAAGGCGATCTGGGACCAGAAGTTGAGGCGGTCCCAGTTCCAGCGGGGTGCAAGATGCAGGGGCGTGGCCGAGCCGTGGGTCAGCCAGACGGCGATGCCCAGGACGACCAGCACCAGGCCGGCGGCGTAGGTCGCCAAGCCTCCCGCGTTCTGGGTCCACTTGCCGACTCGCAGACCCACCAGGTTCGTGAGCGTGCCAATCCACAGGACGGCCAGCGACACCGGGACGACAAACCAGCGCGTGTCGCCCAGCCAGGCGTGACTCTCTCCCAAGCCGTAGACCGCCATGGCGATCCCTGCCAGCAGCAGGTTCGGGAAGTAGAACAGGTTGCTCAGCCAGTAACACCAGCCGCACAGGAATCCATGCCAGTCGCCGAAGCTGTTGCGAGTCCAGGCGTAGATACCGCCCTCTTCGGGGAACTTGGCGGTGAGGCGCGAGACGGCCAGGGCGGAGGGGACGAAGAAGAAGACCGCTGCGGCCAGCCACAGGCCGATGGAGTCCGGGCCGGTGTGCGCCGCGGCGGCCAGCCAGCGAATCCCCACCACGGCCGCGATGTTGAACAGGACCAGGTCGCGCAGGCCGAGTTCGCGCGCGAGGGCGGGTTTGCGGTCGGGCATGGGGTCAACCCATGGTAGCGCGCGAAGGTGCGAGCCGAGCGGAGTCGACGCAAGGCCAGAGCGGCTGCTATAGTGTAGATGAACAGTTCAACTGTCCAACAGCCATGTCCATTGTCACCGTCAAGAATAAATATCAGGTCGTAATCCCGCAAGGCGTCCGGAAACAGATCGGCGTGGCCGTCGGCGACATCCTGGAGGCCAAGGTGGAGCGGGGACGGATCACGCTCACGCCCAAGTCGCTGGTGGATCGCGCGATCGCCGAAGGCCTGGAGGACGTGCGGAAGGGACGCGTGCGCGGTCCGTTCCATACCGTCGACGAGATGATCGGCTCTCTCAAGGGTCGCAAGCGCCCCACCATCCGCAAATCACCCCGGCTCCCATGACCTGGGCGCACACCCGGCGTTCAGAGAGGGATTACCGCGCCGCGCCGCTCGCAATTCAGAAGGCCTTCGAGAAGCAAGTTCGGCTGCTGGCGACGAACCTCAACCATCCCTCGCTGCACGCCAAAAAGTACGACCAGGCTACCGATCTCTGGCAAGCGCGCGTGAACCGCGATTGGCGCTTCTACTTTCTGATCCGGGACGACACGTACCTCATCGTGGCGATCATTCCGCATCCGAAATGACGCGAACAGAGCGATCGCACCCAGCCACCGTGAAACGGGCCGCCAGGAGTGGCGACGCGGCACGCGCGCGTGCCCCCACCCCGCCGCATGTATACTCGCAGGGAGGGACTTCGCGCCCGCTTATGCACGCCGGACTCATCTGCGCGCTGATGGCCGCGCTGCCCGTGTGGGCCCAGACCGAGCCCTCGCGATGGGATGCCGCGATGGAGGCGGGCAAGACGGCCTACGAGCAGGGCCGCTATGAGGAAGCCGAGAAGCAACTGCAAGCCGCGCTCGGCGAGGCGGAGAGCTTCGAGAAGAACGATCCGCGTCTGGCGGCCACGCTCGACCAGCTCATCACCGTCTATCGCACCGAAGGCAAGCCCATGCTGGCCGAGCCGCACTATCACCGGCTGCTGGGCATCCAGGAAGGCACCTGGGGGCCGATGGACCCGCGGCTGGTCACGGTCCTGAACGGTTTGGGCACGCTGTACACGGCGAACCGCCAGTGGTCGGACGCCGAATCGGTCTACCAGCGGGCGCTGGCAATCCGCGAAAAGGCGCTGGGCGGGGAACATCCCGATGTGGCGGCGACGCTCGAAAGCCTGGCGGCGCTCTATTCCGTGCAGGCCAAGTTCGACAACGCCGAAGCCTACTACATTCGCGCGCTGGGGATACGCGAGCGGTCGCAGGGCCCGGAACACCTGAGCATCGCCGCCACGCTCGACGGACTGGCGGGGATGTACCGCGACCAGGGGAAGTTCGCCGCGGCGGAGCCGCTGTTCCGGCGCGCCCTGGCCATCCGCGAGAAGGCGCTGGGGCCGGATCACGCCGAGCTGGTGCCGAGCCTGGACAACCTGGCCTGGGTCTGCTACGCCCAGCGCAAGTACGCCGAAGCCGAGCCGCTCTACGGGCGCTCGCTGCTCATCTGGGAGAAGGCGGTCGGGGCCGAGCACCCCACCGTGGCGACCGCGCTCGACAACCTGGCCGGCGTCTTCGTGGCGGAGGAGAAGTACGCCCAGGCCGAACCGCTCTACGAGCGCGCCCTGGTGATCCGGGAGAAGACCACGCTATCCAACTACGACAAGCTGGCCTCGGTTTACGTGGGCGAAAAGAAGTACCTGGAGGCCGAGCAGGTCTACCGCCGCGCGCTGGCTTTCGCGGAGAAGAGCATCCAGCCCGACAGCATCCAGGTGGGCATGGTGCTGGAGCGTTACGCCGAGCTGCTGCGGCTGCTGAACCGCGAGGGAGAAGCGGAGCGGATGCGGGCGCGCGTCCGTCAGATCCGGCAAAAGCTGGCGCAGGAGGCGACACCCGCGGGCGCGGACACCGTCAAGCCATCGAAGCCGTGAACGAAGGGAGAACGAGCGTGAAGTACAAACTGACTCTCACCCTGATGATCGCTATCGCCGGAAGCGCGCTGGGCGCTTCCGACCTGGTGAAGATTGACAGCGGCCGTCTGAAAGGTGTCACCGCGCCAGGCGTCACGTCCTTCAAGGGCATTCCTTACGCGGCGGCGCCGGTGGGCGAGCTGCGCTGGCGCGCGCCTCAGCCCGTGAAGCCCTGGAGCGGCATCCGCCCGGCCTCCGAATACGGCGCGGACTGCATGCAGAAGCCCTTTCCGGGGGACGCGGCGCCGCTGGGAGTCACGCCGGCCGAGGATTGTCTGTACGTAAACGTGTGGGTTCCGGCATCGCCTCCTGCCAAGAAGCTGCCGGTGCTGGTGTGGATCTACGGCGGCGGCTTCGTCAACGGAGGCAGTTCGCCCGCGGTTTACGACGGCAGCCAGTTCGCCAAGCGCGGCGTGGTGTTTGTCAGCTTCAACTACCGGCTGGGCCGGTTCGGTTTCTTCGGGTTTCCGGCGCTGACGAAGGAGAACCCCGGCGAGCCGCATGGCAACTACGCGTACATGGACCAGATCGCGGCGCTGAAGTGGGTGCGGCGCAATGCCACGGCCTTCGGCGGGGATCCCGGCAACGTCACGCTATTCGGCGAGTCGGCGGGCGGCGGCTCGGTATTCGCCATGCTGACCTCGCCGCTCAGCCAGGGGCTGTTCCAGAAGGCGATCATCGAATCGGGCGGCGGCCGCAGCGGTCTTTTCCCTCCGCGGTATCTCAGCCACGCCAGCCCGGCCGGAACGCCCTCGGCCGAGTCTGTCGGCCTGGCGTTCGCCAAGAAGGCGGGTGTGACCGGCGAAGGCCCGGAGGCTCTGGCCGCCCTGCGCAAGCTCCCCGCGGAGGCCGTCGTCGATGGACTGAACATGGCCACCATGATGACGCCGACTTATGCGGGGCCGATGATTGACGGCCAGGTGATCGTGGAGACCCCGGACGCCGCTTACGCCGCGGGCCGCGGGGCGAAGGTGCCGCTGATTGCCGGCGCCAACAGCCAGGACATCGGCTTCTCGACGGCGCGGACCATGGACGAACTGTGGGGGCGGTTCGGCGCGGACCGGGACAAGGCCAAGGCGATTTACGATCCCGGCGGCACGGGCAGCGTGCACCAGGTCGGGGCTTTGATCGCAGCCGACCAGATGATGATCGAGCCGGCGCGGTTCACGGTGCGGGCGCTCGCGGCCGCGGGGCAGCCCGCCTACGAGTACCGCTTTTCGTACGTCGCCGAATCGATGCGCAAGCAATGGAAGGGCGCGCCGCACGCCACCGAGATTCCCTTCGTTTTCGACACGGTCGAAGCGCGTTACGGGAAGGAACTGGCTCCCCAGGACAAGGTGACGGCGGAGGCGGCGAATGCCTATTGGGTGAACTTCGCCCGGACCGGCAATCCCAACGGGAAGGGCCTGCCGGAATGGCCGGCCTACGACGCCAAGAGCGACATGCTGATCGATTTCACTCCGGACGGCCCGGTTTCGAAGCCCGATCCGTGGAAGGACCGTCTTGACCTGGTCGAGCGGTTGGCGATACTCAAGAAATGAGGTGCGTATGAGGAACGGCACTATCGCGATGGCAGGTCTCTTCCTGGCAGCCACCCATGTGAGTCTGGGTGCGGCCACGCAGGCGGAATCGCCTGCGCCACCCGATACTCCGACGTTTCAATCCGGCGTGAACCTGGTGCAGGTGCCGGTGGTGGTGCGCGACCACGACGGGCACGCGGTGAAAGGCCTCCACAAGGAGGACTTCGAGCTTCTCGACCGGGGCAAGCGACAGGAGATCGTTTCCTTCGCGGAAACCAGGCCGGGCGAGCAGGTTGCGCCGGACAGGTCGCAGGCGGGCGGGGGCGGGATGGTCATTCCGGAACGTTTCGTAGCCTTTCTGTTCGACGACATTTCGATTCGGGACTCCGCCGATCTCACGCGCATCCGCGATGCCGCGACGCGGCAACTGGCGGCGTTGCAGCCGGGCGACAGGGCATCGGTCATCGCCACCTCCTGCCGGGTGCTTCTCGATTTCACGGATGACCGGGCGAAGCTGCAGGAGGCCGTGGCCCAGATCTCCTTCCACGCGTCGGCGGTCTGCCGGGTGGCGGCAACGCAGGTGCCGCAGCTCGCCGTGCTGGCCTCGGTGGTGGCCCGAATGGCGCACCTGCCCGGCCAGCGCAGCGTCATTCTCATCTCGCCCGGTTTCTTGGTGGGTCACGACCGGACGGCCGAGGAGGCGCAAACGATCGACGCGGCGATCGCTTCCAAAGTGCTGGTCGATGCTCTCGATGTGGGCGGGGTCGGCGGACGCTCTCCGTCCCAATCCGGGGACGCTTCCGCGCGTGCCGCCAGGATGCCGCGTGCGAATTCCAACTCTCCGCTGCCGCACGGGAATCCCGACAACGTGCCGCGGCAGTATGCGCCGCCCGAGCCTGTGACCCTGACGGAGCTGGCCCATGGAACCGGCGGCGCTTACGTCGCGGCGGGCAACGACCTCGACAGTGGGTTTCAGAAGCTGGCGACGCCGGAGTCCTTCTATGTCCTTGGGTTTTCGCCTAGCGACGTCAAGGCGGACGGCAGCTTTCACGAACTGAAGGTGAAGCTCAAGGATTCGCGCAAGCTCACCGTGCAGGCCCGCAAAGGCTACATCGCCGGGCCACGGCAGTGATTGTGGTTGGCACTGGTGCGAGGGTGGTTCTCTTCCTGGGCTTGGCGCTCGCGGCGATGGCGCAAGAGCCGGCGCAGGCGCCGGACGGCGATACTCCGACCTTTCAATCCGGCGTGAACCTGGTGCAGGTGCCGGTGGTCGTGCGCGACCGCGACGGACACGCGGTGAAAGGCCTCCACAAGGAGGACTTCCAGCTTTTCGACCGGGGCAAGCTCCAGGACATCGTATCCTTCGCGGAAACCAGGCCGGGCGAGCAGACTGCGCCCGACAGGTCGCAGGCGGGAGCGGGCCCGGCGGGCGGCGTGGTAATTCCCGAACGTTTCGTCGCCTTTCTGTTCGACGACGTTTCGATTCGGGACTCCGCCGATCTCACGCGCATCCGCGATGCCGCGACGAAACAACTGGCGGCCCTGCAGCCGGGGGACCGGGCATCGGTGGTCACCACCTCCTGCCGGGTTCTGCTGGATCTGACGGATGACCGGGCGAAATTGCAGGAAGCGGTGGCACAGATCTCCTTCCATGCTCCGGGGGTCTGCCGCGTGGCGCGAACGGAGGTGTTGCAGCTTGTCGTGCTGGCCTCGGTGGTCCGCCGGATGGCGCTGGTGGCCGGCCAGCGGAGCGTCATTCTCATCTCGCCGGGGTTCGCCGTGGGCCACGACCGAACCGCCGAGGAGGCGCAGGTGATCGACGCGGCGATCCGTTCGAAGGTGAGGATCGATGCCTTGGATGCGGGTGGGGCCGGCGGAGCCGCGATCGGGTCCTTCGATCCCTCGAGCGACCGGATGCCGAGGATGCCACAGCAGTACGTGCCGCCGCCCTCCGACCCTGTGACTCTGACGGAGCTGGCCCATGGAACGGGCGGCACCTACGTAGCGGCGGGTAACGACCTCGACACGGGGTTCCGCAAGCTGGCGACGCCGGAGGCGTTCTATGTCCTCGGGTTTTCGCCCGGCGAGGCGAAGGCCGACGGCAGCTTCCACGAGCTGAAGGTGAAGCTAAAGGATTCGCACAAGCTTACGGTGCAGGCTCGCAAGGGCTACTATGCCGGGGCGCGGCAGTAGGCGGGCCCTGCGGAGTCCATCCACTTTGAGTTGTGCGTGGTTACTGAGCGTGCTTCCGTTTGCGCTGGCACAGCAGCAACCCATTGCCCCTCCGGCTCCTGCCTCAGCTAAGATCAGGGTCGGTAACAAAGTTCAGCAAATCTCCCATCGCCTGAGGGTGCTTGTCGCACCGGAAACCCGCCCTTACTTCTTCCAGCCCATCCCCTTCCTTAGGGTTTCGAAGCGGGGATCCTGGCGAAGGCTGTCGAAGGCCGGGTCCACATTCAGGAAGGGCATATCGCTGGTGCGCTGCGCGTAGGCCTTGTCGAGCGCGTCAAAAGCCCGGTCCTTGTCGCCGAACACGGCGTGCAGGAAGGCCAGGTAATAGTAGGGCCTCGGCTCGCTGCGCTCCAGTGCGGCCATCAACTCGAGAGCCTCGTCCCGCCTGCCGAGCGCGACTTGAACGGCGGCCAGCAGGGCCGTAGCTTCGGGGTCCCGCGGGTAATCGGCGAGCGCCGCCCCAAGGGCCGCGGCCGCTTCGGGGTACATCCGCTTCTGCGCCAGGCTCGCCCCCACTATCGTATGCGCCTGGTAATAGTGAGGGTTGATCTCGAGGGCCTGGCGGGCTTGCCGGATCGCCTCGTCGTAACGGTGCGCGCAGTAGAGAATCACGCTCATGTTCGCGCTCACCCGGTAGTTGAGAGGGTCCAGAGCCAACGCCCGCCGCGCTTCCGCGAGCGCCTGGTCGAACCGCCCCGCCAGGAGCAGCGCCTCCGAGTGCCAGTCGTGCGCCCGGGCAGAGTTGGGGTTGAGTTCCAGGGCGCGCCGCAGCCCCTGCTCGCCGGCCGCCCAGTCCCAATCGTAAAAGCACTGAATCCAGGCAAACAGAGCGTGTGCCTCGGCCAGCGATCCGTCAAGATCGAGGGCTTTGGAGGCCGCAGCTTTCGCCTTGGCGATGGCCTCCTTCTCGGGAACAACCTCGTGGTAGGCGACCGTAGCGTAGACGTCGGCCAGCGCGGCGTAGGCGGGTGCGTAGTCGGGGTCCTTTTGGACGGCCTGTTCCAGATATCGAATGCTCGTGCGGAGGTCCTCCGGCGTCACCTTGTCCCGGAAATACAGTCCCTTGAGGTACAGGTCGTAGGCTTCCAGGCCGGGCGCCGCGCGCACTGCTTGCAGCCTAGCCCCGCCGCGGAGTTGTAACGCCCGGGCGATCTGAGTGACCAGATCGCTCTGGATGGCGAACACATCCCTGCCCTCGCCTTCGTAGGTGTGGGACCAGAGGTGGAATCCGTCGGCGACCTTGATAAGCTGAGCGCTGATCCGGATCGTCTTGCCGGCGCTGCTCACGCTTCCTTCCAGCACGGTGTTGACCCCGAGCTGCCGTCCGGCGGCGCGGATGTCCGGGCTCTTTCCCCGGAACTGAAACGCCGAGCTGCGCGCCGCTACCTGCAAACCCTTCACCTGCGCCAGCGAAGTGGTCAACTCCTCGACGAAGCCCTCCGTGAAGTACTCTTTTTCGGGCGTGCCGGTCAGATTCAAAAAGGGCAGGATCGCGATAGAGGCTTCGGCGTTGTTCCGCCACGCCAGCACCGCCCAGCAGGCCGCGGCAACGATTGCAATGGCCGTAATTGCAGCCACGAGCCGCCAGGGGTGGCTCGGTCGGCGCGCGGCCTGACCTCCCTCCGCGGGTTGCCGTCGCCGGAAGACCGGGACGTAGCTCCCTTTGGGAACCTCGATGAGAATAGCGTCGTCGCGGCCCGCGCCAGCGTAGTAGTCCCGAAGCCGGCTCCTGAGGCTGCTGGCGGCCACGCGGACGACGGAATCGCCGCTGGGGTCGAACGACGGCCCTCGGTTAAAGACGCGTATCGCCACCTCGGTCTCTTTGATTCCGTCGGCGCCGTTGACGGCCTGGTCCACGATGAAGGCGAGGAACTGTTGGATGCGGCGAGCCGCGGCGAACTCCCGCGAGGCGAGAACTTTGTCGAGGTGCTGGCGCACGGAAGCCGGGTCACAGGGGGAGTCCTCGACCCCGGCGGGCTCGCGCGCCGCCCCGTTCGGGCCTGGCCGGAACCATCCCATGGCGGAGATTCGCATCAGTTTAACACGCAATGGCCAGGTGGGCCTAAGACTTTAAGAATCAATGAATCTAACGTGTTAGTGACGGCTTCTAGCTTGGCAAACGAACGCTCCCGGTGCAGACTGACAGCTTGTACTAGGGTTTTTCGCTGAGGTCTCGGTGGAGGAATCATGAAACGGCTCCGAAGTCTTGTCTTGCTCACCGGTGTTCTGGCTCCGGTAATGAGCGCCCAGGTGATGTATACCGTCAGACCGCTCACCCTGGCCGCGAACAGTGAATACAGCGCGGTGAACGCGCTCAACAACCAGGGGCAGGCCGCCGGGTGGTCGGACATCGGCGCGAGTGACAGCACGCGCCATCCATTTCTGTACAACGGCGGGACGATGGCCGATCTGGGCACTTTCGGGGGCCCCGGGTGGAGCGGCGCCAACGGGCTCAATAATTTGGGCCAAGTGGCCGGCTATGCGTATTACGCCAACGGCGAGGAGCATGCCTTCCTGTACACGGGCGGGCTGGTCGACTTGACGCCCGACGACACTGCGGACGGCATCAGTTACCGCAGTTCGGCGAACGGCATCAATGACCGCGGCCAGGTTGTCGGCTTCATCCAAAACCCCAACGGGCTCACTCCCCAGGACCGTCTCACGCGCGCATTTGTTTACAGCGGCGGAACGCTCACCGTACTGGGGGCCACGGATACCAGCAGAAACACTCAGGCTATGGGCATCGACGCGAGCGGCGAGATCTACGGCATCGCCAACAACTACAACGGCCTCACCGGCGCCTACGGCTGGTTCTACAGCGACGGCACGTTCACCAACATGTTCTCGCCGTGCGCCAACAACTGCAGTTCCGTGAATGCGATGAACAATAGCGGCCAAGTGGTCGGGGGAGTGGGCGGCGCTTATCGATACGCGTTTCTTTACAACGGCAGGACGAGCGCGAAGACCGACCTGACCGCCGCGAGCGCCTATTCGGGCTATGGAGGCACCGCGAATGCCATCAACGACAATGGCCAGGTGGTGGGCTATCTCCTGGACTCGACCGCGGATGAGATCGGGTTCATTTACACCGCCGGGACGTATGTCTATCTGAAGGCGTTCGCGACTGCGCCGAATGGGAGCAACTGGAATCAACCGCAGACCATCAATAGCTGGGGTCAGGTTGGTGGCGAGGCATTGGGGAGCGACGGGAATTGGCACGGCTATGTTTACAGCAATGGTGTCATGTCCGATGTGAACACGCTGGTCGATCCGGCGCTGGGCGTGAACTTCCATAACGTCAGCCACATCAACGATTCCGGCCTGCTCGTCGCGACCAGTGCGAACTACGTGGACTACCTGTTGACGCCGGTGCTGACCATCGTCTCGGCTCACAGTGGGAACTTCCAGCCCGGCCAGCAGAATGCGACGTACACTTTGACGGTGACGAATGCGGCCAATGCGCCGGCCACCAGCGGGACAGTGACAGTGACCGAGAACGTCCCGTCCGGTCTTACGCTGGTTTCGATGTCGGGGACGGGGTGGACCTGTCCCGCCGGCAAGAACACCTGCACGCGCAGCGACGCGCTGGCCGCGGGCGCCAGCTATCCGGCCATCACCGTGACGGTGAGTGTCGCGGCCGGCGCTGCCTCGCCGCAGGTGAATCGGGCCAGCGTGGCGGAGGCCGGCATCCAGCTCGGAGCCACCAGCGATTCGACGGTGATCCAAGCGCTGGGGACCTCGTCGGTTACAGCATCCAGCGCGACGGCGACGTACAGCAGGAACGACCAGAACGTCACGCTCACCGCCACGGTAACCACCCCCGGCGGCCCCGTGAACGCCGGCACGGTGTCGTTCACCGTGACGGGGATCGGAACCGTGGTTTCCGGAACGGTGACGGGTGGCAGCGCCAGCGCGGTCCTCACGATTGGCGGTGCTACCCCGGCGGGCAGCTATTCCATCAATGCGGTCTACAGCGGTGCCAGCGGGATCGCCGGCAGCAGCGACGCGACAAAGTCGCTGGTCATCTCGAATGCCGTGCCCGCGATCACGTGGGCGAACCCGGCTGACCTCACCTTCGGCTCGGCGCTCGGCTCCGGGCAGCTTGACGCGACGGCCAGCGTCACGGGCATCTTTACTTACACGCCGCCGGCCGGCACGGTGTTGCCGGTGGGAGCGAATACGCTTTCGGTGGTCTTCAATCCCAACGACACGGTCAACTACTCGTCCACTTCCGCCACGGCCATAGTGAACGTGGCGCCGGGAACGCAGACCGGCGCGCCCGGATTCGTGGTCACGCGGACCCTCAGCCGGGACTCGAGCAACAACATCGCAGTGGCGGTGTCGGTGACCAACACCGGCGGCCAGCCGAGCGCTGTAACAGGCGGGCCCTTCGTCGCGCTCGGCACGTGCCGGCTCGGATCCTCATCCCCGCTCTCGGTTGCGGGGGGGACTACGGCTGCGATCCTCCCGGGGGCTGCCGCACACTACACGGTGATCTTTCCCGGCTCGACGGGCGTGTCCGGCGCGACGGTGGTGCTGACCATGAATGGGACCTATTTCTCCCAGTGTGGTATGGGCTCCTGCTATGCCGGCAGCTTTGGCTCTTCGTCGCGCACCATGTTGCCTTGATCCTTGCTCAGGAGATTCTTCGTGAAGAACTTCATTCCGATTCTTGCCATGGTCCTGGCGGCCGCATGGTCGGCTCGGGCCGATGCCATCGACATCTCGCTGGACTCCCCGATGCTCAGCGGCACGTCGGGTGATGTGCTGCAATTCTCCGGGACGCTCACCAATACCACCGGCTCCGTCGTGTATCTGAACGCCGACAGCTTCGATTCCACGCTCCCCGACGCCAGCGCGATCGACGACAGCCCGTTCTTTAACAACGCTCCCCTCTTTCTCGGGGCGTCTGGGACCTCGGGGGACATCGGCCTGTTTAACATCGCGATCCTCGGTTCCTTCGCCCCGGGGACCTACACTGGCACCTTCACGTTGCTGGGCGGCGCAGGGCCGGACTCGCAGGACATCCTGGGTTCGGCCGACTTCACGGTGGTGGTGAACCAGACGACGGGCGTTCCAGAGCCGGCGACGCTGCCGCTCCTCGGCGCGGGCATGAGCGCGCTGCTGGCCTGGAAACGAACACGGCGGGTCCGCCCCGACTAGTCCCCTTTTCGCCGCCGCTTGCCGACGGGACCGTGAGAGAATCCGGGGGCACGCCCAGGTTTGTCCGCATGCCGATTACTCGGCGCCGCTAACCTGGGGCGCCCCCGGATTCTCTCACGGTCCCCGCGAGCGTGCGGTGTTTTCCCGCGAGCCTGCCCAATCCAGCCCCCACTGCGCGGTTACACTATGGAGTTACGCCCCGGCCGGGGCGGGCCGGCGGCGCGAAGACTTTTTTCGCCCCGCGAGCGTCATTGAGAAGGAGCCGAAGAGTTGATCTTCCGCGAGGTCGAGGACCGCGACCTGATCGCGCGTGCCCGCGGCAAGGACGTGGAGGCTTTTAACCTCCTCGTGTCCCGGTGGGAGAAGCGCGTGTTCAACTATCTGTTGCGCCTCGTCCGCAGCCGGGAGGACGCTCTCGACTTGAGCCAGGACGTGTTCTTGAAGGCTTATCAGAATCTCGGGAAGCTCGAAGATCCGGAACGATTCGGCCCGTGGCTGTTTCGCATCGCCCACAACGAGGCGTTCTCGTTTTTCCGCGGCCGACACCCGGAGGACGAGCTTCCCGCCGAATCCGCTCCGTCGCCGTCCCGCTTCCGGATGTATCCGGCGGAGCTTTCGGTGGCCGTCGAAGCGGCGCTCGGCCGCCTTTCCGCGGACCAGCGCGAAGCCGTTGTTCTGAAGGTCTACGAAGGGTTCAAGTTCGAGGAAATCGCGGAGGCGCTGGACTGCCCGGTCTCGACGGTGAAGTCGAGGCTGTACACGGCGCTCGACGTCCTCAAAGAGGCTCTGGCTCCAATCGCGTCGCGGGGTGTCCAATGAGCTGCTCTCCTTTCGATCTCAAAGACTACCTTTTCGGCGAACTCGGCGAGGCGGAATGCGCCCGGGTTCGCACCCATGTGGAAAGTTGTCGGGGGTGCGCCGAAGAACTGGACCGGCTGCGGCTGACCGAGGCGGCGCTGCACTCGCTGCGCGAGGAGGAACCGCCCCGCCGCATCGCTTTCGTCGTCTCGGACCGGGTTTTCGAGCCGCGCTGGTGGCAGGTGTGGTGGAATTCGGCGCCTCGCCTGGGATTCGCCTCGGCGGCGCTGCTGGCGATTGCGATCCTGGTGCATGCCTTCGCGCGGCCGGTGGTGGTGGTCCCTCGCCCTGCCGTCGAAGCGGCTGCCATCGAGGCGAGTATCCGCGCCGGGAGCGCCAGCCGTGTCGATGCCGCCGTGCGGGCCGCGGTCGCCGAAAGCGAAGCGCGGCAGGCGCGGAAGACCGCGGATCTGGTGGAGGCTGCGCGCCGGGATATCGAGTTTCAGCGCCGCGCCGATCGCGTGGCGTTCGAGGAAACGGTAACGCTGCTGCAGAAGAGGTACAACGGACTGCTCATGGCGAGCGCCGAATATGGAGGCCGGCCGTGAAGTCTATCCTTATCGTTCTTGCACTCGCGTCCGTTCTTGCGGCCGCCGACAAGCCAGCCGCCGACAAGCCCCGCGTCACGCGCGAGGCGCTGGCCGGCGTCGAGAAGAGCACGGATGGCGCCATACGCTCCTGGGATGTCACCGACCCGGTCGACCTGCTAGGGTTCACGCGCGCCGTCTACCTGCCTGGTTATGGCGTGGTGTTCACCACGGAGGTCAACCTGGTGGTTACGATGATGACTCCCATGAGCCCGCCGCTCACCGGCCAGAAACTCGTCCAACTGAAGGAGAAGAAGCGGCAACGGTTGACGTTCGTGCGCAATTGGATGCGCCAGGCGCTGATCGACGCCGGGGGTTCGCTCGACCAGGTGCCGCCGGGGGAACGGATCGTTTACGCGATGACGCTCTTCTACCAGTACTTCGAGGACCATAGCGGCATGCCGAACCAGATCGTCATCGAAGCGCCGCGGCAGGCGCTCGCCGACTTCAAGGCCGGCCGCATCGACCGGGAGAAGCTCGACGCCGCGATCACGGCCTGGGAGATCTAGATGCGCCTCGGCGAAATGCTCGTGGCGCGGCAGTTGATCGGGCCCGAGGACCTCGAACGCGCGCTCGATATGCAGAAGGAGCGCGGGGAGAAGATCGGCAAGGTGCTGATCGAACTCGGGTTCGTGGCCGCGCGCGACGTGCTCGCCGCGCTCTCCGAGCAGTTGGGGATTCCTGTAGTGACGTTCGATGGCCCGCCTCCCTCCATCCCGGAGACGGAGGGCCTGGCCCCGCGTTTCATGCGCCAGTGCCGGTTTCTGCCCTACGCCGCAGCGGACTCCACGCTCACCATCGCCATGGCGGATCCGCTCGACTTCGAGACCCTCTCGGCCGTGCGCGGCTTCACCGGCCTGAAGGTGGAAGCGGTCCTGGCCCCCGAGGCGGAGATCCTGGACGCCATCGACAAGTTTTACGGCGAGCGGGAGCAAGAGGCCTCCGAGAGCGAGGCGCGCACCGGAACCGCGGAGGAGGACCTCGAGCAGCTCCGCGATATGGCCAGCGAAGCGCCGGTGATCCGCCTGGTCAACACCATGATCGCGCAGGCCGCCGAGAAGCGCTCCAGCGACATTCACATCGAGCCCTTCGAGAAAGAGTTCCGCGTCCGCTACCGCGTGGACGGAGTGCTCTACAACCAGGAGCCTCCGCCGCGGGAATTAAAGGCTGCCATCATCTCGCGCGTGAAGCTGATGGCCAAGCTCAATATCGCCGAGCGCCGGCTGCCGCAGGACGGCCGCATCAAGATCAAAGTGATGGGCCGCGAGGTGGATCTGCGCGTTTCTACGCTGCCCACGCTGTACGGCGAGAGCGTCGTCATGCGCCTGCTCGACCGCTCGGCGGGCGACTTCTACGACCTTTACCGGCTGGGCTTCGACGAGCACATGCTGAGCCGCATGGAGCACTACACCTCGCTCCCCCACGGCATTCTGCTGGTCACAGGACCCACCGGCAGCGGGAAGTCGACCACGCTCTACGCGGCGCTCAAGCGCATCAACCTGCCCGACAAGAAAATCATCACCATCGAGGACCCGGTGGAGTACCAGATGGACGGGATCAACCAGATCCACGTCAATACGCAGATCGGGCTGACGTTCTCTTCGGGGCTGCGGCACATCGTGCGCCAGGACCCGGACGTGATCATGGTTGGCGAGATCCGCGACCGCGAGACCGCGGACATCGCCATCCGGGCGGCGCTCACCGGCCACTTCGTCTATTCCACTCTGCACACCAACGACGCCCCCTCGGCCATCACGCGCCTGGTGGACATGGGCGTGGAGGAGTACCTGATCAGCTCGACGGTGGTGGCGGTGCTGGCGCAGCGGCTGGTGCGCCTCATCTGCCCGCACTGCAAGCAGCCCGCCGGCACGCGCACCGCCTACGACGGGAAGCCGGTGGCGTGCTTTCGTGGCGCCGGCTGCGAGCGTTGCAACAACTCCGGCTATACGGGCCGGGTCGGCATCTTCGAGCTGATGGAGCTGAACGACGACCTGCGCGGCCTGATTCTGGCAAAGTCCGACGCGGCCACTTTAACCACCGCGGCGCGGCGCCACGGCATGCGCACGCTGCGCGAAGACGGCTGGATGAAAGTGTCTCAGGGCGTCACCTCGGCAGACGAAGTGCTGCGGGTGACCCAGGAGTTCTAATGGCAGAAGGTTATCACTTCCAGGCAGTGGCGCCGGACGGCAAGGTCCGCGCCGGCATCCTGCATGGAGAGACCGAGAAGGCCGTGGCGCGCGAGCTGAGCAGCCAGGGCCTGATCCCGGTGTACGTGGGACTCGCGCCGAAAAAAGGTTTCCAACTGAAGCTGCCATCCTTCACCCGCGGCAAGCGGCGCGACGTTCTGTTCTTCACGCAGGAGCTCTCTACGTTGTTGAACGCCGGCGTGCCGCTTGACCGCGCTCTTTCGATCACCGCCGAGCTGACCGAACACGCCAGCTTCACCTTCGTGGTCCAGGATGTGCTGCGGATTCTGAAAGGGGGGCGCTCGCTGGCCGACAGCATGGGCGCGCACCCCGAGTATTTCTCGAAACTCTACATCAACATCATCCGGGCGGGGGAGGCGAGCGGCGCCCTGGGGCCCGTCTTCAAGCGCCTGACGGAGTTCGAGCGCACCCGCGACGACTTGCGCGGATACATCATCTCCGCCATGATCTACCCGGGGCTGCTGATGATGGTCGGCTTCGCGTCCATCATGATCCTGATGAACTTCGTGGTGCCGCGCTTTGCGCAGATGTTCCAGGAATCGCGCATGCGGATGCCTCTGCCGACCCAGATCCTGATCTCGACCAGCGCCTTCGTGAGGGCCTATGGGTGGATCGGCCTGCTGGCGACGGCCGCGGCGGGTGTGGGGTTCTATTCGTATGTGCGCAGCGCGGCCGGGCGGCTGTGGTGGGACTCGTTCCGGTTGAAAGTGCCGGTGCTGGGAGACGCGTTGCGCAAGGCCGAGACCTCCCGTTTCGCGCGCGCCATGGAGACGCTGGTGGCTAACAGCGTTCCCTTGGTACAATCGCTCGGTATTGCCGCCGCCATCCTGAACAACACCCGCATCGCGCGCTCCCTCGAAGCGGTTGCGCAAGGCGTTAAGCGTGGGGAGGGGCTGGCCGCGCCGCTGCGGCGGACGGGCGAATTTCCGCCCCTGGCGAGCCACCTGCTGAGCGTGGGCGAGGAGACCGGACGCCTCGACCAGATGTTCGAGCGCATGGCGGATATTTACGAAGCCGATACGCGCGCGGCGATCCGGCGTTTTACGGCGTTGTTCGAGCCGATGATCATTCTCGTGATGGGCATCTTCATCGGCGCGCTGATCCTGAGCATGTTGCTGGCGATCACCAGCATCAACGAAGTGGCGGTGTAACCATGAGAAAGCGCAGAAGAGCGAACCAGGCGGGCGTCACCCTGATCGAGATGCTGGTGGTGGTGACGATCATCGCGCTGTTCGCGGGACTGGTCGGGCTGAGGATGTGGAAACAGGCCGACAAGGCCCGCGTGACGGCGGCGCGCGCCCAAATCAGCACACTGATGTCCGCGCTGACGACATACAAGATGGATACGGGGCAGTTCCCCACCACCGAGCAGGGATTGCAGTCGCTGCGCACGGCGCCGGCCGGCGTGAACAACTGGCAAGGGCCCTACCTGGAACGCGAGCTTCCCAACGATCCGTGGGGCAATCCCTACGTTTACCACTACCCGAGCGAGCAGGGCGAGGAGCCGGAAATCATCTCCTACGGCGCGGACGGGCAGCCGGGAGGCGACGGCATCAACGCCGACATTGTGAGCTGGAAGGCGCAGTGAGGCGGGCCGGCAGGCTAAAACGCGCGCCACCAGCCGGCGTGACGCTGATCGAGATGATGATCGTGGTGGGGCTGATCGCGCTGATCGCCGGCATCACCTTCCCCGCGTTTTCCTCGGGCATCGACACGCTGCGGCTCAACCAGGCGGCCGGCGGAGTGGTCAACTTCTTCAACGAGGCGCTCAACCGGGCGGAGCGGCGCGAGCAGGCGGTCGAGATCACCGTCATCCCGGCGCAGAAGACGCTCGTGATGCACTCGGCCGAACCGGGATTCGAGAAGAAGTACGAGTTGCCGCAGGGCATCTCGATCGTGAAGGTCTTGCCGGAGATGGAGGCGGGCGAGGACGGCCCGCGCCAGTTCCTGCTGTTCCCCGGGGGCGCCGTCCCGCGGGTCGGAATCGAACTCGCCAATGCACGCAATGCGCACCGGATCGTGCGCGTGGACCCCATCACGGGCGTCCCACAAGTCGAGCAAGTCCAGAGCAAATGAGGCGGCGCGGTTTTACACTGCTCGAGATGCTGGTCGCCACGGCGATCATGGGAATCGCCGTGGTGGGCCTGATGGCCAATCTTTCGGCCTCGCTCAGGAACGCCTCGCGCCTGACCGACTACGACCGCGCCGCCCTCCTGGCGCACGAGAAGATGGACGAGCTGCTGCTCGATCCCCGGCTGCCGAACCTGGGAGTCATCCGAGGTGTCTTCGACCCGGCGGCCGCCGGGAACACGGAGGCCGGCTGGAGCGCGCGGCTCACGCCCTTCGAGGTCCCGCCCAACGCGCCCCCCGGCAGCGAGATCCTGGAGCGGCTCGAATTGCAGGTGTGGTGGGGGCCGGAAGGCCGCCGGCGGACGCTGGCGTTGGAGGGCTACCGGGTGGGCATGCTCCCGGTGGCGGAGGCCCAGCCATGAACGGCACACTGCTCCCTGACGGTCGCGGCTCGGCTTCGGAACAGAAAGGTGTGACGCTGATCGAACTGCTGGTCGCGATCACGCTGCTGAGCCTGCTCTCGCTGGGACTGCTCATGACGCTGCGGGTCGGCCTCAACGCCATGGACAAGGCCAACGCCAAGCTGATGGCGAACCGCCGCGTGGCGAGCGTCGAGCGCATCATGCGCAGCGAGATCGAGAACTTGATTCCAGTCGTGGCGAACTGCGTGTCCGACGCCGACCGGCCGCCCGAACGGCTCATGTACTTCGAGGGCCGGCCGGACTCCATGCGCTTCGTTTCCAGCTACTCTCTCCAGGAAGCCTCGCGTGGCATGCCGCGCATCCTGGAGTTCCAGGTGATTCCGGGCGACCTGGGCGTGGGAGTGCGCCTCGTGGTCAACGAGCTGGTCTACAGCCCGCAGCAGGCCGGCGCCACCTGCACGGGCAGCGTACAGGATCCGGACACGGGCGCCGTGATGGCGGTGTTCCGGCCGATCCAAGTGGGCCCGGGCTCGTTTGTGCTGGCCGACAAGCTGGCGTACTGCCGCTTCCGTTTCCGCGATTTCCAGCCGCCACCTATTGGCGAGCAGTGGCTCCCAGTGTGGCCGCCGGGGCGATGGCCCACGGCGGTCGAGATCGACATGGCCCCTCTTGCTCCCGACCCCGCGCGCCTGCCACTGGCGACCATCACGGTGCCGACGCGGGTGAACCGGCAGCCCTATGAGCCCTATGTCCAGTAAGGGGAGGGGAAGCGCGCTGATCGCCGTACTGTGGCTGGTGGCCGCGCTTTCGGCCATTGCCTTCACGGTGGCGAGTACGGTCCGCTCGGAGGTCGGCCGGGTATCGAACGCCACCGACGGCCTCAAGGCGTACTACTTGGCCACGGGGGCGATCGAGCGTGCCTTGTTGTACATCCAGTGGGGGCCGGTCTACCGGAATCCCGACGGAACCTCGCGATATTACGACGGGGGCCCCGTCATGCGGCTCGAGTTTCCAACCGGGCGTGCCGTGGTCGAAGTGATTCCGGAGACATCTAAGCTGAACGTCAATTCGGCGCCCCTAGAACAGCTTTACAGTCTTGCCTCGGCGGTCGGAGCGGCGCCGGAGAGGGCCCGCGCGATCGCCCTGGGGATCGTCGATTGGCGCTCTCCGCTGATCGCGCCCCCGGACCAGCTTTCTCTCCCCGGAACTTCGTCTTTCCGCCCCCGCCATGCGTCCTTTGAAGAGATCGAGGAACTGCTGCTGGTCAATGGCATGACGTCGGAACTGTTCTATGGCACTTACGAGCGGGACGCGCAGGGGCGCCTGGTGTGGCGCCACGGCCTCCGGGACTGCCTTTCCGTCTATGGGTCCGAGGGTGCGGTGGACGTGACCGCCGATCCGGCGGTGCTGGCGGCCGTAGGAGTGCCTCCCGACGCCGTTTCCGCGATTGTAGGGCTCCGGCAGCAGGTCCCGATCCTGGGCCCCGAGCAGTTGAATGCGCTCGGCCAGGGTGTCCCGGGGATGCAACGCGTCGGCATCCTCCGCGGTTCGATCTTTACGTTGCGGGCCACGGCGCAGTGCCGCCAGGCGGACGGGACGCTTTCCGACGCCCGCCGGTCCGTAGCCGCGCTCATCAAGCTGCTCGACCGGTCGAAGTTCAAAGAGCCTTACCATATCCTGCGCTGGTACGACAACGTGTGGGTGCAATGAATCTGGACTTTCCAGAGCTGCGAAGACTGCTCGCCGTCGGTACGGGCGTGGGCATCGAGATCGAAGACGATGTGCTGCGCGTGGCTGCGGTGCGGTTGAGGCCGACCGGAGCCCGTCTGCTGGGGGCGGCCACCATCAACGGTTTCCGCGAGCGGACTGCGGCCGGCTGGGGTGCGGTGTGCGCGGATTTCCTCAAGCGCACCGGCGCCAGCCATCTGGCGGCCACAGTGCTTTTGCCCCGGCGCGACGTCATCGTGAGGCTGCTGATGCTGCCTGGCGTCCGGGACCAGGACATCGCCCCTGCCATTGAGTTCCAGATCGATTCGATGCACCCGTTTGCGGAGGAGCAGGCGGCCTATGCCTGGACCCGGCTTGGCCGCAGCGGAGCGGTGCTGGTCGCCATCACGCGTAAAGAAACATTGGAGCGCTACTTCGGCCTGTTCGCGGAAGCCGGAATCAAGGTCGCCGCGTTCACTTTCTCAGCCGCAGTCCTCTACTCGGCCTCCCGGCTTTTGGCGCGGCCGCCGGCGGGCGGCTTTCTGACCTTCCTCCCGGCCGGCGACGGCCTGGAAGCTTACGGCGAGAGCGAAGCCCGGCCGGTGTTTTCCGCAGCCTTCGATTTGCCGCGGGACCGGGCCGCGGGCCTCGCCACCGCTGAGCTGCGCCTCGATTCCGGCCTGGAGCCAGTGGACGCCGCCGCGCTGCTGCCGAGCCCCGCGGGCGCCCCCCCCGACTACGATTTCTCCCGCAACGCACTGGCGTACGCGGCGGCGCTGGCCGGGGCGTGCCCCCGGCTGGCGCTGCCCATCAACCTGCTGCCGCCCGAGAACCGCAGCTCGAACGCGCGCGCGATGTACGTGCCTACGGTAGTCCTGGCGGCCGCCGCCCTGTTGTCGGTGGGGGCGCTGGCCTCGATCTCGCCGGTCAAAGATCGCGAATATCTGCGCGCTCTCGAGAAGGAGACGGTCCGGCTCCAACCGCTGGCGGGCAAGGCGGGCCAGATCGACCATGCTATCGACGCGACGCGCGCCCGGGCCCGGCAACTGGACGACTTCCGCCGCCGCTCCAAGAGTGCGCTCGATGCCTTGGCGGAAGTGAACAAGCTGCTGGAACCGCCCGCCTACCTAAGCTCCCTCGAAATGGCGCAGGATTCCATCACGCTGACCGGAAGCGCCGAACGCGCCGAGCCGCTGCTGAAGATGTTCGACAACTCGCCGCTGTTTCAGGGTTCGGAGTTCACCATCCCGCTTACCCCCAGCGGCAAGATGGAGATGTTCCGGATCCGCGCGGCCCGCAAGGGAGTGCCGCAGTGAGTCTCAATCGGCGCGACAGGCGGGCGCTAGCCATTTTGGGCGCGTGCGCCGCGGTGGCTGCCCTCGTTGCGATCTACCTGTTCGCCGGCGGCGGCGCCGCCCCCGCGGCCGCCCAATCGGACAACATCCCCGCCGCCGAGAAGCGTCTGGCGCGGGTGCGCCAGCAAGCGGCGACGGTGGACGGGAAGCAGCAGGTGCTGAAGCAGGTTTCGGCCGAACTGGCACAACGCGAGAAGGGCATCATCCAGGCCGGGACCGCCGCGCAGGCGCAGGCTCTGTTGCTCGACCTGGTGCGCCGTACGGCCCGCGAGCAGACGCCGCCGGTCGAGCTCAGCGGGGTCGAGTTCCAGCCCGCTTCCCAGTTCGGCGAGTACGCGGAAGTGCACGTGGGCATTCAATTCACCTGCCACATCGAGGAGTTGCTGAACCTGCTCGCCGACTTGGCGAACCGGCCCGAGGCGATCACCACGGACGAGATGCACATCAGCGCTCACGACGCCAAGCAGAAGACCATTTCGGTCCGCATGCTCGTTTCCGGGGTGATCCCGCGCCGGCTCGTGCCGGACAAGAAAGGGAGCGCCCGGTTTTGACGAAGAAGCTGCTGTTACTCGATTTTGCGCTGGCAGTCATCGTCTGCGTGCTCGTGGTTCAGGCGCGGGACCGCTGGACCGAGGCGCGCAAGCGGTCCGAGGTGATGTTCAGCCAAGCGCTGAAGCAGCTTCCGCCGCCGCCTTACTCCCCACTACCGGCCGTCCCCGGCGTCACCGCGGCGGCGTACAGCGCGGTGGCCCTGAAATGCCCGTTCAGCGCCGACCGGAACCCGACCGTGGTCGTCGAGCCGCCCAAAGAGCCGCCGATGCCGCCCCTCCCGATCTATTACGGCATCATGAACCTGAGCGATGGCGAGACGGCGATCATGAGCGCCAAGGCGGGCGAGCCCAGCCAAGGGATCCATTTTGGCGAGAAGGTGGGCGAGTTTACCCTGCTGGCGGTCGAGGACGACAAGGTAACACTGGAGTGGAACGGCAAGACCGTGACCAAGAAGGTCTCGGAGTTGAGGGCGCCTGCGGAAACGAGCCGGGCCGCCGCCTCCAGGTTGGCAGAGGCGTCGCCCCCCAAGACGCAGCAGCCCCTCGCTCCAGCCGACGCATCGCCTTCGGACGATATCGGCGGGGGCGCGAGGGCCTGCCGCAAGGGCGACGATTCGCCCGCGGGCACCCTTAAGGACGGTTGGAAGAAAGTGCTGATCATGACCCCGATGGGCAACGGCTGCCATTGGGAGCGTGCCAATTGACGCCCGGATCTCCGGGAAGGACTGATTCCATGAGAATACTTTGCGTTTTCTTGACTTTGGCAGGATTGGCCGGCTCCCTGTGCGGACAGCAGCCGGCGCAGACTCAACCCCGAGCTCACGTCGAAGCGTCGCCTGGGGACGACATTGGCGGAGGCGCGCGCGCCTGCCGGAAGGGCGACGATTCCCCGGCGGGCACCCTGAAGGACGGTTGGAAGAAGGTGCTGATCCTGACCCCGATGGGCAACGGCTGCCATTGGGAGCGGGCCAACACGGAAGCGGACCCGCGTGCGGAAGCGAGCCCGGCCGCTGTCTCCGGGTCGCCCAAGGCGCAGCAGTCCCAAGCTCGCGTCGAAGCATCGCCTGGGAACGACATTGGCGGAGGCGCGCGCGCCTGCCGGAAGGGCGACGATTCCCCGGCGGGTACCCTGAAGGACGGTTGGAAGAAGGTGCTGATTTCGACCCCGATGGGCAACGGCTGCCATTGGGAGCGAGCCAGCACGGAAGCGGACACGCGTGCGGAAGCGAGCCGGGCCGCCGTCTCCGGGTCGCCGGGGGCGCAGCAGCCCCAAGCTCAGGTCGAAGCATCGCCTGGAGACGACATTGGCGGAGGCGTGCGGGCCTGCCGGAAAGGCGACGATTCCCCGGCCGGCACCCAGAAAGACGGTTGGAAGAAGGTGCTGCTCTCGACCCCGATGGGCAGCACCTGCCGTTGGGAGCGAGCCAACTGACCTTGATCCCGGGCCGCGCCGGGGAGGACTAGTTATATGAGAATGCTTCGTGTTTTCTTAATCCTGGCAGGATTGGGAGGCGCGTTGTGCGGGCAGCAGCCGCCGCAAACGCATGCCTCCCAGTCTCCGACCTTTGCGCTTCCGTCACACAGGCCGAGCCCGGCGCCGGCGCCAGCCGTGCAGAAGCCTGAAGCGCAGGACGCGGACGAGGATGCCGATTCGCAGAAGTCCGCCCCTCAGCCTACCGCGCCCGCAGCGCCGCACGTCCCGGGCCAGGGCAGGCGATCTGCGGCCGGCGTGATGCTCAATGTCCAGGGCGCCTCCCTCACTGACATCGTCGACATGCTCGCCAGGCAGCTCGGGATCAACTATATTCTCGATCCGCGGGTGAAGGGATCGGTGATTATCAACACCTACGGAGAGATGCGTAACGTGGACGCGCGCGCGCTCCTGGAGACGATCCTGCGCATCAATGGCGCCGCCATCGTCCAGGTCGGCGATATCTACCGCATCGTGCCGGTCGGCGAAGTGAGCCGTCTCCCGCTTGCGCCCCAGTTCGGCGCCAAGACGTTCCCGGACGACGAGCGCATGATGTTGAACCTGGTCTTCCTCAAGTACGCCACTGTGGGCGAGCTTTTCAAGCTGCTCCAGCCGTTCGTCGGCGAAGGCGGCTCGCTGACCAGCTATGACCCTGCCAACCTGCTGCTGATCCTGGACAACAGCCGCAACATGCGGCGCACCATGGATCTGATCGCCCTGTTCGACAACGACGTGCTGGCCAGCCAACGGGTCCGGCTGTTTGAGGTCCGCAACGGCCGGCCGTCCGACTTGGCCCAGGAGATGGAGTCGGTCATGAAGGCGGTGTCGCTTGGGGACAAAGAGAGCGTCGTCAAGTTCCTGCCGATCGACCGCATTAACACGATCGTCGCCATCGCACCCAACCCAGGCGTTTTCGAGCAGGTGGGGGCGTGGCTCGCAAAGCTGGACATCGCGCCGAAGGTGACCGCGGGCACCCGCAGCAACTATGTCTATCGTGTGAAATATAGCTGCGCGGACAGTCTGGCCTCCGCGATCATGCAGCTTTATGTTGGCTACGGCTACGGCATGGGCATGGGCATGGGTGGGATGGGGATGGGCAACAACTGCGGGTTGTCCAACTCGACGCTGAATCCGTCCGGACTGGGCGGCATGGCTGGTGGCGGCTACGGTGGCGGCTACGGCGGCGGCGGGTACGGCGGCGGCGGGTATGGCGGCGGGGGGTAGGGCGGCGGAGAGGGCGGCGGGTAGGGGAGCGGGAGGGATGGCGGCGG
>Ga0187864_10000080_pt1 | contig 106940 bp, 95 predicted proteins | sample June2016WEW_11_4_FD_132985 | JGI IMG/M metagenome (GOLD analysis project Ga0187864, IMG submission 132985) | Peatland microbial communities from SPRUCE experiment site at the Marcell Experimental Forest, Minnesota, USA - June2016WEW_11_40 | ecosystem: Environmental > Terrestrial > Soil >... | reverse complement strand
GGATACGTTCATGGCGGCAGCGGTCTATTCGTTCTGATCGCACCTGATAGAGGGTCGAGCTGAGGCGCGGCGGGCCCGAGCAATTCGGGCCCGCCCGCCAATTTCCAGATCGCGACGTGCGGCCCATTACCTGGAGATTAAATGCGGATCAAGTACTTGAATCGCGGCCGGTGGAATGGCGGAATTTATCCAGCGGGTTTCGCCGCGGAACTCGCTTTGAGGATTTATCTCAGGAGGAGGATTTGTGATGGCTGCGCCCAGGAAACCGAAAACAGCGGGCGTGCGAACGGCAAAGAGCAACGCCGCCGCAAGCAGCGGTGCCCCGAAAACCCCGGTGGTCGTGACCGCGCCGGCGTCGAATGGAAACGGCAGCGCAACTCCCAGCGCCGAGATGATCCGGCTGCGCGCCTACGAGGTTTTCATGGCGCGCGGCGACAACCCGGGCGACGAACTGTCGGACTGGTTGACCGCCGAGCGCGAGATCATCAAGAAGTTCGCGTCTCACGGCTGATCGTTCGCGCCGCGTGCGGCGCCGATTCGGCAAGCTTTATCAGTTTACCAGCCCGGCTTTCGCCGCCCGGCACGAACGCGTGGAATGACCTCCGCGCCGGTCGCGCGCGGGCCGCTTCGGGTGCGCCGCCTGCGGGTGCTCGCGAGTTGCCGTGGCGGCGAGCATAGATCCGCCTGTGGAAGCGTCGCGTCCCTGCGCGCCGGAGCACAATCCGGCCTTCGACCTCGCGCTGCACACCGAGGCCGGCACCAAGCGCGAAGGCAATGAGGACTCATGCGGACAACTGGTCGAGAACGGCAGCACGGTGGTCTTTGTGGTTGCCGACGGGGTCGGCGGCTACGAGGGCGGCGAGATCGCGAGTGCGATGGCGGTGGAGACCACGCTCGAGGCATTTCGCGCCAGTTCGCCGGATCTGGGCGCACCGAAACGGCTCCATCGCGCACTGCAGCAGGCCAATATCGAGATTCACAATCGCGCGTTGACGGTGCCTGAATTACGCCGGATGGCGACCACCGCGACCGCCGTCGCTGTCAGTCTCAACGAGGGCATGCTCTACGGCGTGCATTGCGGCGATTGCCGGTTGTATCTCGTCCGCGATCGCAAGATTGAGCAGCTTACGCGTGACCACACGGTGATCGGCGAGCGCGTCAGGATGGGTTTGATCAGTGCCGAGCGCGCGCGGAATCATCCCGATCGCTCGGCCCTCAGCCGCGCTATCGGCCAAGACCTGATTCCCTCGATCGATCGCCTCACGACGCCGTTGCAGCAACACGATCGCCTGATTCTGTGCAGCGACGGCCTCTGGTCGGTACTCCCGGACGTCGAAATCGAGGGACTCACGCGCGAGTGCGATGCTGCGACGGCGTGTCGGCGGCTGATCGATACCGCCAACGCCCGCGGCACGCCGGATAACCTTACCGCCGCCGTATTCACTCTGCTGATCGAGAGCCCGAACGTCGCGGTGCGGCGTGGATGGCGCGAGCGCATCGCGGGAATGTTCGGCCGGGGCAACTGATGGCGGCGCGCCGGTATAACCACGTGCATAGCGTGCCGCGGCCGATTTTCGGGCCCGCGGCCAATGCGCATTTGATTCGCTGCGCGGCCGGATGTTAACGTCCGGCGCGGATTCGGCGGACAATTTTATATGCGCGAGGTCAACGTCGGCGACAAGCTCGACCAGTATGAACTGACGGAGCTGATCGCCCGGAGCGGAATGGCCTCGATTTTCAAGGCGGTTGACAAGATCAACGGCCAGACCGTCGCGATCAAAATCCCATACGTACAGTTCGAGAGCGACGTGGTCTTCTACGGACGCTTCCAGCGCGAGGAGGAGGTCGTCCGCCGCCTCGACCATCCGAACATCATCAAGGTGTACACGCCGCAGCGCAAAAGCCGCATGTACATCGCGATGGAGTACGTGGAGGGAATTTCGCTCCGCGTCGAGCTGCGCGACAAGCGCCCCTTCGCGACCGATCACGCGCTCGACTACGCCCGCCAGATTTGCGGCGCACTGGTTTACATGCACGGGCAGCGCGTTGTCCATCGGGATCTGAAGCCCGAAAATATCCTGATCATGGCCACCGGTCTGCTCAAGATCATGGACTTCGGCATCGCGCTGGACGAAGAGGCGCGCCGCCTCACCTGGTCGGGCCTCTCGTCCACCATCGGGACGCCCGATTACATGGCGCCCGAGCAGATCAGCGGAAGGCGCGGCGACGCCCGCACTGATATCTACGCTTTGGGCACAATACTCTACGAAATGTTAACCGGCGAACTACCGTACAAGAGCGACAACGTGTACGACATGATGCGGGCGAAGGCCAACGACGACCCGCAGCCGCCCACCCATTACCGGCTCGACCTCGATCCGCATCTTGAGGAGATCATCCTGCACGCGATTGGGCGCGTGCCCCGTGATCGCTACGCGAGCGCCGCGGAGATGTTGCGCGACCTCGAGGATCCCGCGCAAGTCGAAATCACCGGACGCGCCGCGAGCCTGCATCCGCGCAGCCAGCGTGGCCTGAAATTTCGCAGCGTCCTCTGGACCGCCCTGTTCTTCGGCTCGCTCGCCGGCGTATTCGCATTTCTGATCTGGCTGGCCAACCGCTATCCGGCGACGCCGCATCAGACCCAACGCTCATATCGGGGGCAAATCAAATGATTGCGCGAAACCAAACGGGCCCGCCGCCGCGGCTCTATCGCCGGCCATTTGCGCCGCGCGCCATTGCGATCCTGGGGGCGATGCTCGCGCTAATCGCGATGCGCACGCAAGCCTGGGCCGACGACGCCGCAATCAAACTCGTATGGCAGCAGATTTCGCAGTCGCTCAACCTGGCCTGGGTGTTGGTGTGCGGCTTCCTCGTGATGTTCATGCAGGTCGGCTTCGCGATGCTCGAGACCGGTTTCACGCGCGCCAAGAACGCCGTGAACACCATGGCGATGAATCTCATCATCTACCCGGTGGGGCTGTTCGGCTTCTGGATCGTCGGCTACGCCCTGATGATGGGCGGCGTGAGCAACTGGCCGTCGCTCGGAGTCTCGGCCATTGCGCATCGCGAACTGTCGATCGCGATCGGCGGCCACCAATATGGCCTGATCGGTTGCGCGAAATTCGCGCTGGTGAGCGTAACTCACGATCCTGGCAGCCTCGCGATGTTCCTGTTCGCGGTGGTCTTCATGGATACCGCCGCCACGATTCCCACCGGCGCGCTGGCCGAGCGCTGGAAATTCTCGGCCTTCTTCGTTTACGGCCTCTTCATGTCGATGTTGCTCTACCCGCTCTTCGGCAACTGGGTGTGGGGCGGTGGTTGGCTCTCGCAACTCGGCATGAACCTGGGCCTCGGCCATGGCGACGTCGATTTCGCCGGGTCGTCGGTGGTGCACATGACCGGCGGGATAGCGGCGTTGGCCGGCGCGATCACGCTCGGACCGCGCATCGGCAAGTTTCGCCGCGACGGCGCCATTGGACTGCTGCCCGGCCATAACATTCCGATGGCCGTGGTCGGCACGTTCATCCTCGCCTTCGGATGGTTCGGCTTCAACACCGGATCGACGCTCGCCGCTTCCGACACGCGTATCGGGATCATAGCCGTCAACACCATGTTGGCGTCGGCCGGTGGCGCGCTCTCGGCGCTGCTTTATCTCTGGCATCGCTACCACAAACCCGACGTCGCAATAGCCTGTAACGGCTTGCTCGGCGGACTCGTATCGATCACTGCGCCATGTGCGTTCGTCTCCCCGGCCGCGGCTGTGCTGATCGGCGTAATCGGCGGCCTCATCGTGGTCGCGAGCGTGCTCGTGATCGAACGGCAATTTCGCATCGACGATCCGGTTGGTGCGATCTCGGTGCACGGCGTATGCGGAGTCTGGGGCGCGCTCGCGCTCGGGCTGTTCGCCGACGGTACCTATGGCGACGGCTGGAACGGCGTGGCGGGTCCTGTGCGCGGGCTGCTCTACGGCGACAGCGGTCAGTTTGCCGCGCAACTGATTGGCGTCGTCGTGAATATCGTGGTGGTGTTTGGGCTGGCGTGGGCGTTTTTCCGAGTGGTCGAACGCACCATCGGTAATCGCGTGCCGGCCGAGGTCGAATGGAGCGGGCTCGACGCGCTGGAGATGGGCAGCGAAGCCTATCCGAGTTGAACCGCCGCTGAACGCGGTCATGAAGAGAATTAAGCGCTGTGTACAACCCATTGATGGACGCATTTCGTCGGTTGCGTGCGCTCGGGATTGCGAGGCATCCCGAGCTAACTGACGTGCGAACTGCGAAAGATCAATGGAGACGGACCCGTGGCATGCGGCTCGGGCGATACTGCGTTGGCGCTTTCATCCTTGCCATACTTGCAATTCTTTTCAGCAACAGTTTTTTAGAACAAAACCCTTTTCTTGCAGCAGTGCTGGTTGCGGCGTTTGTGCTTCTCGTTATCTACGGAGGGATTCTCAAATTTCGACAGGGTGGGTGAAAGGCTTTCCAAAAAATACAGGAGGTAGCAATCACGGTCCTCGCTTTGAAGGACCGAAAGCATCACGAACCAGCTAAAATTAAGGCAAACCGCCCTGAATATCTAATTGTGTGAGGATTGGGCCGATCAAATTTCACCTAAACGTCTTTTTTCTTGTTGATTGGCCTTAGAATCCCTTGACTAGCTTATCGATGGCGGCTAGTTTAACGGGCCCACAGCCGAGGTTTGCCTTATGAAGTTAGGTAACGAGGCCTTCGAGCCCGACGCCATAGATTTGCAGATTATCGCGATCCTCCAGGACCACGGCCGCATGCCGCTGGTCAAGCTGGGCGAGCAGGTCGGGCTCTCGTCGCCGTCGGTTATCGAGCGCGTCAAAAAGCTCGAGGATGGCGGTGTCATCACGGGTTATCACGCCTCGGTGGATGCGCGTCAGTTGGGCAAGGATGTGACCGCGTTCATCGGCGTATCGATTGGACATCCGCGCACGATTGGGCTGTTCGAAGACGCAGTCGAACGGCTCGAGGAAGTGCTCGAATGCCATCACATAACCGGCGAACACACGGTGCTGTTGAAAGTTAAGACCGGCAGCACCGCGACGCTGGAGGAGTTGATCAAGACGATCCGGACAATCGACGGGGTGGCGCGGACAGAGACGATGGTGGTGTTGTCGACGCATACGGAGCGCACGCAGATAGCGGTCAGCAATAGCAAGGAACCGACCGACGCCGGCAATGGCAAACGCCATCGCCACGTCGCCCGGGGCGCAGCATCCGACAGCAGAAGGGCATGACTATGATGCATCACCACCGCGGCATTCCATCGCGCCAGGGCCTCTACGATCCCGCTCACGAACACGATTCATGCGGCACCGGATTCGTCGTTAACATCAAGGGCGAGAAGTCGCACGACATTCTGCAAAAGGGCCTCGAGGTACTCCGCAACCTCGAGCATCGCGGCGCCTGCGGATGCGATCCGCTGACGGGCGACGGCGCTGGTCTGCTGATGCAGATTCCCGATGAGTTCCTGCGCAAGGAATGCGCGGCGCTGCGCTTCACGCTGCCGGCGCCGGGCGAGTACGGCGTCGGCATGGTCTTCATGCCGCTCGACGTGGCCAAGCGCAACGCCTGCGAGGAGATCTTCGAGCGCGTCGTACACGAGGAAGGGCAGTACGTCCTGGGATGGCGCACGGTGCCGGTGGACGAGTCCCAATGCGGCGAAATCGCGCGCCAGGGCCTGCCCTCGATTCGCCAGATCTTCATCAGGCGCGGCGCGGATATCGGCGACGAGGAAACGCTCGAGCGCAAGCTCTACGTCATCCGCAAGCGCGTGACCAACGAAGGCGCCGAGGTGCGCCTCGGCGACGGCGAACTGTTCTACGTGTGCAGCCTCTCCAGCTCGACCCTCGTGTACAAGGGCCAGCTCATCTCGTACCAGATTCCGGAGTTCTATCCCGACCTGAAAGATCCCTTGATGAAGACCGCGCTCGCGATGGTCCATCAGCGCTTCTCGACCAATACTTTTCCGAGTTGGGATCGCGCGCATCCCTATCGTTTTCTTTCACACAACGGCGAAATCAACACGCTGCGCGGCAACATCAACTGGATGCACGCCCGCGAAAAGCAGTTTATGTCGCCGCTGTTCGGCGAAGACATCAAGAAGGTGTTGCCGATCGTCGAGCCCAACGGCAGCGACTCTGCCATATTCGACAATTGCCTCGAACTGCTGGTGCGCACCGGGCGTCCATTGGCTCATGCGGTCATGATGATGATCCCCGAGGCGTGGCAGAACGATCCGCTGATGAGCGACGCCAAGCGCGCCTTCTACCAGTACCACTCGTGCATGATGGAGCCGTGGGACGGCCCCGCGTCGATCACCTTCACCGACGGCCGCCGCATCGGCGCCGTGCTCGATCGCAACGGCCTGCGCCCCTCGCGTTACTGGGTGACCAAGGACGGGCTGGTCGTGATGGCTTCGGAAGCCGGGGTGCTCGATCTGCCTCAGGATCAGATCGTGTCCAAGGGGCGGCTGCAGCCGGGCCGCATGTTCTTCGTTGACACCGCCGAAGGCCGGATCGTCCAGGACGAGGAGATCAAGGAAGGCTTCGCCCTGCGCAAGCCCTACCGCAACTGGCTCTCCGACGGCATGATCGATCTCGCGGACCTGCCGCCGCCGTCGTCGCCGCCACCGGTCAACGGCTTCGAGCCGTTCGATTTGCTCAAGCAGCAACAGGCCTTCGGCTACACCATCGAGGATTTGAAGATGATCCTCGCACCGATGGCCGCCAACGGGCAGGAGCCAGTCGGTTCGATGGGTACCGATACGCCCCTCGCGGTGCTGTCTGACAAGTCGCCACTGCTGTTCAACTACTTCAAGCAACTGTTCGCGCAGGTGACGAATCCGCCGGTCGATTCGATTCGCGAAGAGATGGTGATGTCGGCGGAGACGACGATCGGCTCCGAGGAGAACCTGTTCGAGGAAACTCCGCTGCATTGCCGGCAGTTGCGCCTCAAGCAGCCGATTCTCACCAACGCGCAGCTCGAACAGATCAAACAATTGGCGCAGCCCGGCTTTGCCACCGCGACGCTCTCGACGCTGTTCGCCGTGGCCGACGGCGAACAGGGACTTCGCGCTGCGCTCGACGAACTCTGCCAGCAAGCTTCCGCAGCCATCGAGCAGGGCTACACCATCATCGTGCTCTCGGACCGCGGCGTGAATGCCGAATGGGCTCCCATACCCAGCCTGCTGGCGACCGCCGCCGTGCATCATCATCTGATTCGCGAGGGCACGCGCACGCGCTGCGGCCTCGTGGTCGAATCCGGCGAGCCGCGCGAGGTCATGCACCTGTGCCTGCTGATCGGCTACGGCGCCGGCGCGGTGAATCCCTATCTCGCATACGCAACGCTCGGCGGCATGATTCACGACGGCCAGCTCACGGACGTCACCGAGGAAGAGGCGGTCGAGCATTTCATCAAGGCGGGCACCAAGAGCCTCACCAAGGTCGCCTCGAAGATGGGGATCTCGACGGTCCAGAGCTATCGCGGCGCGCAAATTTTCGAGGCCATCGGCCTTAACCGCGAAGTCATCGAGAAGTACTTCACCTGGACTGCGTCGCGTGTCGGCGGCGTGGGACTCGATGCGATCGCGCGCGAGTCGGCCAATCGCCATAGATTGGCCTTCGCGGCCGATCCCAATCTCGACGGCGAACTCGAAGTCGGCGGCCAGTACCAATGGCGGCGGCGCGGCGAGTTCCACATGTACAACCCCAACACCATCGCCAAGCTGCAGCACGCCGTACGCTCGGGCAACTACCGTCTGTTCAAGGAGTACTCGCGGCTGGTCGACGAGCACAGCCGCAACCAAGCCACGCTGCGCAGCCTGCTGAAGTTCAAGCCCAACCGCCCGCCGGTGCCGATCGAGGAAGTCGAACCGGCCGCGCAAATCGTCAAGCGCTTCAAGACCGGCGCGATGTCGTTCGGCTCGATCGGCAAGGAGGCGCACGAGAACCTCGCGATCGCGATGAATCGCCTTGGCGGCAAGAGCAACACCGGCGAGGGCGGCGAGGACCCCGAGCGCTTCCAGCGCGACCCCAACGGCGACTGGCGGCGCAGCGCGATCAAGCAGGTCGCCTCGGCGCGCTTCGGCGTCACCAGCAATTACCTCGTCAATGCCGACGAGTTGCAAATCAAGATGGCGCAGGGCGCGAAACCCGGCGAGGGCGGTCAGCTCCCCGGCCACAAGGTCGACGACTACATTGCGAAGATTCGCTACTCGACTCCGGGCGTAGGCTTAATTTCCCCGCCCCCGCATCACGATATCTATTCGATCGAGGATCTCGCCCAACTCATCCACGACCTCAAGAACTCCAATGACCGCGCGCGCATCAGCGTCAAGCTGGTGGCCGAGGTCGGCGTCGGCACCATCGCGGCGGGCGTCGCCAAGGCCAAGGCCGACGTCGTTCTGATCAGCGGCTACGATGGCGGCACCGGCGCGTCACCGCTCCAATCGATCAAGCACGCGGGCATCCCGTGGGAATTGGGCCTCGCCGAGACTCAGCAAATCCTCGTGATGAACAACCTGCGCGGGCGCATCTACGTCGAGACCGACGGGCAGCTCAAGACCGGTCGCGATGTGGCGATTGCGGCGATGCTCGGTGCGGAGGAGTTCGGCTTCGCCAGCGCCGCGCTGGTCGCCTCGGGCTGCATCATGATGCGCGTGTGCCATCTGAATACCTGTCCGGTCGGCATCGCGACGCAGGATCCTGAGCTGCGCAAGAAGTTCGAAGGCAAGCCCGAGCACGTCGTCAACCTGATGATGTTCATCGCCGAGGAAGTGCGCGAGCACATGGCGCAGTTGGGTTTCCGCACGATCGACGAGATGGTGGGGCGGGTCGAATGCCTCGACTCGAACGAAGCGATCGAGCATTGGAAGGCGCGTCACGTTGACCTGAGTTCGATCCTGCACAAGCCCGACGTTCCGGCCGACTGGCCGCTCCATCGCGTCGAGCCGCAGGACCACGGCCTCGCTAAGGCGCTCGACCGGCAATTAATCGAGTTGTGCAAGGACGCGCTCGAACATCAGAAGCCGGTCGAAGTGCATCTGCCTATTCGCAACGTGAATCGCACCGTCGGCACGATGCTTTCCGCGGAGGTCTCGCGCCGTTATGGCGAGCACGCGTTGCTGCCCTATACGATCCAGGCCCATTTCAAGGGTACGGCGGGACAGAGTTTTGGCGCATGGCTCGCGGCCGGCGTCGCGCTCTATCTCGAGGGCGATGCGAATGACTATTTCGGCAAAGGCCTGTCCGGAGGCTTTATCGCCGTGCGGCCGCCCAGCGAAGCGACCTTCAAGGCGGAGGAGAACATCATTATCGGCAACGTCGCTCTGTACGGTGCGACTGGCGGCGAGGTCTTCGTGCGCGGAATGGCGGGCGAGCGTTTCGCCGTGCGCAACAGCGGCGCCACCGCGATCGTCGAAGGCGTCGGCGACCACGGCTGCGAGTATATGACGCGCGGCACCGTCGTCGTGCTGGGCAAGACGGGTCGCAACTTTGCCGCAGGTATGAGCGGCGGAGTGGCGTACGTACTCGACGAGGACGGCACCTTCAAGTCGCGCTGCAACATGGGCATGGTCGAGTTGCACGACCTGGTCGACGCGGCCGAAGCGAGCCAGATTCACGCACTGCTGGTGCGGCATCACCAGTACACCGGCAGCACCGTCGCGCGCCGCATTCTCGATAGTTGGGACGACTACGCGCGCAAGTTCGTCAAGGTAATGCCGACTGAGTATCGGCGCGTGCTCGAGCGCCAGCTCAATATGCAGTCGGACATGGCGCGGCTCGCGGCGGTCTAGATATCCGGCATAGACGCGCGCGTTTGGGAGTCGCGGCACGAATTCCCAGGGGGTAGGAGATGGCGGGGCCGGTCGGGTCAGACGCGGCGTATGGCGCGCTCGAGGCCGTGCGCATGCGAATAGCTAGATGAGTACTTAGTCAGGAGAATGGGTTTCGATGGGTAAAATTACGGGCTTCATGGAGATCGGACGTGAGACCTCGCCCCGGCGGCCGCCGCGCGAGCGCGTCAAGGACTGGCACGAGTACGAACTCAAGTTGCCCGAAGAGAAATTGCGCGAACAGGGCGCCCGTTGCATGGATTGCGGCATCCCCTTCTGCCACAAAGGTTGTCCGCTCGGCAACATAATTCCCGATTGGAACGATCTGGTCTATCGCGGACGCTGGCGCGAGGCCATCGACCGGCTCCATTGGACCAATAATTTTCCTGAATTTACCGGGCGCGTCTGTCCGGCGCCGTGCGAGGAAGCCTGCGTCCTCAATATCAACAACGATCCTGTCACGATTAAACAGATCGAAAAAAATATCATCGACCACGCCTGGGCCGAGGGCTGGGTCGCGCCGCAGCGCAATTCGCGCAAAACTGGCAAGAGCGTCGCGGTGGTAGGCTCGGGGCCTTCAGGCATGGCCTGCGCGCAGCAGTTGGCGCGCGCCGGACACGCGGTCACGCTCTATGAAAGATCGGATCGCATCGGCGGGCTCCTGATGTACGGGATTCCCGACTTCAAGCTCGAGAAGTGGCAGGTCAATCGCCGCGTCGAGCAGATGAAGGTCGAGGGCGTCGAATTCGTCACCAGTTGCCGTGTCGGCACCGATCTCCACGCCGACGAACTGCGCGCGAAGCACGACGCGATCGTGCTTACGATCGGCTCGACCAAGCCGCGCGATCTGCCGGTGCCGGGACGCGATCTCAGGGGAATTCATTTCGCCATGGATTTCCTGCCGCAGCAGAACAAGCGCAACGCCGGCGACACGATTCCACGCGAGATCTCGATCGTCGCCAAGGATCGCCGCGTCGTCATCCTCGGCGGCGGCGACACCGGCTCCGACTGCCTCGGCACCTCCAACCGCCAGGGGGCGCGCGAGGTACATCAGTTCGAGCTCCTGCCGATGCCTCCCGATCGCCGCACGGCCGAGATGCCGTGGCCGGACTGGCCGATGATCCTGCGCACCTCGACCTCGCACGAGGAAGGTGTCAAGCGCGATTGGAGCATCAACACCAAATCTTTCTCTGGCGAAAACGGCCAGGTCAAAAAACTGCACGGCGTGCGCATCAACTGGAAACGCGACGAAGGCCGCATGGTAATGGAAGAGGTCGCCGGCAGCGAATTCGAAATCGAATGCGATCTCGTGTTGCTCGCGCTCGGCTTCCTCGGACCTGAACCCGACGGCATCATCGCCGAGCTTGGTCTCAAGCTCGACCAGCGCGGCAACATCGCCTGCGACAACTATCACGCGAGTGCGCCCGACGTCTTCGCGGCCGGCGACTCGCGCCGCGGTCAGTCGCTGGTGGTCTGGGCCATCTGGGAAGGACGCGAATGCGCGCGTGCCGTTGACGCCTACCTCATGGGCGAGACGTTCTTACCGACGAGTCCGGACCTCTAACGAGTACGCCGCGATGATCGCATATCTGGACACCGGCGTCTTCGATCATCTCTACAAAAAAATCGGGTGTACCAGCGCGGACATCGCGCAACTACGCAAAGCAGTCTATGGGCGCGGCCTCTCGATGCCGATCGGCGTCCACGTCCTCGAACAGCTTCTGCTCGATCGGCGAGCCTCGCCGCAGGAACTCGTCGCGCGCGTAAAGCTGACGCTGTCGCTCGCCAGCATCCGCCGAATGGTCAAGCCGTGCGATCAGCTAGTCGCCGACGATATCCGCAGCTATGCCGCCACCGGACAGCCCGACCGTCCGCTCGTTAACGCTCAAATCCAGAATGCGATCACACAGGGGATCGCCGAACTAATCGAGAGCGACGGCGAAGAATTCTCCGAAGAAATCACTGCAGCCCTCGAAGAGACCCGGCAATGCAAGGAGCGCTTTCTTCAAGCGATGAAGGTATCCCGACAACAGCTCGCCGCCCTGATCGAAACACTCCCTTCGAGCATCGGCTTCGAGGATTTCTTCGAGCGCTCAGCCGTCCCGACGGTCGAGCGGTTCGCCCGGCGTGCGGGCGCGCTCGAGAGCTGCCGCGAGCGCGGCATCGCAGGGTTGCTCGAAATCAAAAGCGTCCACGCAGCCGTCGGACTCGCGCAGTCTTTCTTCTATGGCCAGACCTTTGAGGGTTGGGCGCCCGCATCTGACGATTCAATCGATTTCCTTCACGTTCCCTGTGCGGCGGCGAGTGCCGAAATCTTCGTCACCACCGATCCCCGCTTGCGCGCGGCCGTCGAGCGCGTCGCGCTCGACGGCCTTCGCGCGATGAGCCTCGCCGAGTTCCTCGCGGCCTGCGGCCGCGCGGAACCGGCACCCTGACACAGCATCGGGGCGGGACGGCTTACGCCGTCGCGCCCCGATGCTGTCCCCCCCGCCCCTCGCTCAGCGCCGCAGCTTCATTGCGTCGAGCTTGCGCACTAGCCAATCCATCCGGTCGTAGCCCCAGAAACGCTCGCCATCGATCACGAACGTCGGCACCCCAAAAACCATGTCGCGCTCCGCTTCCGCGAAGCCACGCTTCAGGCGCGGCTTCGCTTCCGCATTCTCGTCGCCGATATAGCTCAAAAACTTGTCGGTCGCGCCGCCCACTTCGCTGAGAATCGCGGCGAGCGCATCAACGCTTTCCACATCGAGTTCATGCCTCCAGAATCGCTCGAACACACGATCGGCGTAGGGCCTGAATAATCCCTGGTCCTCGGCGCACATGCCGCCATAAAAGGCGAAGCGCGCGCTGTATATTTTCTTCGGCGGATAAATAGTCAGGCCGCGCTCTTGCGCGAAGCGCCGCGCATCCAAATAGAGATAACGCACCTTCAAGGCATCGCGATGCGAGCGCGTCGGCGTATCCCCATACACCTGCCGGATATTCACTCCGTACGGTATGAATCGCAAGTGTACGCGATGCGTCCGTTCGAGCGCGTACGCGGGTTCCATCGCCAAATACGTGAATGGGCTGGTATAGGCAAAGTAGAATTTGAGTTCGGTAGTGGTATCGTCGATCGCCATCAGACTGAGTATTTCTTCGCCAAGGCTTCCATCTCGGGTACGCCCAGCGTTGCTATCAGCTCACCGAACAGATGTCCTGTGATCGGGATGTCGAGTACTCCCGTCTCCTTGAGTTGACGCATCGCGTCGCGAATACTCACATAGGCCGCCATCAGCGTCCCTGTATGGATAGTCAACTTGAATCCATGTCGCGCGAGGTCGGCGACCGGCAGCAATGAGCCGTTATATAGCAGCGGCAGGTCGCCGAGTTCCGCGACGTAACGCTTGAGGTCGTCGACCGTGCGGATACCATCGACGAAAATCAGGTCGGCCCCCGCCGCCCGATATGCTCGCGCTCGCCGCGCGACGTCCTCCCAGCCGTTGACGGCGAGCGCGTCGGTGCGCGCGATAATCACGAAGTTCGGATCGCGTCGCGCGTCGCACGCTGCCCGCACCTTCGGCACCATCTCTTCCATCGGGATTACCTGTTTGCCCGCCAGAAAACCGCAGCGCTTCGGAAACACCTGATCCTCTATATGCAGCGCGGCGGCCCCCGCCTCCTCGTATTCGCGCACGGTGCGCCAGACGTTGACCGGATTCCCGTAGCCGGTATCGGCATCGCAAATCACCGGCAGGTTGACCGCGTGCGAGATCGCCCGCACGTTCTGCACCATCTCGGTCATCGTCAGCAGCCCGAGATCCGGGTAACCGCGCGCGGCCGCCGTGCCGAATCCGGTCATATAGACCGCCTTGAATCCCGTCCGTTCCGCGATCTTGGCCTGGAGGCCATCGTAAACGAAGGGCGCCAGCACCATCTCGGGCCCGTTCAGTAGTTCGCGCAACCGCGCCGTCGTCTGCATCATGATGCCTCACTCCCAATATCATGGCCGCTCAATGCAGGTTGCTACCGGTTCAGCTTGAGGGAGACTGGCCCGGTACCAGCCAATTGAATCGATTCCCACACCAACGCGCGATCACCGCGCCGCCCCGACCCTAGGTCTCAACGCTCGAAAGTGTCAACCCAATCGCGATTAGTAAATAGAGAGATATTTCGCCCCGACTTAGCGCTGATGTTCCACGACGAACTCATTGACATGGGCGTACCGTCACCGCCGTCACTTACAGATGCCAGCGCGCAGTGTATGCTTTGCAAATCGTGTCCAACATAGCGTCGTATTCCATCTGCACGTCGATACCGAGGCTCCGCGGATCCTCTGGCTTGGGAATATACGGTGGGTTCACATTGTCGATAAAGGCAGGAACTAGGAGTACATAGTCGTACCCGACGACATGGGTATGACCGGGCGAGCGAGTTGGAAGTTGACGAAATTTCTCGACGGTCTTCGCAGAATCGCTCGCTCGATTGATACTCACCGCCCACGCGAATTGTTCCCAGAGGGTTTGGTCGCCGGATGACAGGCGCGGCAATAGCTGTTCGTTGAACTCTGCGAGGTTTGTTTTATAAAAAGGCTTGACTCTGTCCGGTATATTCAGAACCCGGTCGGCAACGCCGATAATAACGGTGGCGACAAGAACGGCTTCGGCTTTAGCGTGATGCAGCACTTGTAGGGCTTCGTTTAGATCGTCGAACCGTGCGTATTGGTTGCGATGCGCGGTCATAACCGACTTGTTTTCGACGCAGAAACGCAGCTTTTCAAGGTTCGGCTTCCCGGAGGCGTCGGCTTCGCCAACAAGAAGATCAATCTTCCGGTTACGAGCGCCAGGAGTGCGGACATTTAACCACGAAGTGATCGTGCCTGCTGCGTAGTCAGATCCAAACGGAGCGCATCGTCCTCGTAAATCATTCAGGATCTCTTCGCTGACAACGTCAGAATGCCCCTCAAGACGTTGATTGTGAAAGCCCCTAAGCTTTATTTGATCAATAACCTCGTCGAAAGCCGTTGTCATCGCGGAGCAAGTCTTTCGGAATCGACAAGTAACGGCAATTGCGTATGCGAAGGAGAGACTGGTTTGCGACGCCGTGCGGTATCGGCATCGCCTTTAAGACGTTGCTTTGCAGCCGAAGGAAACCGCTTGCCGCTCTCTGGCAATGTTCAGCCAGCCACCGCGCGGCCTCCGGTGAGTTTAGATAGGTGCATAGTCGTTCGATGATCGCCACATCTGACGGGACGATGTAGTACACGGAGTGACGGGGGACCACTGAACCCTCACGGTCGATCCAAAAATGCGGTCTTTCCGTGATGTCCTTGCATAGAATCTTTGGCCTCAGAATCTCCGGCAGCGGCGGTGTCTCGTGGAAAGCGTACCACGGCTTTCGACGCACGCATGTACGTTTCGTCAGACGTCCTCGCATTCGCGATAAGTAATGACCAAGGGCGCCCAGCTCTTGCTCAGCGAGTAAATAGCCTTTTTCGCAGTATGGAATGAGCATCGCGTATTCAGAACGGCGGTCTAATGCGCCCGGCTTCGTCAACTCACGTCCGGCAATTGTCGGCCTGGCAAACGCAGCCAGTTCGGGCTCCAGCGAATCTGTTCGGTGAACGAATACATCATCGGCGCCAGTGGCGACGCCGCAGCTCACCCTGACGCAGATGTCTCGTAACCTTGCAGTATCAGCTCGTTCGTCACTGACCCCACCAATGATCGGCATCCACGACGACGCACTATCGAGCCGGCAACTCCGCTGCGTTCCATCACGCATTCCGATCAGGGTGGCGTCAGTGGGCGGGCGATTAGCGACTGTCGTTATCGTTGGGTACGTGACGAGACCCTCGAAAGCTTGCTCGTCCATCAGCTCGATTTGTTCGATTTGGACTCCGCTCAACAATCGTCTGAGCGGTGCGGCCGTTTCGACAAATAGAAATTTCTCTGGCGTAATAAACACCAGCCGCCCACCGGGTTTCAGGCTCTTCAGAGCACGCTCGAAGAAAAGCAGGTAAAGATCGAAACGTCCCCGTGCAGTCTCATACGTGGCACGGTACTCGCGTTTTTCGTTCTCGGAGAAGTTGTAAATTGAAACGTAAGGCGGGTTTCCGATTATAAAGTCAAACGGTTCAATTGAACCGGTCAGAAAGTCGTCGCCCCGTATCTCGGCATGGTCAACCCCGAGAAAATTTGCTCTCGCCTGACCTGCACGGCCCGGCTCAGATTCGACACCCACCATTTTCGGCGTCGCGATGCCGTTTCTCCGGCACCAGCGCGTGACGCCAGAGAGGAACACCCCGGTTCCGCATCCGGGATCGAGTAAGTTCTCAAATGCATCCGGCGACCTACCCCGGAATAGGCGGGCCACCATGTGATCGACGATCGCTGGCGGTGTCTGGACGAACCCTCTCACAACAGCCTCACCCGCTTTGTACCTATTACTATTCTGAGGTGCAGTCCAGTTGCGGATCCCTAAAACCGTTGCTTCGCGACGGACGGATCGAATTGGTAGCCGGAAAAATTAAAAAAGGCGTCCACCGCGATGGACGCTTATTAGTCGCGGGCCGACACGGGGCTGCCGACAACTACCGTCGCCCGCCGGCGCGATCCGGCCGCCGGTTTCGCCGGGCGACGGTTTCGCTCTATCTCGTTGAGATTTTACACTAGAAGCTATTCATCGCGAATCCTCGATACCGAAGTCGTCGCACAGATCGAGCATCGTGATTGCGACGCGTTCGTGGAGATCGAGGTTGAGCAAACCGGAGGTGCGGCGCAGCAAACGATACCAATGCTTGAGATCGTTCTGACTGGAGCTTCCATTTTGAATCTGGAATTAAAAACGAAAGAAAACGCCAACGCCGACCTGGTCGCGATATTTGCGGCTTGGATTACGATCACGGGCACTTTCCGCTGAGGGAGCTGACCACTTTCGCGGTGCCGGAGCCCGGCTTGCAAGTCGGCGCGTGTACTCCGTCGTAGGTGGCGACGCCGCCCTTTGTCGTCGTTAAGGTTACGGAATCACCCGCGGTGACGCATTCTCCGTCAGACATCGAACCGTCGCCGGAAGATATTGCAACGACCTTGCAGTCGGCGGAGGCCTGAGCAGTTGCTTCGCCCTCGCCCGATGAGGTCGCCTGGGTGCTACCGCCGGTGCACAGCGCGGTCGCACCGCTGTGGGTGTTTTTAGCCGATGCGGTTGCGGAGCATCCTGATGCCTCCGCGAGCGCGTTGCCGTTGGAGCCGGTTGCTTTAGCCGTGCCGCCGGAATCGCTGGTTGCCTCAGAACCGCTACCGTTAGTCGCGGTCACTACGGCAGAGCTTGAATTGTCAGCAGTGGCATCAGCTCCGGCATGGCTTTTCGCGGTTGCGGTAGCCGTGCTGCCGTGATCGGCAGTAGCCTGAGCCGTGCTGTCAACCGTGGCTAGAGATGTTGCCTTGCCACTGTTATGGGCGGTTGCGAAAGACTCGAACTTTCCCACCGTCTTCGCCTTCGCCACTCCTCCGGTGTCCGCGTCGGCGTCACAAGTGCCTCCGTCTGTGCCAGTCAACTTCTTGTCACCTGCCGAGTTCGATACGCACGACACGACCGCTGCTTTCGCGATGGTGCCGGTCCCTGCGGCAATCAGGAGAGTCGCAATCGCGGCCACGAATACTCGCGCCTGGTTCATCGTATTTTTCTCACTTAGCGGTGTCGTACCTTCGGTAAAGCGGGCCAAGATATAAGCATTCGCACCCATGCGTCGCGTCGTAACACTGGTCAGGCGCGGCCAAACAGGACACGGCAATTTCCTTCTGAATTCGCCTGGCAGAACCGCCTTCCTCGGCATGGTTTTATGTAAATAGCGTGGTGGACGCTTATTAGTCGCGGCGGACACGGGCACGCCGACAACTGCCGTCGCCCGCCGGCGCGATCCGGCCGCCGATTTCGCCGGGCGACGGTATTCGGTCTATCTCGTTGAACTATGAACCGGCGCTGGCGCCGCCGATGGGGCCTGATTCACTGGACCGGCCGCATCGTCGCTTGTCTCCGCCATCGGCGCTTTCGCCGCCAGCAACTGCAACGCCTGTCCGAGGTCGAGTTCGCTATACTTGGGATTGGCGTAGAGCGTGTCCAGTTTCTTGACCGTCTGATCCGGCGTCAAATCGGCTGTCGAAAGCTCGTCCGAGAGTTGCTTGATGATCTTGTTCGCGCCGCGCCAATGGAACAGATCCGCCGCGATACTCAAGGAGTCGAGTTTGCCCGCACTGACCTGCATCGCGTCGCCGTAGCCATTGATATAGCCAGTCTTGGCGCCGTTGTTGAGCTTATTCCAGAAGACCCCGTTATGGTCAAAACTTTGCGCCGCAAATCCCGCCCCACAACTGGCCACGAAACCAACCACCACGCCCGCAATGAATTTTTTCATTTTACTGATGCGCCCCTCCGAGGCTGCATCGGAACTTCAAGTGATATATCAAATTTTAACAGAATGTTAAATACTAGCGAGCGAGCCTCTAACCCGTTCCTGAGTCGATTAAACGTGGCGGTGCGGCACGGCATTGAACCGCCCGGTGCGCCGATGCCATCATTCAGGGGTAGGCGCTCATTCGGTTGCAAATGTCCATCTACGATGAGGTCCTCTCGTTCATCAATGACCCGCGCGCGGCGCTCTTCGAGCCTCTGGCGCTGGCGGTCTTTCGCTATCAATTCGAAAATGTGCCGGTCTATCGGCAATTCTGCATAGCCCGGGGCGTATCGCCGCAAACCGTAAACTCTCTCAGTGAAATCCCAGCCGCCAGCACCGTCGCTTTCAAATATGCCGACGTCCGCGGCCCCGCCGAGGCCGTCTCTCCCGCGGCGCTTACTTTCACTACGAGCGGCACGACCAAAGGTTTCACCGAACGCGGCCGCCATCACGTTCCGCGCCCCGAAATCTATCGCGCCTCCGCCCTCGCCCACCTGCGACGCATGCTCTTCCCGGATGGGCGCCGATTAGCGATGCTGGCGTTGCATCCCACCGCCGATCGAATGCCGGAGTCATCGCTCTCGACCATGGTGACCTGGTGTATCGAGGAGTTCGGCACCGGCGCGATGGTCTGCGCCGCCACGCGGGCGAGTGTCGATACGGCTGCCGCTATCCAATTCCTCGACGACGCCCAGGCGCGCCGCGAGGCGGTCTGCATCCTCGGGACGACGGCGGCATCCGCCACCCTGTTTGAGGCCGTTGCGCGGCGCGGCCGAACCATCAGACTCGCCGCGGGCTCGCGTCTGATGGATACCGGCGGGGCCAAGGGACAGGCGATCCCGCTCACGGCTGTCGAGCTCGTCGAGCGCGCGAACCAGATCCTTGGAATCGACCCGGCGCTCGCAATCAATGAGTATGGGATGACCGAGATGTGCTCGCAACTTTACGACGCGACCCCGTTCAACTCCCGCCTCGACCCGAATCCGGTTCACGCCCTGAATCTCGATTGCTTCCGAGTGAAACTGGCGCCGCCGTGGCTGCGTCCAACGGCTCTCGACCCGGTGACGTTGCACCCGCTCGGCGATGGGCGGGTCGGGCTTCTGGCTTTCTTTGATCTCGCCAACGTCGGTTCAATTTCTGCCCTGATGACTGAAGATTTCGGAATGGTACGGGGCGAAGCGGTTGCAATCCTCGGTCGATCTGCCGCCGGCGGTGCACGCGGATGCGCCTTGAGTATCGACGAATTTGCCGGTCGCGAGGTTATCGCACGATCCTGGCGGCCGCAATGAAGTCCTATGGCGAGCTTTCTAACTGAAATAGATACTATAACCTATTTACGCATGAATTCTGACTTCGGTAACCTGACAACTTCGCCGCTTGATTCGCCGGTGAAGCTTTTCCCGCTTGCGGCCGGCCTGCGCGTCGCGATCGAGCGGCCGTTGACGCCGTCGCGCATCGCGGCCGTGCTCGCCGAAGCCTGCGCGCACTGGCGCAACCGGGACTTCGCGCCGCGCCGCGAGACCGTCGCCGCGATTGCCGCCGCATGGGGCTGGAGCGAGCCGCTGCTCGACCAATCGATCGACGCGCTCTTGGCGCCCTTCAATGTCGATGCGCTTGAAAATTTGGCCCGGCACGCGCCGCGTCGGAGCGACTTGGTGGGCCTTATAATGCCGGGAAATATCCCGGGCGCCGGACTCCATGAGATTGCGATCGGCTTGATCGCCGGCTGCGCGCTGATGGTTAAGACGGCCACCGCGGAACCGATCTTTTTCGCGCGATTTGCGCACACGCTGCGCGAGGTCGACGGCGACGTTGGCGCGCGCCTCGCGGTGGTCAACTGGAGTCGCGAGTGTAGCGAACTCACGGCCGCATTGCGGGCGAATTGCGACTGGATCGCGGCGTTCGGCGGCGATGAGACGATCGCGCAACTTGCGTCGACGGAACGTCCGGGTGCGTTGAAGGAAACTGGCGCGGGCAGACTGGCGGCGGGCTTCGGCAGCCGCGTCAGTGGCGCCATCGTCGCGGCCGAGATGGCTGCAGGAGCGATCGCGGCGGCGACCACCGACGCGATCGCGCGCGACCTTAGCTTGTTCGAGCAGCAGGGCTGTCTCTCACCACATCATATATTCGTGGAAGCGTCGGATGGCGGTTCGGCACGCGAGTTCGCGCGCCAACTCGCCGCCGCGCTCGAGCGATGTGCCGCGCGGATGCCACCGCCACGACGCTACTCGCTGGAGGCGGCGGCCTCCCTGCGGCGGGTGCGCGAGAGCGCGCGCTGGCGCGCAATCGGCGGCGACGCGATTGCGATGTGGGAGGGCGCCGATCTCGAATGGACGGTGGTTTATGACGAAACGGCCGTCTTCACGCAGTCGCCCGGCTATCGTACCGTAACCGTGTCGCCGATCGTCGATCTCGATGACCTGAGCCGGCGTTTGCAGCCGGTCGCGGGACGAATCGAGGCGTTTGCGATCGCGGCGCCGGCAGCCAGGCGCGAACGCATGCGAGTATTCATGGCCGCGCTCGATGTCAGTTATGTATGCGAACCCGGAGCGATGCAGTCGCCGCCGCTCGATTGGAGCCACGGAGGCGGTGCGTTCTTGCGCGCGCTCACAACTTCACGATGAGCGCCGCGCGCCACAACTTCCTGCACCACCTGGCACAGACTTCCGAGGCGCCGATCGGCCTCGAAATCGACCATGCCGAAGGTTCGTGGATTTATACGACCGACGGCCGCCGCTATCTCGACTTTATCGCCGGTATTGGCGTGAGCGCGCTCGGTCACGGCAATACGGCGGTGCTCTCGGCGATCGCAGCTCAGGCGCGGCGTCATCTGCACGTGATGGTTTATGGCGAATACGTGATCGAGGTGCAGGCGCGGCTGGCCGCACGGCTGGCCGAACTGCTGCCCGCCGGCCTCGGGCGAATCTACTTCACCAACAGCGGCGCCGAGGCGATCGAGGGCGCGCTCAAGACGGCGCGCAAACATACCGGACGTGCCGGCGTGGTCGCGTTCGACGGTGCGTATCACGGCGACACGATGGCGGCACTTGCGCTGATGGGCAACCCCGCGTTTCGAGCGCCCTTCGAGCCGCTGCCGGGTCCGGTGTGCCATATACCTTATAATGACGTGGAAGCGCTCGCCGCGATCGATGAGACGATCGCGGCGGTGGTGATTGAGCCGGTGCAGGCCGAAGGCGGGGTAAGGATTCCCGATCATGCGTTTATAGCGGCGTTGCGCGAGCGCTGCGACCGCGTCGGCGCGGTACTGATCTTTGATGAGGTGCTGACCGGCTTCGGACGCACCGGGCGGCTGTTTGCGCTGGAGCATTTCGGCGTCGTCCCGGATATTGTGGTACTGGCCAAAGCGCTGGGCGGCGGGTTGCCGTTGGGTGCGTTTTGCGGGAGCGACGAGCTGATCGGCAAGCTCTCGCGCAATCCGCCGTTGGGACACATCACGACCTTCGGCGGTCATCCGCTGTCGTGCGCGGCCGGGCTCGCGGCGCTGGAGGAGATGCTCGATGGGCGCTGGTGGGAAGCGGCGCAGCGCGCGGGCGAGCGGATTCGCATCGGTCTGAGCGGGTTTGGCGCGGACGAAATTGTGGCGGTGCGCGGCCTCGGCCTGCTGGTCGGTATCGAATTTGCCGAGTCTGCGCTGGCACATCGGTTTGTCGCTGAAACCATAGCGCGGGGCGTTATCGTGAACTGGACGCTCAATGCTGACCGGGTGGTAAGATTGGCACCGCCACTAACAATTGGCGCAGCCGAGATTGAATTTGGGCTCGAAGCAATGCGCGCCGCTCTTGAAGCGGTTCGCGGGGGCGCGTAGGGGTTATAATTAGTGGGGGCGGTCGCATCATCGAGAAGCGGCGCCGCAGGTTCCCGCAAAGCGGGTGGGGGACCGTCAGCGGCAGCAGCAGCACGTCCGCCGCGCGTTACACCGCGTCAAATCGAGGAGCAGTTCGACGACAACCTCGAGGCCATCGACATCCTCAAGAAGTCGGGGCCGGTCGGGATATTCTTCCTCATTGCCTACATCATTATTGATTGGCGTACGCGTACGAATCACGGCGCGAATGAGCATGCGCTACTGGTCTCGCCGTATCACTGGTTGGCGCTAGCGACCGTACTACTCTTCTTTGGCCTGACGTGGCTGCCGGGATTTCGCGCACATTGGCGCGGCTGGTCGCTGGTAACCTGTATCGCGATGATCGTGCTGGTAATCCGGATCAGCGCGATTACGAACGACGGCGAGACCCGTTACATCACGATCATCCTGTGCCCGTTCGCGACGGCGGCATTTGTTATCTGGGGCTGGCGTTGGCAGTTATCGCTAATTCTCGCGTGCTTTTTGCTGGAGACACTGGCCGAGTTGTTAGTGCCGATCGCGCCGCGCTTCGATATTCATCGGATGCTCGGCCTGGTCGCCGCTTTGACACTGTCGCAATTCACCGCGGTCTTCCTTGATCGCTACCGGCGCAGGCTGCGCCGCCAGTTGATGCAATTGGCCGAGGCGGCGGCGTTTCGCGAAACCCAGATTGCGACGATGACACACGACATCCGCAATCCGTTGGCGACGCTGGTGGGCCTGGTCACGCTGCTGGTTGAAGACGAGCTCGACGACAAGGAACGCAGCAACCTGCTCGCGCGCGTTTGGTCGACGACGACCTCGATGGACCTGCTGGTCAAGAACGTGCTCGACCTGTACCTGCTCGAAGAACAGCGCTTGCGGCCCAACTGGCGCGTGGTTGACGCTAATTCGGTGGTCGCCGAGACAGCAGAGCATTGCAATATCGAGGCGCGGCTCAAGGGCTTGCGGCTGCGGGTCGATCTTGGCGGACTGCCCAAGGCGAATCTGGACCCGCTGCACCTCGAACGAATTATTGCGAACCTGCTGACCAGCGCGGTACGGCGAACGCCGGCCGGCGAAGTCCGGATGCAGACCTCACAGCGCGGTGAGTGGATCGTGATCGAGGTCAGCGACACTGGACCCGAGGCGACGCCGAACGAAATCGAAGCGATTTTTTCGCGGCCCAATCTGGCAGTCGAGGGTGCGAGATCTTCGGCGCTCGGGCGCTATATCGCGCACGCGCTGGTCGAAGCCGACGGCGGCAAGATCCAGGCGCGGGTGGAGGACGGCTGGGGTCTGAACCTGATCGTTCAATTGCCGATCGATCCGCCATCGCGATGATTCCGCGTTTGCGATAACCGGCAGAACCTGACTTTACCGATGCAGCCGGATCCGACCAGCAGTGCGCGTCGCCGGCATCGGAAGGCTCGCCCTGATGATCCGCCACCCTTTGCGATTCGCGGTGCGCGGCTTCCCAAGCGATGCGATCTGACTACAATACGCAAATACGCGAACCAGCCTTTTGAGCGGTTAGCAACAGGGGACAACTATGGTTGCGGCCACGGTCGCCACCCACATCCCGGTCGAGGAAGCGAAGCATCAGCACAAATGGCTGATCGCTGTCGCGGTGATGCTCGGCACCACGCTTGAGGTGCTCGACAGCTCGATCGTCAACGTCTCGCTGCCGCACATGCAGGGCACATTTTCCGCTAGCGTCGACGAAATCGCATGGGTGCTGACCAGCTACCTAGTCGCCAACGGCATCATGATTCCGATGACCGGATGGATATCCTCCCGCATCGGCCGCAAGCGCTATTTTCTAACCTCGGTGTTTCTTTTCGTGGTGGCCTCCGGGCTGTGCGGCGCCGCGGGTTCGCTCGCGCAGATGGTGGTCTGTCGTCTATTCCAGGGGGCAGCCGGCGCCGCGATGCTGCCGTCGTCGCAAGCCATCCTGATGGAAACCTTTCCGCCCGAGGAGCAGCAGCTCGCGATGGCGACGTGGGGCGTGGGCCTCATGTGCGCGCCGATTCTCGGCCCCACGCTCGGCGGTTGGATCACCGATAACTGGGACTGGCGCTGGAATTTTTACATCAATTTGCCGATCGGCGCGATCGCCTTCGCGATGGTCTCCGTCTTCGTGCACGACCCGTCTTACATGAAGAACCGCACTGCCGGCCGCCGCGTCGATTACCTCGGCATCGGCTTTCTCGCGGTATGGTTGGGACTGTTGCAGATCGTTGTTGACCGCGGCCAGCGTGCCGATTGGTTCAGCTCGGCCTGGGTGGTGTGGGCGACCGCGGCCTCGTTGCTTGCGATGGTCCTGCTGATCGTCCATGAACTGCGCTTCAGCGATCCGATACTGCAATTGCGCATACTGAAGATTCGGCTCTTTTCTATCGCCTTGTTCCTGGTGGTCGTGCTCAGCTTCGTGCTCTTCGGCACCGGCCTGCTTAATCCCATTTTCCTGCAGGAGTTCATGGGCTACACGGCCTGGCGGGCCGGCCTGATCATGGCGCCACGCGCGATGGCCGCGATGACCTCGATGATGATCGCGGGGCAGGTCTCGCGCGCCGGCTTCGACAACAAGCGGCTCATCGGAGTGAGCTTCGCGCTGATGACGATGGGCCTGTGGTCGATGGCACGCTGGGATCTCGATGTCGGCATGTGGCAGGTAATCTGGCCTGGCATCGTCCTCGGCTCGGGCCTCGGCCTATGCTTCCCGATCCTTTCGGCGGCGGCGCTTTCGTGCGTCGAGCGGGAACGGATGGGCTACGCCGCGAGCCTGTACAACATGATGCGCAATACCGGGGCCGCCGTCGGCATCGCGTTCATGACCAACACACTAATCCGCAACCAGCAGATTCATCAGTCGCACCTGGTGGAGCATTTTTCGATTTTCGATGCCTGGCGTCTGAGCGCAACCGCCCCACACGGACCGGGCGCGCCGCTATTCCACTACCTTCCGCAAATTATCAGCGGCCAGAAGCAGGGCCTCGGCCTGGTTTACGGGCTCATCCAGGCGCAGTCTTCGATTCTCGCCTTCAACGATATCTACCGAGTGCTGGCCGCACTGACGCTGCTGATGATCCCGTCATTCCTGCTCTTCAGAGGCGCCCGTCCAGCGGCTGGCGGCGGCTCCGCGATGCATTGATTGGCCGCGCGGCGGGAATCGAACTGAAGAGCCCACCCGTCAATCGCTCTCACTCATCATCGCGAAGGCCCGCTCGAAGATCGCAAGCGCCGGCTGGTCGAAGAGCACGATTTCGACGCGCTTGAGCGTGGTTTCAGAACGTAGATGGTCGCGAATTTCCGCGAGCATCACCGCGGCGCAACGCTCCATCGGAAAGCCCGCGATGCCGGTGCCGATCGCCGGAAACGCGATCGACTCGAGCTGATTCTCTTTCGCGCGAAGCAGTGAATTGCGCGTCGATTTCCGCAATCCCGCTTCTTCCGTAATGCCGCCCAACTCCATGCTTGCGGCGTGAATCACGTGGCGGGCCGGCAAATTGCCGCCTTTGGTAATCGCCGCCTCGCCGATCCGGATTGGCCCGATGCGCCGGCATTCCTCCTGGATCGACGGTCCACCTTTGGCGCGAATCGCACCGGCGACGCCGCCGCCAAGAATCAAATCGCTGTTCGCTGCGTTGACGATCGCATCAACCTTCGCGGTGGTGAGATCGCCCGGCCGAATCGTTACCTTTGCACGCCATGATTGCATCAACGTCGACGCTCCTTGTGGTTAAATCGATTGATACCCGAAGGCCTCGTCCTCCGACAGCTAGCCGTATTCGCCTCTGCTATTATTCGCCTCGCCGCGGATGAGCCCAAGAATGCTGAGCAGTGAGGAACACGGGAACCGGGAATCCACCCGCATCGTCGCTACCGTGAATGCGATCGCGGGCACCGCGCTATTTTGCCTGATCGCCCTTGGCGGATGCGCGAAACCGGCGCCGCTCGCACCGCCCGGTTATCTGCAGGTCGATCTGCCGGCCGCGCCGACCGCGATCGATCCACGCATCACCGCCGACGCGATCTCGTCACGCGTCGCGGAACTGATTTATAATTCGCTCGTCCGCATCGACCGCAACGGCGAGTTTGTTGGCGATCTTGCCGAGAGCCTCGAACGCCCTGCGCCGACCGAGATAGTCTTCCATTTGCGCCGCAACGTCCGCTTCAGCGACGGCCGTCCGTTTTCCGCACGCGACGTCAAATTCACCTACGAATCGATCCTCGATCCGGCCACGCTCTCGGTCAAACGCGCCGGGCTGGCCGAGTTGGCGTCAGTGACTATCGCCGATGACTACACACTAACGATGACGACGCGGCGCCCGTCCGCGCCGGCGCTTGCGATGGCGACTATCGGTATCGTGCCCTATGGATCGCCCATTCCGGGGGAGGGCGCTACGCCGCCCGGGACAGGACCCTTCCGGTTGGTCCGGCTCGCTCACGACGAAGCGGTGATTCTCGCTCGCAACCCATATAGTCAGTCCGCGGCGAACGCCGTGCTCGGCCTCGCCCTAAAAGTAGTTCCCGATCCGACCGTGCGCGTGCTCGAGCTTACGGAGGGCAATTGCCGGTTTGCCGAAAACGATGCGCTTCAACCAGAATTGATACCCTATCTCGCGGCGCAGCCCCATCTGCGCATAGTCAGATCGCCAGGCAGCACCTATCATTACCTGGTCTTCAACTTCCGCGATGAGCGCTTGCGCGATCTTCGCGTCCGCCGTGCGATCGCATACGCAATCGATCGCGAAGCGATCGTGGCATCGATGATTCGCGGCAAAGCCCGCGTCGCAAGCGGCGTGCTTGCGCCGGAAAATTGGGCCTACGCCGGTGATGTAACGCACTATCCGTACGATGCGGCGAAAGCACGCGGCCTGATTGAGGCGGCGGGCTATTCGGCGCGCGCCCAGCCGCTCAGGCTGACCTACATGACCACGCCCGAGGGTCGCCGCCTGGCCGAAGTGCTGCAAGCGATGCTGCTGCGAGTTGGCATCGGGCTCGATATTCACACCAACGAATGGGCGACGTTCTATAGTGACTTGCGCAACGGCAACTTCGATATGGCTTCGAGCCAGTGGGTGGGAATCGGCGATCCGCATCAGTACTACGAAATATTCGACTCCCACATGACACCCGGCGCGGGCGGCAGCAATCGCGGTGACTATTCGAATTCACGCATGGACCAACTGGTCGAGGCCGGCGATGCGACGATCGATCCCGTCGCGCGGCGAGCAATTTACCGCGACGTGCAGCGGTTGGCGGCCGACGATTTACCCTACGTATCACTCTGGTGGGACGATAACGTCGCGGCGTACGATCGCCGTCTCACCGGCTTCGCACCCTATCCCAACGGCAGCCTGATTTCGCTCGCGACGGCGGAGTTTCCCTCCGTGAGCCGCGCGCCCCGGCCCACTCCGTGATGCGCCGGCTTTTGCGCCGGCTCGCCGCGCTGGTGCCGGTCGCATTGGGCGTCGCGACGCTGACCTTTGCGCTGATCCATCTGGTTCCCGGCGATCCGGTCTCCGCGATGCTCGGTGACTATACGGCGCCGGCGGACGTCGCGCGGATGCGCCGCGACTTGAAGCTCGATCTGCCGTTATGGAAACAATACGGCGATTTTCTATCAGGATTGGCGCATGGCGATCTCGGCCAGTCCATCTCTCAGCATGAGCCGGTTGCGCAACTCATTCGCGAGCACTATCCGGCGACCCTCGAGCTGGCGGCTGCGGGGCTCGCGGTCGCGATTATCATTGCGTTTCCACTCGGAATAATCGCCGGAGCTGATGCCGGTGGTCCTGGCGATCTCGCTGCGATGGGTTTCGCGATTCTGGGAATCTCGGTTCCGCATATTTATCTCGGTCCGTTGCTGATGATTGTTTTTTCGCTCGACCTCGGCTGGCTGCCGCTCACCGGCCGTGGCGGATTGGCTCATCTGGTATTGCCGGCCGTGACGATGGGCACCGCCCTGGCCGCGATCCTCGCGCGGATGCTGCGGCAAAGCCTGGTGCAGGAGATCGGCGCGGATTACATGCGCACCGCGCGCAGCATGGGCCTCAGCGAAAGCGCCGCCCTGATTCGTCACGGCCTGCGCAATGCGCTCACGCCCGTTATCACGCTGATCGGACTGGAGGCGGGCGCCCTGCTGACCGGCTCGATCGTTACCGAGATGATCTTCTCGTGGCCGGGACTCGGGCGGCTTCTGATGACCGCGATCAACAATCGCGATTATCCCTTGGTCGAAGGTTGCGTATTGACCTTCGCGCTCAGCTACGTCTTCGTGAACCTGATTACTGACTTCGTATATAGCGCCGTCGATCCGCGTATACGACTCGGTTGACGATGAATCGTCGTAACCCCTCACTGACAATCGGAGCGGCCCTGGTCGCGATTCTGACGCTGTCGGCGATTATCGGTCCGCTCGCGCTAAGCACCGATCCACTCGCAATTGATCTCGGTCGTGCGCTTGCGGCTCCCAGCCGAAGCCATTGGCTCGGATGCGATGCTCTCGGACGCGATCTGTTTGCCCGCATCATTTGGGGCGCTCGGCTCTCGCTCGGGGTCTCGACGACGGTCGTCGCGATCTCTCTCGCAGTCGGAGGCTTGATTGGCGGAGCCGCGGCCCTCGCAGGCGGTTGGGTCGACGGCCTCGTGATGCGTGGAGTCGATATCGTGATGGCGTTTCCGGGATTTCTGCTCGCGATCGCACTTGCCGCGATCCTGGGGCCCGGACTGGTTGACCTGGTGATCGCACTGACCGCGATGGGCTGGACTGGCTATGCGCGATTGGTTCGAGGGGAGGTGCTATCGCTGCGCGAACGCGAATATGTCGAGGGGGCACGGGCGCTCGGCGCACGGCCTGCACGATTACTCTTGCAGCACATCGTGCCGGCGCTCGCGGGGCCCGTCACGGTGCAGGCGACGTTCGGTATCGGCGGGATCATCATCGCCGAAGCAGCGCTCTCGTTCCTGGGACTCGGCGCGCGGCCGCCCACGCCAAGCTGGGGCAATATGCTCGACGCGGGGCGCACTTTCATCCTCGTGGCTCCACATCTTACGACCGCCCCCGGAGTCGCAATCGGACTGTCGGTACTTGGCTTCAACCTGCTAGGCGACGGCCTCGCGCAACTTATCGGCCGCCGCCGCTAATGTGCGGAGGGCTCAAACCTCAGTCGTAACGCGGGCGGCGCCGGGCTCAAGATGTGAACGATGATGCTCGCTCGTCGTTGCCGTTTTACCACCGGAACCTCGGCCGGTGGAGGAGCATCGCTCAGCAATGAAGACGGAAGAATCGCTGGATTGACTATTATCGCGCGCCGCGTTTCAATTCGGACAGGCTCTTCGAATAAGGCGGATAAGCAATGCCGCGCTCCGTGATAATCGCCGTTACGAGTTCGGCCGGGGTTACATCGAAGGCGGGATTGAAGATACCGACACCCTTGGGTGTCACCTGCTTTCCGGCGAACTCGCTAATCTCCTTCGGCGAACGCTGTTCAATCGGAATCTGCGCACCGCTCGCGCAATCGAGGTCGATCGAGGAAAGAGGCGCTGCAACATAGAAAGGCACGTTATGCCGCCGCGCCAGCACCGCCAGTGGATAAGTGCCGATTTTGTTCGCGACGTCGCCGTTGGCCGCGGTCCGATCGGTGCCGACGATTACGCAGTCCACCCGTCCGCTGCTGAGTAAACTTCCGGCCATGTTGTCGGCGATTACAGTGACCGGAATGCGATCCTTATGCAGTTCCCATGCGGTCAGCCGCGCACCCTGGAGGAAAGGCCGGGTCTCGTCGGCAAATACCTCGATCTTTTTGCCCGCGTCGCGAGCGGCGCGAATGACGCCGAGGGCGGTGCCATAGCCGGCCGTCGCGAGGGCTCCGGCGTTACAGTGCGTCAACACGGTCGCGCTCTTTCCGATCAGCACCGCGCCATGATTTCCCAGTGCGCGATTCGCCGCGATGTCCTCGTCGTGAATCGCGATCGCTTCCGCACGCATCCGGCGAAAGAGCGCAGGAGCGCTGAGTTCGAGGTTGGCCTCAAGCACCGCGCGCATCCGCTCCAGCGCCCACGCGAGGTTCACCGCAGTCGGGCGGGTCGCCCGCAGAGTATTGGCGACCGTCTCGAAGCGCACTTGAGCGCGCTTTCCCGCGTAGCCCTTAAATCCCAGTGCCGCACCCATCGCGGCGGCAACGCCGATAGCCGGTGCGCCGCGAATTACCATCGTGCGGATCGCCTTGGCCACGCCGCGATAGTCACGATAGGTGCGGATCACCTCGCGGTTAGGCAGCAGGCGCTGATCGATCATCCGCACGCTGTCGGCGCGCCATTCAATAGTCTTCACGGCCACGCTGGTTGATTCTCCGCGGAAATATCGCGTCGCCCGGGACTGCCGCTTCCGGAGTGCGGCGCAGGGGCCAACGATCTGACCGAAATTGCAAGGACCGGCGGCGCTAACGGGATCGCCGTTGGCACTGCCATAATCCGGGCGGGTTTCAGAATACTATCTAGGGCGAGGTTGTTGCGCTTAGACTCGTTCGTAGAGCCCGCGTGCCTTGCGCTTTACCGTTCCCGCTTCAATCCAGCGCGTGATCGCGGCGAAGATCTCGGACGGGCGCTTGCCCTTGATTCCACGGATGTCGCGGATATGGATCGCCTTGAACTGTTTCGGCAGTTGCTCCAAGATGGCGCGCCAGTTAACCCGCCCGCCGCGCTTTCTGCCTGAAGCAGTAACCGGAGCCTTGGCCGCGGCCGCGACGCGCGTTGCGCCAGTTCCGGTGAGCCGTCCCCAGTTACTTTCCTGGTTTTTCAGGTGCAGCAGTTCTTGTTCCTTTGCGCGGATTTCCTTTCGCAGACTGATTAGGATCACCTGGGCCTGCTTCTGAACCTGACGCAATGCCGAACTCACTCCAGCTTTATTTTTCCTACGGGGCATTCCATACTCTCCTTCCAGAACATAGAAACTAAATTCTAAGGCTACACAATCAATTCCGTCAAAACAAGTAGATTTGCGACAACTGACACTACTCAGATTATTACCCCGCCGAAACTGTATTGTTGCCTTCGCCCCTACAGAGACAAACCCATCCGCTGCGCCTGCTGCGAATGAACCTCAAGCAGGGCACTTATGCGATTTGCCGCGCATATCGGGAGCATACCGACAGACTCTCTCTCGATGACTCACTTCGCACGTAGAGCCGCTATCGTACGTTCGATACATATTGGATTAGGAATGAACGATAGCAGCCCGATTGCAATTAACAGTCCCCGAGATGAATCATTATGCCTTGACTGCATTGCGATATGCGTACTTGTGCGTCGCCGAAGGCGAATCCGAATGTATGAAGAATCGAATGGTTTTGCGATTCGAACGGCTGTGTCGACTTGGAAAATTGGCACCTCGATTATATTTATTATTTCACCTCGATAAATAATTTCTTCGCGTGATGGTGAACTCAACTTCAACACCGCAGTCGCATGGCGCGGGTCTGGATCGACCGCCACGGCATGCAGCGCTCGAGGTGCGCGGCCTCGTTCCCGATCGCCTGGGAGCCCCGTGCGCGTCAGAAGAAACCTGCGGCGAAGTAGCGCTGTATAAAAAAATCACGGCCGCCATCGAAGCGAACGACGTTTTAGAAGCAGCAGATCGTGCGATATTGCTCCACAAGGCCTTTCATTCCTGCTCGATATGATCCTAGCTACTACTTGAGGCCAAAAGCCTCAGCGCTATGTTTCTATAGCTTTGGGTGCTATAAGAACCGCATGTTGGGGTCCGACGCGGAATGCGCACCGTGAGTCAGGCCGATTGATCATGGCTTCAGTACTGCCACTGCCGGCCACCATTACGGAGCATACGAAATTGCTCACTTGAAGGTGGGTCATTGAGGTCCCCGAGGAGAGGTTAATGGGCCGCAGACTGTATGTTGGGAACCTGGCTTGGACTGTCACCGATCAAGATCTGCATGACGCCTTCTCGGAAGCCGGAGCAGTCGATAGCTCACAGGTAATCATGGATCGCGCGACGAATCGTTCGCGTGGCTTCGGCTTCGTCGAAATGGCGACGGACGAGGCCGCGGAGACCGCGATCAAGACGCTCAATGGACGCGAGATCAAGGGCCGTCCGATTCGCGTCAACGAGGCGCAAGCCCGGACCGGCGGTGGCAGTCGCGGGTCTGATCGCGATCGCGACTACTAGCCCGCAGCTTGATAGCGCGCCGGCGGCGACGCTCACAGCTTTCCGGTGCGCAAAACTCTCTGCTACCATCTTGCGTGCCGGGTTTAACCCGTAGCACCAGCGGGAACCTCTGCGCTGCCGATCCTCGAACTGTCTTCGCACATCAATGGCCCGGCATTTGACCGGCGGCCCGCCCGCTCCCTTCCAAATAATGTCCAGATTGTCCCAAGAAACGAGGACCGAACGGATTACTCCGCTCGGCCCTCCACCAACCGGGAAAAGGGGGGGCAAACCCCGGTTAGCAAGCTCTATTGTACGCAGCTTTAAGTGACTTGCAAGAGGTCTCCTGACGTAAATTAGTGGCAACCGTTCACGCGCTTGCTTAATCTGGGCACAACGTTTCGCGAAACTCAACCTCTTTGTTTTATCCCTCCATCACTGGACTGCCAGTTAGCAAACGCTGTCTGTCAGTCAGCAGCGGCCGCCTCTGTTACGGCGAGGTTACGCCGCTCGAGGACCGCTTTGAGCAGATGCGGAGGTGACATTGGCAGCTCGGTCATCCGCACGCCGATTGCACGGTAAATCGCATTGGCTACCGCCGCCATCGGTGGCACGATTCCGACTTCACCGACGCCGCGCACGCCCAGCGGATGATTCGGATTCGCGACCTCCACGATCAGCGCCTCGATCATTGGCAGGTCCAGGCAAGTAGGCATGCGGTAGTCGAGCAGGCCCGAGTTTCTCAGGACACCCTTCTGGTCGTAGAAGTATTCCTCGTTAAGCGCCCAGCCGATACCCTGCGCCATCGCGCCCTGCATCTGGCCCTCGACGTAACTTGGATGGAGCGCGCGCCCGACGTCCTGCGCGATGGTGCAGCGCAGGATGCGCACCTTGGCGGTATCGGGATCCACCTCCACGTCAACGCATACGGTGGCGAACGCATTGCCGACGGCTCCGATTGCGCCGGCATTAAGCGCCGCCCGTCCAGTGACCGGACCGCCCGTGCGCGCGAGACGTGAAGCTAACTGCTTGAGCGTCAGCGGCGGCACGCCGTTGCCGATAGCGTTAAAGGTCCTGTTGTTGAAGGAAACTTCCTCGGGTTTTTTCTCCCACAATTTAGCTGCGCGGGCCTTCAGTTGAGTCAGTGCGTCGTGGGCCGCCTCGTAAACCGCCATGCCGGTGGCGAGCGCGATGCGGCTGCCGCCGGTCACGTCGGTGTGGCCGGTCGCGTCGGTGTCGGTGACGAGCGCGCGCACGTCGTCCATCTCGACGCCGAGGACCTCAGCCGCGATCATCGCCTGCACCGCGCGGGTGCCACCGATATCCACCGAGCCGGTGACGACGCTGACGGTGCCGTCGGTGTGGATATTCACGGTGGCGGAGGATTGCAGTCCGCCGTTGAACCAAAAGCCCGCAGCAACGCCGCGCCCGCGATTGGGGCCTTCGATCTTCGAGCGGTAATGGTCGCTGTCGCGAATCGCTTCAATGGTCTCGACAAAGCCGATTTTCTTGAACGGCGGCCCAGCCGGTTGCGGCGTGCCTTCGTGCGCCGCGTTACGGATGCGGAACTCGAGTGGATCGATGCCGCATTTTTCGGCGAGTTCATCGATGACAGTCTCGCAGGCGAAAGCGGAGGCGGGCGATCCGGGCGCGCGATACGCAGCGACCTTCGGCCGATTGACTACTACGTCGAAGGAATCAATGCGCAGATTCTCGAGGACATAAGGTCCGAGTGTGCACATCGCGCCGGGTGCAAACGGCGAGCCCGGAAATGCGCCGGCCTCATACGCGAGCCACACCTCAGCCGCGGTGATCTTGCCGTCGCGGGTGGCGCCCATTTTGACTTTCATCTTGGTGCCGGAGGTCGGCCCGGTCGCACGAAGGACTTCACCGCGAGTCATCACCATCTTGACCGGGCGCCCGCTCTTTTTGGAAAGCAAGGCCGCGACCGGTTCGAGGTAGACGGTGGTCTTGCCGCCGAAGCCGCCGCCGATCTCCGCCGGCACGACGCGGATGGTCCCCTCGGGAATACACAGTACACTCGAGGTCAACGTCCGCACGTTGAATGAACCCTGCGTAGAGCAATAGATAGTCACATGCCCGTCGGGGCTCCAAAGCGCGAGCGCGTTTTGCGGCTCGATATAGCCTTGATGGACAGCGGCGGTAGTGAACTCGCGCTCGACTATGAAATCGGCGCTGCGAAAGCCGGCCGCAAGGTCGCCGCGTTCGAAGCGGATATGGCCGGGGACGTTGGACGCGCGGTCGGGACCTTCGAGGCTGCCGGGGTCGGTGCGGTGCTCCATCAGCTTGGTGCGCAGTTCCTCGAGGAGGATCGGCGCGTCTGGCTTCATCGCCTCTTCGGCGGTCATGACCGGTTGGAGCACTTCGTACTCGACCTCGATCAGTTCGAGCGCTTCCTGCGCGATGTGGCGGCTGGTCGCGGCGACGGCGGCAACCGCGTGGCCGTCGTAAAGGACCTTTTCGCGCGCCATTATGTTGAGCGAGAGGTAGTGAGTATTGACGGTCAGCTCGCCCACCTGCGCCATCACGCCCTTGACCTCGGGGAAGTCTTCGGCAGTGACTATTGCTTTCACGCCCGGATGCTTGAGCGCCTTTGTGATGTCGATGGACTTGATGCGCGCGTGCGCATACGGGCTGCGCAGGACGCAACCGTGGAGCATCCCGGGCAAGGCATAATCGGCGCCGTAGAGCGCGCGGCCGGTGACCTTGTCAACGCCGTCTGGCCGAATTGGCCGCGAGCCGATTACTCTGAAACTTCCATTCGGACTGGACTGAGACATGGTAAACCTCCGAATTGACTCGCAAGCGGCGAGGTTGAATCAGCGAGCAGGCCGTGGGACTGATTAGCCGCCGCCGATCGCCGGGAGGAAGAAAACTTCGCTCGATTCGCGCACGGGTTCAAGCACGCCGGCGGTGCCCATGTCACCATCGATTGAGACCGCGACCGAGGGTTTGACTTCGCCGTCTTCGATTAATTGTTCGCGCAAGCCGGGGAACTGGCGTTCGAGGTCATCGACCAGTTGGCCCAGATTGCGGCCGTTTGCGGTAACGCGATCTTTGCCGTCGGTAAATTTGCGGAGCAGGGCGGGAATTACGACCGTTGCCATTTTGAGGAAGAGGCCGGATCCCGCAGGATCCGGCCCCGGTAGAACCAGTATATCAGTCGGCGGCGGCCGCTTGGGAATCGCTCGCGGCGCGCTTTTTCAGAATCGCCTTCATCAGGCGCGGCGGTGACATCGGCAGTTCCAACATGCGGACGCCGGTGGCACGATAGATGGCGTTGGCGATCGCCGCTGGCGGCGGCACGATCGGAATCTCACCGACCCCGCGGATCCCCAACGGATGGCCCGGCGTGGGGACCTCGATCATGATGGTTTCCAGCTCGGGCAGGTCGAGGCAGGTCGGCATGCGGTAGTCGAGCAACCCGGTATTACGCAGGATGCCCTTGTCGTCGTAAACATATTCCTCGTTGAGCGCCCAGCCGATGCCCTGAGCGGTGCCGCCCTGCATCTGGCCCTCGACGTACGCGGGATGAATCGCCTTACCCACGTCCTGCGCCACGGTGACGCGCAGGATTTCAACCTTGCCGGTATCCGGATCGACTTCGACGTCGATCAGCGTGGTGGCGAAAGAAGGTCCGACGCCGCGCGCATTGACGGTCGCCCGACCGATGATGGGTCCGCCGGTGCGGGCCAGGCGCGGTGCGAGTTGCTTGAGCGTCATCGGCTTGACGCCGTTGCCCGAGGCCGGGCTGAAGAGGCCGTCGGCAAACACGACTTCCTCGGGTTTCTTCTCCCAGGTCTTGGCGACGCGCTCCTTGAGTTGGCGCAACGCGTCATGTGCGGCGTCATACACCGCCCATCCGGTGGCGAACGCGGTGCGGCTGCCAGCGGTGACATCGGTATGGCCAATCGAATCGGTGTCGGCGACGATCGGGCGAACGTCATTGACGTCCGCGCCGAGCACCTCCGCCGCGATCATGGCCTGCGCCGCGCGCGTGCCGCCGATATCGACCGATCCGGTGACCACGCTGATGGTGCCGTCGGTGTGGATATTAACCGTGGCCGACGACTGCAGGCCGACGTTGAACCAGAAGCCGGAAGCGACGCCGCGTCCGCGGTTGGGGCCGGTCAGCTTCGACTTGTAATGCGCGCTCTTCTTGATCGCCTCGAGGGTTTCGACGAGGCCGATGCGCTTGAACGGAGGTCCGACGGTCTGCGGCGTGCCTTCTTTGGAAGCGTTGATGAGGCGAAAGTCGAGCGGGTCGATACCGCATTTCTCGGCTAGTTCGTCGATTACCGTCTCCGACGCCATCGCGGCGTTGGTCGCGCCCGGAGCGCGATAGGCCGCGGTCTTGGGCCGGTTGACGACGACGTCGTAGGCGTCGATCAGGATATTCGGAATGTTGTAGGGCGTGACGATCGTCATCGCGCCGGCGCCGACGGGCGAACCCGGATAGGCCCCGGCTTCGTAGGCGAGCCAGCACTCTGCGGCGACGAGCTTTCCGTCCTTGGTCGCGCCCATTTTGCAGCGGATAGTAGAGCCGGAGGTCGGTCCGGTCGCGCGCAGAACTTCGCCGCGGGTCATCACGAGCTTGACCGGATGACCGGTGATCTTCGAGAGCAGCACCGAAAGCGGCTCAAGGTAAACGGTGGTCTTGCCGCCGAAGCCGCCGCCGATCTCGGCCGGCACGACTTTGATCTTGCCCTCGGGAATGCCGAGCACCGCCGAGCACAGCGAGCGCACCACGAATGGGCCCTGCGTCGAACAATAGATGGTCGCGTGGCCGTCGGCGTTGTAGATGCCGACCGCGTTGTGGGGCTCAATATACCCCTGATGGACCATCGCAGTCTTGAACTCGCGCTCGATGACGAAGTCCGCCTGCTTGAAACCTTCACTCACGTCGCCACGTTTGAACTGCATGTGTGTGGCGACGTTGGTTTCCTTGTCAGCGCCGTCTTCCTTGTTGCGCAGGGTCGGCAGCAGGACCGGAGCCCCCGGCTTCATCGCGTCCTCGACGCTCATCACCGGCGGCAGGATTTCATAGTCGACCTCGATCAGACGCAGCGCCTCTTCGGCGATATGCGGGTTGGTCGCGGCGACGGCGGCGATCGCATGGCCGTCATAGAGCGCCTTGCCCCGTGCGAGGATGGTGGCCGACAGGTGCGCGAGGTTGATCGCCTGCTCGCCGGCCGCTTCCATCTTGTCGGCCAGTTCGGGCAGATCGGCCGAAGTCACGACCGCCTTGACGCCGGGCAGCGCCGCCGCCTTTTCGACATTGATCGATTTAATCAGGGCATGGGCGTGCGGGCTGCGGAGCACCTTGCCGAAGAGCATTCCGGGGAAAGTGTAGTCGGCCCCGTATTTGGCGCGACCGGTGACCTTGTCAACGCCGTCGGGGCGAACCGGACGGGTGCCGATGACTTTGTAATCATGACCGTTCGTTGAAGCTGCCATTTACTTCACCTCTTCTCCCTTTCCCAGCATGTCGCGGGTGGCTTCCGATGCTGCTTTGCGGGGAACCTTGCCATGATGACTGGTACCCACGCCGTCCGCGACGTGTTTCGCCGCGTCGATGACCGCCTTCACGATCTTGTCATAGCCGGTGCAACGGCAGAGATTGCCCGCCAATGCGTAGCGGATGTCGGCTTCGGTCGGCTGCGGATTGTGATCCAGCAGGGCCTTGGCCGACATCAGAAATCCCGGCGTGCAGATGCCGCACTGCAGGCTCGCGTGTTCGAGAAACTTCTCCTGCAGGACGTGCAGGGTGGCGCCGGTGGCGAGCCCCTCGACGGTGGTGATGTTCTTGCCTGCGGCCTCAACGCCGAGCATCAGGCATGAGCATACCGGGCGGCCGTCGATTATTACGGTGCATGCACCGCAGTCGCCTGTGAGGCAGCCTTCCTTGCTACCGGTCAGGTCGAGCTCATCGCGCAGGACTTCGAGGAGGCTCTGGCGGGGCTCACACAGGAGTTCGACGGGATCGCCGTTGATAACCGCTTCGACAATTACTTTCTTTACCATGATAGATGCCGCTTGCTTTCCAATTGTTAGCGTTGTTCGCTCTGACGCGCGCGATCCGCCGCGATTGTGAGTACCCGGCGGGTCAGCACGCCGACTATATGGCGCCGAAACTCGGCCGTCCCGCGCATGTCGTCGATCGGTGTGGCGACAGAGATCGCCAGGCGCCCCGCATTTTCGATCGCCGCGGCGTCGAGCTTTTTGCCGATGAGCGACTTGGAGGCCTCGGCCGCGAAGATCGGCGTCGGTCCCACAGCACCGAGCGCGATACGCGCGTCGACCGCGCGATCATCGCCGAGATCGAGCGTCAGCGCAGCGCCCACACCGACTACCGCGATATCCATCTCGTTGCGCGGGATGAAGCGCAGGTAGGCGTCGGACGAATGTTTGGCCGGCGTGTCGATCAGGAATTCGACGAGCAAATCACCAGGCTGCAACACGGTGCGGCCGGGAGCGGTGATGAAGGTCTCGACCGGCACCGTGCGTTCGCCGCCGGGACCGACGATGCGAGCCTTGGCGCCGAGAGCGATCAGCGCGGGAGTGGCGTCGCCCGCCGGCGATCCGTTGCAAAGATTACCGCCGACACTGGCGCGGCTTTGAATCTGGAGCGAGCCGATCAGATGGGCCGCCTCGGTCAGACCGGGATAGTACTTGCGCATGTCGGCGTTTTCATGGATCTCGATGCACGAGACCGCGGCGCCGAGGTGGAGTCCGTCCTGCAGACTGAACGAGATGCGATGCAACTCGGGAATCTGCTTGACGTCCACCACGAATTCGGGACGCCGCGTGCCCGCGCGCAATTGAATGATGAGGTCGGTGCCGCCGCTGAGCGGCCGCGCCTTTTCGCCATGTGCGGCGAGCAGCTTTACCGCCTCGGCGATGGTTTTAGGGGATTCGTAATTAATCGCGTGCAAGGCCGCAAAACCTCCAAGTCGGGCGATGGTTCGATCGCCGCTTCATTTCAAACGCGCACTCTAGCGCAAAGGGCCGCGAAAAGGCCAACGTCCGCGGAGACCTCACCCGCGCTTGCTGCGCGAGCTTGCCCTCTCCTTGGACAGGTAGAGGCCTCAGGGGATTTTCCAATGGTTCCTGCCCGCCGAACGCAAAGCATTCAGCGGCCTCTCCCCTCGGGGGGCTTTGCCTCATAATACCTACCTGCCCCATAAACCGCGAAGCTGCCCCAAAAAGATAATGCGCGGAGCGGTTTCCCCATCATTGTTGTTTTGGTTGGTTTGGGGGATTCTCGTGATATTTTGTGTTCAAGAAGGGGCACATGTGGGCTTGATCAGATTTATAAGCCCACCAGCGACAGAAGGGCCTGACGTCCACTTCATCAGTCCCGTCAGGATTCTGAAATCCTGTTCGATACTTAAAATCCCCGACAGCATACAGTTTCTCGGTTCCATTAAGGAACGCCTGCCAGTCGGATGGCGACAAGGCGTCATTACTGCTCAGCGGTTCAGGCAATTGATCTCCGTATTCAAGATTGGGTGGCATATCAAATTCGCCGACGCCAGCGAGTTGAACTGTCTGCACAAGAGTCGGATCCTGCTGAGCCATCTCGAAAACGCCGCCAAAGAAAAAATTCAGCGCGGGCAGATTGCCCGTATTCACAAACTGGACGGTGCCTGTGATTTTGCTTCCGACCGTGAGCGGGTCGTACTTGATTTGGTTGACAAAAACATTGGGACTTTGGGCGATTTTCAACGCTTGTTGAGTTTGCATGTTAGCAACGAGCATTGCACGCCACTGATTGTAGGCAACGATCCCATAAAAAACGACTGCGCCCAAGGTCAGAGCCTCAACGATAATCTTCGCCCGCTCGCGGATTCGTTGCTCGCGGTGCTCGGTCTTGTCGCCATCGTTTACGGTTATTGGACCATCAATTTTTACCCTTGCTGGATAAAGGGTGTTGCGATTTTGATTGCCGGGATTGGAATTTTTGCCTGTGGGATTAACGGTCTGTTGAGTTGGGGTGCTGGTATTCTTTGAGGGTCTTCTGTGCGCCATCTGGCTCCCCTTGGTCGAATTAATTCATCAAAAACTGCGGCGTTACACCTAACTCAAACATCGCATGAATCAGGCAACAAATATTGTGCGCCAACGCTTTCAACAGCACTTCGTTGATCTGTGCAGTCAGCGTCTTACTGCGAACCGAATCACCAAACACGCGCTTGATCGAGGAGAAGGTCGATTCGACGTTCGACCGCTTGTGATAGGCCTTGAGAAATTCATCGCGGTTCAGGATGAAGTAGGCGAACAGCCGATTCCACGTTTGAGATGGCGAAGTCCCCTTCGCGTAGCTCTTGAACGGGATGAACGGCTCGGCACCTTTGCTGACAGTCAACTCAAGATTCGCATAGGAACTATAAGCCTTATCGCCCATTACGCGGGCAACATTAAAGTGCTCGGCAGTTTGACCGATCAGCGGCGCAAAGAACGGCGAATCTTGGGTGTTCTTTTGGGTCGCCTCGATAGCCGTGATGACGTTGGTTTTAACGCCACACACTGCATGAACCTTGACCCAATCGTGCTGGCGCTGGACCTTGTGCGCACCATACTTCTCTTGCTGCCAGAGTCCCACAAGCTGCGTGCTGGTAAAGCCAGTCGAATCAATCGCAAACTCGGTTTCGACGGTCTTGAGCGGAAGCGCGGCGTTCGTAACCAATTCTCGGATGATCGGAGTAACGGACTCGGATTCGAGGCACCGGAACAACGAGTTATAGTGCGGAGCGCAGGTGATAAGCCCCTTAGCCTGAGCGTCCCGAACATCGGTCATAAAGCGCCGCGCGCTAGCCGTGCTGTAAACCTTGAAAGCGGCGCAGAAGATCATATCGTGGAGAGGCAATCGCGGGCGTCCGCGTGTCTGTTCCGGCTCTGGAATGTTCGCGCACAGATCGCGGAGCAAGTTCAAGAACATTTCTTTCTCATTGACCTGAGCAGCGTTGTACGCGGGCCAATTCTGCGCATAGGTGACGCGGACGGCGGCTGTCTCTTTAACCGTCGTGCTGTCGCGGTTGATAGTGGTTTCACGGAAGAGGACGTATTGCACGGCGAAAACGTGTTTGCACGGGAGTTGGCGCAACTCGAAGTCGGGGCAGGTGCAAAATTTGCCCTCTTTCGTGATGGTGACCGCGTAGCGTCCCTTGTCGGATTGCGACGGCACGATCCATGTGCCGCGATCCCGTTGGGTGATTTTTGCGGTCGCTGCGATTTGCTGTCCTCGTTCTTGCCGTGCGTCCATGTCCGTACTCCTGCTCTTTGGTATATACTAATCGTATATCCAAACAGGGGTACTTGTCAATACCGCTCGTATATATTATTAGTAGATATGAGAGGTGTGGCGCGATGGCGAAAGAGAAAGATATCGGGATGGTCAAGCTGGACGGATGCCGGTGCCGATGCGGGCACGAATGGTTGCCGCGAAACGGCGAACGTCCATCCGTGTGCCCTAAATGCAAGTCGCCAAGGTGGGATAAGCCGAAACAGATGGCGACTCGTTGAAATTTGTCAGGCAAGGTCGTTGTATGGTTTAATTAAATTGGTGGGGGTGGCCGGCTTCGCTCCGGCGACGCGAGACTTTGCAGGCCCCCGCTCTACTGGGCTGAGCTACACCCCCACCGATTCTTCCTCAGAACGGAATATCTTCATCGTCGTCAGATGGCTGTCTGTCTGGCGGCGAAGTCACAACAACCGGCACATCTGCACTGGGGATCGCCGACACGGGCGCCTCGCCACGAGCAACTTTGTTGACCAAATCCCAGCATTCGCGGAGATTGCGGAAGCTCGTAGACGACTCACTCTGGGGATTGAAACACCATTTGCCGTCCTCACCCCTGTTCCCTTTCCAAAAAAAGCCGTGCTGCCGAATCAGCTTCCAAAGAAGCTGTTCTTCGTGGTTCAGCAACTCGGGGTAACGAAAGGCCAATTTGACGAAACGCTCGGGCGCATCAACATCCCACAGTTCCGAGGCCGCTGTTCCGATGCTCGTCGTATAGTTGTTTCCCCTATCGTCATAGTGCTCACCGATCGTCACGGTTTTGAGGGCCTCTTCGATTGCCCACTCGATAAAACTCGACAGCGTGCGCCGTTGTTTCCGGCCAGCCAGGTCCGCCAAGTAGCGCAGTTTAGGATCGAGTCTGACCGTGACGGTTTCAGACCGAACCTTGCCGCCTCTACCGATTCTCACCCGCGCTCCGCTTTCGCTACCCATCGCCAAAAACGCAGAGTCCATTGTGTTCGCACTCCATCCGAAAGAGTCCTTAAAGTTCTGAGATTATCTAGGCAGAAATCGTATGCGGTTTCAATACGAACTCAGCACACGTCTTCGATAATCCTGTGGACAGATTCGATGTACGCGAAACCCAATGTTGTGTGGAGATTGAGAAATGACCAGAAACATTGAAGTTTTGCCCGATGGGCGAATGACAACGGGCCGCCGCTACGTTGGGCTGTCGATAAAAACGCTTGCGATGAAAAGATGTGACGGGACTGGTCCGAAGTTCGTGAAGCGCGGGCGTATCTTTTACTACCGCGAAGATTTGGACAAATGGCTGCGCGCAGCCCGATTCAGCCGGACAAATGAATCTTCGTTGACCGGACAATCCTAGTGCTATATACTAGTGGTATATCTTAACCGTGGAGTGTGGTTATGTCTGACGAAGACGTTCGCAAGGAATTTTTGAAGAAAACAGAAAAATTAGATGCCATAGCGGAAATGTGGCGCAAGAGAGCCGAGGCGGGGCAATTATCCAGAACCGACTTTAAAGAGGCAATGAAGGTCGCATCAATGGCGATATCAGATTGCGTGTCCGAAATGGAAAACCGCGATGAGTCGTCGCGGCTTAGCGCGCGTACATTGTCAGTGATAACAGAGACCCTCCGAGCTACACACATTCATCGATGAATTAATTCTTCTGCTCGTGATACTGGACCGTTCTTAACTGCCCCAAAAATCAGACGACTGTCACCAAAAAGATGGGAATAAGGGGCTTTCTAGGGCAAAGCCCCCCTCGGGGAGAGGCGCCTTCGAATAAGCGCAGCGAGGATTCTGCTTACTCTTTAAAACCGTGCCGGGCGACGACGCCGGCGGCCGCGCGCGACAGAATCGGTGGATGCGTGCCCATCCGCTCGAAGCGCGGGTCGGTGGTCTGGCCGCGCACGAAGCGCACGTAAATCTGCTGCAGCACAGTGGCGGTCTTCCACAGGCCCCACGCGCGATAGTAATCGACGTAGGTCAGGTCGCGGCCGCTGCGCCGCGCATAGAGCTGGGCGAGTTCGTCGCGGGTCATGAAACCGGGCCGCGCGGTATGCGCATAGCCTTCGCTCATCGCCAGCAGATCCTCGGGGTCGCTTGCCTCGCGCCAATAATTGAGCGAGGTGCCGAGGTCGATCATCGGATCGCCGACGGTGGACATCTCCCAGTCGAAAACGCCGACGATCTTGCCGCTGTTGTCGGGCGCGAACATGACGTTGTGCAGGTAGAAATCGTTATGCAGCAGGGCCGGCGGCTGCGCCGGCGGCAGGTTATCGAGAAACCAGGCGCCGAGCTTGTTCATCAGCGGGAGTTCAGCGGTCTTGGCCTTTTCCCAGCGATCCATCCAGCCGGTTATCTGGCGGCGCACGAAGCCGTCGGGACGGCCGAGTCCGCCGAGACCGAGCTTTTCGTAATCGACCGAATGGAGATCGGCGAGCGCCTCGATGAAGTGCTCGGACATCGCGCGGAACGTTTCGGGCGTCTGCGTGAGGCCCGACGGCAGCGGGCGCCGATTGGGGATGACGAAGCCGCTGCGACGCTGCATCACGAAAAACGGGGCGCCGATAATCGACTTGTCCTCGCATAGCAGGATCGCACGCGGAGCCGGCTCGTAGGCTTCCCACAGACGCGACAGCACGCGGTACTCGCGCGCCATATCATGAGCGGAGGGCGGCAGCGGTCCGAACGGCGGACGCCGCACCACCCATTCGTGCGCGCCGAAGCGCAGCAGGTAGGTAAGGTTCGAATGGCCGCCGTGGAACTGCAATACCTCGAGCGGCTGGTCGGCGTGCGCTACTTGATGTTCGCGCAGGTAGGCGACGAGCCCGGGCCAGTCGAGTTGCTCCTCGTCGCGGACCTCGCCGTACTCGGGAAGCGGTTGGTTTATGTCTTCCATTTCCTCTGTCATGCCAGACCCCGAAAGGCGCGCGTGCACCGAGCCCGATTGCAGTCAGTCCGCGGTTAATCTCACAGAGGCGACGCGGGCGACTGCGGCCGCTAGTTCTTCCATTTGCGGCATTCGCGCCGCGCGATCGTCATGCGATGGACTTCGTCGGGCCCGTCGACGATACGCATCGAGCGGTTCTCGCGCCAAAAGCGCGCGATCGGCAGGTCGTCGCTCATGCCCAGCGCGCCGTGGAGCTGAATCGCGCGGTCGAGCACGCTCATCACCATGTTGGCGGCCTGCACCTTGATCATCGCGATTTCCTGACGCGCCTCGCGCTTGCCGACAGTATCGATCTTCCACGCCGCATGCATCACGGCGAGCCGCGTGGAGTCGATCTCGATGCGCGAATCGGCGATCCATTGCTGCACGTTGGCCTTGTCGGCGAGCAGGCTGCCGTGGGTGAAGCGGGTGTTGGCGCGCTTGCACATAAGTTCGAGCGCGCGCTCGGCCACGCCGATGTTGCGCATGCAATGATGGATGCGGCCGGGACCGAGGCGCGCCTGCGCAATCTTGAAGCCGTCGCCCTCCTTGCCGAGGACGTTGGTCACCGGCACGCGGCAATCCTTATAGATGATCTCACAATGGCCGCCGCCCCCCGCATGCCCCATCACCGGCACCGCGCGCACCAGGTTAAAGCCGGGCGTATCGGTGGGCACGATGATCATGCTCGCGCGTTTATGCGGCTCGGCGTCGGGATCGGTCACGACCATCGCGATCGCGAAGCTCGAACCGATGCCGTTGGACGTGAACCATTTGTGGCCGTTGATATTGTAGTAATCGCCTTCGCGGGTCGCGCGAGTTGCGAGCTGGGTCGGATCGGAGCCCGCGGTCTCGGGCTCGGTCATCGAAAAGCAGGTGCGCATTTCGCCCGCAAGGCAAGGCTCGAGCCACGCCTTTTTCTGCGCGGGGGTGGCGAAGTCTTCGAGAATTTCCATGTTACCAGTATCGGGCGCCATACAGTTGAAGGCGCGCGAGCCGATCGGGCTGCGTCCCATGAGTTCGGACAGCGGCGCATATTCGGAGACCTTCAGCCCCTTGCCGTGCACCTCGTCGGGCAGGAACAGGTTCCACAAGCCGGCCGCCTTGGCCTTGGCGCGGACCTCCTTGAGCACCTGCGGCTCGGTATGCTCCTTGCCCGGCACGCTCATCTCCTGCTCCACCTGATGTTCGATCGGGTAAACATATTGATTCATGAAGTCCGAGACCTTTTTCTGCAGATCCTGGACCTTGGGCGAAAGTGCGAAATCCATTTAGTTCCTCGCGCGCGATTGATGCGGGCGCCGTCACGGCCCGTCGTACCTAGATAATCCAACGCGGCACTGAATAGAAGCGTCGCGTTGCGACAGCGGCGCCGCGCGGCAGGTAATGAGCCTCCCCCAGCGTAGATCAGCACGGCCAATGGGTTTTATCTTTCGCCACCAATCTGCTAGATGCAGCGGCAAAGTAGTGCGGTGCGTGCCGCCGGAGGCGAGAATATGGACCTGGCCAAGCAGAGTGTGGACGTTGGCATTTTTACCAACAACCTTGAGAGCATGCAGGAATTTTACGGCAAGACGCTGGGGTTGCCGTTCGAATCCGTGATGCCGGTGGGCGGCGGAATCAAGCAATACCGCTACTTGGCGAATGGCTCGGTAATCAAGCTGATGCATACGACGGAACCGCTGTCGCGGCGGCATCCGGGCGGTTACGAAACCATCATGATCGCCTCGTCTACCGCGAAAATCCCGCGCTTCCTGCCGGATCCGGACCACAATTCGGTTGAAGTTATTCCAACCGGCCACGATGACATTACCCAGCTCGAGATTCGCGTCGGCGTGATCGATCCCGACGCCTTCGCCACCTTCTATACTCAGGCGCTCGGCGCTATCGCGATCGGCGGCAACCGTTTCAAGATTGGCGATACGATCGTCGCGGTCTTCCACGAGCCCGAAACCAAAAAGGTGGCGCTGCTGCCGTTCGCCAATGCGCTTGAAGTGGTCAAGGGCATGGCCGGGCTCGGGATTCGATACATCACGTTGGGCGTGAAGGATTGTGGCGCAGCGTTTGCGGCGCTCAAGCAGGCAGGAGCGGCCGAAGCGCTCGCGCCGGTCAATTTCGGCACGGTCGCGCGGATTGCCTTCGTGCGCGACCCCGACGGCAACTTTATCGAGTTGGCACAGCGCCCCGCCCCGGCGGCTTGAGGCGAAGGGCAGCCGGCACACACCGGCTTGATGGACTATGGCGAAACGTTCACCGCCACAAGTAGCGAAGCGCTTTAGCTATTACACTGAGAGGTAAGATCGATGGGTACAGCCGAAAACAAGGAAACCGTCCGCAAGATGGGCGAGGCAAAGGGCCTCGAGCAGATGCTGGCCACTATGAGCGACGACGTCCGCTGGACCATTATCGGGACCACCAAATACTCGCTCACCATGAACGGCAAGCAGGAAATCACTAACAAGCTGCTGCATCCGATTTTTGCGGAGTTGGAAAGCATGGGGACCAACCATGTCGACAACGTTATCGCTGAGGGAGATTACGTGGTGGTGCAGCAGCATGCGAGCGGGCGCAAGACCAAGACCGGCAATCCGTACAACAATACCTATTGCATGGTCTTCAAGCTAATCGGCGGCAAGATTAAAGAGATCACGGAGTATCTCGATACCGAACTGGTCACGGCGGCGTTCGGCCGTTGAAAGCGGGTTTGCATCAGCCGCCTGAAGTTAGATAAGGCGGACGACACCCTCCGCGAACTGCATTCGACTGAAATAGGGCTCGCGTTTTGACGCGAGCCCTATTCTATTTCAACTGAGTAATGTGGAAGGCGCCGGAATGCGGCGCCGTGAAGGTTAGGCCCAGCGGGAGCGCTGGCGTTTGCGCGGCGCACGACTGCCGGTTGTCCGAAAGACTTTGACCGGCTTGGGCGCCGAAATCTCAGGCTGTTCGATGCCCTCGACCGATTCGCGATCGAGCGTGATCCCCAAGGCGCGCTCGATGCGTCCCAGGTTCACCCGATCGTCCGGCGTCACCATGCTGATGGCGCAGCCTTCGCGGCCCATCCGCGCGGTGCGTCCGATGCGATGGATGTAATTATCCGGTTCGTCGGGCAGGTCGAAATTGATGACGTGCGAGACGCCCTGGATATCCAGTCCGCGGGCCGCCACGTCGGTCGCGACCATCACGCGGAAGGTGCCCTTGCGAAAACCGGCGAGCGCCGCGTTGCGCTGGCCTTGCGAGCGGTCGCCGTGAATCGGCACCGCGTGGATACCTTCGCGCGTCAGCATCTTGGCCACGCGATCGGTGCGGTCGCGCGTGCGGGTGAAGACGATCGCGCTTTCGACTTCCGGCCGTTTGAGCAGGGCCAGCAGCAATTCGCCCTTCTGGCTCATCCCGACCGGGCAGATCATCTGGCTGATCGAGGAAGGCGGCGCGGCCTTGTCTCCTATACTGATACGCTCGGGATGGACCAGGAATTCGCGCGCCATGCGTGCAGCCGCCCCTTCCATCGTGGCCGAGAACATCAGCGTCTGGCGCTTGGTCGGCACCATTTTAATGATGCGGCGTAATTGCGGCATGAAGCCCATGTCGAGCAGACGGTCGGCTTCGTCGATGACGACGATCTTGATCCGATCGAGCGAAGTGGTGCCGCGCTCGACGTGATCGATCAGCCGGCCCGGACATACGATGAGGACGTGGGCGCCCTTGCGCAGGTCGTCTATCTGGCGGCGCATCGATTCGCCACCGACGACCAGTACGGCCTTGAGTCGGGTATTACGCGCGAGAATCATAAACTCGCGCAGCACCTGCGCCGCTAGCTCACGCGTCGGTTCGATGATCAGCGCAGCCGGGCCCTGCGGCGGTTCACGATGCAGCCGGTCGATCAGCGGAATCAGAAAGGCCGCGGTCTTGCCGCTGCCAGTCTCGGCGGTCGCGACGACGTCGTGACCACTCATGATTACCGGGATCGCGCTGCTCTGTATCGGCGTCGGGTGATGATGGCCGCGGTCACGGATGGAACGATGTATCTCAGGGGATAGTTCGAAGGCGGAAAACGACAATGTGTCCTACGTGGGAAGTCGTGGTATTTCGGGCGACACCCTTGCCGCGCCGTTTAGTATGGTTGAGGGGGAAAAGCGCTCGTGAATCCCGAGCTGCGTGTCAATCATAAAGACTTCTGGTACTTAAACGTATATGTTCTGAGCGGCCAAAGCAATCCCCATCCACTTATGCGGCGCGCCCGCGTCTGTCGGCTTGGAGTGCATGCGCGAGCGCCGCGGCAAATCCGGCGGCCATCTCGCGCCGCAAAGCAGCAATCGTCACCCGCACCCCAGGCGCACTCTCGACGCGAAAGCGCTCACCCGGCGCGACCGCCCATCCCGCCGCCATCAGCGCCTGAATCGTCGCGCTCTCTTCGGCCACCGGAATCCAGATGTTAAGCCCGGAGCGCCCATGCGCACGGATTCCATGACTGGCGAGCGCGTCGATCAGCGCCGCGCGCCGCGCCGCATACTTCTTTGCCGCCCTTCGAATGAGCTTCTGCGTATCAGCATCATCGAGCAACTCTGCCACCAATTGCTGCAGGAGATGACTCACCCAGCCGGTGCCTAGCCGTTGGCGCCCGGTGACCCGCGAAATCGTGAGCGCATCGCCGGCGATCATCGCGAGTCGTAAATCAGGGCCCAAGAATTTCGATACCGATCGCACGACCGCCCATCGTGCATGCGCTTCATTGCCGAGCGTGAAGGCGCCAGCGCCGGCGATCGGCCCGGCGTGGTCGTCATGGATTAGCAGAACCTCAGGATATCTCTGGATCAGCGCTCGCAACTCAGCCGTGCGATCGGCGTCGAGTGTGGCCCCGGTCGGGTTTTGCGCGCATGGCGTTATGACGATCGCTTGCACGCCGGCTTTGAGCACGCGCGCCAGGTCCGCCGGCACCATGCCCCGATCGTCCACCCGCACCGGCCGCGGCAGCAGCCCGAGTGCGCGCGCTAGATCGAACACGTCAGGATAGCCGGGGTCTTCGACCGCGACGCGATCGCCCGGCCGCAGATGGGAGGCGAAGAGCCGCTCGATCGCGTCGAAGGCGCCACCTACGACCGCGATATCCCGCGCCGCAATTCCGTCGGCCTCGAACATTCGCGTGGCAGCGCGGATCAGGTCGGGCCGATTTGGCGCCATGCCGTACAGGCGCGGCGAATACTTTATGCCGCCGACCGCCGTTGCGAGGTCGGGGAGCAAGGCCGGGTCGGGATTGCCGAGCGCGAGGTTGTGCACGTTGCCGGGGACGATCGGAGCGCCGCGTCCGGCGACGGGCGGCATGAAGCTGACGGTCGTGCCGCGCCGGCCGTCGCCGGCGATCAAGCCGCGCGTGCGCAGTGCGGCAAAGGCTGCGGCGACCGTCGCGGGGCTGAGCTTGAGCGTCGCGGCCAGCGCACGCACAGTCGGCAAGCGCTCGCCGGGGTGCAATGCCGCGGCCATGATCCCGCGCTCGATACTGGCGGCGAGTTGGTTTGCGCTGGAGCCGGTAATTGAGTATTGTCTTATCACGTTAATAGTTTTGTACTGTAACAAAAATGAGCGAACACGGCAAACCGGTAAGTAGAGATCAAGCGCAGCAAGAAACCGCAGCGGAGCGTATCGAGCCCACCGTCCGCACAAAGATCAATCGCTACCCTGCGCGCGGGAATTACGATCGCAACGCGGTCGAGGCGATTCTCGACGAGGCGATGGTCTGCCACGTCGGCTTCGCGATTGACGGGCAGCCCTACGTGATGCCGACGATTCACGCTCGCGATGGCGCCCGGATTTTCATCCACGGTTCACCGATGAGCCGGATGCTGCGAACGGCGGCGGCGGGCGTGCCGCTATGCCTGACCGTCACGCTGCACGACGGTATCGTGCTGGCGCGCTCCGCCTTCCATCATTCGATGAATTATCGCTCGGTGGTGGTGATCGGCAGGGCGCATGAAGTGAGGGCAACGACGGCGAAGCTGGCTGCTATGCGTGCGCTGGTCGATCACCTGATGCCGGGCCGCTGGGAGGACGCGCGGCAACCTTCCGCGGGCGAAATCGCCGGCACATTGATTCTCGAATTGCCGCTTACCGAGGCCTCGGCCAAGGTCCGTACCGGTGGTCCGCTCGATTCGGAAGAGGATTACAAGCTGTCGGTATGGGCCGGGGTGGTACCGTTGACGCTCGCGCCCGGTGCGCCACAACGCGACGAGCGCCTGCCCGGCGGGATCGAGCTGCCTGATTACGTGCGCCGCTGGCGCCGGCTTTCAAGCTAGTCGACGGCGAGGAATCTCAGGCCTTGCGCTTGGGCGGCGCCGCGGGCGGTGCTTCGTCGAGTTCCCCATCATCGGCGTCGGCTGCGGCCTGGTTGAGCGGAATCGGCTTCGCGGCGAGCTTGACGCGCAGCTTCCCTTCGATTTCGTCGGCGATGTGCGGATTCGCCTTCAGCAGGTCGCGCGCATTTTCGCGTCCCTGCCCGATACGCTCACCCCCGTATGAGTACCACGCGCCGAGCTTCTCGATAATGTTGTGCTCGGACGCCATGTCCACCAGCTCGCCCTCCTTCGAGATGCCCGAGCCATACAAAATGTCGAATTCGGCTTCGCGAAAAGGCGGCGCAACCTTGTTCTTGACTACTTTGACCTTGGTGCGCGATCCGATTACCTCGGTGCTGCTCTTGATCGTCCCGATGCGGCGAATGTCGATGCGGACCGAGGAATAGAATTTGAGCGCATTGCCGCCGGTGGTAGTCTCGGGATTCCCAAACATCACGCCGATTTTCATCCGAATCTGGTTGATGAAGACCACCACCGTGCGCGAGCGCGAGATGATCGACGTGAGCTTGCGCAGCGCCTGCGACATCAGCCGCGCCTGCAGGCCCATCTGCGGCTCGCCCATCTCGCCTTCAATTTCCGCGCGCGGCACCAGCGCGGCCACCGAATCGATTACCAGCACGTCGATCGCGCCCGATTGCACCAGCGTCTCGGCGATTTCGAGCGCCTGCTCGCCGTTGTCGGGTTGCGAGATGAGCAGGTCTTCGACGACCACCCCGAGCTTGCGCGCGTAGCCTGCGTCCAGTGCGTGTTCGGCGTCGATAAAGGCGCCGATGCCGCCGAGCTTTTGCGCCTCGGCGATACACTCGAGCGCGAGCGTGGTTTTGCCCGAAGACTCCGGGCCGTAAATCTCGACCACCCGTCCGCGCGGCAGTCCGCCCACGCCGAGCGCAAGATCGAGTCCCAGCGAGCCGGTCGGAATCACGGCGATATCGCCCGCGATTGCCTGCTCACCGAGCTTCATGATGGAGCCCTTGCCGAACTGTTTTTCGATTTGGCTGAGCGCCAAATCCAATGCCTTGGTCTTGATTTCCTGCGCCATCGACGCCCCCGCACTGCGGGCCTTGAGAGTACCCGCGCAAAATCTTGCCACAAATTACGCACAATAGCGCTAGGGGCTGGTCAGGCTTGCCCACAGTGATGGCGGAATCCTGCGTCGATTCCACCGCCGATCGACCTCGCCGAGCGCCGTGCCACCGATCTCCGGTGGTTCGTCGCGAACTACGATCCGCCGCCGAAGGGATAGCGCGCCAGCTCCTCGTAGCGCGCCGCGTCAACCGCCAGCATACTTCGGTAGAGTATCATCGATTGCGCCGCGCTATGACCAAAATCGCGCTCCGCCGCCGCCTCAATCGCCGGGCGTATCGCACTCCATCCGCCGAGGCCGCGGACCCGGCCAATCGTCAGATGAGGCGAGTAGGCGCGGCGTTCCGGCGCCAGTCCCGACTCGATCGCGCCGCGCTCGATCCTGCTCGCCAACGCGATCAATTCCGTGCTCTCCAGCCCGGCCCAGACGACCCGAGGCCGCGTCAGGTCAGGAAATGCGCCGGTGCCGCGAACGCGAATGGTAAAGCTCCTGGTTGACGCCGCGATTCTTATGAGCGCGCAATCGAGCCGCTCGAGCGTTTCCGCTTCCACCCGGTCGCCGAGAAAACGCAAGGTGAGGTGAAGGTTGGCGCGCCGCACCCAGCGAACGGCGCCGCACGAATTGCCCGCCGGCCCCAGCGCTTCGATAAAATCCGCCACCGCGCGCTTCACGTCAGCCGACAACCGGAGCGCGACGAAAGCGCGAATCCGATCGGGCATCATGATCGCGCAGGCCTCATCTGCGTAAACCCGCGGCGGAAATCGTCATGCCGAGGTGTGAAACTCGCGCTGCCGCGCGCTAATGTTGATGCACCAGCGCGTGCTCGACCAACGCCAGCCGATCGTTGCCGAAGTACATGTCGCCCTCGACGAACATCGTGGGCGATCCGAAGCCGCCGCGCTCGATCAGTTCGTCGGTGTTGGCCTTGAGCTTTTCCTTGTACTCGGGCAGTGCGATTTTGCGAAAGTATTCCGCGTCGTCGAGCCCGGTCTCGCGCACGATATCGCGCAGCACTTCGTCCTTGCTGATGTCGCGATTGCCGCCCCAGTAGGTCTCGAACACCTTGCGCGAGTATAACGAAATCTTACCGTGTTCCTGCGCGACGAAGGCCCCGCGCATCGCTTTGACCGAATTGACCGGGAAAATCACCAGCGCCGCCGGGTCCGTTATTTTGAGCTTGTACAGATGCGCCCAGTCCTGCAGGTCCTTCTTGTAGTAGCGCGCTTTGACCTTCACCGGCCGCTCGCGCGACTCATAGACCGACGGATTCACCGTATTGAAAACGCCGCCGACCAGGATCGGCCGCCACACCAGGTCCGCACCGTGGCGCTGCGCGACTTCCTCGATCTTCGTAAACGCCAGATAGGTCCACGGACTCGAACAGTCGTAAAAGAACTCGAGCTTCTTGGCCATCGCAAACGCCCCCATCACAGGAAAGTCGGTCGCGCTGAAAATAGCACAACGGGTGGCCGATCGGGTAAGCGCGCGGGTTGCGCGTAGTGTGGCAATTTCATTATTTCCGAGCGCCCGCGGGCGGCGGTGCGCCGGTTACTTCGATCAGGTCGGCATACACGTTGCCGAAAAAAACCGATGCCGAAATCCGCACCGGCAGATGGCGTGCGTCGTCCGTCACCCAGACCGTGGTCTCCCGCGTCTGGCTGCGGAAACTGCCCTCGCTCAGCCACAACACCCAAGGCTGGATCTTGAGCGTGTCGAAGGTGCCGAGCGCGGTCGTGATACGTTCGCGCGCGATCACCTTGAAGGCGAACACGTAGCGATTGCCGCCGCTGAAGACGTCGAAGTTCAGGCTCTCGCCGGGCCGCAACGGTTGCGACAGCGCCATCATCGCGCCCGAAAACGGACCCAACGGATCGCCGCCGCTGAAGCGTCTCGTGGTGATTTTGCCGTGCCTGCTGGTCTTGATCGCAGTCACCAGCCGCTGGCTCCGATCGAAGCTCACGCGCCATTGATCCAGCCGCTGCTTCTCGTGCTGGACAATGTAAATGTCGTGCGGACGGAGCGAGGCGTAGTCGAAATTCTCGCGGAAGACGTCGCGCATCCGGTACACGATGTCGACCACTGCGCTCGTATTGAGCCACATCACTCCGGTCCACCAATGCGGATTAGCCTTGCTGTGCGCGATCAGGATTCGCGCGTCGGCCGCCGGCACTCCCATCCAGGAGGCCCGGTAAACTAGCGTTTCGCCGTCATGAAACGGAATCGGCCCCGGCGCGTAACTTGGAATATCAAGATTGCTCGGCAATGCGAGCGGCGCGGGCGTCGGCATCACCCGTGGATGCGCTTGTGCCGATGCGGGCGGATGAAGTTTCGCTGCGGGCTGCTGTCCGTGTGCGCAAAGCGCCGCCATCGCGAGCGCGAGACAGAATGCCCCGAGATTTATCGCGATCGCACCGCAACGGCGGCGGCGCAGACGCGCGGACCGGGGACGGGGCGTGCGCGGGATGTTGTGCAGGTTCAAGATGGAATACACTGTGGGCGTCAATTCTGCCCAATTGTGGAGGGCGTTGGAATGTCGAAAGCCCGTTTAATTCTGGCGACCGCGTTGGTCGCGATCGCAATGCTGCTCCCGCAGACGGCACGCGCGCAGCAAATCGGCCGCCCGGGTCCGTTTGGCAACCAGATGTCGCTGCAGGGGCTGGATCAAGCCGGCCCGGGCAGCCTGAAGCACAGCGGCAAATCGGCCGACGAGGCGATTCGCGACGCCAAACGCAAGTTCAACGACGCCGATCCGCGCGTCCGCGTGCAGGGCCTCGAGGGACTCCGCTACGTCGACAGCAAGGACGCCAACGAAATCCTCTTTCGCGGAATTTCCGATCCCGACGTGCGCGTGCGCATCAAGGCGATCGATGTGCTCGGGGCGCGCGGCGTTTCCGACGCCGTTCCGATCATGTCGCAGGAACTCTTTCTGCGGGAGACCCCGGCAGTCGAAAAGCTGCACTTGGTGGCGGCGCTCGGCCGTATTGGCGATCAACGCGGCGCGATGCCGATCGTCAATTACCTGAAGCAGACCGACAATTCCGCCAGCCGCGGCACCGCGGTTTACGCAATCGGCGAAATCGGCGATCCTGCCGCCAACGATACGCTGATCCAGATCGTCTCGAACGATCCGAGCCCGATGGTGCGTAAGCTTGCGCGCGAGGCGATTGAGAAAATCGACGGCGAGCTGCCCAACCGTCATCAGGAAGTCGTCGAGCAGGAAAAGCAAAAGGCCGACGTGGCGACCGACGAGAAGCTCTCCAAGCTGCGCGCGATCGACGCTGAAATACAGTCCAAGCAGTACTAACCCGCAGGTTCTCGATCCCCGGCCGGCGGGCAGTTGCGCGTAAGCGAAAGATAATCAGATCGATTGAGTCTATGCGGTCAAGGCGCGGGCCTCAGGTCTTGATCAAACCGCGGGTGTTGTCGCTGGCGGGCCGGTAACGCGGAAACACCCTGTCGATCTGATTCGCCGGCAGCCCCATGTGGGCACCGAGCACGCGCGCGATCGGCTCGCGAAAATCCGTCGTCACCGCAACGTCGCGCTCCTCGTACAATTCCCCTGGCGCGAGCCCCCTCCATTGCGTATAAATCCGCCGGCCGCGCACCGGTCCGCCCATCACCCACATGACGTTGCCGTGGCCATGATCGGTGCCGCCGTTGCCGTTCTCACGTACCGTGCGGCCGAACTCCGAAATCACCAGAATTACGGTGTCGTTGTACGCCGAACCGAGGTCCGTGACGAAGCTCGCGAGCCCGTCGCCGAGCGGCTTCAGATGATTCGCGAGTTGGCCCTTGGCCGCGCCCTGGTCGATATGCGTGTCCCATCCACCGAGCGCGAGAAACGCGAGCCGGATACTCGGGTCGCGCGCAATCAGCCGCGCGAGGCGTCCGGTATCGTTTGAAAATCCGTTGGGCGGCGGCGCGCCGTTGTCGGCCGCGGTCATGTCCTGCTGCAACTCGGTGTGCAGTTTGGTGCGCGCTACGCGGCCTTCCCGATAGGTGCGGCTGAGCGCGTCGTCGCCGCTGTAAAGGCGGTCGAAGGATTCTTCGATCTTGGGATTATTCATCGGCAGTGGCCGTGCCGCCGCGCGCCCAAGCGGGATATTCGCGACCGGCAGCGGGCCCGACAGAATCCGCGGCACCGTCGGCCCCAGGCTCACCGCCTCGGTCGGGCCATGCGCTCCCGGCAGCGCCGCCATCACGCGGTTCATCCACCCGTCGCCGGTGCTCTTGACCCCGGGGGTGCCGCTTTCCATATAGTCCTGGGCGTCGAAATGCGATCGCGTCGGGTCGGGCGACCCGCAGGCGTGGACGAAGGCCAGCGTGCCGTCCTTCCACATCGGCATCAATGAGGCCAGCGCCGGGTTGAGTCCAAAATGGCCGTCGAGATCGATCGCCGCGCCATCGCCCCCGCCGCGCGCGATCGCGATCGTGGGGCGCTCTTCGTAGTATTGCGAGTCGCCGTATGGGATTACCAGATTGAGACCGTCAACCGCGCCCCGCATAAATACGACTACCAGCCGCTTGCGGCTCGAGTCGCCCGCCAGCGCGCGCGCCGCCCACGCCTGCGGTCCAATCATTACTACTCCGGCGGCAGCGAGTATCGCGGCGCGGCGAATGAACTGGCGCCGGTCGATCGTTCCGTTTGCCGGCATGCCTCGACCGTCGCACTCGCTTTGATTAGTCACTCGCATACTTGTCGCCTTGCGCCCATCAGCGCAGCATGAACTCCGGACTGCCCAGTATGAGCGGAGACCGCAGTGGCGCCGGCGCCGCTTCAACGGCCTCCGCTGTGCGCGTTGAAAATCGGTCGCCGAGCGTCGTCGCGAGCTCCACAGGATCGGGCGGAGCCATCTTGCCGTCGAACTTTATCGGCCGAACTTCACCCGTCTTTTTGAATCCGGCGAGGCCGCCGAAATCGCCGTCGGGCCGCCGGTCGAGCGGCAACCGGCCTGCTCCCAGAGCGGTCGCGAAGCTTAGCCGCAGCATCATCGCGTCCGGATTCAGCCACGCCGCGCGGGTGTTCTTGTAGCCATCAGGGGTCTGACAGCCGTAGAGCGGCATTCCGAGTTGCGCCATCGTCCCGGCCAACGGAAGGATGTTCACCACCGGCGCACCGGTCGCCCGCACCGCGGAAATCACATACTCATACGGAGTCTTGAACTTGCTATTGTAGTTCCGCTGATCCCGGAACTCGCCGCTCGCGAACTGCGTCGCCAACACTTCGCGAATATCGCCGTCGGTCGCCAGATAACGATTAGCCATTCGCGCGACCAGCGCGGGCGGCGGATCGTCCGCGACGAAGTATTGCGCAAGCTGGTAACTCAGATGATTCGCCGTCACCGGACTGCGCGCGAGCAGGTCGAGCGCGTGCTCGCCCTGCTCGATTCCGCCGCCGGAGATAGGGTGTTCGAGAAGAGTCTGTCCGGCGAAATCATGACGGCTCGCGTCGAAGAAAAATCCGTATTGGCCGATTACTCCGTTCGCGCGCTGTTGGTGCTCGGGGTTGCGCCGGCGCCACCGCCGGAACGCGAAGGGGCCGAAGAAACCACCCGCACGCGACGGGAAATCGCCCGCCGGGAAATTCCGCCGCGCGCGCATCTGCGCGCCACGCTTCACCAGGCCCCATCCAGTGAGTATGTGCGCGAGCGCGATTACGTCGTTCTGGGTATAGCCGCCGTTGACGCCGAGAGTATGCAGCTCCATCAACTCGCGCGCGTAGTTCTCATTGATACCGTCGAACTTGCCGTGCCTGCCGGGTGCATTCGGCGCGGTGTTCTGCCAGTTGTCGAGATAAAACAACATCGCCGGATGTTTCGCGGTCGCTCCCAGCAGGTCGCGAAAACGGCCCATCGCATGCGGCCGAATCGCCTCTTCCTCGAAGGCGCCGCTCCAGATGCTGCACAAGCCCTTGCCGGCGAATACGTTGAAGTGATTGAACCAGAAAGCGGCCATTGCTTCGTGCAGTTGGCGCGTCCCATAAACGGCGCGCACGATGCGCGCCTCGACCGCCTCCGTGATCACCTGGCGGGCCTCGCGCCGCGCCGCCTTGCGCGCGTCCGGGTCGTCTTTGGCCGCCTGCCGCAGCGGTTGCTGGAATTCCACGAATAGCTCGACCGGCGTCATCCGCAGCGTGCGCAGCGCGCCGATGCGACGAGTGAGATCGTCCGGCTCGGGAATCGACTCCGGACTGAGCTGCTGCGCGATGTAGCGATCGACGCCCATCCGCCCCACCGTCGCGACGTCGCCGGGTCGCGGCCCGAAGCCGATTCGATTGAGCGCATGCAGGGATTGCTGTGCGCTGGTCATGTCGCCCGCCTCAAACATCGCCTTCTTCAATGATTGACGAGCAGCCCAACAGTCTTGACCTGACTTTTCGGACTGCTCGCGTTGCTCGGTAGGCGGCCAGTCGCGCGGCCTGTCCTCGGCTGTAACACGATTGTCCTAGTAATTATCCAAGCGCTCGGCGTGGCGCCGCGATCCAGAGCCAACAGGCGCCTGTCCAAGTGTCGGGGCCGCCTTTAGGTAGTAGTATACTCCTTCTGGGAGTTGCACGCGCGGCTTCCCTAGTGAGTATCCACGGGCTCATCGTGACGCCGGTCCCAGCGCCGCTCAGAGCGATTGTAAACGTGTTCGCGATGCATGAAGCGGTCGGGATGCCGCCGGAACGCCATCGCCGCGTGCGGATGGGCGTGCAGGTATTCGCGCAGCTCCGGATGACTCGCCATGTAGGCCGGGTCGTCGATCAGGTGCGGATCGTGGCTGAGTTGCGTGCGCACTTCCGGATGCCTGTCGAGGTAGCTGTCGAAGCCCTCGACGTAGCGGTGATGCTCGCCGTATTCGGTGTTTACCGGCGCGGTCTGCGCCATCGCGACCGGTGTCATCAATGGGGTAGCCAGGGCGGTGCTGAACAAGGCTGCGGAAATTATCGTCAAAGTGCGTTTCATCGTCGTGCGGTGCCTCCTGCATGATGGTACGCACGCGCGCGCCGGCGGTTTCAATCCGTCGTGTTATGCTTCACCGCCGCAACACGGTTGCACCTGAGGAAAGAAACGCTATCGTAACGCTGACGATGGCACGCGGCCGGCGAAAATATCCCCAGCAGATCGGCGGTGCCCTGCAGGACATCCTCTCGCGAATCGACAACGAGGGTCATTTCGAGATCGTGCGCCTGGTGCGCCTATGGCCCGAGGTGGTCGGCGAGATGATTGCGCGGCGCACGGAGGTCACCGGACTCAAGTTTCACACCGCGGTGGTGAAGGTTTCCGGCGCGATGTGGATTCAGGAGCTCAACCTGATGAAGCGTCAGATCCTGGAGCGGCTCCGCGTCACGATGGGCAATGACGCCGTGCGCGATCTGCGCTTCGTCAGCGGCCGCCTGAGCCGGCGCGAGCGTCCGAAATTGCGTGCGGTGCCGCGCGAAACCCGCCGCTCGATCGAACTGCCCGAGCTGAAGGATCCCGAACTAAGACGCGCCTTTGAAAGCCTGATCGAGGCCTGGGGCCGCTCCTCGCGCTGACCGCGCCCGCAGCAGGAAAATATCGCACCTCCGAAAGGGCGTCGGCTGCAATTCTTTCGGCAATAATTTCGGCTTGTCTCAATTTGGCAGCGGCTGGCATTGAGGCCGCTGCACGCGACTCCGTGCCGCTTCGGATGTTGTGGTTAATTATGAGCATTGCTTATGACTGTGAAGACCGAATCTTGCGGATTCTTATGCAGGCGAAGATCTGTTGAAAACTTATCAACAACCTAATAGGTTGTTATCCACAAGCTCATCAACACTACATGTAGGGGTTATACCCTTGACAACTAGCTGCCGGAGTAATAATTCCGTCATGCACGGGCATGGCAAATTCTGTTTGATTGATAGCTGACTCGAAGATACTTGCCATGCGGCAGGTAAATGGCTCAGGCAGGCGGGGTGTGGAGTGGGGTGGTGCGGGAGAGGAAAGTAATGGCGAAGAGCATAGAAAAGCCAGAAACGCATACTACCGATAGTCTTCGCATTCCCGATGCGACCCCCACGCGGATCGGTGGCGTTGCGCTCGACCGTTACTTCACTCGCCCCGGCGCCGATCCAATGGCCGAGGTCGATTGGGACCTGCGTGCCGCGGTGATTTCCGGGGAGGACGGCCGCGTCGTCTTCGAGCAACGCGACGTCGAGGTGCCCCGTGCCTGGTCGCAAACCGCCACCAACGTCGTCGTCTCCAAGTATTTTCGCGGGCCGCTCGGCAGCCCCAAGCGCGAAACCAGCGTGCGCCAGCTCGTCGGACGGGTGGTCGATACGATCGCGTCGTGGGGCGACAAGCAGCGCTACTTCACCGGCGACGCCGAGCGCGACACTTTCAAGGCCGAACTCACCTACCTGCTCATCAACCAGATGGCGGCCTTCAACAGCCCGGTCTATTTCAACGTCGGCATCGAGGCCAAGCCGCAATGCTCGGCCTGCTTCATCCTGAAGGTTGACGACAACATGGACTCGATCCTGAACTGGTACCGCAACGAGGGCATGATCTTCAAAGGCGGCTCGGGTTCGGGCGTGAATCTCTCGGCACTGCGCTCCCAGCGCGAAAAACTCTCAGCCGGCGGCACCGCGTCGGGCCCGCTCTCCTTCATGAAGGCCGCCGACGCCTCGGCCGGCGTGATCAAGTCGGGTGGCAAGACCCGGCGCGCCGCCAAGATGGTGGTGCTCAACGCCGACCATCCGGACATCGTCGACTTCATCAAGTGCAAGGTCGAGGAGGAGAAGAAGGCGTGGGCGCTGATCGAGGCGGGCTACGATGCGTCGCTCGACGGCCCCGCCTACGGCTCGGTCTTTTTTCAGAACGCCAATAACTCCGTGCGCGCGACCGACAAGTTCATGGAGGCGATCGTCAACGACGCCAACTGGCAGACGCACTTCGTGACCAGCGGCGAGGTCGCCGAAGAGCGCCGCGCGCGCGAAATCCTGCGGCAGATTGCCGAGGCGACGTGGGCCTGCGGCGATCCGGGGATGCAGTTCGATACCACCATCAATGAGTGGCACACCTGCCCCAACAGCGGCCGCATCAACGCCTCGAATCCGTGCAGCGAGTACATGCACCTGGATAACTCGGCCTGCAATCTCGCCTCGCTCAACCTGCTCAAGTTCCTCGACGATCGCGGCGAGTTCGACGTCAAAGCCTTTCGCCACGCCGTTGACGTGATGATCACGGCGCAGGATATCCTGGTCGATAACTCCTCGTATCCGACCGAAGAGATCACCAAAAATGCGCATGCCTTCCGCGAGTTGGGCCTCGGCTACGCCAACCTCGGCGCGACGCTGATGGCGCTCGGGATGCCCTACGATTCCGACCAGGGCCGCAACTACGCCGCCGCTATCACTGCCCTGATGACCGGCGAGGCTTATCTGCAATCGGCGCGCGTGGCCGAGACGATGAATCCGTTCGAGGGCTACGCGCCCAACCGCGAACCGATGCTCGGCGTGATCGAACACCATCGCAAATGCGCCTACGACCTCGACAGCACCTATGTCCCGCTCGACCTGCTCAGCGCGGCGCGAGCGGCGTGGGACGGCGCGCTCAAGCTCGGGCAGAGCGCGGGCTTTCGCAATTCCCAGGCAACCGTCATCGCGCCCACCGGCACCATCGCCTTCATGATGGATTGCGACACTACCGGCATCGAGCCCGACATCGCGCTGATCAAGTACAAGAAGCTGGTCGGCGGCGGGATGCTCAAGATCGTCAACGGCACGGTGCCGCGCGCGCTCAAGCGCCTCGGCTACGACTCGCGCGAAATTCAGGAAATCGTCGAGTACCTCGACGAGCACGATACCATCGAAGGCGCTCCGCAATTGGCCGACGCTCATCTGCCGGTCTTCGACTGCGCCTTCAAGCCGCGCTCGGGCTCGCGCACGATTCACTACAACGGCCATCTCAAGATGATGGGCGCGGTGCAGCCGTTCATCTCGGGCGCCATCTCGAAGACCATCAACATGCCGTCGGATGCCACCGTTGACGAGATCGCCGAGGCCTACGTGACGGCGTGGCGGCTCAAGCTCAAGGCGGTCGCCATCTATCGCGACGGCTCCAAGCGCACGCAGCCGCTCAACACCGGCAATAAGGCCACCGACGCGGCCGATGCGCAGAAAGCCGCCGCCGCAATTGCCGCGGCGTCGTCCGTTGATGAGTTCCGCGCGCATCGGCGCAAGCTCCGCGATGAGCGCCACTCGATCACGCACAAGTTCGATATCGCCGGCCACGAGGGCTACATCACGGTCGGCATGTACGACGACGGTGCGCCCGGCGAAATCTTCGTCTCGATGTCCAAGCAGGGTTCGACGATTTCGGGCCTGATGGATTCCTTCGCGACCGCGATCTCCTATGCGCTGCAGTACGGCGTGCCGCTGCAGTTCCTGGTCGACAAGTTCGCGCACATGCGCTTCGAGCCGTCAGGCTTCACCAAGAACCCGCAGATTCCGTTCGCAAAGTCGATCGTTGACTACCTGTTCCGCTGGCTCGCGTCCAAGTTCCTCGACGAGCAGGCCAAGCATGAAGTTGGCGTTTTGGCGCAGTTACCGGTACCGGCTCCCGGGGAGGCTATTGTGAGGCAGACAGAGTTCATCGGTAACAATGGCGAAAGGGGCGCCTTTGTCGAAATTAGCGAAAGAATGCCTCGACCTACAGATGAGGGCTCTCCAGTTCAGCAAGTGCGGAGCACGGAATCGCGCATGCGGCAGGCGTTCATCAACCAGGCCGACGCGCCGCCATGCCCCGATTGCGGCTGCATCATGGTGCGCAACGGCGCCTGCTACAAGTGCATGAATTGCGGCACTACCAGCGGATGTTCCTGAGGAGGTGGGATGAGGATGGACTCAACCGACTTCTTTATCGAAGTGGCCAAGGCCCGCGCGATGCTCGAGCGGGCGGCGGATTACGTCGCGCTGCGCGGTCGCGGCCATGAATTGGTGGGTGGCGCCACGCTGACTTGCGCCAGCGACGTGCCCTGGCAGATCCAGGTGAAATGCTCTCGCTGCGCCGGCGTCTTCTGGTTCGACAACCTCGCCTGGCGCACCGGTGGCACCGATTGCTGGCAGTTGGGCGACGATTCACGCGAGCACGCGACCGCCGGATGCGCCGCCGCGGGTATTACGGCGGGCCAGTTTCTTGCAATTACAGTTAGGAGAAATTTACTACAATCTGTACGAGGTTGAAAATCTTAAGCGGGCGGCTGGGCGTGTGGGGGAGGGCCCCGGAGAGGCGTTGTGCGGCGGACGGACGGGTGGTGGCGGCGCGGTGGAAGGCTTCTCCGGGGCCCAGGTTAGTCTGACGGTCGATCTGATTGTGATGCTGATGACGGTTTAGTAACGGGCCCGCGCGGGTCCGCTTCGCGAGTGCGGTGGCGGGGCGGCGGATGTGGGGACGGCTGGGGCCGGGAGTAATCCCGGCCCCTTTATTTTTGGTGGTCGCGGCCCGAAACCCATCATTCAACTTCCGAACATGACATAAATTGCAGCAAAGTAATCAGGTGATTCTATGATGATCATCGACGATCATTGCACATCAAATTATCTATTGTGAGGTCACACATGAAAGCGGCATAGTGAGTGCGATTCTAGCATTCGAGCGCTCCGATTCGAGCGCTCAGCTCCTGCTTCGACCACCCACGTCCAAGGCCACGACCAGCTAGAACGAAGGTAATCTTCCGATGCGGTGGCCGACTGGCATGGAACCCGAACAAGCGACTGTTTACGCCCGCAATGAACTCGTCATTCCGGCGGCGCCGGACCGCATCTGGCGCTGGTTATGCCGAGCCGAGCGCTGGCCCGAATGGTACAGCAACTGCGCTTGGATCCGCATGCGCGACGATGACGGTCCCGACCTCGCTCCCGGCACCCAGTTCGTCTGGAAGACCTTTGGTGTGCGCGTGCGCAGCCAAGTCCTCATCTACGATCGCTTTGCGGAATTGGGCTGGGCCGCGACTGCCTTTGGACTGCGCGCCTATCACGGATGGCTGTTCGAGGTCGTCGATGCCGGGCGTACGCGGGTCATCACCGAGGAGACACAAGTCGGTTCGCTGACCCGGGTCGGCCGCTGGTATTTGCGTCGCAGCTTGCTGAAGGAACATCAGAACTGGCTCGAAGGGTTGAGCCGCATGGCGCAGACCGGCGACCCCTGACAATACGGGCATCCAGTCGCGGTCGCGGCTTAATTCTAAACTCGGGGCAGCCTGCTCACTCCGTCACCGCCTGCATCACGCGGCCGCTTGCCGCATCGCAGATATCGACCTCCACCGATCCGCCGATCTTGTGCGCGCTTTTCACCTGGTCGATTCCCGCCTTGAGGTCGGTCATGAACTTGTTGGCCGCAAACGGCGGCATCTGATCCATCGGGAAGTTGTCCATCAGCACGCGCGTCCTGGTCGGCGCCGGCCATTGCAGCGATTGGACCTTGGGTCCCGCGATCGGCAGGGCCCGCAGCATCTGTTCCATCGCACCCTGGAAGGTGCCTGCTGCAACCACCGGTTTGCCGGACGCGATCGACGGCGGTGTTGCGCCGGCCTCGGCACTCTCGGGCGCCCCCGCCGGGGCATTGGCAAGCGACGCGATCATCTGGTTGACGCGATTGCGCGCGTCGGCATCGGGCGCGATCTTGAGCGCCGCATCGAAGGCCGTGCGCGCGTCGGCTGGCTTGTTCATCTGACTGTAGGCCACGCCCAGGTTGAAGGCCGCCTCGAAGAACTGCGGATGTGCCGCCAGCACCTTCTTGTATTGGATGACCGCCTGGTCCGCATTGTCGGTCGAGAGGTACATCGTCGCGAGATCGGTGCGCACGTCGGGATCGTCCGGCTTCTTCGCCAGGTAATGTTCGTAGGCCGCGATCGCCTGGTCGAACTTGCGCTGGTCGAAATCGATATTGCCCATCCCGCGCAGCGCGTCCAGATTTTCCGGATCCAGTTTCAGCACATGAGCGTAGGCACTGGCCGCGCGTGGATAGTATGAGGGATCGAACGCCGCCGCGCGCAACGTGACGTCGCCGAGTTCGTCCCAGGCCTTCAGGTCGCCCGGATTGGCGGTGGCCTTCTGCTCGATCTTCCTGATGAAATCGAGCGCCTCCTTCGGTATCTGCACCGTCGGATGGCCGGGGGGTAAGCCGCGGCTGTCGCCGTCGCCCGCGCTTTGCGCCGGTGGCGGCGCGCTCGCCGGAGCGCTCGGTCGCGCCGGCATCTGGCGCATGATCAGGATCGTCACGACCACGCCGATCGCGAGGATGCCGCCGAAGACCGCCACGAATGGTCCCAGCGCCCCACCGCCCTGAGCGACCGGCGGCGCGCCGTCGGTCGGGCTCAACCTCAAATTCGAGGCTGATGGTGGTGCCGACGACCCGGACGGCGCACTCGCAGATGCCGCGGCCGGCCCGGCACCCGCAGGCGCAGTCGCTGCAAGCGCGGCGAGATTTTCACCGCATTCGACGCAAAAGCAGGCGCCGCTTACGACCGACGCGCCGCATTGTGGACAAAATCGCACGGCTTCTTCGGGACTATCGCCCAGGCCGACGGTCCCGCTCCTCCTCAATCATATCTCTGCAAGATCTTCCGGAAAAATCTCCGCTGATTACCTTCGGTTGAATGATCTTCGGACACCGCTCCCGAGCGGGCGGGCTCCGCGCCTGATCGTGATTGCCTCGCGGCTCATTTCCGGCTCCGACATCCTGCCGAGACTATGGCAAATAATCCACCCCCGCCACCCACCGCCTCGCCCGCCGCTACTCGCCGCACCATTCGCTGCGCTCCACATGCGCCGCCGCTTCCTGTATAGTCGCCGCCGTCCGGGATATTTTCACGGCACACCATACGGGGAGAAATTGACCATGCAGCTATACGACTCATTCGGACCGAATCCGCGCGCGATGCGTATGTTTCTGGCGGAAAAGGGCATCAAGATTCCGATCAAGGAAATCGACCTGCTCAAGGCCGAAAACCGCAAACCTCCATACACCGATCGCAATCCCGGCGGACAGTTGCCCGCGCTCGAACTCGACAACGGCAAGTGTATCGGCGAGACCGTCGCCATCTGGGAGTACCTCGAGGAGAAGCATCCGACGCCCGCGCTGATCGGCTCCAACGCGGAAGATCGTGCGGAAGCGCGCCAGTGGCAGCGCCGGATCGAGCAGAACATCACCGAGAATCTGTACAACGGATTCCGTTTTGCCGAGGGCCTCGACCTGTTCAAGGATCGCGTGCCATGCGAACCCGACGCCGCTCCGGGGCTTAAGCGGATTGTGCAGGCGCGTCTGAAATGGCTCGACGGCCTGATCGCGGGACGCGACTTCATCGTGCCGAACCGCTTCACGATCTCCGACATCATTCTCTACTGCGCGCTCGACTTCGCCGCCGGCGTCGGTCAGAAGATCGATCCGGCCAACGCCAACGTCACCGCCTGGTTCAAGCGCATCGGCGCTCGGCCGAGTGCGGCGTCGAGCCTGCATCCGGCGTCGGCACAGCTCAAAATGCGCGGTTGAGCGGACGCCCGACCTGGTCTGTAGGATGAATAGTGCGCGCGGCGTCGTGTGAAATAGTGACGATGCGGCGCTGCCGCGCGGACTGCCGATTTTGAATCGATGGTAACCGACGAAGAAATCACTCGCCAATTGACCGCGCTGCTCCGTGCCAAAACGGGTGACCCGTCAGCGCGGATCGGTGCGCTGACCACCCTGCCCGGCCATGCCGGACAGAGCTATAGCTTCGAACTCGCCACCGGTGCGGGTACGACGGTCAAGCGCGAACGGCTCGTGCTGCGGCTCGCGCCCGAAGGCGTGCGCCCGGTTGGCACCGCCGATGTCGTGCGCCAGGCGCGCATCATGAAATCGCTCGAAGGGACGGCTGTTCCGGTGCCGCCGGTGCGCTGGCTCGACAACGACCCTGGCGCCTTCGGGCGTCCATACTTTATCGTGGGCTTCGTCAACGGCGATAAGCTCGCGATGGGCGAACAGGAACATTCGGCTGCCAATCAGCAGCGCTTCGCACGCTCGATCGTTGCTAAACTGGCCGCACTGCACTCTGTGCCCTGGGAGCCGCTTCGCCCGATCTGGGGCGATCCCCGGCCCCTGCTCGAAGAGATGGGACGCTTCGACGCGTTGCTCGATCGCCCCTTGCTCGATCCGAAAACCACCGCCGGTTCAGCCGAACTGCGCGAACGCCTGCGCGCGACGATGCCGGCTGCCCCGGTCATCGGATGCGTTCATGGCGACTTCCAATGGTCCAACTCGTTATGCGCCGGCGAGGGCGTGCAGGTCGTAATCGATTGGGAACTGGCGCAAATCGGCGCCGTGCTGATCGATCTCGGCTGGCTCTGCATGTTCTCGGACCGCAAAAGCTGGGTCGATCAATCGCTGATTCCGCCCCATGCTCCGAGTCCCGAGGAACTCGCCGATCTCTACCGAAAATCCGTTAGTTGGCCAGTCAGCGACGCCGACCTCCGCTGGTTTCGCGCGTTCGCCGGCTACCGTTTCGGCTCGATAACCGCGTTTAACCTGATGCTCCATCGCCGTGGTAAACGCCCTGACCCGACTTGGGAGGATATCGCGCTGTCGTCCCCGCTGCTGTTCGGGCGCGGGCGCGAACTACTCGGCTGATCCGCCAGACGCACGCCCCGGCGCTTGGCGGCGGTCAATCGCGGATACTCACAAACGCCGTCAGGCCAACGGCCCTTCCCCGGCTTTCTCGCGCCTGATTTACTCCCGGCCTACCGACCGGTTCCCAGCCGGGCGTCGTGGCTTTCGACCGGATTCCAGCAGGAGTCCGCCACACAGATGCGTAATGATTTTTGACACGTTGATTAGGCTACGAATGTCCTAATTCGGCACACCTCCAAAGGAGCTTGCGGTACCTATATGGCTTTGCTAGCGACGATTCGGTGCAATCTGCTTCTTTTTGAGGCGTCCAAATGAGTGCGGCGGCGCTACGTGAATTCGACCTCGCCAATCCGGAGGAGCAGGCCCCCGCCGTTGACGCGATCCTCGGGGCGAATCCTTTCGTTGGCATCAGCACGCGCGACGTTCTGGCATCGCTCGGCCAGTTCGTGCGCAATGTCGCAGCTCATCCCGATGAATTCCGCTCGCGGATGTCGGGTTACCTGTTCGATCTGATGGAGGTCGTCGCGGGCACCTCGGAAATTAAACCCGAGGCCAACGACCGGCGCTTTGCCGACCCAGCCTTTGCCGAGAATCCCTTTTTTCGGCGCGTGATGCAGTCCTACCTCGCCTGGCGGTCCGCGTTGCACAGCCTGGTTGGACTCAGCACCGAGCCTGCTGTTGGCGATGACTGGAAGCGGCCGGCGCAGGAGCGCTTCGCGGTCACGCTGCTGACCGAGGCGCTCGCCCCGATTAACACGCTGCTCGGCAACCCGGCCGCCCTCAAGCGCGCCTTCGATACCGCGGGCCGCAGCCTGGTTGAAGGCTTTCGCAATCAACTGAACGATCTGTTCACCAATGGCGGGATGCCGTCGCAGGTGGACAAGCGCCCCTTCGAGGTCGGCCGCAACCTCGCGGTGACGCCGGGCGCCGTGGTCCATCGCGGCGAGCTCTGCGAGTTGCTTCAGTACCAACCGGCGACCGCGCAGGTTTACGAGCGGCCGCTGATGCTGGTGCCGCCCGAGATCAACAAATTCTACGTGATGGACCTCGCGCCCAAGCGCAGCCTGACCGAATACGCCGTGGCGCACGGACTCCAGTTCTTTACGGTGAGCTGGCGCAACCCGGGGCCCGAAGACCGCAAGATGGGCCTCGACGATTACGTCAACGCCTGCAAGGAGGCCTCCGCGATCGTTTCGGCCGTTACCGGCAGTCCCGATATCAACCTCATGGGCGTGTGCGCCGGCGGCATCACCTCGTCGCTGCTCCTCGGGCACCTCGCGGCGACCGGCGACCGCCGCATTAACGCCGCGACGCTGGTGGTCACGATGCTCGACTCAAGCGAGCCGTCAATGACCGGGATGTTCGCCAACGAGGCGTCCGTCGCGCGCGCGATCGAAGACTCGCGCCGCAAGGGCGTGCTCGACGCGGGTTCGCTCGCGCGGACCTTCGCCTGGATGCGCCCGAACGATCTCGTCTGGCACTACTGGATCAACAACTATTTGATGGGGCTCGATCCCGCGCCCTTCGACATCCTCTTTTGGAATGCCGATTCGACCAATCTGCCCGCCAAACTGCACGCCGGCTTTCTCGACCTCATGCTGCACAATCCGCTGATCAAGGCGGACGCGATGAAGGCGCTCGGCACGCCCATCAATTTGCGCGACGTCGATTGCGACATGTACGTGCTCGCCGGCCAGACCGACCATATCTGCCCGTGGCGCGCATGCTACCGCGCGTCGCGCCTGTTCGGCGGCCGCACCGAGTTCGTCCTCAGCGGCAGCGGTCACGTGCAGAGCCTGGTCTGCCCGCCGGCCAACTTCAAAGCTAAATATTTCACCAATCACAACGCCGGGTCCGACCCCGAGGCGTGGCTCAAGGGCGGGACCGAGCACAAGGGCACCTGGTGGGATAACTGGATCGAGTGGATCGAAAAACGTTCGGGTGACAAACGTCCGGCGCCGACGGCGCTGGGCGGCGGTGGTTATGAGGCGATTGAACCTGCACCAGGCCGCTACGTTCATCAGCAGGTCTGAGCGCAACGCGAAATCCCGCGCGAAAAGCGCGGGCCGGTGGTTGTCCGAGCGCCGGGGGAGTAAAGGTCCATGGCAGCGAGCAGGGTATTGACGAAAGACCTCGACGCGCGCCTGAAAGCGGTCGAGGATCGACTCGGCGAATTGTCGGAGATGCTCAAGCAGTTGGAGGACCAGACGCGACAGGCACAGGGCGATGCAAATGCTGCCGCGAATCGCAGCGTCGAGGCCGAGGCCGCGGCCAACCGCGTCGCCGAGGCGCAGGCGGCGGCGCATCTTGCGGCGTCCAATGGCAACGGCAGCGCCGTTCCGGACGACAAGATTTTAAAGTTGGAATCCGTGGTTGGGCGGCTCGACGACCGCGTCGAAAAGATTACCCAAACGCTCATCCAGCAGGCCCATCGCTTTAGCTGATTCGCATCCGCTGCCCCTCGCGGGCGGCGCGGGTGATGGGGCGCGCAATTTTTTCTGCCGCGAGCGCGGGCTGCCCAACGCAGACGCGGTCGCCGCTCCCCGTCAGCGCGCGGCAAGTACTTCGGCCAGATGGAAGGTCTCGATCGCGAGGCCCTGCCGGTGCGCTGCGCCGCCAATCTGCATCAGGCATCCGCAGTCGTTGGCGATGACGGCGGTGGCGCCGCTCTCCTTGATGCGCACGATCTTGTCCTCCACCATCGCCGCCGAAATGTGCGGAAGCTTGATCGAGAACAGTCCGCCGAAGCCGCAGCACTCCTCCGGGTTGCGAAAGTCCACCATCCGCAGGTTCTGCACCGCGCCCAGCAGCAGCCGCGGCTCATCGACCACGTGTAGCTCGCGCGTGAGATGACACGCCGGATGATAAACGGCGGTGCGATCGAAGCGCGCGCCGACGTATTTCACTTTCAGCACGTTGACCAGGAATTGCGAAAATTCAAACAGCCACGGACGCATCGCAGCGGCCTTGGTCGCCAGCGCAGGCTCATTCGCGAGCAGATCGGAATAGAAAATCTTGACCATGCTGGTGCATGAGCCGGACGGAATCACCACCGGCGTGCCGGGTTCGCACGACTTCAGAAAGCGCCGCGCGAGATCGACCGCCGCGTCGCGCAGCCCCTCGTTAAAGGGCGCCTGCGCGCAGCAAAATGCGCTGCGCACGGGACGCACCTTGAGTTTGAGCCGCTCCAGCACGAGTACCGCCGCCTCGATCGCCGAGGGATAAAATTCCTCGGCGAGGCAGGTCGCAAAGAGTCTTACTTCAGTCATCGGCGGACCTTTCGCGATGGCGAATCATACTTCGTTGGGCCAGATGGCCAGCGCGTAGAGTTGCTTTGGTCCGTGCACGCCGAGCACGATCATCTTCTCAATATCGGCGGTGCGGCTCGGCCCGGTAATCAGTGCGACGCGCTTCGACGTGAAGGTCTCGGCGCCGATCGCGGCGACCGCCGCGGCCAGATCGGGCCGCATCCGATCGGCACTGACCATGATCAGATTTGCCGGCGGCAGCAGCGTCAGCGAGTTTGGACTTGCGGCGCTGCCGACGACCGCGAGCGTGCCGGTCGAGGCGATCGCCGCGTCGGCCTCGACGATGCCGAAGTCGCAGCCGGCCACGCGCTCGCGATAGCTCGCGCGTTCGGCGTCGCCGCTCGCGCCGGGCTGGATCACCGCGACGCCCGCCTGCTCGAGGGCGCGCGCCACCGCCGCCGTATCGAGCGTTACGCCAGCGCCGATCGCGGCTGTGCGAGCGCCGATTGCGCGCGCCAGCGCGACCGTGCGCGCCCGGATTTCGTCGGGCGAATAGACCCCGAGGAACGCGCCGCCGACCGCTTCGAGTTCGCGTGCGAATTGCGAGATCAACTCGGCGCGGCGGGCGTCATGCGCGATCGGCACGATCACGCCTGGGATAGGCGCATGCGCGGGGGCGGCGCGCGGCGCGCGCTCCAGCGCCGACTTCACGGTCGCGATAATCTTGTGAAACGCGCTCATCGAGGTTGCGCCGACGGGCCGGCGATCATGCGTCGCCGCGCGGTTTGCGGCGGCGCGCGCCGGGCGCGGGGAAGTCGCGGCCCCAGCGCGTCCAGTTCTTGAACGGCCCGGGCATCCGCCGCAGATAGCCGTCGCGCGCCAGCGGCCGCAGCACGAGTCCGCCGAGGCGGCTCAACAGGCGCAGCGTGCGTGGATAACGCGCCATCATCGCGAAGCGGCGCACGCCGGCGCGCGCGCGCCGGGCGTCGGCCGGCCATTTGGTCGGCGGCTGCGCGAGGTTCTCCTTCCACCTTAGATGCAACAGGATCCGCGGGATGTCGATCTTCACCGGACAGATATCGCGGCACGCGCCGCACAACGTCGAGGCAAACGGCAACTTCGCCGCCGCGCTGCCGAATAGATTCGGACTGACGATCGACCCGATCGGACCGGGGTAGGGCGAGTTGTACGCGTGGCCTCCGATGCGCCGGTAAACCGGGCAGACGTTGAGGCACGCGCCGCAGCGCAGGCAATAGAGCGCCTCGCGCATCACCGGATCCGCCAGCATCGCACTGCGCCCATTGTCCAGGATCACGACGTGCATCGCGCGCGGTCCGTCCAACTCGCCCTCGCGCCGCGGGCCGCTGATGAAGTTGGTATAGGTCGTCAGTTTCTGGCCGGTGCCCGTGCGCGCGAGGATTTCAAGAAAGTGCGACAGGTCGCCGAGCTTTGGAATCACCTTCTCGATACCCATCACCGCGATAAAGGTCTCGGGCAGCGTGCTGGTCAGACGGCCGTTGCCCTCGTTTTCGATCAGCACCAGCGTGCCGGTTTCCGCAATCGCGAAATTGCCCCCGGTAATTCCCAGGTCGGCGCCGAGGAAAATCGATCGCAGGCGCTCGCGCGCGGCCGCGGTTAGCACTTCGGGCTCGGCGCTGTATGCGATTCCAAGCTGATCGGCGAAGAGCTGGCCGATGTCCTCCTTCGACAGATGAATCGCAGGCGTGATGATGTGCGAGGGACGTTCGCGCCGCAGTTGCACGATGTATTCGCCGAGGTCGGTCTCGACCACTTCCATCCCCGCCGCTTGCAGCGCCGGATTGAGGTCGATCTCCTCGGTGGTCATCGACTTGCCCTTGACCACACGTTTGGCGCCAGCCGCGCGCGCGACCTTCAGGATGTAGTCGCGAGCCTCGGCGGCGTCGGCGGCGACAAACACCGTGCAGCCGTTGGCTTCGAGCTTTTGCTTGAGTTCGATCAGCAGCTCGTCGAGCCGTCCGATGGCGTCTTCCTTGATGCGCCGGGCGGCGTCGCGCTCGCCGTCGTAGCCCGGAAATTCGGCGCGCATGTGCGCGACGTGTTCGAGATGGCGGCCGGTGGAATTTTCCAGCTTGCGGCGCAGATCGGCGTCGGCCACGCCCTTGCGGCTGGTCTCGAAGAAATCGGGCGCGGGTGCTGGTTTAGCGGCTGCCATGATCGGACGTTGCCCTCCGCGAAATCAGTGCTCAGCCTGCTCTGTCATCTTGAACGAAGCGAATGGTTCCGCTCCGCGAGACGCACGATCAATTGATGCGGGCGACTTGCCGCATCAGACGCATGACCGATTCGCGCGCGCCGTCGGCGTTGGGATGCTCGGGCGCCTGCGTGATGAAGCTCTGGAAGTCCTCGAGCGCCGGCCCGAAACATTCGAGCCGTTCGTAAACCGTCGCGCGTTCGAGCAAGTCGTCGAGCGCGCGCGGCTCCAGCAGCAGGATGCGATCGAGCGCGGCCAGCGAACGCCCCCAGTCCGCGCCGCTGGCGTAAATGTTCTTCAAATTGCGCAGCATCCGGCCGAGGATGTGGCGCGCGCCGACCGCTTTCAGCATGGCCGGATTCACCTCGACCGGCTGCCCATAGATCTGCGTCAGCCGCGCCTTGATTTCGTCGAGGCTCAAGATGGCGCCGGCATTGAACGGGTCGATGATCAGCTCGCCGCGCTCGTCCACCGCCTTCACGAGGAAGTGAGTCGGAAAGGAGACGCCGTACAGATTCAGACCGAGGCGACGGCCGATTTCGATGTAGAGCACGGCCAGCGTGATCGGAATGCCGAGGCGGCGTTCCAGCACGTCGTTGAGAAAAGAGTTGCGGGGATCGCCGAAAGCCTCGCGATTACCATCGAAGCCCTTCTGCCCGAAGAGAAACTCCGACAGCAACTGAACCTTTTCGATGGTGTCTTCGCCGGTCCGCACCAGCGGCTCCGCTTCGGCGGTGAGGGCGCTGATTTGATCGAGGTACTTCTCGACGTCGAGGTCGGGATATTCCTCCTTGGCAATTAGCAGGGCGCCGCGCGCCAACGGAATCGGTTCGCGTGCGGTGAGCGTCGAAAATTCGCGCCTGGCGTCGTTCATAGATGCAGTTACCGCCCGCCTCAGTGATATTCCATTTGCGGGTCGCGGCTCAAGCCGAGGCGTGGGTGAGCGCCGCTTCGATTTCGATTGCGACCGACTGATCGGACTCGCGGGCGCGGGCCGTTTCGAGCACGCGTCGCGCGAGACCGCCACCGAGTTCGCCGAGCGCCCACGCCGCATGCGCCCGCACCAGCGCCTCGGGCTCAGTGGCAAGCGAACGCGCCAGAATGGCGATCGCGTCGCGATTACCGCTGTTGCCCAGCACCACGGCGGCATTGCGCAGTAGTCCACGGCGCTTGGCGCGCTTGATCGCGCTGCGCCCGAAACGCGCGCGAAAGCCGTCTTCGTCGAGCGTCATCAATTCACCTAGCGACGGCATCAGCGCGTCGTTGATCGGCGCCGCGCGCGCGTGATCGTCGTTCCACGGGCAGACCTCCTGGCAGACGTCGCAGCCGAAAATCCAGTTGCCGATGAGCGGCCGCATCGCCTGCGGCAGCGGCCCGCGATGCTCGATCGTCAGGTACGAGATGCACAGCCGCGGCTCGAGCCGATAACCGTCGGTCAGCGCCCCGGTCGGACACAGATCGAGGCATCGGCGGCACGTCCCACAATGTTCGCGATAGGGCTCACCGGCCGGCGCAAACTCAATCTCGGTCAAAATCTCGGCGAGAAAAAAATAGGAGCCGTGATAGCGGTTGAGCAGGTTTGTATTGCGCCCGAACCAGCCGAGCCGCGCCTGCGCCGCCCATTCGCGCTCGAACACCGGACCCGTATCGACATACACGCGGCTGATAGCACCCGGGACAGCCTCCACCAGAGCGTCGGCGACGACCCGCGCCTTGCGCAGCACCACATCGTGATAGTCGGGGCCCAGCGCGTACGCCGCGATACGCCCCCGCAACTCGGCGCGCCAGTCCAGGTCCGGCGTCCGTGGCGGGGTGTACGGATAGGCCAGGCTTACGATCGACAGCAATCGCGGGTCGAGCACCCGTGGATCGATCCGCCGTTCGGGCTCGCGCGCGAGCCACGCCATGTCCGCCGGGCGGCCTTCGGCGAGCCAGCGATCGAAAAATTCGCGACGCTCATCAAGGGATCGCAAGGGCGCGAACCCGGTCAATACAAAACCCTGTTCCTCTGCTAACGCGGTGACTCTTTCGTCCAGGATTTTCATTGATGTCCAGCCGGTCGCGACTCGCCCTCATTTTCCGCTATTTCACCCTTGCAACAACAGGTGCATCGGGGCTGTTAATACGACCATCGGCACCCGATAGCACCTGAGTGGCCTGTTCGCCGCCTTCAACGACATTTAATATGGGCTCAATGGCTCTTATGACGCAGGCGCCGACCGGGACTTCATTACCGGTTGGGGCAGTCGGCAGGTGTGGAACCTCGTGCAGGATTTCAGGTAGGCTTTCATGCAGGGTCGGATGCGTTGAGTCGGGATTTGAGTTAAGATTAAAGAGTGATGTGGGCGCGGGCGGGTAGCTTGGCGCCCTTTCCATCGGAGGGTTCGATGTCAGAGGAACTCCATCAGCACGACGAGAACTCCAACAACAGCGCTGCGAGTGCAATGCCCGGCGTCAATCTCACGCCCAAGGCGCTTGAAGCGGTGCGCAAGATGATCGAGAAAGAGGGCCTCGGCGCCGACCAGGGTCTCAGAATTTCCGTGGTTGGCGGGGGCTGCTCGGGCTTCCAGTATTCGCTCGGCTTCGACGGCCGCAAGGACGGCGACATCCTGACCGTGCTCGACGGCGTCAACGTATTCATCGACGAAATTTCGCTGCCTTATATCGCGGGGACCACGCTCGACTACGTCGAAGGCCTGCACAACGCCGGTTTCCGCTTCGACAATCCGCGCGCCAGTCGCACCTGCGGATGCGGTTCGTCGTTCAGCGCGTAAAGCTTAAGCCACGCTGATCGCTGTCGGTGGTGCGCGCGGGCTCGGATCCCGGGTCGCGGGCTGAATTGCGCCTACAGCTTCAATCAGTATTGTCGATGCGTCGATATGGCCGGGAGAGCGGCTTCCAGCCCATAGTCGAAGCCAGACCGCACACGATTCGCGATTGCCTCGGTGAGAATGCGTATAAGGCGGTGCATGTAAGGCATCTTGAATGAAGGACCTCGAGGGCAAAGGCATCATCGTGACCGGCGCGACGCGCGGTATCGGACGTGCGATCGCGCTCGAGGCGGCGCGCCGCGGCGCCAACGTCGCCTTCAATTATCTCAAGAGCGAACAGCCCGCGGCCGAACTCAAGCTCGAGATCGAGGCGCTCGGCTGCAAGGCGCTCTCCGCGCAAGTCGATGTGGGTGATCTGAAGGCCGTGCGCGAAATGGTCAACGCCGCCAAGAGCGCGTTTGGCCGTCTCGACGGGTTGGTCAACAACGCCGGACTGACGCGCGACAAGCTGCTCATGATGATGAGCGAGGACGATTGGTCCGAGGTCATCCGCACCAACCTGACCGGTGCGTTCAACTTCGCGCGCGCCTCAGTCTTCATGATGATGAAGGCGAAGCGCGGCTCGATCATCAACGTCACCTCCGTTAGCGGGCTGGTCGGGATGCCCGGACAGGTGAACTACTCGGCCTCAAAGGCGGGGCTCATCGGGATGACCAAGGCGCTGGCGAAAGAGGTCGGCCGGCTCGGCGTGCGCGTTAACGCGCTGGCCTTGGGCTTTATCGAGACCGACATGACGGCCGCCCTGACCGAGGAAAATCGCACCGCGGTGCTCAACATGATTCCGCTCGGCCGTTTTGGCCAGGTCGAGGACGTGGCGCCGATGGCCGCATTCCTGCTCTCAGACGCCGCGGCCTATGTCACCGGCGCCGTCATCCAGATTGATGGTGGACTCGCGATGTAACTACGGGTGTACTCTAAGATCGTTCGCAAGCACCTGTGCATAGCCCAAAAAATCCAACTTGAACTAAATCTTAACGCTATTGATAATCGGTGCAGGTATTAAGCGGTGACCGACAGAGAGACTCTCTTCGAAGAACAGGAAGCACCGCAGGCGTCGCGCGAGCTCGCGGAACTCAAGACTTCCCCCGACTACGTCGCGCCGTTCGAAATAATCAGGCGCCGCGTAATCGACGACTACAATGAAGGCCGCATGACCTGCGACGCGACCCTCGTCATCCGCATCGGCGACGTCGAGGATACCGAAGCGGCTCGCGGCGTCGGTGTCATCCATGCGCTCGACGTGGCGCTGCGCAAAGCGCTGCTCAAATATTTTCCGTTCCTCGCCGAGGTCAAGGTGACGGAGACCTACGCTCATGCGACCGGCGAATCGACCGAGGCCGACGTCATCGCGGTCAACAAATTCTCCGACGGGCGGCTCACCTGGACCACGCTCGCGAAATCGGCCAACACCATCGAAGCCCGCTGGCAGTCGCTGGTCGATGGCTACGAATGGCGCATCATGCGCGAGCACAACCGGCTGCATCGCATGAGCCGCATCCCGCAACACAGCAAGCGCTGATTCGCGAGCGCATCGAATCCGCGACACCGTGGGGAATTCGGAAACGCTCGCACCGATTCAGCCGGCCGGCGGCCGGGCCCGCCCCGGGCGCATCGCGGTCATCTACGACGGCGAGTGCAGCCTCTGCCGCACCAGCGCCGAAGCCGTCCGCATCTTCGACAATTCCAATGCCATCGACCTCATCGATTTGCACGACGCCGACGCGCGTGCGCAATTTCCCGATCTCACTGTGCAGGCGCTGATGGAACAACTGCACGTGGTTGACGATGCCGGCCGCGTCACGCGCGGCGCCCGTGCGGTCAACGAAGTACTGCGCCATCAGCAGGGCGTGCGCGGATGGCTGGCGTATCTGTGGTACATCCCGGGCTACGCCTGGCTCGCCGACCGCCAGTACAAGCGCATCGCGCGATCGCGTTACGGCGTCGATTGCGACGGCCGCCGCATCAAACCTTCCGCCGCCCGCGACACCTGATCCGTCGCGGCGCCGGCCTCCGCGAGTTATTCCAGGCGACCTCGCATCCACTTCAGTGAAGTCTCATCGGATGATCAGTGATAGCTTGTGAGTGGCCGTGGACGCACGCTAACCTTGAGCGCATCGCGACCGTGAAACCCTTTCAGATTTTCAACACACTCAGCCGCAGCGTCGAGGAATTTCGCCCGGGCGATCCGCAGGCCGTCACCTTTTACTCGTGCGGGCCGACGGTCTATCTGCCGCAACATCTCGGCAACATGCGCGCCTATGTCTTCGTCGATACGCTCCGCCGAGCGCTCGAGTTCAGCGGCTATCGCGTGCGCCACGTGATGAATATCACCGACGTCGGTCACATGACCTCCGACCAGGATGCCGGCGAGGACAAGATCGAGAAGACCGCGCGCGCCGAGGGCAAATCGCCGCTCGAAGTCGCGAATTTTTATATCGCCCAGTTCAAGCGCGACTGCGCGCTGCTCAATATCGAACTCCCGCCCGACGCCGCCGCGAACGACGCCCCGCATCCGCCGCAGAATGCGCTCTGCCGCGCGACCGATAATGTCCCCGCGATGATCGGCGTGATCGAACGAATTATCGCGCACGGCTACGGCTACGTGACGCCGTCGGGAGTCTATTTCGACGTCGAGAAATGGCGCGGGCCGGGCGGAATGGGCCGCCTCTCGCGACAGAGTCTCGACGAGCAGCACGCCGCGCAGCGCCTGGAGCATTCGCCCGACAAGCACAGCCCACACGATTTCGCGCTGTGGGTGCTCAACCAGCCGCATCACATGATGCAATGGGAATCGCCGTGGGGCCGCGGCTATCCCGGATGGCATATCGAGTGCTCCGCGATGTCGATGAAGTATCTCGGCGAGACGCTCGATATCCATTCGGGCGGCCTCGACCACATCCCCGTGCATCACGAGAACGAGATCGCGCAATCCGAGAGCGCCACCGGTCATCCGTTCGTGCGCTACTTCGTCCACAACGCTTTCCTGACCGGGATGGCGGGGGCGAAGATCAGCAAGAGCGCGGGCAAGTTCCCGGTGGTCGCAGACCTGGAGGCGGCGGGAATCAACCCACTCGCGTTCAGGCTGTTTTGCTACAGCGCAAAGTATCGCTCGGAGCTGGCATTCAGTATCGAAGCGGTGCGCGCTGCGGAAAGCAATCTCACTTATCTGCGTGAGTTCGTCAGGAATCTGCCGCAGGCCGCGATCGACTGCGAGCGCGACGTCGAATGGGCCGCCGATTATGAAGAACGCTTCGGCGATGCGCTCCGCAACGATCTGAACACCGCGCAGGCGCTCGCGATAGTGCTCGAACTGGTGGCCGAGGCCTATCGCAAAAGAGATCAGCGAGTCTGGAAGACGCTACAGAAGTTCGACGGGGTGCTCGGCCTCGGTCTCGCGAAAGAACTGAATGCGGCACTCGGAGGGCTTCCGCAGGAAATTAAAGATCTGGTGACGGCTCGCGAAGCGGCCCGCGCCGCCAAAGACTTTAAGCGATCCGACGAATTGCGGGACGAGATCAATGTCTTGGGCTACGAAGTAAAGGACACCAAAGTCGGTATGGTGATCATGCGCAAGCGCTTGCCTTGAACCGAGCATGGCGAGTTTCCTACAATCACATCACGATATTTATACCCGGCGCGGGGTCGTCAAAATCCACTCAAGGCGCTATAGGTATGCGATGGCGATTGAACTGAAAAAATTCGACACGCGGATGCAGGGCAGTCACGAGGGGCCCGAAGTCCGCCATCTCGACCCCGCAGCCACTCCGTTTTACCTGCCGATCGGCGACGAAGTAGAAATCTTCTCAGCCGCTTACAGAGCCCGGCTGCCGGTTCTGCTCAAGGGTCCCACCGGATGCGGCAAGACGCGCTTCGTCGAGCACATGGCGCATTACCTGGCGACGCTCGAAAACGGCCCCAACGAATTGATTACCGTCGCCTGCCATGAGGATCTCACCGGCAGCGACCTGGTCGGACGCTTCCTGATCCAGGCCGACGAAACGGTTTGGGTTGACGGGCCGCTGACGCAGGCGGTGCGCCGCGGCGCAATTTGCTACCTCGATGAAATCGTCGAGGCGCGCAAAGACACCACCGTCCTGATCCATCCGCTCTCGGACCACCGGCGCATCCTGCCGATCGAAAAACGCGGCGAAACCATCGAAGCGCACGACGGCTTCCTGCTGGTGATTTCTTACAATCCCGGCTACCAGAGCATCCAGAAAAACCTGAAGCACTCGACCCGCCAGCGCTTCATCACGATCGAGTTCAACTATCCGCCGGCCGAAAAGGAAGTCGAGATCATCGCGCACGAAGCGGGCGTCTCGCACGACATGGCCTATCAACTCGCGCTGCTCGGCGAGAAGGTGCGGCATCTGAAGGCCTCGGGCCTCGAAGAAGGCGTCTCGACGCGACTTCTGATCTATGCGGGCGACCTCATTCAGCAGGGCATCTCGCCGCGCCGCGCGGCCACCGTCGCGGTGACCTGGTCGCTGACCGACGAGAACGACAGCAAGCGCGCGATCGACGAAGTCGTCAAGGCGATCATGCCCGAATAGGGCATCTGCCGATGCCCGAAGGTGCGTCCGCTTTGCCCGAATTTGGACATCTGCTTTGATCGACCTGCGTAGCGATACCGTCACCTTGCCCACGCCCGCCATGCGCGAGGCGATGGCGCGCGCCGAACTTGGCGACGACGTCTATGGCGAGGATCCCACCGTCAACCGGCTCGAGCGGATGGCGGCGGAAATCGTCGGCATGGAAGCGGCCGTGCTGGTTCCCAGCGGCACCATGGGCAACCTCGCCGCGATGCTGGCGCATTGCCCGCGCGGGACCAAAGCATTCCTCGGCACACAGGCGCACACCTACATCTATGAGGCGGGCGGAGCGGCGGCACTCGGCGGCATCGTGATGACGCCGATTCGCAACCTGGACAACGGCGAACTCGATCTCGACGAATTGCGCGACGAACTCGCCAAGCCCCCCGACCTCCATTTCGCGCTGCCGGCGCTGGTCACGCTCGAAAATACCCACAACTTATGCGGCGGCACCGCGGTTGAACTCTCGCACCTGGCCGCGGTCGCGGAACTGGCCCACGCTCATCGCTTTCCCGTGCATCTGGACGGCGCGCGCATCTTCAATGCCGCCATCGCCCTGGAAACCACCGCGAAGAAAATCGCGGAGACCGCCGACAGCGTATCGTTCTGCCTGTCGAAAGGACTCGCCGCCCCGGTCGGTTCGCTGCTGTGCGGCAGCCGAGAGTTCATCGGACGCGCGCGGCGGATGCGCAAGATGCTGGGCGGCGGGATGCGCCAGGCCGGGATCATCGCGGCGGCCGGAATCGTCGCGCTCGAAACCATGATCGATCGCCTCGTCGAGGATCATCTCAACGCGCGGGCGCTGGCCGAGGGACTCGGGCTCGTCGCCGGCCTCAACGTGCGGCCGCTAAAGCGGCGTACCAACATGGTGGTGTTCGAGATTGACGGCGGCGCGCCAGTCGCGGCCAAATTCGCGGCGGCGATGAAGGATCGCGGCGTGCTCGCGCATGCGCGCGGGCCCTCGTCATTTCGCGCCGTCACCCATCATGGAGTTTCGCGCCGCGATATCGATCGCGTGGTCGCCGCCGCGGCCGAGGCCGCCGGCGAAGTCTTCGGCGACTGAGTAGACAAAACATTCAATTATGAATTCATTGAGCGAGCTTTTTTCACTGCGCGGTCATGTCGGCATCGTGACCGGCGCATCATCGGGACTGGGCGTCGAATGTGCGCATGCGTTGGCGCTCGCGGGCGCCCATGTCGCGCTGGCCGCGCGCCGCGGCGATCGCCTCGGGCCGCTGGCGGCGGAACTCGAACAAGCCTATGGCGTGCGCGCGATCGGCGTGCAGACCGACATCACTGCCGACGCCGACCTCGATCGGCTGGTCGCGACCTGCGCCGCGAAACTCGGACTCCCCGACATCCTCGTGAACAACGCCGGCATTTCACCCACCGGCCGCGCCGAGAGCCTGCCGCGCGCAACCTGGGACAATGCGCTCGCGACCAACCTCACCGCGCCGATGATGCTCGCGCAACGCGTCGCGCGCGGCCTCATCGAAGCGAAGCAGCCCGGCCGCATCATCAACATGAGTTCGATTTACGGTATCGTCGCGAGTTCCATTTATCGGCTCTCGGCCTATGCTGCCAGCAAGGCGGGCCTGGCGAATCTGACGCGCCAGCTCGCCGTCGAATGGGCGCAATACGGGATTCTGGTCAACGCGATCGCGCCCGGATGGATTCCCACCGAAGCCACCGAGGGCGGCATGGCGAAGCCGCAAAACCGCGAGCGGATGGAGCGATCGACGCCGCTCGGACGCCTCGGACTGCCGGCGGAAATTCGCGGCGCGGTGATTTATCTCGCGAGTCCGGCCTCGAGCTACGTCACCGGCACGATGCTTTCGATCGATGGCGGCTATGCGTCGTGGTGATTTTGATCGGTCAGCGGGGGAGGCAACGGCGGGGATGAGGGAACAGCTCTTCAGACGCAAGCCGGTCGAGGCTCTGCTGGCCGACGCCGCACCGCACGCGGGCGGACTCAAACGGGCGCTCGGCGCATTCGAGCTGACGCTGCTCGGTATCGGTGCAATTATCGGCGCGGGCATCTTCGTGCTGACCGGCGTCGGCGCCTCGTATGCCGGTCCGGGCCTGGTGCTCTCTTTTGTGCTGGCGGGCTTTGCCTGCGCCATGGCGGCGCTGTGCTACGCGGAGTTCGCCTCGATGATTCCGGTCGCCGGCAGCGCCTACTCGTATTCCTACGCCACGATGGGCGAGCTGATCGCCTGGATCATCGGTTGGGACCTCGTGCTCGAATATGCGGTTGCGGCCGCCGCGGTCGCCGCCGGATGGTCGCATTACCTCACCGTGATTCTCGAGGGCGTTGGCATCCATTTGCCGGCCGCAATCACCCATGCGCCCGGGACGGCGCTCGGCGCAATCATCAATCTGCCCGCGCTGCTCGTGGTGCTGGGCATCAGCGCGATTCTCTATAAAGGCGTGCAGGAAAGCGCGCGCATCAATTCGATTATCGTCGGGATCAAGCTGTTCGCGGTGCTGGTGGTCGTCCTGATCGGCGTCTTTTACATCAAGCCCGCCAACTGGTCGCCCTTCCTGCCGCTCGGATGGGGCGGGGTGCTGCGCGGCGCCGCCTATATCTTCTTCGCGTACATCGGCTTCGACGCGGTCTCGACTGCCGCCGAGGAGGTGGTCGATCCGCAACGCGCGCTGCCCATCGGAATCCTGACCTCGCTTGGAATCTGCACCATCCTCTATATTGCCGTGGCCGCCGTGCTCACCGGGATGGTTCCGATGAAGCAGATCGATATCGATGCGCCGTTGGCGAGCGCCTTCGTAACGCGCGGGCTTAACTTCGCCGCTGGCATAATTTCGGTCGGCGCCGTCGCGGGCCTGACCTCGGTGCTGCTGGTGTTGCTGCTCGGGCAGTCGCGGATCTTTTACGCGATCTCGCGCGACGGGCTGCTCCCACCGGCCTTCAGCCGCGTCCATCCCAAGTACAAAACCCCGTCGATCCCGACCATCCTCACCGGCGTTGCCGTGGGCCTGACCGCCGGCTTGATACCGATCAAGGAGATCGCGGAACTCACCAATATCGGCACGCTCTTCGCCTTTGTCCTGGTCTGTTTCGGCGTCTGGATTCTCCGCTATATCGAGCCCGGCATGAGGCGGCCGTTCAAAACCCCGCTGGTCCCAATCGTCCCGATTCTCGGTGCGGGTTCGTGTTTTCTGATGATGCTCGGTCTCGACCAAACCACCTGGCTACGCTTCTTCATCTGGCTGGGCATCGGGCTGGTAATTTATTTCAGCTACGGGCGCTTCCACAGCGTCGTTGACGCGCACACCCACGACCGCGACCGCGCCGCCTTGAGTTAGCCCGCGAATGGGATTCGTCAATACTCAGTAACCCTCAAGTTGTTGCGATTTGATGCGATGACGAGCTAGTTTGCACTAAGGCCGAGTCGTCAGCATTCAATGAAAACGAATCGATTTTATCTGGTCATCGCGTTGCTGGGTGCGGCGGTATTGATCGCGTCCGCGTCCGTCACGGGTAGTTCCTACGCACAGCCTTTGCCGAAGGTCCTCACAAAGCCGCCACCACCATCCTTATGGGTGCTCAACGAAACCGTCGGTCCCAGCATCTCGATCTTCCCGGCAGCGCGACTGAAACGAAAGACCGGCTTGGTTGGCTCGTTGGGGATTACCTCCGGCGTACCGGCGGCGGGAGGGCTGACCTTCGACAGTAACAACGATCTTTGGTTCGGTCTCTGTAACACCAACAGCGGCTATCTGGTCGAGCTGACGCGATCCGCATTGCTGCATATGGTTCTTTATGGATCGGTGAACTTCAGCACGGTTATTCAGGATCCAGTGCCGCTCAGTCCGGAATATCTCAGTTGTCCGCGCGCTATGCAGTTCGACCGCGCCGGCAATTTGTGGGTTGAAGTCGATCAGACTTTGTTTGGCCCGGTGCCGGCGCTGCTGGAATACACCAGCGCCCAGTTGAGCGCGAGCGGAAATCCCGTGCCTGCGGTGATTCAGACCCCGACCGTACCGCTCACTTACGGACCGGTCGCGCTGGCGTTGGATCCGGCAGGCAATCTATGGCAATCGCGGGGCACTATCCTCGAGTTCACGGCAGCGCAGCTCGCGGCCGGTGTCCAGACCGATCCAACTCAGACGCTCATCGTGGGGGACGCCGGCCCAGCGTTGAATTCCCCGTCGTCGATAACGTTCGATACCCTCGGTAACCTTTGGGTGACGTTCGACAGCGGCGGGACGCTGGGAAACACCGGCGGACTCGAGATGTTCGGGGCCGCGGATTTGAACGGGTCGGGAACCGATACTCCCACGCCTGCGACAACGATCAACGCCGCCCTGTTTGACGCCGTCCTGTTGGGCAGGCACACCGTCCTACGCAGTCTCGACAGCCCCGACGGACTCGCCTTCGACAGCGTGGGAAATCTGTGGATCGCCAATACCTTGCAGCCGGCGGCCGGACTCGGCGGTGGGAGTCTGGTTGAGTTCTCAGCGTCGGAACTGAGCACGAGCGGAAGTCCGGTGCCCGTGCGGGCGATCCTGGCGAACCACTTGAATACCAATCTGGGTGTTCCTCACCATATTACGTTCGGTCCTGCGCTGCCTTAGCGCCGATAGCGGCCGACGAGCAGTTCCCGCGTTCGCGGCGTTTGCGCGGATTGCGGGCGCCTGGGGGTTCCTGCGGTGACCGTTGCGGCGTGAGCGAAACTTGCAAGCCGCGCGCGGCGGGCGTTAGAATTTGTCGAATACTCTCGACGGCACGCGCGATCGGTCTCGCGGGAATAGGGTCCGCAATCATGCTCTCGCGATCCGGGAAGCGCGTGACGACCGCTTAATTTTCTCGCAATTGAAAAGGACGGTGACTCGCAATGGCTTTCGAACTGCCCAATCTCCCTTACTCACTCGACGCCCTCGCGCCCCACATCTCCAAGGAAACGCTTGAATTCCATCACGGCAAACATCACGCGACCTACGTCACCAACCTCAACAACCTGACCAAGGGCACTCCCAACGAGGGCAAGTCGGTCGAAGAGATCATGAAGACCGCCGGCCCGGGCGGACTCTTCAACAACTCCGCGCAGCATTACAACCACAGCTTCTACTGGAAGTCGCTCAAGCCCAAGGGCGGCGGCGCGCCCCACGGCGCGGTCGCCGACGGCATCAAGAAGGCCTATGGCGATTTCGAAGCCTTCAAGAAGAAGTTCACCGAGACCGCGGTCACCCATTTTGGATCCGGCTGGGCGTGGCTGGTGAAGAATGCCGACGGCTCGCTCGAGGTGGTCGGCACGCATGACGCCGACAGCCCGATCGTTCACGGCAAGACCCCGCTCATCACCTGCGACGTCTGGGAGCATGCGTACTATATCGACTATCGCAACGCGCGCGCGAAATACGTCGAGGCCTTCTGGAATATCGCCAACTGGGATTTCGCTGCGGCCAACCTGAAGTAGCCGCCGGCGCCGTCAAGCAAGTCAACTGCTTGGGCCGGGACGTGTGTATCGCGATCATACGCGCGTCCCGGTCACTCGCGAGCATTCTCAGCGTCGCGATCGCGGCGATGATAGGCGTTGCGTTCGCCGCGGCCTGCACCAAGCCGCGCGAGTTGAGCGCCGCCGATCGCGGCGCCGTGATCTATCGCACCAACTGCAGCTCGTGCCATAACGCCGATCCCAATCTGCCCGGTCCAATCGGCCCCGCCATCGCGGGTGTGCCGCGAGCGCTCCTCGACGCGCGTGTTCTCCATGGAACATATCCACCCGGCTATACGCCGCAGCGCAAAACCCACACGATGCGTGCGCTGCCTTGGCTCGACGGGCATCTCGATGACCTCGCGGCGTTCCTCGCCGCCGCCGTCCATCACCCGGCCGTCAGCCGCGCCGATTGAGTGCGCACCTCGTCAAATTCCTGTAATGCGATCTCGCTGGCCGTTGCGGCGCTGGCGCGGCGAGCCTCGGGCGTTGTAAGTTCCCCTTTTGCCGCGCGAGGACATCACCCCGCGCACCCAAACCGATAGCGGAGGCTGGCCCGATGGAACTGCTCAAGGATCGAATCGCGATAATCACCGGCGGAACCGGCGCGCTCGGACGCGCCGTCAGCGAACATTTTCTCGCCCACGGGGCCAAGGTCGCGGTGCCCTACATTATCGATGCCGAGGTGCCGCTGTTCCACCAAAAGATGGGGGGACGCTTCGCCGCCGCGAACACCCACTTGGGCAAAGTCGATGTCGGCGATGAAGGGCAGATCGCGGCGTTCGTCGGCGAAGTCGAGAAGAAATGGGGCCGCGTCGATATCCTCATCAACCTGGTCGGCGGCTTCTGGGGTTTCAAGACCGTTGCGGAAACCAGTCAGGCCGAATGGCAGGCGATGTTCGATATCAATTTGAAGCCGACCTTCCTGTGCTGCCGCGCGGTGGTGCCAGTGATGCAAAAGAACAAGTACGGGCGCATCGTTTCGGTCAGTTCGCGCACCGGACTGACCGGCGCCGGCGAGTTCGCCGCCTATGCGATCACCAAGGGCGCGATCAAGACCTTCACCGCATCGCTCGCCGAAGAAGTGCTCAACGACAATGTCCTGGTGAATGCGATCGCGCCCAGCACCATCGACACCGAGGCGAATCGCAAGGCGATGCCCAAGGCCAAGCACGAGAACTGGGTCAAACCGGAGGACATCGCGCGGACGCTCGCCTTCCTGTGCTCGGATCAGAACCAGGTCACGTCGGGCGCCGTGGTCCCGGTTTATGGCCGGGCGTAAGTGCTCCACTGTCTCGCCGGGGCCGCGCGAGAAGAGAAAAAGAGAGTTGTCAAGGAATCAAGAACTTATAGTTTCTGGAGACTGAAACCTCACGCAGGTTTCAGACTTCCCGTTAGTAAGATGCGGGCTGCGCCCTCAGAAAACCTTCTGAAGGAATTACGCTCGCGTTTCATCGACTGCCGAGCAGCCCAACAGTCTTGATTTGATTTTCAGGACTGCTCGCGATGCTCGATGGGGTGGCAGCTAAGTCATTCGGGGAAACCTGACCGCCGCGAGGGACAGGTGCCCTCGGCTGCATCGCAGCCGCGGCCATACCGAGGTCGCCGGCCCGATCAATGACCCCTTACAAAGGGAAGTCTGAAACCTCAATGAGGTTTCAGAAAGCTATAGTTTTGAGTTCCTTGACAACTTCCTGGTTGCTTCGGTGGGGCGGGGCGGGTCAGATCTGGAAGTGGATCGCGCTCTTGCGACGCTCCGCGAGCGCCTGCAATGTCGTGCGCCGCAGGATCGCGTTGACGCTATCGCGCACCTCGCACCACACGTTGCGCATCGCACAGGCGTCGCCGCGCTGGCACGACGAGTTGCCACTCTCCTCGAGACATTCGACTGGTGCGAAGTCACCCTCGATGATCTGCACGACGTCGGCCATCGTGATTTTTGCCGGATTGCGCGCCAGCAGATAGCCGCCGCTTGGTCCCTTCTGGCTGGCCACCAAACCACCACGCTTTAGCTCGATCAGGAGACGCCGCAGGTAGTTCTCCGGGATGCCCTGGGCGGCCGCGATTTCCTCGACTCGCTGAGGTTGCACGTTGGGATAACGCTCCGCGAGCAGGATCAAAGCCTTGAGGCAGTAGTCTACGCCGACGCCGAATTTCATAGGGTTAACGGCATCTTTATAGCATAATGGGTTCGATACTGGAATAGCTGACTCACTTACTCATTTATTTAGTTGACTAAGTTAGTCTCCTAAGTTACGTTTGAACCCGATTCGCCGATCAGGAGTACCGACCAGACAGTGCCAAAACGGGAAGCGCCATCGTGGGAAATGGTTCTGAAGCGCAACCTCGTCGAGCGCCTCAAGCACGATCTTTTCCCCACCGAACTGACCAACCAATGGGACCGGCTGGTCGAAACGCCGTACGAGAAATTGCCCGAAGAGGACATCGTGCGGCTGCAGTGGTTCGGGATGTACCACGACAAGCCGAAGATCGGCACCTTTATGATGCGGGTGAAGATTCCCAGCGGAATCCTGAGCCCGGCGGGTCTGGCCGCGATCGGCGAGATTTCTGAGCTTCACGGACGCGACCAGGGCGAGTTGACGACGCGCCAGAATATCCAGCTTCACTACATCACGCTCGACCGCTGCCCGGAGATTTTCGAGCGGCTCAAAGCCGCCGGGCTGACCACGATGGGCGGCTGCGGCGACGTCGTGCGCAATATCACCGGATGCCCGGTGGCAGGCGCCGACCATGATGAGCTGTTCGACACGACCGGTTTGGTCGCAGAGACGGCGAACTATTTTTACGGCAATCGCGAGTATTCCGATCTGCCGCGCAAGCACAAAATCACCATCGCGGCGTGCCGCTACCAATGTAACGCGCCCGAGATCAACTGTATCGCGCTGGTCGGCATGATTCGCGACGGCCGCGAAGGCTACGCGGTGCGCGTCGGCGGCGGCCAGTCCTCGACTCCGCGCCTGTCGCGCCATCTGGGCGTTTTCATCACGCGCGAAAATGCGATCGAAACGCTGCGCGCGATTATCGACGTGTGGCGCTCGACCACCGAGTATCGCATCTCGCGGGTCAAGGCGCGCCTGAAGTTCATGATCGACGATTACGGCGTCGAAGCCTTTCGCGCATTGGTCGAGGCGCGCCTCGGTCATCCGCTGGAGAGCCTCGACGAGATGCCATTGCCCGACGCGGAAAGCGATCACATGGGCATCCACGAGCAGAAGCAGCCCGGCCGCTATTACGTGGGCTTTCCGGTGCGGCTCGGCCTGATGAACGGGCGGCAGATGCGCGCGGTGGCGGCGATTGCGGCCGCTATCGGCGGCGATATCCGGCTGACGCGCCGGCAGAATTTTATCATTGCGGGAATTCCGCAGGAACGGCTCGACGAGACTATCGAGCGGATCGGCGAGCTGGGCTTTCCGCTCAACGTTAACGGGCTGTTCGCGTCGTCGATCGGATGTATCGGCGACCCGCATTGCAACTACGCGGTGACGCCAACCAAGGAAAAGCTCGCGACCGTTATCGATCGGCTGGTGATGCAATTCGGCGACGCGGTGGCCGACCTCAAGGTCAACCTCGACGGCTGCCCACATGCGTGCGCCCAACATTGGACGGGCGATATCGGCTTGCAGGGCACGACCGGACGCGGACCAAACGGCGAGCCGCTCGAGGCCTTCGACGTGATTCTGCGCGGCGGCCTCGGGCGCGATGCGGCGATCGGCAAGCCGCTGCTGCGGCGCGTGCCTTCGGCGCGAATCGAGGATACCGTCGCGCGGCTGTTCGCCGGATACCTGGAGCTGCGCCAGGCGGGCGAGAGCTTCGCGAAGTTCTGCGTGCGCACTCCCGATGACGCGCTGATCGCGCTCGGCAACGGCGCCGGCGCGAAAGCGGCGTAGAGGTAGTTAAAGAGCGCGAAACTTTTGGTTTTTTCAGGACGCTGAAACCTCACGAGGTTTCAGACTTCCCTTTGGTTAAGATGCGGGCTGCGCCCTGTGAAAAGGGACGAACAGATAGCGAGACCGCTTAACGAGGGGTGCACGATATAGCGGCGATGATAGTGGGATCGAGCAACGCGAGCGTCAATCGGTGAAAAAAGCAGCGCGAGCGTCAGTCGGTGAAAAAAGCGACCCGAACGTCGATCACTGAAAAAAGTCAATCGGAAAAAAGCGATGGAAGTGCAAACCGAACGTCTCCTGATGGACGAACTCGAAGCTGGCGAAGCCGCGGTCGAACTCGACGACAAGGAACCGCAGGAGGTACTGGCCTGGGCGATCGAGAAATTCGGCCGCCGGCTCGGTATCTGCTCAAGCTTCCAGGCCGAGGGTTGCGCGCTGATCGACATGGCGTGGCGCATCGATCCGGGTATTCGCGTCTTCACCATCGACACCGGCCGCCAGCCCGAAGAGACCTATCGGCTGATCGACAAGATTCGCGACAAGTACGGCATCCGCACCGAGATGTTTTTGCCCGACACCAAGATCGTCGAGCAGATGGTCATCCGGCACGGCAACAATCTTTTCTACCGCGACGTCAACCTGCGACTGCTCTGCTGCCAGGTGCGCAAGGTGCTGCCGCTGCGGCGCGCCCTGATGCATTTCGACGGCTGGGTAGCGGGCCTGCGCCGCGACCAGTGGGCGACGCGCTCGAATATCCGCAAAATTGAAATCGACCACGACCACGGCGGTGTCGTAAAAATCGCCCCACTCGCCGACTGGACCGAGGACGAAGTCTGGGACTACATTCGCGCCAACGACATCCCCTACAATGAGCTCTACGACAAGGGCTATCCGTCGATCGGATGCGGGCCGTGCACGCGGCCGGTGAAAGAGGGCGAGGACCCGCGCGCCGGACGTTGGTGGTGGGAGACCGGTGCGCCCAAAGAATGCGGCATGCATTGCTCGATCGAGACCGGCGGCTTCGAGCATGAACTGGCGGCGCTGCTCGGCAACAACGGGTCGCATCACGGCGATAAGGGCTGAACCGGCGCGGGTGCCGATTGATCGCACACAGGCGCGAGCCATGGCTCGGGCGGTGACGGCGCAATCAGTGGCGATCGCAACAGCGAAACGATGACCGGACAACCTTCAAGATGATCATGCGAGATGACGCGGGCAAGACCGACGAGCCGCTGCGGCTCGATCGCTTGCATCGCGAGATCCTGGCGCCGCAACTCGACGCGTTTATCGCCGCCGCTCCCGACGACGCCGCCCGCGCGCCCTACGAAGTTCTGCGCGCCGCGCTCGACACGCTCGAAGTTCCCGCCGAATTGGCGGCCCGGCTGGGCGCGATCGCGGAGCTTGCGATTACCAGCGGACGCGTGCGCAGCGCCTACGGTCCCGGTGCTGAACTCGCGCTGTGGGCGCTTTACCAGAAGACTCCGCGCGGGCGCGAGATTGCGGCCTCGGTCGCGGCGCTCAACGCGGCGCTCAAACCGCTCGAGGGTCAGACGATCGAAAGTCTCAACGCAATCGCGCGGGCGCCGGGTGCTTACGCGCTCACGCTCAAGACCGCGCAGTGCGAGTTGGTGATTCGCTTCGAGCCCGCCGGCGTGCGCCTCGAAAGCCTCGAAATTGGATGAGGAGAAGAGATGGGGATGGTGGTCGAGGAATGAAGAACTTTTGGCTTTAGGAAACTGAAACCTTGTGAAGGTTTCAGACTTCCCCTTTTGTTGGGAACGGGAATATCCGCACGGCCGCGGCTGCGATGCAGCCGCGGCCTTCGCGAGCGTCAATCACTGAAACAAGCGTCAGCACTTAAAAACCCATGCTGTCGGCCCAGTCGGCCAACTCCGGAATGCGATACTTTTCGCCCTTGTACGCCTTGTACATCAGGAAGACCCAGAAGATTGCCAGGCCGAGATTAATCAGACTCTGCAGGAAACGGATGACTCCGCCGAGCGCGCCGGGCAGCACCGCGACGAAGACGCTCAGGATGATGTTCACGGCGAACCACGCGATCGAATAGACGATCGACTGCCGCGCATGGAAGCGCACGAACTCGTCCTTGTCGTAGGGTTCTAGGTACAGGAAGATCACCCCTGTAACGAAGCCCAGCAGATAGGTCAGAGCCGCGATCGGTTTGCTCTGTGGCCCAGTGGCCTCTCCGTCCATCACGCAGTCCTCCTTGCGGGTCCAGCCGGTCTCACGCGCATGCTCTTTAACCAATGAATCAGAAGGCGAGCATTACGGCAACGGTGCACGCGCGGATGGCCGATCGATCAGATGAGTTTGCAAATAAGTTTGCCGCGCCAATCCATGTTTAGTATCGTCCATCGCAACTGATGTTTCTGAGCTTCGGGAACATCGGTGCTGAGCCAGCATAGGAGATCGCTCCCATGAACGCCCGCCGCTCTGACGCCGCGTCCGTAAGGGAGCACCCCGATAAGAAGCCCCCGAATGCTGCCGCAAGGCTGAACCATCAGGCAGGAGAAACGACGATGGCGCTAAAGGTGACCTGGGATAAGGACGTTTGCATCCATTCGGCGAACTGCGTAAAGACGCTCCCGCAGGTGTTCAAGGTTGAGCAGGGCAAGTTCGTGATCGATCCGAGCGCGGCAGACGACAGTCTGGTGCGCGCCGCGGTCGCGGCCTGCCCGTCGAAGGCGCTCAGGCTTCAGGAGTAGCACGGCTCTCGACGCGAGCGTCCCGTCGCCCGAGCCACGACGCTATTTTTCTTCCTCGTGAGAAGTCTGTTCGAGGTTGCTCAGTGCCGCTTCCATAGCGCGGCCGGCGGCGATCGCCTCGAGCTGCGCCCGGATGCGGTTGGCGAGCTGTCGGCGGAACACCGGCTTCGCCAGAAAATCGCTGACCCCCAGGCGCATTCCCTGGGCGCGCGCGTCCAGATCGTCGCGTGCGGTAATCATGATGATCGGAATCTCGGCGGTCTTGGGATTCTCTTTGAGCATGCGGCAAACCTGAAAGCCGTCCATCTCGGGCATCATCAAATCGAGCAGGATCACATCGACGCGATGCGCTTGCACCAGACGGAGACATTCGACCCCCGAAATCGCTTCGATTGCGTCGAAGCCCTCGCGCTGTAGGTGACGCGCCAGGATCGAAACCGTGTCCGGATCATCGTCCACCACCATTATTTGCGGCACCCTCTCGGCTAGTTCCATATTGTCCTCAGGAGTCGTCCGCTTCATTCGAGCTTGACGGTGCGATCACGCCGCAGCGACGCAGTTTCGCGGCAAACGTGGTTCGTTTGAGCCCCAGCAATTTGGCCGCGGCCTGTTTGTTTCCGCCGGTCTGCGTGAGCGCCTGATTGATCATGCGCCCTTCGAGTTCGTGCACCAGTAAGTTCAGATTGACACCGTCCTCGCCCAGCGTCGCCGGAATCCGCGCCTCGGCCATCCGGCCCCCGTTGACCAGATTCGGCGGCAGCAGCGCGAGGTCGATAATCGAATCCTCGCACATGATCACCAGGCGCTCCACCATGTTTACCAGCTCGCGAACGTTCCCCGGCCAATCGTAGGACCACAGATTGACCATCGCCTCGCGCGTGACCGTCCAGTCGCGGCCGGGCAGCCGCCGCCGCATGCGCTCAAGGAAATATTCGATTAGCAGCGGGATGTCCGACCGCCGTTCGCGTAGCGGCGGAATTACGATCGGAACCACCTGCAGCCGATAGAACAGATCTTCGCGAAACGCATGGCGCTTGACCGCCGCCACCAGGTCGTTGTTGCTCGCCGCGATTACACGCGCGTCAATTTTGGCGGAGCGGTCGGAACCGACCGGCCGCACAATTCCGTCCTCGAGCACCCGTAGAAGCTTGGCCTGAAGCTGCAACGGCATCTCGCCGATTTCATCGAGAAAAATGGTGCCGCCGTCGGCCGTGGCGAACAGTCCATGACGAGGCCCTGCGGCCCCGGTAAAGGCACCCCGTTCATGGCCGAACATTTCCGATTCGAGCAGTTCGTGAGGGATGGCCGCGCAATTCACCGGCACAAAGTTACGTCGAGTGCGCGCCGACAGCGCGTGGATCGCATGGGCTACGACTTCCTTTCCACTGCCGCTCTCGCCCGTGATGAGCACAGTCACGTCGGTAGCCGCAACTCTATCCACCAGCGCCCGCAGCTTTACGATAGTTGGATGGTCGCCGATAAGGGTGCGTTCACCCGGCGACCGCAAAGCTGCGTCCACGCGATAAGGCTCGGATTCTACCGTCAAAATATCCCCCGCTGAGTTCGCTCAGACGTTTTACGGGTAGAGACATAATCTTGTCACATTCCTACTGTAGGAAACAAGCGAAGAGCTTCATGCCGAGAGGAGACCGACGAACGGAAGCAAACAATTTAGTATCTTAGGGAACAAAAAAGTTCGGAAAATGGGGTCTGGAAACGGAATAGGGCAATTTCAAACTTTCGCGATATCTTCGTGGTAGATTGCCGCCTGACCGGGTCCTTCTGCCACCGAAATCTCGATCGAGATGACTTCCGAGAGCGCATTTTGCGCGTGCAATGCGTCACGAAGCTCATTCCAGATGTAGCGTGCAAGTTCCTCGGCCGAACTGTGCGCGATCGGCAAAATTGCGACATCGCCGACCGGAAAGACGAAGCGATCCTGGCCGTAAAGTACCGAAACCTCCTCGCCGATGCGCTCGATCTTGAGACAGTCGCTGTTGGCCGGAATGATCGTGCGCTCGTCGAGGCGGTCGGCAATCTCCTTGGTGGCTTTTTTTATCAGGCCGAAGTCGAGCACATAGCCGATCTCGGCGAGTCGTCCTTCAACGCGAACGCCAACCTGGTAATTATGGCCATGTAAAGGTTCGCGAAAGCCAGGATAGGCAATGAAATGTGCGGCTGAAAACTTGAGGTTCTCCTTGGTGACGTGAATCGAAAATCCAGACTTCACTGACGGCTCCTCACGGCTTGCCGGTCGCCCCGAGCAACGAGCGGAGCGCCGCGTGCGGAACGTCGCCGAAGGCTCCGCGATAGCGCGGTTCGTCGAGCGAAGTCGCCGTCATGAAGCGTTCGCGCTCGCCGGCGACGACATGATGAAAGCGAGGGTGCAGCGCCTGCGCAAGGTCGTTGTCGAGATCGCGGAAAAGATCGGCGATTTCGAGTCCGTGAAGACCGCCCAGCAGACATTCGACGTAGTAACCGACCTGCCCCTCCCGGTCGAGCTCGAAGGTCTCGACGCGCAGCGCTTCGGCCAGCGTCAGCAGACGGTCCATCCCGTATTCGTTGCGCTTGGAACGCACGGCGGTGTCGCCGCTACCCTCGAAGCCCGATCCGATGGCGGCTACCGCGACGCGCCCGTCGCTCAGCGGAATCGGATGGAAGATGTAACCCTCCGATGTATAGCTAAGCAGGTCGTTGAGCGCGCGACGGTAGTCGAGCAGGTTCCAGCGGGTGCGGCGCGCGATGTCGTGCAGGAAATCCCCGAGCGCTTGACCCGCGCGATCGGCGAGTCCGATCAGTTCGACGAATTTGTGCTCATCGTATTCCTCGCGGCGTGCGATGAGTGGGGCCCACCTGCGATCGAACACCAGGCCGAGCGCGCCGATACCCGCGTTCGAACCGTTGGCAGCGAGCGCCGCGATCGGCTTCGTAGCGTCGATCGGCTCGAGGTCCATCGCCAGGTAATGGCCGTGGCTGGAGGGCTTCGCCAGGCCGCGGCGGGCGTTCAGCAGGCGCACCGGAAAAGCGTCGCGAGCGACCAGCCGGCTCTTGCCGCCGCGCCGTTCCGCGAGCATGCCGTAGCCGCTTAACAGAGAGCCGTAACCGATTACGAGCAGGGTGTCATTGACAGCCGCCGACAAGCGCGCACCTCCTCTTTCGCGGGGTAACGGAGTGAACGCATAACCTCGCATAAGGATAGTAACGGATCAGATCAGAAGCAGATATCCCTGCGCCGGCATTGCGGTCGCCAGACTGATCGCACGCAGATAGAGGGCGATCTGGATGCGATACTCGGCGGCGCGGCTATAGAGGTCGAAGTCGGTCTTGAAGTCAACCACGATCCACCGCGCGACGCCGTCGCGCTGCTCCACGAACGCGAGGTCGGCGATACCCTCGACCATGGTCGAGGGTATCGCCGACCTCGCGTCCCCGTCCGCGCCGGCCGCCCCCGCTAGCTCCGCCAGCAGCGGAGCCTCGCGACGCACGACCGTCGCGGCCGCGGCGCGCCGCATCAGCGGCGACGCCAGCGCCGCGCCGGCGGTCGCGCCCGCCCCCGCGATCTCGTCTTCGGTCGCATTGAAGATGCGCCCGAAGAATCGCGCCGTCGCGCTGACCGCGTCGTCCGACGCGTCCAGCGCGACCTGCGCGAGGATCGCGTGCACCAGCGTGCCGAAGCGCTGCCCACGCGGACGCGTGGCCGCGCGCGGCACCCGCTCGATTTCGATCTGTGCGGACTCCGCCAGCGCGGCCAGCGCCGCGTGGGCCGAGTCCGTGCCGGCCGCCAGCTCCGTCGCGCTCGCGACGCGCAGCGCCGGCGTGGAACCCGCCGCGATAATCTCATCGCGGCGATTTCGCCATGCCTCGTACTCGCGAGTCCCGCGCTCGGAGCGCTCCTTGCGCTCGTCGATCTCCAGCAGCTTCGATTGCCGCAGGCCCATCGTCTCACGCGCGTCGAGCGTCAGCATCGACGAATCCCACCACACCACGCGATGCGCGCCTGCCGCCGGCCGATGCAGCCCGGGCGTCACTCCGGGCGATCGCGTGAACGCATTTTCGGGGCGCGTACCCGCCAGCTCCGCGCGAAACTCGGGACACCCGGCCGGACGGCGTTCGAGCGGTGCGCGCGAGTCTCGCGCCTCGGGATAGAGCGCGGGCCGCAGACGTCGAATCCAGCCAACGTAGGGTTCCTCATCCCCAACCACCGGCGCGACGATCAGATCGCGTGCGCGCGTCACCGCAACATAGAGCAGCCGCACCGCCTCCTCTTCGTCGCGGCGCAGCTCCTCTTCGGCATGATCCAGCAATTCAGCGGGGGCTTGGCCGGCGAGCCGTTGCGCACACAGCCGGCGCGTCGGATCGACGAAGCGATGCGCCTCCTCCGCGCTCTCATTGCAGGTGATGTCGGCCAGGATCACCACTGGAAACTCAAGGCCTTTGGCGCGATGGACGGTCATGATTCGCACGTCCTCGGCGCCTTCCTCGACCACCGGCACTTCGCCGACCTCCTCGCGCTCGGCGCGCTCCTCCAGGTCCTCGACGAAAGCACGCATCGAGGTGGCTCCTCGGTTCAGCTCGTAGCGCCGCGCCATGTCCATCAGGCGCATCACGTTGGCCAGCGCCTGGTCTCCCGTCGGCCAGATCGCGAAGCCGGCGTGCGCGCGGGTTGCAGCGAGCAGGCGCGCGATCGTCTCGGCGATCGGTCGGCGGTTGCGCCCGCGATGCAGTCCGCCGATTATCGCGAGCGCGTCGGCGACCTCTTTGAGTATAGCGGGCAGCTCCTCCGGCAGCCGCCGGAACGGATTCAAGCTCCGGTAGGTTTCGCAGAAGCGCAGCAGCGTGCCGTCGGCAATCGCAAACAGCGCACCGTGCAGCGTCGCGAACATCGCCAGTTCGTCGTCGGGGCGCTCGATCGCCGCGAGCGCGTTGCGAATCGTCTCGACCTCCTCGCGCATGTGGAACGATCCACCGCGCACCAGCACGTGCGGCACGTGGCGGCTCTCCAGCGCGCGGATATAGGGACGGGTGACGTCGCGGCCGTACGAATTCATCCGGCGAAATAGAATGCAGACGTGGTGCGGACGAATCGGCACGCGCCGTTCGGGCGCTTCGCGTTCAGTGCGTTCAGTCACGCTCCATCCGCTCTCCTCCACCAGCCACTTGACGAACGCGGCGATCGCGTCCGGCAGCGAATCCTCGATACTCCATTTTGTAATACGACCATACTGGCTGTAGGGATTGGGCACCGGCAGCGCGACGACCGCCGGCTGCCCGGCGACGCTTTCGCGAAAGGCCTCCAGCGCCACGTACCTGGGCTGCGTCATCGATTCGGCAGCCATAATCGGTGCGAACGCCGCATTGACGAGCGACTGGATCTCGGGTGTCGCGCGAAAGCTCACCGAGAGATGCTCCAGCGCGGCGCCCCGTTCGAGCAGACGGCGCTTGATTTCCTGGTAGAGCGCGACATCGGCGCGCCGGAAGCGATAGATCGACTGTTTGGGATCGCCGACGATAAAGAGCTTGCCGGCGCGCGGGCGCACTTCCAGCCAGTTGGTCTCAGTGGGGTCGTCGGCCGCGAGCAGCAGCAGGATTTCCGCCTGCAGTGGATCGGTATCCTGAAACTCATCGACGAAAATATAGGTGATGCTCTCCTGCAGTTCGCAGCGCACGGCCGCGTTGTCGCGCACCAGGTTGCGCGTCGTCAGCAGCAGGTCGAGAAAATCCAGGCGGCCGGCACGCGCCTTCAATTCGCGGTAGATTTCGACCACCGGCCACAGCTCGTCGCGCAGCCGCGGCGCCAGGCTGGCGCCGGCCTGATCGCTGAATTCCTTCAACTTGTTATGCAACGCGTCCCGTCGTGCGAAGATCTCGGCGCGCGGCCATTCGCCGAAGCGCGCGCCCGAGCCGCGCCACCGCCAATGGCGATCGTCGCCGCGAACCAGCCGCAGCAATGCCGCCTCCAGCGCGTCGTAATCGCGATCGCGCACCGCTTCCAGCCGCGTCGCCTCGCTAATCGGACGGCGCAGCAGTTCCAGTGCTTTGCGCAGCCAGTCCTCGGCATCGCCTTCTGTCGCAAGCTCCCCGAGCGCCTCGATCTCGGTCACCAGCGCGTCGATTTCGCGGTCGCGCGCGAATTCCTGATGACGCCAGGGCGTGTCGAAATCGCGCCATTCCTTAAGTTCCCAAGCGGCGGCGCGCAGCAGGCGCCGCGGGCCTTGGCGGTCGGTCGCGTTTGGCCGTCGCAGGATTCGCCGTAGCCCTTCACCCGGGCCCGCCAGCGCCTGCTCGAACCAGCGGTCGAAGGCGGCGTTGAAGATTGCGGCCGAGGCGTCTTCGGCCGCGACTTCGAACCTCGGATCAACCCCCGCCTCGACCGGGTGCTCTCGCAGCAGATCGCCGCACAGCGCGTGAATCGTGCCGATGCGCGCTTCTTCGAATTTTTCCAGCGAGTTCTTCATCCGCGCCGCGATCGCTGGATCGGGATCGTTAAGATGATCTTCGATTTCGGCTCGCAGCCGCAGCTTGAGTTCGCCCGCCGCCTTATCGGTGAAGGTCACCGCGACCATCTGATCGAGTGCGCTGCGGCCGCTCGCGATCACTGCGACGACGCGGCTGACAAGGGCTGTGGTTTTGCCGGTGCCGGCCGCCGCCTCGATTATCAGCGTGGTCTCGAGATCGCCCCGGATGCGATCGCGCACGGGCTGATCCGCGGTCGCAGGCGTCGGGTTTGACCAGGCGTTCGCGCTCATCGCATCTCCCGCAGGCGCCTCAGGTTATCGAGCCGGCGATACGCTTCGCTCTTCGCCGCGGTCTTATGCTCCACCCGGATATGTTCATACGGGCCGCAGACCCGGCGATAATCGCAGTAGTCGCATTCGCGTTCGCCGGGTGCCGCAGGCAGAAAACCCTCTGCTAGCGCCTGCCCCACGATCGCGGTCATGGCGGCGGCCGCCGCCCGCGCCGCCGCATCGATCGTCACCACCCGTTCCTCGTAGCCGCCGGCCGCCGTGCAGTAGTACAGACGCCCAGCCTCGACCGGTTCGCCCAGCACGCACTCGGCCGCGAGCGCGTAGAGCACCGGCTGCAGCGTCTTGCCGCCCCCGATAATCAAGTCGCGTTCGGCGCGGACGCGGCCGGTCTTGTGATCGGTCACCCGCAACGAATGGTCGGCGCCGCGTTCGACCAGATCGATCGAGCCGCGCAACTTTAGTCCAATCTCGAGTTCCACCGGTTGGGCGACGCTGGCGGGATCGGCCTGCGATTGATCGGTCAGACCGAAGCCAAGTTCAAAGCGCTCTGGGCGCCAGCGCGCTGAGTCCGCGGCGCTGCGCCGCAGCCATTCGCGCAAGTCGGCGCGAATCGCGTCGATACCGTCGAGCCAGACGCGCTCGATTGCCGGCGCCAGTTCGTCGTGGTAGTGCGCGGCCACCGCGATCAGCGTCGTTTCGAGCGTCGCGTGCGCTGCTTCCAACGCTGCGGGCGTAACCGGCAGGCCTCCGGTGTCGCGCAGCGCCGTCAAAAATTCGAACTGGACTTCGTGAAATAGCGCGCCGCGGGTGAGCGGGTCGATCACCTCGAGGCTCTCGATTTCCTCGCGCGGCGCCAGCCGATGGATCGCCTGCAGGAAAAAGCGGTACGGGCATGCGGCGAAATTCTGCAACGCGGTCGGCGAATAGGATCGCGCGGCTAGCTGATGGCGCGCGAGCGCCTCGCGCTCGGCCGCATCCGGATCGACCAGGCCGTCGTTGGGGGTCCAGCGCCGCAGCCAGCGCCGCGCGCGTGCGCGCAGCGCCCGTCCCAGATGAGGATTGGCGGAGAGCAGGTAATGCGCCGCGCCAATGGTCGTCGCCGGATCGGCGTCCACCAGCTTATTCAGTACCGCGAGATCGAACTCGGCGTTGTCGATTGCGTCGGCGGGCCCCTCCGGCGCGGGCCAGCCGACGCGCGCGCGGCTATCGCTGCCGGCCCGCCGCGCAAGTTCGTCGAAACCCGGCAGACGGCCTTCGGCAGCACGCAGAATTTCTAGCGCATAGAAGGAGGGCACGCAGGGACGGCCCTGATCGAGATAAACGCGCGGGTACGAGATGATGGTGCGGCGGCCCGCGGCTCCGACCGCGAGCCGCAGCGCCAGGCGCTCGCCTGCGAACCGCTCAGCCCGCAGTGGGAGCATCGGTGAAAGGCGGCGTCGCGCAACGTCGCGCAAAATCGGATCCTCCACCAGCTTGCGCGGAAAAACCCGCTCGACCAGGCCGGGCACGATCGTGACGTCGAAGTCCATACCGCGCACGTACTCGGCTGGCGCGACGTAAACCGCGCCATAGCGCCGCCGCCGGGGTCGCGCCGCGAGCCGCCCGAGCCGTTCGCCCAGTGCGATCCGAACTTCGTCCAGCGTGACCGGGCCGATCGGGCCGAGCAGATCGAGATCGGCGAGCTCGCCCATGATCGCGTGGTCTTCGCGAATCGCCAGCGTCGTCAGCGCCCGCAGATGCGTCAGCCATTGCGCCCAGGTCGCACTTTTGGGCAGCGCCGCGAGCGCATCGATTAGCGGGATCGCGATCTCGCGCAGATGAGCGAGATCGGCGAGCTGGCGATCGAGCGCTGCCGCCTGCGCGTCGTCGTCGCGATCGATCGCGATGCGCCGCAGGCGCATCTCGGCCTCGAGACCGGCGAGCCGCCGATCCCAGCGATCGCGGCTGCCGATCACGGCGGCATCCACCAGTAATTTTTCCCATCGCCACGGCGCGCGGGCGGCGTGCTCAACCTCGGCGTCAACCTCGTCGAGAGTGCCATCGCGATTGCGCGATGCGGCCACCGCCTCGGTGTCGTCGCGCAGACTGCCGCCGCCAAATTCGCTGGCCGGCGCGATGAAGTCGCCATCGCGCGCGGCGCCTGCCGCGGCCGTCTCGGGCATCTGCCCGAGCGACAGGTATTCGGCGAAGCGGCGCGCCGACAGATTCTCGGCGGCGCATGCGAGCAGTGCCAGCAGCGCGCGTCCGCCCGGCTCGGGCCGCGCCGCGCCGCGCGCGAAATACGCCGGCACGCCGGCGCGATCGAGCGCTTCTTCCAGGTACGCCGTATAGCGCGACGGCCCGTGCAGGACGATCGCGATCCGATCGAACGCGACACCCGCGCTCGCCTCGGCCTGGATCCGCCGCGCGATCTCCACGCATTCCTGCATCTCGCCCGCCGCCGAGAAAACCGCGACCGTGTCGTCGAGTGGATGCTCGGTCGGTGCCGCTTCGGCGAACAGATATTCCTGCAGACGGGCGAGCGATGACGCTTGCGGCGCCACCGCGGGCGCGGTGCTCAACGATCGGCCATCGGCGCCGAGTGCCTGCGCGAGCAGGTCGAGCGAACGTTCGTCGCCGGCCGCTACCGTCGCGAGAAAGCGCGGGGCGCGCGCGGCGAGCGCCGCGACGAAATCACGCTCGCACAGATTTTCCAGCGGCACGTCGAGCAGCAGCGTCGGGATTCCGGCGAGCTGTGGCGCGGACGCTCCGCCGACCGCGGCGATCGCGTGATCGATCATGGTCGCGCGATCGATCAGATGCGCCTCGGCCAGTTCGCGCTCGCACTGCCGCAGAATTGCGCCGAGCGATGCTCCCGCCCCGTCGAGCCCTTCCAGTTCCTCGGGCCCCAGCCGGTTGAGGCTCACCTCCCGGCGCGTCGCGGCCAGCGCTTCGGCAAAGCCCGGGTAACTCATTACGCTGTCGAAATACGATCTTTCGTCGCGCGCCTTCAGGCTGAAAACCGCGCGCGCCGCGATCGCGACCGCGCTTGAATTCGTCAGCGGCAACACGCCCGCCGCCGCCATCCGCTCGACCGCCAGCGCGAAGATCAGTTGATCGAGCGTCAGCCGATGAAGACCGAGGGTCGCGCCGCGTTCGCGCGTGAGATCGCGCACCAAGTCGTCGCCCGCCGCGGGATTATTCGCGACGATCAGCGCCTCGGCGCCTGGCGCAACGGCGGCGAGAAAGTCGCGCGCCGCCGCAATCCGTTCGGCCGATCGGGCCGCACGAATAATCCTGTGGTTTTCGTCAGGTGGCATCGCAGCAGGCGTCAGGTAACAGCGCGCGGGTGAATCCCTCTAATCGTCTGTCGCGGAACGCACTGCCGCAAGTGGGGCGATGCGCTCAATCCACAACAATCTTGCCGCGCCGCAAGATTCTTGTGCACAACGCTAACCGCAACGTGCGACGATTCGGCGAAACTTCCTGGGTGAAATGTAACGCCCGAATCGGCGCCGCCCGGCGACGAACGTGGCGCGCGAACGTGGCCGCGGTCAGGCGGAGAGGAACACCGGATCGCCGACGCGCACGGCGCCGGTCGCACCGATCGAGGCGAACACGCCAACCGTGGCCTTATGGAACTGCGCGGCGGCCCGGATGATCCGCAGGTCGCGCCCAAGGTCTTCCTGCCGATGCGTCGTCATCACGCAGCGCAGCGCCGGTTCAATCGCGACGATCCGGACGCCGTCGCCGACTTCGAGCGTGCGCTCGATCCATTCATCCTCGGCGAAGCCGCCGGCGCTGGTGCCGGTATCGACCACGATGTTCGGACGAAAGCGGCGCGCGTCGAGTTGCGCGCCTTCTCCCACCAGTGTTCGCATGTGGGCCAGCGTACCGGTCGCCAATACGTGCATCGTAGCGGAATCGAAGAGGGTGCCGTTCACCAGCGAAAAGCTGTCGGGCATCGTCGCGCGAGTCAGTTGCGGCATCACGTTTTCGATCGGCACGTCACCGAAGATCGTTCCGGGATCGATTCCCGCGCGGGTATGCTGGCTCGCCTGCGCGCGCTCGATCGCGATCTCGCGGCCGAGTACCGCGGAGAGCTGCGCCGAGGCGTCGGCATCGGCGGCGTGCAGCACGCGCCCGTCGGGTAACTGGATTTTGATCGGCGCCGACTCGCCGTCAATCGGCGGCGTTTCGTAGGTCGCCCGGCAATCCAGCATCTGCGCAAATTTCTTCGCGCTGACGATCTTTCCGTTGATGCACTCGCGCAACGCCCACGCGCGATCGCCGATCACGCCGCGCTCGCCGATCTCCAGCCGCTCGAGGCGCTCGCCGAGCATCGATTTGACCGGGTAGCGAAAAAGTTCCTTGACGATGCCGATCTGCCGCCTTTCCACTTAATCGCCTCCTCTGCTCAATGCCCTCAAATAAATCGGGTCGCCAACCCGAATCGTGCCTTCCGCGCCGACCGCCGCGAAGATGCCCGCGTAGGCCTGATGGAACCGCCACGCGGTGCGCAGGACGGCGGGGTCATGCGGCAGTTCGTCTTGGGGATGCGTGGTTATCGCACATCGCAACGCCGGGCGCATACCGGCGATCCGCACCTCCGTCCAGATTTCCAGCACGCCCTCGAGCCATCCGTCCTCAACGAATCCGTGCGCAGCGGCGCCTGTATCGACGATGATATTGGCGCGAAAGCGCCGCGGGTCGAAGTCGGAAGTGCCGTCGGTCAGCGCGCGCAGATGCGCCAGCGTGCCGGTCGCGATCAGGTGCATGACCTCTTCGTCGAAAAAGTCGCGCGCGGGCGGCATCGCCTCGCCCCGCATGATCGCTTCACGTTCTTCCGGCGCGATCGGCTCGCGGCGCACGCGCTCGAGGCGGACTTCGCGCCGCAGGAAATCGGAGAGCGTGCGCGACGCCGCCGATTCGTCAGTATGAATGAACGTCCCGTCGGGCATCTCGATGCGTGCGCCGGCGCCGGCGTCGATCAGTGGATCGCCTGCTGGGTCCGGCGTCCATGCGGCGCGCAACTCGAGCATCGCGGGCCACGTCCGCGCGCTGACGATACCGCCGTATTCGGTTTCGCGCAGCGCCCACACTCGGTCGCCGGCCAGTCCGTGCGGGGTCACGGCGGCGGCGGAAAGTTGCTCCCCTCGCATCGATTTGACCGGGTAGCGCCACAGCGCTCCGACCACTCCGATTTGCTGCCGTTCCATCGCTTACAGTTTCATTTCGCCCGCGTCCGAAATATCACATTCGACCGAGCGTCATCGCGAATCTACGAAATCTCGTCAATTACGCGCAATCGGCGGCCCGGATTCCACCCGATTTAGCCCGCCCGGACCCCACCTTGCCGCGCGGCGCCGCCTGCGGACATAATAACTGTCTAGAGAGACGTACCTGATGGCCGAGCGAACCTGCGCGATGGTAGTCGTGGGCAATGAGATCCTGTCCGGCAAGGTGCAGGACAGCAATGCCTACTTTGCCGCGCGTGAACTGCGCAAGCTGGGAGTCGCATTACAACGAATCGCGGTCGTGCCCGACGAAATCCCATCGATTGCCGACGAGGTCGCCCACTGCGCGAAGACCTTCGACTTCGTCCTGACTTCGGGCGGCGTCGGCCCCACCCATGATGACATCACGATCGAGGCGGTCGCGGTTGCGTTTGGCCGCAAGGTCGTGATTCATCCGGAGCTGAGGCGCATCTCCGAGCAGTATTTTACCGGCGGACTCAACGCCGCCGGCCTCAAGATGGCCGAGGTCCCGGAAGGCGCCGTGCTGATCGCGGCCGGCGACGTGCGCTTTCCGACCCTGCAGCTTGAGAACGTCTATATTCTGCCCGGGATTCCGCAAATCTTCGAAACCAAGCTGACGGCGCTCGCCGGGCGTTTCGCGACCGATCCGTATTTCATCCGCGCGATTTATTTAAACGCCAGCGAGGGGCTGATCGCCGAGCACCTCAACAGTTGTCTCAAGCTTTATCCGAAACTGCTGCTCGGATCCTACCCGCGCATCGGCAACTCGGAGTATCGGGTCAAACTCACGCTCGAATCGAAGGATAGTGACTACCTGAAACTTGCCTTCGATTGTCTAATCGGATTGCTTCCAGCGGATGTGGTGGTGAAGACCGAGTAGGTATCATGAATTAGCGGTTTTAGTGGGGGGAGGAGGAAGGAAGATGGTGAAGAAAAACGCAACGATGATCGCGACGGCGATCGCCCTGGCGCTCGCGATTCCCGCGGGTGCGCTCGCTCAGGACCACAGCGGCAGCGGCCCGGCGGTGGTGTCGCCCTTGCAATTGCCGGGCACGGCTTCGTCGCCCCAGGCGCAGGTCCCGCAACCGCAGAACGATCCCGGCGTCAATTGGAAGGGCGTCGGTGTCGGTGCGGGCACGGTCGTCGGCAACGTCTTGTACATTCCGGCCAAGCTCGTTTACGGCATCCTCGGTGGAGTCGCCGGCGGTGCCGGATGGGCCCTGACCGGCGGCAATACGCAGGTCGCCAATACCATCTGGCGCAGCTCTCTCGGCGGCGATTACGTGCTGACGCCGAACATGGTGGCGGGTCAGGACCCGGTCCATTTCAGCGGCCCGACCGATACCGCGCAGCAACCAGGACAATCGCTGCCACCGGCGCCGCAATCTTCGGCGGCGTTCAGCAATTCCACGACCAGCCGAGGTCCGGCGAGTATGAGCACTTCGCCCTCGACCATCGGTTCGGTCAGCGGCGGCACTCATCCTATAGACAACGGTGCGGGTCCGGTTGGTGGCAGCGGGGCGTCGCATTCGTCGCGGATGTCCGGGCCGCTGCCGAGCACCAGTATCGAGTAATTCGGGTCGCGCGGGAGCGAAGTGAGGGGAGGGATTGTTCTGCGATAGGTGCGCGACAGCGGGACGATGATAGCTGGATCGAGCGACGCGAGCAGTCCGAAAAGTCTGGTCAAGACTGTTGGGCTGCTCGTCAAGCACTGAAAAAAGGGAAAAATGAAGAAGGCCCGCTTCATCTGGAAGTCGACCTGAAGCACCTGCCGCAACGCCAGGAGTTTCCTGCGCGACGAACTCGGTGTGGAACTCGACGAGCGCGACTACGCCAAACAGCGACTGTCGCTCGACCAATTGAAGGCGCTCTTTGCGGGTGCCGACCCGCGCGATTACCTCAACCCGAAGAGCCCCGCCTTCAAGGCGATGGGGCTGCGCGGCAAGACGCTCACGCCCGCAGACGCGCTCAAGCTGATGGCCGAGGAGCCGAATCTGCTCAAGCGGCCGTTGGTGATTGCGGGGCGCAAAATGGTTGCAGGTTTCGACCGCGACCGCCTGCGCGAGCTTCTGAAATAAGCCGGTCGCCGCTCTTGCCCGCGACCCGCGCAGAGCTTGTCAGGGAAGTTGTTGACGAACTCAAAACTTTAGCTTCTTCTGAAACCTCGCAGAGGTTTCAGACTTCCCTTTGGTTAAGATGCGGGCTTCGCCCTCAAGGAACCCTCATTGGGATCGACGCTCGAATTAGTAGTGCATGAGACCTAATCGGACGCGCGTTAATTAAACGAGCGCCGCCGAAACACTTCAGTGAAGCCGTAGGGTTTGAGAAAATCTCGCACCTTATGCCGCCGCGTCGCCCTCAGAAGACCTCATGATGGATGGGCTCTCGCGATG